>Ga0073904_10001002_pt1 | contig 20891 bp, 21 predicted proteins | sample KloWWTrecipitate_FD_66668 | JGI IMG/M metagenome (GOLD analysis project Ga0073904, IMG submission 66668) | Active sludge microbial communities from Klosterneuburg, Austria, studying microevolution and ecology of nitrifiers - Klosterneuburg... | ecosystem: Engineered > WWTP > Aerobic digester >... | reverse complement strand
CTTGCGCTCTTCTATCCGCAACTGGGCTCGGCGTTGAAGAAAAACTGGGCTGGCTGGAACTGCTTCTTCTTTACTGCCGACCTGCGCCTGCCCAAGTTGGTTGGCCTCAAACCCAGCCGTAAAACTCCGCTGTTCAATGGTCCACTCGAATGCCGCCTGTTCGAAATCCGCATGGTGGCGGGGAGCAACCGCAAGGAATGATTGCTGTAACCCAATAAGCATTATTTTGATCTTGGTCAGTCTTTTGCCCTGACCAGCATGCGAGCATCGAATTTCTAAAAAGAATTTTTCCAGGAGCCAAAATGTCCGTTCAAGCGCTATACCAGCAAAAACGCATGTCCGCAGCCGACGCGATTCGCGTCGTCAAGAATGGCGACACCATCGTGGTGCCGACCGCAGTTGGCGAGCCGCCGGCACTACTGACCGCGCTTTCCGAGGCGCGCCGCGATTTTCGCGATGTCCAGATTTCGCAGATTCTGCCCGTCCGCAAGTACGCTTATTTCGATCAGGAAACCCGGGAAAACGTCCGCCACACCGCCTATTTTTTTAGCGGCGCCTCGCGAGCGGGCGGCCAGGAAGGCTGGATCGACTATATCCCGGCTTATTTCTCCGAACTGCCGGCCCTGATCAGCCGCAACCTGATTCCCTCCGATGTAGTGTTTTCCATTGCCTCGCCAATGGACGAGCACGGTTTCTTTTCGCTGGCGCTGGCCGCCGACTATACGATGGCCGCCATTGCCAAGGCGCGTGCCGTAGTGCTGGAAGTGAACCCCAATGTGCCGTTCGCCAACGGCGACTGCCATATTCATATTTCACAGGTAACGGCGCTCACCGAGAGCGATGACCCCATCCTTGAGGTCGGCCTGCCCAAGATTGGCCCGGTTCAGGAGATGATCGGCAAATACGTCGCCGAGATGATTCCGGACGGCGCAACGCTGCAGATCGGGTATGGCGGCATTCCGGACGCGGTCGTCATGCAACTGACCAACAAGCGCGATCTCGGCATTCATACCGAAATGGTCGGCGACGGCATCATGACGCTGGTCGAGGCCGGTGTTGTCACCAACCGCAAGAAAAATTACCACCCGGGCAAGATGCTGGCGACCTTTGCGCTTGGCTCAAAGAAACTCTACCAGTTCATGAACCGTAATCCGGCCATCGAAATGCATGCGGTCGACTTCACCAACGACCCATATCTGGCTGGCAAGAACGACAATCTGCATGCCATCAATGCAACGATGCAGATTGATTTCATGGGTCAGTGCGGCTCCGAAAGTCTTGGTTTTGCGCCGTATTCCGGCACTGGTGGCCAGTCTGATTTTGTCCGCGCCGCCAACCGCTCAAATGGCGGCAAGGCCTTCATCGTCCTGCCTTCCACGGCTAAAAACGACACCATCTCGCGCATCGTGCCGACCTTGTCTGCCGGCACCCATGTGTCGACCAGCAAGAACGACATCAACTATGTGGTCACCGAGTTCGGAGTTGCCCAATTGCGCGGCAAGTCGGCGCAGCAGCGTTGTGCCGAACTGATCGGTATCGCTCACCCGGATTTCCGCGGTGAACTGCGCGAAGCGGCGAAAAAGATGCGCCTGCTTTAAGTCGGGAGCCATTCACCGGCTTTGTCACGACTGCTTACATCTTGTAGCAATTTGCTACCCCCGATCTTCTGATTATTCGCTATCTTTTAAAAAGATAATCGGAAGATCGAGTACGGCAATGAGAGCGCAAAAATTCCTGGCAATGCTACTGGTTTTGCTGGCAGCCAGTACGGGCGCCGCGTTCGCTCACGGCGGACGAGGCAGTGTTGGCGTCTACTTCGGTCCTTACTGGGGGCCGGGCTTTTATCCTTATTACTATCCGTCGCAGGTCATCGTTGTCCCGGCTGCACCGCCGCCGGTGTATATCGAGCAAGGTGAAGCGCCGGCGATGCAGCAATACTGGTATTACTGTGGCAGCAGCAAGGGCTACTACCCCTATGTCAAGGAATGTCCTGACGGCTGGCAGAAGGTTTTGCCGCAACCGCCACGTTGAGTGCTATGGAGCGAAAAATGACTTTGTTAAGTCGAGGTGGTTTGCTGGCTGGAGCGGTATTGCTGGGCGCTTGTACGGTGATGCCCAGCGCCCCAGGCGTCATGGTGTTGCCGGGAACCGGGCAGTCGATTGAGCGTTTTCGCGAGGACGATGCGGTTTGCCGGCAATTTGCCTTCATTCAGATCGGCGGAAAGTCTGCCCAGACTGCTGCGAACGAGTCAGCCGTTACCAGCGCAGCGGTAGGGACGGCGGTTGGCGCGGTGGCCGGTGCTGCAATTGGCGGCAATGCCCAAGGTGCTGCGGTCGGTGCCGGGACCGGTCTGCTGGTCGGCAGCGCGGCGGGCAGCAACGCGGCGATAGCCTCCGGCTACGGTACGCAGCGCCAATACGACAATGCCTATATCCAGTGCATGTATGCCAAAGGTCACCGGGTGCCGGTGCCCGGTAATGTCAGTTATTCAAAACCGGTGCAGGCAGCGGAGGCGGGGATTCCGCCACCGCCACCCGGTATGCCGCCGCCTCCCCCGCCCGGTACGTCATCGCCGCGCTAAAGCGGCAATGCAAGCAGGGCAGGAAAATCAGGCGACGCCGGCGCTATGCGCCTGCTGGTCCGCCCAGTAGCTTGAACGAACCATCGGCGCACAGGCGGCGCCGCTGAAGCCCATTTTCTTCGCTTCTTCCTCGAACATCTTGAAGGTGTCGGGATGGACGTAGCGGCTCACTGGCAGGTGATGGCCGCTTGGCGCCAGGTACTGGCCAATGGTCAGCATCTCGACATCGTGGGCGCGCAGGTCGCGCATGACTTCCAGAATTTCCTCGTCAGTTTCACCCAAGCCAACCATCAGGCCGGATTTGGTCGAAACATTGGGATAGCGCGCCTTGAATTGTTTGAGGAACTCCAGCGAGTGTTTGTAATCTGCACCGGGACGGGCCTGCTTGTAGAGGCGGGGCACGGTTTCCATGTTGTGATTGAGGACGTCGGGCAGCGCGCCACCGAGCACCTCGAGGGCGATCTCCATGCGGCCACGGAAGTCGGGGACGAGGGTTTCGACGGTGGTGCTTGGCGACAGTTCGCGCGTCGAGCGGATGACTTCAACGAAGTGCTGGGCGCCGCCATCACGCAGATCGTCACGGTCGACGCTGGTAATGACCACATATTTGAGCCTGAGTGCAGCCACCGATTCACCCAGTTCGCGCGGCTCATCCGGGTTGGGCGGCAGCGGCTGGCCGTGACCAACGTCGCAGAACGGGCAGCGCCGGGTGCAGATGTCGCCGAGGATCATGAAGGTGGCGGTGCCGCGTCCGAAGCATTCGCCGATGTTGGGGCAGGCGGCTTCTTCGCAGACGGTGTGCAGCTTTCTTTCGCGCAGCATGGTCTTGATTTCGCCGAAGCGGCCGGCGCTGTTGCCGGCCTTGACGCGGATCCATTCCGGCTTGCGCAGCGGCTCATCGACCGGAATGATCTTGATCGGGATGCGCGCGGTTTTCAGTTCGCCTTTTTGTTTGACGCCTTTTTCAGCCATGTTGTTTGTCCAGTTGCACTAGCAGGTATTGAGAGAGTTGCTCGCCGGCCTCGTGAGGCGTCAGCGGCAGGTTGAGATCCTTGGTCTGGATGACTTTCAGGCCAGCATAGCCGCAGGGATTGATCGCGGCAAATGGGGAAAGATCCATATCGACATTGAGCGACAGGCCGTGGTAACTGCAGCCATTCCTGATTTTCAGGCCGAGGGCGGCGATTTTGGCATCGCCGACATAAACGCCGGGGGCGCCGTTGCGCCGCTCGGCCGTGATGGCGTAAGCAGCGAGAAAATCGATCACCGCCTGCTCGATGGCGGTGACCAGTTCGCGTACCTTGATTTTCAGGCGGGCCAGATCGAGCAGCAGGTAAATGACGACCTGGCCAGGGCCGTGGTAAGTGACCTGGCCACCGCGGTCGATCTTGACGATGGGAATGCCGACATCCTGCAGAACGTGTTCCGGCTTGCCGGCCTGGCCAAGCGTGTACACCGGCGGGTGTTCGACAATCCACAGTTCGTCGGGGGTTTCCGGTTGGCGGGCGGCGGTGAAGGCCTGCATGGCTTGCCAGGTCGGTTCGTATTCAACCCGGCCGAGATGTTTGACCAGCAGGTTCACAGCGCCACTTTTACCAGGGGGTGGCTGGTCAAATCCATATAGATTGCGTCGAGCTGCGGTTTGGAGGTGGCGATGACCGTGCAGGTAATGCTCAGGTAGTTGCCGCCGGAACTGGCGCGCATTTCCATGGTCGTGCTGTCGAAGTCGGGGGCGTGTCGGGTGACGATTTCGAGGACGACCTGAACCAGCGTGTCTTCCGCTTTGCCCATGACTTTCAGCGGAAATTCACAGGGGAATTCGAGGAGGGTGTCCTTGTACGATGCCATGTCAGTCTTTGCGCATTACGGTGTTTTTGAAGTCCTGATACCACTGCCACATTTTTTCGCCGACCGGGCCAGGTTTGCCGTTAGCGACCGGTTGGCCGTCGAGTGTGGTGATCGCCAAGATTTCTTTGGTTGATGAGGTCATCCAGACCTCGTCGGCGTCGCGAAGTTCAATTTCGTTAATTTCGCGTATTTCCAGCGGTTGACCGTGGCATTCGGCCAGTTCGAGCACCACGTCATAGGTGATGCCGGGCAGCATCAGGTGAGTCTTCGGTGGCGCCAGCAATACGCCATTTTTGACGACGAAAATATTGGAGGCAGCGCCTTCCTTCAAGTAGTCGTCGCGAATCAGCAAGGCTTCGGCGCAGCCTGCGTCGACCGCCTGCTGGCGGGCCAGGATGTTGGCGAGCAGGGAAGTGACCTTGAGGTCGCAACGCGCCCAGCGCTGGTCGGGCACGGTAATGGCGGCGACGCCCTGCGCCAGTAGCTCGGCTGAAGGTGCTTGCATCGGTGACGAGAAGGCGAAGGTGGTTGGTGCCACCGTGGCCGGCGGGAAGGCGTGATCCCGCTTGTTGTCGGCGCCACGCGTGACTTGCAGATAAATCGACTGATCTTCCCAAGGGGCTGCGGCAATCAGCTTTTCGACGACAGCTTTCCAGCCGGCGAGGTCGAGCGGATTGCCGAGCTTGATGCCGGCCAGCGTTGCTTCCAGACGTTTCAGGTGTTCATCAAGACGAAACGCCCGGCGGGAGTAAACCGGGATCATTTCATAAACGCCGTCGCCGTACAGAAAGCCGCGGTCGAGTGGCGAAATTTTCGCCTCGGTGAGCGGCAGGAACTGGCCGTTGAAATAAACGGGGTCGGCGACGCAGGGTGTCATGACTTAGTTGAACCAGAGTTTTATGGTGTCGATCAGACGGCCAAAGAAGCCGGCCAGCGGGATGGCTTCAAGAGCAACGACGGGATATTCGGCATAGGGTTTGCCGTCAATGCTGACCTGCAGCGTCCCCAGCTTTTGGCCAGCCTCGATCGGCGCAATCAGGCGCGGAGTGGCGACGAAGTTGCTCTTGACCTTTTCAGCGTAGCCCTTGGGGAGAGCAATCACCATATCCGCGACGAATCCAGCCTTGACCTGGTTTTGCATGCCCTTCCAGACCCGCATCGTTTCGACGACCTGATCCTTGCTGAAGAGCGTGACGGCGTCGTAGGTGATGAAACCCCAGTTGAGCAGCTTCAGCGATTCGCTGGCGCGGGCCGAGTCCGATTTGGTGCCGAGGACAACCGAAAGCAGGCGGCGCTTGTCGCGCAAGGCCGAGGAAATCAGGCAATAGCCGGCTGCTTCGGTGTGACCGGTCTTGACGCCGTCGACGCTGGGGTCGATGTACAACAGGCGGTTACGGTTGGGCTGGGTGATGTTCTGGTAGCGGAACTCTTTCATCGAGTAATACTTTTTGTAGTACTCGGGGAAATCACGGATCAGCGCGCCGGCGAGCAGCGATAGATCGTGCGCCGTGGTGTAAAGATTGGGATCGGGTAGCCCGGTGGAATTCGTGAAGTTCGAATTTTTCATGCCGAGACGCTGAGCCTCGCGGTTCATCATCTGCGCGAAATTTTCCTCGCTGCCGGCAATTCCTTCGGCCAGCGTGACGCAGGCATCGTTGCCGGACTGGACAATCATGCCCTTGATCAGGTCATCGACCGGTACTTGAGTATCGACCCGGACAAACATTTTCGAGCCGCCGGTTTTCCAGGCCTTTTGTGACACGGGCAAGGACTGCTCGAGCGTGATGGTCTTCTGGCGGAGCGCCGCGAAGGTCAGATAGGCCGTCATCAGCTTGGTCAATGAGGCCGGTTCGATACGCTCATCCGGCTTTTCCGAGGTCAACACCTGGCCGGAGCCCATTTCCAGCAGCAGCCAGGATTTGGCGGCCAGAGTGGGTGGGACGGGGGCTTGCTGGGCAAGTGCCTGAGTGGAGAGAAGCAGGCTCAGGGCGAGAGGTATTAGCTGGCGAAACAGGGACATGGGTTTTTCTTTTGGGTACGTTGGGGGGTGGAAATTATAACCGCGGCTCGCCCGCGACTTAAGGCGAGGCGGCGCAGAGGACTTCAATTGCCGGGTGACGGATGCGTCGTTCATTGGAGATGGCGTAAATCTGTTCGCTGACGCCGGTCATCGGGCCCAGCACTTGGGCATTGAGCTGGGCTGCAATCTGATCGGCCAGGGCGAGCGGCGATGGGAAGATGCCCAGCCCGCCGCGTCCGAAGGTGTTGAGCAGGGCGCTATCCTCAAATTCGGCGACGATCTTCGGGCGAATGCCGGTACTTTCCAGCCAGCGGTCGATACGGCCGCGTATCGCGTTGTGGCGGGTTGGCAACAGCATCGGTGCGCCATCCAGACTTAGCGGAAAGCCGGGGCGGTAGCGTTCGACCAGTTCCGGGCTGGCAAAAAGGGCGTTTTCGAAGTCGCCCAGGCGCTTGCTGAATACCTTCAAGTTGCCACCAACCGGCGCGGCGCGGTCGGTCAGCACAACATCCAGGCGATGCAAGGCGAGATCGGCGAGCAAGGTTTCGAATTCGCCTTCATCGCAAATCAGCCGGACATCAACTGGCATGCTGGTCACTGACGAGAGCAGGCGATAGGCAAGCAGCTTGGGAATGCCGTCAGAAATGCCGGCGCGCAAGCGCAGTGTCGATTCGCTGTCGCTAGTTTGAACTGCCTCAACCAATGCATCTCCAAGCTGAAAGATCTGGTCGGCGAAACCGAGCGCGGTTCGCCCGGCTTCGCTCAGCACCAGGCCCCGCCCCTGACTGTTGAACAGCGCCTTGCCGAGTTGGCGTTCAAGCAGGGAAAGCTGGCCGCTGATCGTCTGGACAGCGACGCCGAGGCGCTCGGCGGCGCGGGTGATGCTGCCTTCCTGGGCAACAACCCAGAAGTAATGGAGGTGCTTATAGTTGAGTGGTGTCATGTGTTCAGCAGAAAAAACCGAAGTAATTGTCAATTTGACTTCAGCTTTTTGGTTTTGTGCAATGCGGTATCATAGCCCGGTTTTCATATTAAATCTGGAGTCCGCCATGAAACGCGTCCTGCTTTTCCTCGCTACCAACCTCGCCGTCATGCTGGTGCTCAGTCTCTTTACCAGCCTGCTCGGTGTCAATCGTTTCCTGACCGCCAACGGTCTTGATTTCGGCATGCTGCTCGCCTTTGCTGCGGTCATCGGTTTCGGTGGCGCCTTCATTTCGCTGCTGATGTCCAAGTTCATGGCCAAGTGGAGCACGGGCGCTCGCGTCATCGAATCGCCGGCCAATTCGACCGAATTCTGGCTGGTTGATACTGTGGCTCGCTTGGCGAAAGCCGCTAACCTGCCGATGCCGGAAGTGGCGATCTACGACGGTGAGCCGAATGCCTTCGCCACCGGCGCCACCAAAAACAGCTCGCTGGTGGCAGTGTCGACCGGCTTGTTGCAGAGCATGACGCGTGAAGAGGCAGAAGCCGTGCTCGCCCACGAGGTGGCGCATATTGCCAATGGTGACATGGTGACGCTGACCCTGATTCAGGGCGTGGTCAATACCTTTGTCGTCTTCTTGTCGCGCGTTGTCGGCTATCTCGTCGATAGCTTCCTGCGCAAGGGTGATCAGCAAAGCAGTGGCCCTGGTATCGGCTATATGGTGACCAGCATGGTGTGTGAGGTCGTCTTTGGCATTCTGGCCAGCATTGTTGTCGCCTGGTTCTCCCGTCAGCGCGAATTCCGTGCCGACGCTGGCGCGGCCAGGTTGATGGGCTCACCGGTGCCGATGCAGAACGCTTTGCGCCGACTCGGTGGGCTGCATACCGAATCCTTGCCGCAAAGCATGGCGGCTTCCGGTATCGCTGGTGGCAGCAAGGGCTGGATGGCGATGTTCTCGACCCACCCGCCGCTTGAAGAGCGTATTGCTGCTTTGGGAGGTCGTTGACCGCAGCAATCCGGGGATTGCCGCACTGTGCGGCAATCCCCGGTGGCACGCGGTTTGCTCAATGAAACTTATGAAAAACCCAATAAAACTCTTTGTCTTTGGCTGTGGCTTAAGTGCCTCGCTGGCTTTCGCCTTGCCAGAATATGACTTGGCCAGCCTTGAAGCGCTTGCGCTATCGTCAAACCGCTCTGTCCTGGCGGCGCGTGATCAGGTAACGGCGGCGCGCTATGGCGTTGATAGTGCGGGCGCCTTTCCCAACCCCGAGCTGGAATATCTGGGTGGTACAACGCGTTCCCGCGGCCCTGCTGGTAATCCCGGCGATGCCCGCAGCGCAACATTGACGCAGCCGCTGGATTTGCCCTGGCGGCGTGCGGCTCGGATTGGCGCTGCCGAGGCCGGTCTGGAAGCAGCGGGGGCGGGGGCGCGAGCCTTTGAGGCGGATGTGCTGGCCCACTTGCGCGAGCGCTATTTTGAGGTGCTGCGTCGTGAGGCAGAATTGAGCAACGCCAGGGAAGACGCTGCGTTGATGGAAAGTGTGCGCTCACGTATATCGCTCCGCGTCGAAACCGGCGAGGCGCCGCGCTTTGAATTGATCAAGGCTGATGCGGAAATGCTGAACGCCCAGAAAACGGCTCAGGCCGCAGGGTTTCGGGTCGAGCAGGCGCGCTCTTTGTTACGCCGGGCGGTTGGCAGCGCTTTGCCGCCCGAATTTACGTTGACCAGCCGTTTTCGCGATGTGCCGGTGCTGACGCCGCTTAATGAAGTTCGCCAGCAGATAACTGCGAGTAGCCCCAATCTGATGCGAGCCCGGGCCGAAACGGTGCGTGCTGAACGCCAGCTTGAGCTGGAGCGCAGTCTGCGTTGGCCGAATGTCGCGCTCAAGGCAAGTATGGATGAGGATCCGGATATGCGGGCTTCGCAGTACGGTGTCGTCGTCTCGATTCCCTTGTGGGATCGCCGCAAAGGACCGATTGGCGAGGCTTCAGCCCAATTGTCGCGGGCCAGAAACGAGCTTGAGTCACAAGAGTTTTCGCTGACCAAGGCACTTGAAGTCGCCTATCAGCAATATGAAATCGCCCAGACGCAGGTAACGGCGCTGGAGTCCGGCATCGTCCTCCAGGCTGAAGCCGCATTGAGGGTGGCTGAATCAGCGTATCGCTTTGGTGAGCGCGGTTTTCTTGAGGTGCTTGATGCGCAGCGCGTTTTACGTGCGGCGCGGGCTGAATTGATTGCCGCACGTTTTGAGCGGGCAAGTGCCTGGGTTGAAATCGAAAGACTACGGGCGACGCCTGGAGGAAATAAGTAATGAAAAAAGCCCTATTTATCCTGTTGACCGCAGCAGTGCTCGCCGGCTGTAACAAGGAGGAGAGCAAGACCCTTGCCGCGCCTTCCGCTGATCCAGCGTTAGTCATGCCGGCTGAAGAGTTGTTGGCGCAACTCAAGCTGGCGACCGTGTCCACCCAACCGGTGGCAGAAACCTTGCGGGTGGCTGGTCGTATCAATTTTGACGAGCAGCATTTGGCCCGCATTGGCGCAACAATTACCGGTCGGGTCACCGAGATCGACGCCGTGCTTGGCCAGGTTGTGAAGAAAGGGGATGTGCTGGCGCGCCTGAACAGTAGCGAACTCTCCACCCAGCAATTGGCTTATCTAAGGGCGCGGGCCGAATTGGAGCTGAATCGGCGCAATGCCGAACGGGCCAAGGCGCTCTTCGACGCCGACGTTATCGCTGCTGCTGAGCTGCAACGTCGGCAGAGTGAATATCAGATATCGGTGGCCGAAGTTCGCGCCGCAGCCGATCAGCTGCAACTGCTTGGGGTGACGCCAGCGGCGATTGAGCGCCTCGGTAAACATGGTGCGGTGAATTCCCTGACGCCTGTGGTGGCGACCTTGAGCGGTGTGGTGGTTGAGCGCAAGCTGGCTCAGGGCCAGGTGGTGCAGCCGGCTGACGCCTTGTTTGTGGTCGCCGATCTCTCCAACTTGTGGGCGGTGGCGCAGGTGCCGGAACAGCAGGTCAACCAGGTCAAGGCGGGGCAGTCGGTCAGCATTGAAGTACCCGCCCTGGGCAACGAAAAGCTGCTCGGGAAATTAATTTACGTCGGTCAGACGATGGATCCGGATACGCGGACGGTGCTTGTTCGTACCGCTCTGGATAACAGTGATGGTCGTTTGAAGCCGGCCATGCTGGCGTCGATGCTGATTGAAGCCAAACCGGCTGACCGGCTGGTGATCCCGGCGAGCGCCGTTGTGCGTGAGAACGATATGGATCATGTGTTCGTCGCGGAGGCGGCCGGGGCTTTCCGTCTGGTCAAGGTCAAGCTGGGTGTGGAGCAAGGCGGGCAACGTGTGGTCATTTCCGGTCTCAAGGGGCAGGAACAGGTTGTTGTTGACGGCGCTTTCCATCTGAACAACGAACGCAATCGCAAGGCGATGGAGGGGTCATGATTGAATCCCTGGTTCGTGGGGCGCTAGGGCAGCGCCTTGTCGTCGCGGTGGTTGCCGCCATTCTTTTCTTTTTTGGCCTTGATGCGGCGCGCAAACTCTCGGTTGATGCCTTCCCGGATGTGACCAATATCCAGGTTCAGATTGCGACCGAGGCGCCGGGGCGCTCACCCGAGGAGGTCGAGCGTTTTGCCACGGTGCCGCTGGAAGTGGCAATGACCGGTCTGCCTGGTCTCGAGGAAATGCGTTCGCTGAACAAACCTGGTTTGTCGCTGATCACGCTGGTTTTCAGCGACAAGACAGACCTTTACTTTGCCCGACAGTTGGTCATGGAGCGTTTGTTGGAAGTCGGTACGCGCCTGCCACCCGGTATTTCGCCGGTGCTTGGGCCGGTATCCACCGGCTTGGGCGAGGTGTATCAGTACACGCTGGAGCGCGAAGATGATGGTGATCGGGCCTTGAGCGAAGAGGAATTGATGCAGCGCCGCACCGCGCAGGACTGGGTAGTTCGTCCCTTGCTGCGTTCTATCCCCGGTGTCGCCGAAATCAACTCACAGGGCGGCTTTGCCAAACAGTATCAGGTGCTGGTTAATCCCGACCGCTTGCGCCATTTCGGGCTAAGCGTCGCCGATGTCTATCAGGCGGTGGGGCGTAACAACGCGAATGCCGGTGGCGGCGTGCTGCCGCAATACGCCGAGCAGTATTTGATTCGTGGCGTTGGTCTGGTCAAGGACCTGGAGGATTTGCGCGTCATCGTACTCAAGGAAAAAGACGGTGTGCCGGTCTATGTGCGCGATGTTGCTGAAGTCAAGATTGGCCACGAAGTGCGCCAAGGTGCGCTGATCAAAAATGGGACGACCGAGGCGGTGGGTGGCATCGTCTTGATGCTATCCGGCGGCAATGCCAAGGCCGTAGTCAGCAAGATCAAGGCGCGAGTCGACGAGATTAACGCCAAGGGCATGTTGCCGGATGGCCTGAAAATTGTGGCTTATTACGATCGTTCAGAATTGGTCGATGCGGCGCTGTGGACCGTAACCAAAGTGCTCCTTGAAGGCGTACTGCTGGTCGTCGTCGTGCTCTTTCTTTTCCTGGGCGATGTGCGTTCCTCGCTGATTGTCGTTGCAACGCTGGTTCTGACCCCTTTGCTGACTTTTGTGGCGATGAACAAATTGGGTATCTCGGCCAATCTGATGTCGCTGGGCGGTTTGGCGATTGCTATTGGCTTGATGGTGGACGGTTCCGTCGTTGTCGTCGAAAACGCCTTCCTGCAACTTGGGCGCAAAGCAAAATCGGGCGAGAGTCAATTACGGATCATTTTGCATGCGGTGGTTGAGGTGGCGACGCCAGTAATTTTTGGTGTCGGCATCATCATTCTGGTGTTCTTGCCGCTGATGACCCTGCAAGGTATGGAAGGCAAGATGTTTGCCCCGCTCGCCTACACCATTGCCATTGCCCTGGCTATTTCGCTGGTCCTCTCGCTGACGCTGACGCCGGTGATGTCGACCTATTTATTGAAGCCGCCGGCACATGATGGTGATCATGACACGCGACTGATCGCCATCATGAAGCAGCGTTATCTCAAGATGCTGCACTGGACGCTGGCCAATGAAAAGAAGACGGTGATTGCGGCGGTTGTTGTCTTTGGTTTGACGGTGGCGACGCTGCCTTTCATGGGGACCGCTTTTATTCCCGAAATGAAGGAAGGCTCAGTCGTTCCCGGTATTAATCGCGTCCCTAACATCTCGCTCGAAGAGTCGATCAAGATGGAAATGGAAGCGATGCGTCTGGTCATGCAAGTGCCGGGCGTCAAGTCAGCCGTTTCCGGCGTCGGTCGTGGCGAATCGCCGGCCGATCCGCAGGGGCCGAATGAATCGACGCCGATTGTCAGTCTCAAGCCACGCAGTGAGTGGCCATCGGGATGGACTCAGGACACGATTCAGGATGCCATGCGCGAGAAGCTGAAGGTGCTGCCTGGCGTCCAGGTCGTGATGGCGCAGCCGATTTCCGACCGTGTCGATGAAATGGTGACGGGCGTACGTTCGGATATCGCGGTCAAGGTCTTTGGTGACGATCTCGATCAGTTGAAGAATTTGGCTGGCCAAATCGGCAAGGTTGCCCAGACCTTGCAGGGGGCGCAGGATTTGCGCATCGAGAAGGTCAGTGGTCAGCAGTATTTGTCGGTTGATATCGACCGACAGGCGATTGCCCGGCTTGGCATGAATGTTTCTGATGTGAACGATGTGCTGGAAACCGCCATTGGTGGCAAGGTGTTCACGGAAATCTTCGAGGGTGAACGGCGCTTCCCCGGCGTGGTTCGCTTGCCGGAGGCCTTCCGCAATAACGTCGAGGCGATTTCCAATGTGCTGATTACCTCGCCAAATGGGGCGCAGGTACGCTTGACCGATGTGGCAAAAATTAGTGTCCAGGACGGTCCGGCACAGATTTCACGTGAACTGGGCAAGCGTCGTATCGTGATCGGTGTGAACGTCAAGGACCGCGACCTCGGCGGTTTCGTCGCCGAGTTGCAGCAAAAGGTCGAGGCGCAGATCAAACTGCCGGAAGGCTATTACCTGGAGTGGGGTGGTCAGTTCCAGAACATGGAGCGGGCGCTGGGTCACTTGACGGTGATTATTCCGATCACCATCGCGGCGATTTTCTTCCTGCTCTTCCTGCTCTTCAATTCGCTGCGTTTTGCGACGCTGATCATCACTGTGCTGCCCTTTGCTTCCATTGGCGGCATCATTGGACTCTTTATTTCCGGTGAGTACCTTTCGGTGCCGGCGTCGGTGGGTTTCATTGCGCTGTGGGGTATCGCCGTGCTGAACGGGGTTGTGCTGGTCTCCTATATTCGCGGTTTGCGAGAAGACGGACGCACCGTGCAGGAAGCCGTGATCGAAGGTGCAACCTTACGTTTCCGGCCCGTGATGATGACGGCCACCGTCGCCATGCTCGGCCTGATTCCCTTCCTGTTTTCGGATGGGCCGGGTTCAGAAGTGCAACGGCCGTTGGCGATTGTTGTTATTGGCGGTCTGATTACCTGCACCCTGCTGACCTTGCTGGTTTTGCCGACTATTTACCGCTGGTTTGACGAGGAGAAAGTTGAAGCATGAAAGAGATCAAGGCGATTATTCGCCCCAACAAATTGGCTGGACTGCGCGATTCCCTGGTGGCGCTACCCGGCTTCCCGGGCATGACCGTGACCAAGGTGGAAGGCTGTAGCGCGCCGACACGCCATATCGCGCGGCATAACATCAAGGACGAACTGACCGATTACACGCCCAAGGTGCGTATTGAAATCGTTGCCCCGGATGAAGCGGCGGAGGCGATCTTCCAGCGCATTACTGAAGTGGCGCAGACGGGTCATTTCGGTGATGGCCTGGTCTGGATTACCGAGGTTGAAAAGGTTGCCTTTATTTTCAAAACTACCCCGGGTCCAGAATAAGGCAAATGTTGCAAAATTGGCATTAATTTTGTTGAGTGTGGAGAATTTCACAGACTGATACCTTTTCTTTTCCTAAACTTGTTGCCGTTTCTCTATGCCGACCTGAAGGCAGTCTGCGGTTAACGATCAATGGAAAATATGCTGAACCCTGGTGGCTCCGTCTCGCTCATGACGCCGATCGATTTGCAGGAGGGCGTCGCCAGTCTTTCCCGTGGCGCCTACTTCAAGGAGGCGTCGCTCAGCATGACCCTGAGCATCCTCACCGAGTCGGCGGCGCAGATGTCCGGTGTCGAGCGAGTGAGTATCTGGGCGTTGACGGCGGCACGGCAGGAGTTGCGCTGTCTTGAGCTATTCGAGCGCGCCAGCACCCGGCACAGTAGTGGCAGCGTCCTGCTGGCGAGCCAGTATCCGGCCTATTTTCAGGCGCTGGGGAGTGAAAGCAGCATTGTCGCCGATGATCCTTCACAACTGCCTTCAATGGCCGAGTTGGCCGATGGCTATCTGGCGCAACACAAAGTCAATGCCCGCCTTGATACGCCAATTCACATTCGCGGCGAGTTGCAGGGGGTATTCAGTCTCGAACAGGTCGGTTCATCGGTGTCGTGGACAACGGCACACCGGATTTTTGCCCATGCAGTCGCCAATCTGGTGACCTTGGCGCTGGTCGAATACGAAGCGGAAGAGGCGCGGCGTGAGGCGCAGACCGCCACTGAACGCCTGAAGGCCGTCTTTGATGCCTCGCGAGATGCGATGCTGTTGGCTGATGGCGAAAGTGGCATCATCCTCGACGCCAATCGTCAGGCCGAAAAACTGTTCGGCTTTATGCGTCGTGACCTTGTCGGCAAACATCAGCAATTTTTGCATCCGAAAAACCTCGCCAGCCGCATCGCCGAGCAGTTTCGCCAGACGGTTGCAGGGCAGCTCCACACGCCACTAGTGACCGAAATTCAACGATCTGATGGCTCGGTGCTGCCGGTCGAAATTACTTCCGAAATCGCCGACATCAGCGATGGCCGGCGTCTGGCACTCGGCATTTTTCGCCCAATTTAGACGTTGACCGCAGCAATCGTCTCCGCGAGCTGTTGCAGACTTTCGTTGAGCTGATTGCGCACCAGTTCCTCATCAAGATCGTTGACTAGGGTGGTCAAGCGGCCTGCCAGCTGGCGAGCCAGATGCATCACGCCAAATAACTCGGCATTTTCAGCCGCCTGAGCCAGTTCAGTCGCCGCCAGCTTCAGGGCGTAAGCGTCTGGCGGAAGGAATGCCAAGGCATCTCGCATCCGCTCCAGATATTCGTTGGCTTCGCTGACAAACAGGCGGTCGAGGATGACCGAGCGTTCACCGCTTGCCGCGCCGGGTGCCGCCATGGCTTCCAGGCGCTGAGCGAAATGGACGGCACGTTCGGGAAAAGCCGGGTGCTCAAGGCCTTGCCCGTCGGTCAGGGACTCGATGCAGGCGGCCAGGGCAGCGATCAGGCGCGGGCTTGGGGAATTGGCCTCCAGTTGATCGGCGGCACTGGCCAGCGCCTCACCGAGACGCAGACAGTCCACATCGGCACTTTCCAGAGCGACATCATACAAGGCAAAGATTGCCGGGCGGATCATCTCGGCGCCGGGTCCGAAGCGATCGGCCCAAGCCGTGGCCAGGCCTGCGCACGCCTCAATCCAGCGCTGGTTCAAGGCGCTGTCGAAGCGCAGCGGCCGGGGTTTGGCCAGCCAGGGGAGTATCGCCGCGACAGCCGCCAAGGTCGGGGCCAGCGCAGCGCGGGTTTCCGCGAGTGCTGCCTCGGGAATATCGGGCATCAAAGGTTTTACTGTGTGGCCATTTTGTTGAAGGCAGCTACTACCTCTGGCGGTGCCTGGACCAGTTCGATCAAGACGCCCTCGCCACCAATCGGGAATTCATCATTGCCCTTGGGGTGCAGGAAGGTGATGTCGAAACCGGCTGCGCCCTTGCGGATACCACCCGGGGCAAAACGCACGCCATTGGCCGAGAGCCACTCAACGGCGGTGGGCAGATCATCAATCCACAGGCCGACGTGGTTGAGCGGCGTGGTGTGCACCGCCGGCTTCTTTTCCGGGTCGAGCGGTTGCATCAGATCGACTTCAACCTTGAACGGGCCGCTGCCCATGGCGCAGATATCCTCGTCCACGTTCTCGCGCTCGGAAACGAAGGTGCTGGAAACTTCCAGGCCGAACATATCGACCCACAGCGTGCGGAGTTTTGCCTTGGAAGGGCCGCCGATGGCGATTTGCTGAATACCGAGAACCTTGAATGGACGTTGCATGGCTGGATTCCTGTCATGAGATGAAGTTCGTAATCCATAATTATACGAGCTTCCCGAAGTGCTGGAAGCCCCCGTTCAGGCCCGCTTGCGATAAGCCAGAGCGAGCAGTAGAAAGCCGGTCAGAATCATTGGCAGCGATAGCCATTGCCCCATGCTGATCATGTAGGACTGGCCAAAAATGCCGGCATCCGGTTCGCGGAAAAACTCAGTGATGAAGCGAAATGCCCCATAACCGATCAGAAAAACGCCGGAAGCCGCACCGCGCGGCCGCGGCTTGCCGGTGTAAAGCCAGAGAATGACGAAGAGGGCGATACCTTCCAGTCCAACGTGGTAGAGCTGGGAAGGATGGCGCGGCAGCATGTCGCCGGCCTGCGGAAAAATCATCGCCCAAGGCAGGCTGGCATCGCTGACGCGCCCCCAGAGTTCACCATTGATGAAGTTGCCGATGCGCCCGGCGGCAAGCCCGAGCGGGGCCAGGGGTGCAATGAAGTCGGTCACGTCCAGCCAGGAAAAGTGGTGTTTTCTGGCCCAAAGGAGCGAGCCAAGCAGGACGCCCAAAAAGCCGCCGTGAAAGCTCATGCCACCTTGCCAGACGGCAAATATCTCCAGCGGGTGCGCCAAAAAATAGCTGGGTTCGTAGAAAAAAACCTGACCCAGCCGGCCGCCGACAATAACCCCGAGCATGCCGTAAAAAAGCAGGTCATCCAGTTGTTCGACCGTGAGGAAGCCGGGGCGAGTCTTGATCCGGGCGCGGCCCAGCAAAATAAACTGAACGAACGCCAGCAAGTACATTAAACCGTACCAACGAATGGAAAGCGGGCCAAGCGAGAAAGCCACTGGGTCGAACTGGGGGTGAAGAAGCATTGATGGCCAAGAGTGGGCTAGAATTCGCCGATTATAGTTCGCGCTTTTCTCTACAGAATTTCGGCGCCCAGTTTTAGACGGAGATTTCTATGCCCCAGTACCGTTCTCGCACCTCTACCCACGGCCGCAACATGGCCGGCGCTCGCGCTCTGTGGCGCGCTACCGGCATGAAAGACGGCGATTTCGGCAAGCCGATCATCGCCGTGGTGAACTCTTTCACCCAGTTCGTACCGGGCCATGTGCATCTCAAGGATATGGGCCAACTGGTTGCCCGCGAAATCGAGGCGGCCGGCGGTATTGCCAAGGAATTCAATACCATCGCCATCGACGACGGCATCGCCATGGGCCACAGCGGCATGCTCTATTCGCTGCCCTCGCGCGATCTGATTGCCGATTCGGTGGAATATATGGTCAATGCCCATTGCGCCGACGCGATGGTCTGTATTTCCAACTGCGACAAGATTACCCCGGGCATGTTGATGGCCGCCATGCGCCTCAACATACCGGTGATTTTCGTTTCTGGCGGCCCGATGGAAGCCGGCAAGGTCACGGTGCAGGGGCAGGTCATTCATCTCGATCTGGTCGATGCCATGGTCAAGGCCGCGGATGCCTCGGTTTCCCAGGCTGATCTCGACGAAATCGAGCGTTCCGCCTGCCCGACCTGCGGCTCCTGTTCCGGCATGTTTACCGCCAATTCGATGAATTGCCTGACCGAGGCCTTCGGCCTAAGTCTGCCGGGTAATGGCACCGTCGTTGCCACGCATGCCGATCGCAAGCAACTCTTCCTGCGAGCCGGGCGCCAGATCGTCGAGTTGTGCAAGCGCTACTACGAGCAGGATGATGCCTCGGTGCTGCCGCGCTCGATCGCCACCAAAGCATCCTTCGAAAATGCCATGACCCTCGACGTTGCGATGGGCGGCTCGACCAATACCGTCCTCCACATCCTGGCCACGGCGCAGGAGGCCGGTGTCGCCTTCACCATGGCCGACATTGACCGTATTTCCCGCTCGGTTCCCTGCTTGTGCAAGGTGGCGCCGATGACCGACAAATATCATATCGAAGACGTCCATCGCGCGGGCGGCATCATGGGTATCCTCGGCGAACTCGACCGGGCCGGCCTGCTGCATCGCGACGTACCAAACGTCCATGCCCGGACGCTGGGCGAAGCAATCGATCGCTGGGATGTCGTGCGCGAACACGACATCAAGGTGCACGAGTTTTTCAAGGCCGCTCCGGGCGGGGTGCCGACGCAGGTCGCTTTCTCGCAGGATCGCCGTTACTCGGAACTCGATCTTGACCGAACCAACGGTTGTATCCGCAACAAGGCCAACGCCTATTCGCAGGAAGGCGGCCTTGCCGTGCTCTACGGCAACATCGCCCTCGATGGCTGCATCGTCAAGACCGCTGGTGTCGATGAATCAATCTGGAAATTTACCGGTCGCGCCCGTGTCTTCGAAAGCCAGGATGCTGCGGTAGACGCGATTTTGGGTGAAAAAGTAGTGGCCGGCGATATCGTTGTCATTCGTTACGAAGGCCCGAAGGGCGGACCCGGCATGCAGGAAATGCTCTATCCGACCTCCTATTTGAAATCGATGGGGCTGGGTAAGGAGTGTGCGTTGCTTACCGATGGCCGGTTCTCCGGCGGCACCTCCGGTCTGTCGATTGGTCACGCCTCGCCGGAAGCGGCGGACGGCGGTGCCATTGGTCTGGTGGAAGAGGGCGACAGCATCGAAATCGATATTCCGAACCGCCGCATTCACCTTGCCATCTCCGACGATGAACTGGAGCATCGTCGTCTCGCCATGGATGCAAAGGGAGATGCCGCCTGGCAGCCGGCAAATCGCGAACGCGTTGTCTCGGCTGCTCTTCAGGCGTATGCACTGATGGCCACTTCGGCCGACAAGGGCGCGGTACGCGACGTAACGCAGATTCAGCGTCGCAAGTGAGTCTTGCTGCCTGGCTGGGGTTTTTGCTGACGGCAATCATGATTGCCGTCACCCCAGGGCCGGGTGCGGTGCTAAGTATGAGTACTGGTGCCCGGCAAGGTTACGCAACGGCATTGGTCGCCATTCTCGGCTTGCAGGCAGCTCTCCTGGTCCATCTGATTGTTGTTGCCGTTGGGTTCGGCGCACTATTGGCCGCCTCTGAAACAGCTTTTTTGCTGGTTAGATTTATCGGTGCGGCATATTTGGTCTGGCTGGGCATCGTTAAATGGCGCGCGCCACTGGTTCCTGTTGATGAAAACCGGGTGCGATTGCCAAGGCGGGAGGCTTTCCTTCAGGGTTTCTTGGTCAATCTGGCCAACCCCAAAGCCATTATCTTCATTGGCGCCCTCGTGCCCCAGTTCGTTAATCCCGGACAGCCGGTAATTGCCCAATATCTGCTTATGGCGGCAACCTTGTGTTTCACTGACATTATTGTGATGTCGATTTATGCGTTGGCGACGGTTCGGATGGGGCGATGGTTGCATGACCCAAAGGCAATCCAGATGCAGAACCGGATGTTCGGCGGCTTGTTCTTTTCGGCAGGCGTGCTCTTGGCCAGTTCGTCCCGGCCGTGAGGGCGGTGTCGGTCAACTTTCCTGAGCTGTATGCGTTAATTTCCAACAGGCGCCAAGAATGTATTTGCGACTGCCCTTTAAGTCTCGCTGCTGGATGCGCTTTGCAAGAGACTCGAAAGGGTTTTAATATCCGAAGCTGATTTACCCACCAACCCGATAAAACGGAGCGAAAGAATGAAAGCTGTTTATATTGCCATGATGGCAGCCGCTGGTATCGTAACCGCCGGCCAGGTGCATGCCGACGAAGCCCTGGCGAAAGCTAAAAACTGCATGGCTTGCCATGCCATCGATAAAAAACTGGTTGGCCCAGCCTACAAAGATGTTGCTGCCAAGTACAAGGGCGACGCCAAGGCTCCCGCAATGCTGGCTGACAAAGTCAAAGCCGGAGGTAAGGGCGTATGGGGTCAAATTCCGATGCCGCCAAACAATGTCACTCCGGAGGAAGCGAACAAGCTGGTTGCCTGGATTTTGTCCCAGAAGTAATTTTCGCTTCACGCCTCAAAAAGCCGGCCTAGAGCCGGTTTTTCTTTTAATAAGGTGTTGACACGGGTCTGCTAGACCGGGATAATTCTGCGTTCTCCGGAGGGGTACCCAAGCGGTCAACGGGAACAGACTGTAAATCTGTCGGCTCTGCCTTCGAAGGTTCGAATCCTTCCCCCTCCACCAGATTAAATGCTGTAGCAGCCTGTGCTGCGGGCGAGGTTAAGCGGGTGTAGCTCAATGGTAGAGCTGAAGCCTTCCAAGCTTAAGACGAGGGTTCGATTCCCTTCACCCGCTCCACATCGCGGTACGGCTGAAGTTTTAAGGTAGGCCCATGTGGCTCAGTGGTAGAGCACTCCCTTGGTAAGGGAGAGGTCGGCAGTTCGATCCTGCCCATGGGCACCACCGATTAGCTTGGATTCTGGATTTTTTGTATAT
>Ga0073904_10001001_pt1 | contig 20895 bp, 19 predicted proteins | sample KloWWTrecipitate_FD_66668 | JGI IMG/M metagenome (GOLD analysis project Ga0073904, IMG submission 66668) | Active sludge microbial communities from Klosterneuburg, Austria, studying microevolution and ecology of nitrifiers - Klosterneuburg... | ecosystem: Engineered > WWTP > Aerobic digester >... | reverse complement strand
TGGCGGGTAGCTTCTTCAGCATCGATCTGGCCCGGGTGCGCGCCGCCTTTGAGGCCGTACCTTGGGTGCGTCATGCGGTGGTGCGGCGCGACTTTCCCAGCCGATTGATGGTGACGTTGCAAGAGCACCAGGCCGTGGCTTACTGGGGCTCTGAGAGTGAGCCGCGTTTGATCAACAGCTTCGGCGAAGTGTTCGAGGCCAATGTGGATGAAGTCGAGCAAGACACGCTGCCACGCCTCAATGGCCCGGAAGGGCAGGCTGCCGACGTGCTGGCCATGTACCACGTGCTTGCCCCCCTATTTGCGCAACTGGAGCTGCCGGTGGAAGCATTGGATCTGTCCAGTGGCGGTAGCTGGCGTGTGGAGCTGGAGAGTGGCGCCAACATTGAGATGGGGCGCGGCAGTGTGGCTGAAATCACCGCGCGCGTGCGGCGTTTTCTCAAGACGCTCACACAGGTGACATCCCGTTATGGACGGCGGGCCAATGCAGTGGAGTCAGCCGATTTGCGGCATGAGAACGGCTACGCCATCCGCTTGGCCGGCGTGAGTACGACGGTGGCAACGGTTGCAGTGCCCAAGAAGTAACGAAAGACGAAATCAACAGGTAATCCATATGGCAAAAGAGTACAAAGATCTCGTTGTAGGACTGGACATCGGAACCGCCAAGGTCATGGTAGTGGTGGCCGAGGTGTTGCCTGGCGGCGAGCTCAAGCTGGCCGGCCTGGGCGTGGCGCCCAGCTACGGTATCAAGCGCGGCGTGGTGGTCAACATCGACGCCACCGTGCAAAGCATCCAGCAGGCGCTGCGGGAAGCCGAACTGATGGCCGACTGCAAGATCACCAAGGTCTATACCGGTATCACGGGCAGCCATATCCGCGGCATCAACAGCAGTGGCATGGTGGCCGTAAAAGACCGTGAAGTGACTGCTGCTGATGTCGCCCGTGTTGTGGAAACCGCAAAGGCCATCAATATCTCTACTGACCAGCGCCTGCTGTTGGTGGAACCGCAGGAATTCATCATCGACGGCCAAGATGTCAAAGAGCCGATTGGCATGAGTGGTATCCGCCTGGAGGCCAAGATTCACATCGTGACGGGAGCCCAAAGCGCGGCCGAGAACATCATCAAATGCGTGCGCCGCTGCGGTCTGGAAGTGGAGCAGTTGATGCTGAACCCGCTAGCCAGCAGTTTGTCCGTTTTGACCGAAGACGAGCGCGAGTTGGGCGTTGCCTTGGTCGATATTGGAGCAGGCACCACCGACATCGCCATCTTCACCAACGGTGCCATTCGCCACACGGCGGTGATTCCAATTGCGGGTGACCTGATTACCAGCGACATTGCCATGGCCCTGCGTACCCCCACCAAGGACGCCGAGGACATCAAGGTTGAAAGCGGGCACGCCAAGCAATTGCTGGTGGACCCCGAAACGCAGGTGGAAGTACCCGGCCTGGGTGACCGTGGCCCGCGCATGCTCAGCCGACAGGCGCTGGCCGGCGTGATCGAGCCCCGTATTGAAGAAATTTTCAGCCTGGTGAACCAAGTTATGCGCGAGTCCGGCTTTGAGGAAGTGTTGTCCAGCGGCATTGTGCTAACCGGTGGCAGCTGCGTCATGCCTGGCATGGTGGAGCTGGGCGAAGACATCTTCCTGAAGCCCGTGCGCCGAGGCATCCCTCAGTACCGCAGCGCCCTGGCTGACATGGTGGCGCAGCCGCGTGCCGCCACCGTTATGGGTCTGCTCGAAGAAGCCCGTATGGCTCGCTTGCGGGGCTATAAGGTATCGCAGAAAAACGGCTCTGTAAAAACGGCCTTCAGTTCTGTCAAGGACTGGTTCATAGGGAACTTTTGACCATGAAACAAAAGCTTTGGCTGGCAAGAGGGAGTCCGCACGAACGATGGCGGAGCACGGACCCGCCACCGACATTCGCAGTCTGATGCAACCGAAAAGAGTCCAACGTAATGAATTTAGTGAACCCCAAGGAGAACCACATGGCCATCGAAATGATTGAAGAAGAAGCGTTTAACCAAGGCACGCAGATCAAGGTGATCGGCGTCGGCGGTGGCGGCGGTAACGCCGTCGAGCACATGATTTGCTCGGCCGTCGGTGGTGTGGAATTTATTGCCGCCAATACGGATGCCCAAGCCTTGAGCCGCAGTTCGGCCCACAAGACCATTCAGCTTGGTGGCACCGGACTGGGCGCCGGTAGCAAGCCCGATAAAGGGCGTGAGGCCGCCATGATGGCTGAGGACGAGATTCGCTCGGCAATTGAAGGCGCCCATATGCTGTTCATCACAGCCGGTATGGGGGGTGGCACTGGCACAGGGGCTGCTCCGGTCATTGCCAAGGTAGCCAGGGAAATGGGCATTTTGACCGTGGGCGTCGTCACTAAGCCATTTGACTTTGAAGGTGGCCGGCGCATGACCAATGCTGATGCGGGCCTAGTTGAACTCGAAGCCAATGTGGATTCGCTCATTGTGGTGCTGAACGAAAAGCTGCTGGAAGTGCTGGATGACGACATCAGCCAGGAAGAAGCATTTGTGCACGCCAACAACGTCTTGAAGAATGCCGTTGGCGGTATCGCGGAAATCATCAATGTCAAGGGTGAAATCAACGCCGACTTTGAAGATGTGCGCACCGTAATGGGCGAGCCCGGCAAGGCCATGATGGGTACCGCCATGGCCAACGGTCCGGATCGTGCACGTATCGCAGCCGAGCAAGCTGTGGCCTGCCCGCTGCTGGAAGGCATTGACCTGTCGGGTGCCAAGGGCGTGCTGGTGCTGATCACGGCAGCCAAGGGTTCTTTGAAGCTCAAGGAATCCAAGCTGGCCATGGAAACTATACGCGCCTGTGCCTCGCCCGATGCCCACGTGATCTACGGCACCGCCAACGACGACACGCTGGACGATAGCATTCGCGTGACCGTCATTGCCACCGGGCTGAGCCGCCAGGGTGTGCGGCGCACTGCCCCTCCGCTGCAAGTGTTGCGTACCGGAACCGACAACGTGCCGTTTCACGTCCCCACGCTCAACACCCCCGTCGGCACACAGGCCTCGGCCGGTGGATCGTCCATGGGCATGGCGCAACCTGACTATGCCGGTATGGGTACTCCCGCTGTCTGGCGTGGGCGTACCTCGGCTGCAGCCAAGGTGGATGCACTGTCCAATGGTGGCATGGACGATTACGAAATCCCCGCGTTCCTGCGCAAGCAAGCCGATTGATATTGCCCCCCTGGTCGCCTTGCTGCGACCCGGTGGCGACTAAAATCGACACTGTGCTCAAACAACGAACCCTCAAGTCCCTGACGCGCGCGGTCGGTGTGGGGCTGCACAGCGGACAGCGGGTGGAAATCACCCTGCGTCCGGCGCAGCCCGATACTGGCATTGTGTTTCGTCGGGTCGATTTGCCGCAGCCGGTGGATATACCCGTGTCCGCGCCAGCCGTGACCGACACGCGCATGGCCTCAACCTTATCCAAGGGCGGCGCCAAGGTTCAGACCATCGAGCATCTGATGTCGGCCTGCGCCGGCCTGGGGCTGGACAACTTGTATGTCGACATCACGGCCGAGGAGGTTCCGATTCTGGATGGCTCTGCGGCCTCGTTCGTGTTTCTGTTGCAGAGCGCAGGGATTGCGTTGCAGAACGCACCCAAGCGATTTTTGCGCGTCAACAAGCTGGTAGAGGTACGCGAAGGCGAGGGCGCCAGTCTGAAGTGGGCCAGACTAGAGCCCTACAACGGCTACAAGCTGAGTTTCGAGATTGTGTTTGACCACCCGGCGGTAGATTCCACTGGCCAGCGGGTGGAATTCGACATGGGCAGGGATTCTTACTCGCGCGACATTGCCCGGGCCCGCACCTTTGGCTTCACCAAGGACGTGGAGATGATGCGCAGCAACGGCCTGGCACTCGGAGGTGGTTTGGACAATGCCATCGTCATGGATGACTACAAGGTGCTCAACGCCGAGGGGCTTCGCTATGACGACGAGTTTGTGAAGCACAAGCTACTCGACGCCATTGGAGATTTGTATTGCGTGGGCAAACCGCTGCTGGCCAGCTACAGTGCTTTTCGCTCCGGCCACGCCCTGAACAACAAGCTGTTGCGGGAGCTGCTAACCCGTGAGGATGCCTGGGACATCGTGACCTTCGAGGACGAGAGTCTGGCGCCCGCCGGGTTTTCGCAATTGGCACGGGCCTGGTAGGCCGGACAGGGTGAATTTGGCGTGGCACTGATTCGTATATTGATCCTGCTGCTGCTCTTAAGCGCGGTAGTGTCTTTCGCTTGTTTTGCCGTCACGGGCCAGCCGCGATTCAAACGGTACGGGTTGACCGTATTGAAATGGACGCTGATTGGTGCCTTTGGCTTCTTTGGTGTTTTGATTCTGGATCGATTGGCGTAGCGCTTCGTCTCAGGCGCACCGCGAGAACGGGTTCCACGCCAGTTGCCTGAGCACCGCCCAGATGCTGGCTTTGCGCGTGGATTGAATCTGGACCCGTTTCTTCCAGAAATGGGGAAGACCGCGAACGGCATCCCGCTTTGCGCGCCATACCACGGCACCATGGCCGCGGGCCGTGAACCACAGTAGCGTTACCAGGTTCAAAGCTATATGCGCCGGCAGGAATAGCCAGAATAGAACACTTGGCATGTTTTTGACGTACACCCAGACCAGGTTGCGATGACCGTGGTAAAGCTGAAAATCACTGTGCTTGCCCACAAAGGCAGAGCCTAGGTGCAGGACACAGGCTGTGGGGACATACAGGGAACGGTAGCCGGCCAACTGCATGCGAAAACCCAAGTCAATGTCCTCCACATACAGGAAAAAGTCTTCATCCAGAAAACCCACATCCCGCAAGGCGGCCACCCGGTACAGGGCTGCAGCGGCGCACGGCGCAAATATGTCAGTCTCCATGTCGTGCCGGGCTGTGCTGACGCAGCCATGCCCCCGCCTCCAGGGCAAGCCGCTGACGTGGTACACATCGCCAAGGCCGTCGAGCTGGTTGTGGCTCTCATCGCTGTACATGCGCGAACCAAACGATGCGTACTGTGGATGCGCATGTGCACTGGCCACCAGATTACCGAGCCAATCGGGCAAAGGAAATGCGTCAGGGTTCAAGAGAACAACGTAAGGCCCCAGTGCGCAGGTATTCAAGGCATGATTCACCCCACCGGCAAAGCCCAGATTGCTTTTAAGCAACAACACGGCCACGTCTGGAAATTTCTGTTGGATGGCGGCAACCGATGCGTCGGCACTCTTGTTGTCCACGACGACCGTTGCGAAGTCCTGAAAGTGCTGCTGTGCCAGCGCAGCCAGACACTGGCAGATCATCTCTCCGCCGTTGTAGTTGACGATGACAACGGTTACCAGGGGATGGATCGGTGCGATCCCAGCGGGGTTCACTGGAATAGCCGCGCTATCCAGCGCAGTGGTGATGTCAACTTCCATGAGCTGGACGAAACATAGGCTGATATGGTTGCGGTAAGAGCCTGCAACTGTTCGGCTTGTGTGGAGGCTGCTTGTTTCCAATGTTCTGCTTGTGCACGGAGCTGTTCAACTTCAAGCAATAGGTACTGACGTTCATTTCCGCTTGCCGTAGGTTGGGTCTGGTTCGGTGCCGATTCATTGCTCGGAGCGGTTCGGGGGATTGCACTGATGTTTGGCACATGAATCAGCGGTGTCTTGGATACGATTTGTAACCAAAAATCCCAGTACATCAACGCCTGTGGGGCATCGTGAAATTGGCAACCCTCGTCTGCCAACGAACGTTCGAACATGACGGCATTGAGTGCAAGAAAGTTGCTTGCGCTCAATCGGTGTTCTGACCAAGTAGCATCCTCGGCAAATTGGCCATCACCGTGTTCGGTCACCCACCGAACACCGGTATAAGCACCGCGCGCTCTGTCTTTGGAGAGTGCGCGGACCAACTTCTCCAGATGATCAGGCAGCAACGTATCGTCTGCCTCCAGAAAAAGCAGGTATTTTCCCTGCGCGTTGCGTATACAGAGGTTCATAGTCTCTGCCCGATTCAATGTTTCGCTAGTGGGTGCATACAGCAAAGGAAAGCGCCCGCACCAACTACCTATGAGGTGTGGGGAGTCACTAGTTACGTGCGCAACAATGACCTCTGCATGTGGGTAGGTTTGCACGGCAACGGAGTCCAAGGCCCACTGCAAAGAAGGATTGTCCGCGTTGGGAATAATGACGCTCACCAGTGGCACATCACTCGGAAGCATAGCCAGCCCCATGCTGCGTTGGCGCTGGTACTCAGATTCGAACAACTCCAGAGGACGATTTGACAGCTGACTGTGCTCAATAACCAAATAAGCCTCAGCGGCAGATACCGTGGGACCCAGTGTGTAGCTTCGGAAGCGATTCAACCCCTCAATTTGCGTGTCATAGGCTTGACCGGCCAGCTGTGACTCGAAACATGACATGGCGCTGGCCTTGCGCTCGACCAGGTCACTGATGTCCAAGAGGATATTGGGGCGTGGCATGGGAACGCCCACCTCGAACATCACCAGGCCCGTCTCGGGTGCGCTGCGTCGGGTTGCCTCCAGCGCTGCCATGCCCAAAACACGGTGATCTGGGTGCATTTCATGCAACGAAGGGGCGAAGATCAAAGTCGGCTTAAACCCGTTGATGACATCCAACAGGCGTTGAATCAGGCCTTCTCCATATTCGAGCCCACGGTCGGCAAGACCCCAAAACTCAGGTTCGCCATACCCAAGCGCTCCACCTGCCGCGAGGCTCTCGGTGCGCCGGATGGCGCCATATTCAGGCGCCTTCAGATAGGCGCCGTCGGTCAGGATGATGACGTGAACAATCCCGCCCGCGCCCATTTGACGCATGATTGCACCCCCACATCCGAATACTTCGTCGTCCGGGTGTGGTGCCAATACCAGAAGTCGCCCTTTGGCAAAATTGAGCGTTGCCTCATAGGGAATGAGCCGTTGTTCCATCTACACGTCGCTTTGCTCGTTGGATGCCATGGGGGGCTTGGTTTAAATACTGCGCTTCCAACCGCCGAGTGCGGGCACTGGTCTAGAATCGGCGTTTCCAATGGAAGTCACAAAGTTGAGCAAACGCCTCGGTGAAATTTTAGTTGAACACGGCAAGCTGGATTTTGCAAATCTTGAACGAGCATTGCGCCTGCAAGAAGGGGATGCCAATGAGCGAATCGGGGCTTTACTAGTCAGGGCCGGGTTTGCAGCTGAACGGGATGTTACGGATGCACTCGCAGACCAGTTGGGTCTGTCGGTTGTGGCGTTGACGGAATATCCAGAACTTCCTGTATTGGAGGAGCGTGTCTCCGCCCGGTTCATTAAGGAATCTCGCGCACTGCCAATCCAGGAAACTGACAACCAGTTGGTGCTGGCCATGGCGGATCCGCTGGATGAGTATGTTCTCGCCGCCTTTCGTATGGTCACCCAACGCACGGTTACACCACGTTTGGCTGTGCCGTCAGAGCTGGAAGTTGCCTTTGAGCGACTATATGGTTCGGGCAAAACATCCATGGACCAGATCGTGGGCGAGGTGGAAACCCGCGATGGTGAGCAAGAGAATGAAGACCTGGCGCAACTCAAGGAGTTGGCATCCGAGGCGCCAATCATCCGTTTGGTTAGCCTCATCATCAGCCACGCCCTGGAGGCGCGGGCCTCTGATATTCATATTGAGCCGTTTGAGAGCCGCCTGATCGTGCGCTACCGTGTGGACGGGGTGATGCACGAGGTGGAATCCCCGCCGCGGCGCTTTTCTGCCGCAGTGATTTCGCGGATTAAGATAATGGCAAGCTTGGACATTGCCGAGCGGCGCCTACCCCAGGATGGTCGTATCAAGCTGCGTTTGCAGGGCAGAGAGATTGATCTGCGCGTCTCCACGGTGCCCACAATGCATGGGGAAAGCGTAGTCATGCGTATTCTGGACAAAAGCGGTACGACGCTCGATTTTGCCACTCTGGGCTTCGATGACGCTGCGTTGGAACGCTTCCAGCAAGTGTTGATGCAGCCGCACGGAATCCTCTTGGTGACAGGACCCACGGGTTCGGGCAAGACCACCACCCTGTATACGGCGCTGGACAAGCTCAACAAGCCTGACGTCAAAATTCTGACCGTTGAAGACCCGGTTGAATACCAGATGGAAGGCATCAACCAGATCCAGGTCAAACCGCAGATCGGCCTCACCTTTGCTAACGCACTGCGTTCCATCGTGCGGCAAGACCCGGACGTCATCATGATTGGTGAAATCCGCGACCTTGAAACGGCCCAGATTGCGGTCCAGTCCGCGTTGACGGGGCACATGGTGCTGTCAACCCTGCACACCAACGACGCGGCGAGTACCATCAATCGACTGTTGGACATGGGCATGGACGATTACCTGCTCACTTCGACTGTCAATGGCATTTTGGCGCAGCGATTGGTCCGTACCTTGTGTACCCATTGCCGCCAGCCTTATCCGGCGTTGCCAGAGATTGTGCAGGAAATGCAATTGGAGCGTTACACCGATGCGAAACCTGTGGTTTTGTACCGTTCTGTCGGGTGTTCAGAATGTGGTGGCACCGGATATTTGGGACGTATCAGCATCGTGGAATTGCTGATCATGTCAGACGCCATCCGCAGCATGATCATGCGACACGTTACTTCTGGCGAAGTGCGTCAACAAGCCATTGCCGAGGGCATGCAGACCATGTATGAGAACGGTCTGTCCAAAGCGGTTGCAGGTGTGACCACTATGGAAGAGGTCTTGCGCGTGACGCGGGAGGAATAGCCTTGCCGCGGTATCGTTATAAGGCGGTGACGCCCTCGGGAGATGCACAGGAAGGCGACATGGATGGCGCATCACAGCCCGCTGTGGTTGAACGCCTGCAGGGCATGGGCCTCATTCCAATCCGAGTGGATGAAAGTGTAACCAAAGTTGGTAATGTCGGTGGCGTCAGAGGTTTTTTCAACCGCAACCATGTTTCCCAAGACGACGTAGCCGTCTTTACTCAGGAAATAGCCACCCTGCTCAAGGCAGGTTTGCCGCTGGACCGCTGTTTGGAAATTCTGATAGGACTTTCCGCAAATGAGGCAGTACGAGAACTCATGGTGCAGTTGCGCGAAGACGTGCGCGGTGGCGCCCCGCTGTCAGCTGCCATGGAAGCGCGACAGGGCGTCTTTACACGCTTTTATTTGAACATGATTCGCGCCGGGGAGGCGGGTGGCGCACTGGATGTGGTGTTGCAGCGACTGACGGAATTCATGGAGCGCTCCAAGGAGTTGCGTGACACCGTCAAGTCGGCGCTCATTTATCCAGCCATTTTGGTCGGAGTATCCCTGTTGTCCGTCGCAATCCTTCTGATGTGGGTGGTTCCGCAGTTCTCCCAGATGTTTGAGGAATCCGGTAAAGCCTTACCGTTACCCACCCAGATCGTTATTGCTGCGGGTGATGGTGTGCGTAATTACTGGTGGCTCATGGTTTTGCTGGCCGTGGGGGCCTACTCCTGGTTTGCGCGGCAGATGCGAGAACCCGCCAGCCGTTTTCGCTGGGACCAACGGTTGCTCAACCTGCCTCTGGTGGGCGATTTGATTGGCAAGCTTGAAGTTGCACGCTTTTCCCGTACGCTGGGAACCTTGATCGGCAACGGTGTAACCCTGCTCGCTGCATTGTCCATTGTCAAGGAAACGCTGAGCAATACGGTTATGTGCCAGGCGCTGGGTGACGTGGCCGCACAGCTCAAGGAGGGCAAGGGATTGGGTAAGCCGCTGATGGAAACGAAGCTTTTCCCCAAGCTGGCAGTACACTTGGTCATGGTGGGCGAGGAAACCGGCAAGTTACAGGACATGCTGATCCGCATCGCCGACATTTATGACCGGGAAGTACACAGCACGGTCAAACGCATGCTGGCGCTCATGGAGCCAGTGCTGATTTTGGGTCTGGGCTTGGTTATTGGCGGCATCATCATGTCAATCCTCGTTGCAATCTTGAGTGTGAACGATTTGGCGCTGTAGTGCTCCAACCCAACATTGAATTATTGGAGAACTATTAAATGGATAGAAAACACGCAGCCTGGCGCTCAAAGGGCTTTACCCTGATCGAGTTGCTGGTAGTGTTGGTCATTCTGGGGCTTTTGGCCAGTGTCGCTGGTCCCAAGGTCATTGGCTATTTGGGTGGCGCCAAGTCGGATACGGCCCGTTTGCAGATCGAAGAATTTGGTGCAAGTCTGGACCTGTTCAAACTGGAAACCGGACGTTACCCCAACACACAAGAGGGTTTGCAAGCGCTGGTGCAGCAACCGTCTGGGCTGGCGGGTTGGAATGGACCCTACATCAAGAAAAGAACCCTTCCCAAAGACCCGTGGGGCAATGAATACCGCTATGCATCTCCTGGCCAGCACGGTGTCTATGACATTAGCTCCCTTGGCGCTGATAACAAGGACGGCGGCGACGGCGAAAACAAGGATATCAACGGTTGGGAAGACAGCAAAAAATAGAACTGGGCCATCAGGCTGGTTTTACCCTCATCGAGCTGCTGGTTGTGGTCGTCATCATGGCCATGGCCTACGCGGTAGCGTCTCCCATGGTTTCGTCTGGCGTGTCTGGTACCGAGCTCAAGGCGTCGGCGCGTCAGCTTGCCGCTGGTTTGCGTAAGGCACGCAGTGATGCTGTGGCGCACAGAAGGGAAACCGCTTTGACGGTTGATGTGGAAGGACACCAGTTTCAACTAAGTGGCGACCCGCGTACTTATCGCCTTCCAAAAAGCGTAGCGATCAACTTGTTTACTGCCCAGTCTGAGCTGATCAATGGAAATTCCGGTGCGATCCGTTTCTTTCCAGATGGTGGTTCCACCGGCGGGCGTGTGACCGTGACTACACGTGACCGCAAATATGACGTTGACATCAATTGGCTGACCGGCCAAGTGTCCATTCTTGAATGACCATGCAAAGCAAGTGCCGCGGCATGACCTTGATCGAAGTGCTGGTCGCCTTCGTCGTGCTCTCCGTGACGATGGCAGCGATCTTGCAGATATTCAGCGGTGGCATGCGCAACGCACGGCTGGCAGATAGCTATAGCCGCGCGGTCTTTTTGGCAGAATCCAAGCTGGCGGCAGCGGGAATTGAACGCCCCCTAGTCCCAGGGGAGGAGGTGGGCCAAATTACGGATATGCAATGGCGCCTGCGGGTGCAGCCTTTTGACGATGATGGAGCTGCTGATCGGCAATTGATGCCATCGCGTCTGTACCTGATTCAGGCACAGATAGGCTGGAATGAGGATGGCCGACCGCGGCAAGTAGTACTTGAGTCACTCCGATTGGGGCTAAGGCAATGACGGTGTCTGACCAAGGGATGAATTGTCGTCGCCGACAGTCCCATGCTGGCTTTACGTTGCTTGAATTGCTGATTTCCATCACATTGTTGGGGTTCATCCTGGTCCTGCTCTTTGGGGGCTTGCGTCTGGGGATTCGTAGTTGGGATACGGTCCAGCAAAGGGTGGACAATCTCAATACGGTGCGTGCCGTTGAAAGCTTTCTACGGCGGGAAATGGAGATGACCTATCCCTATCGCTGGAAAGGTACACCCGAGCAGCGTATGGCATTTTTGGGTGAGCGCAACAAAGTGAGTTTTGTTGCGCAATTACCCTCGCGAATCGGGACAGGTGGCTTGTATTTGGCTTCGCTGGAGTTGGAGCGCAGCAGCAAAGGCCGGCGACTGGTTTGGCGGTACATGCCAGTGACCGGGCAATTGCATGATTTTTCGGTATTGGACCAAGCACAAGAAATGGTACTTGCCGGCACAGAGCTCGGCACTGTGGACGATATTTGGCTGAGTTATTTGGGGCCGGAGGGTGAAAAGGGGCAGCTTCGTTGGGCTGATCGATGGGAGTCAACTACGCGTCTGCCATCGCTCATTCGGATTCAAGTCAAGTTTTCGAATGGTGTTGAATGGCCCGATTTTGTGGTCGCACCCAAACTCAGCTCGGAGTTTGTCCGGTGAAGCGCCCACAACGTGGTGTAGCCCTGGTACTGGTGCTCTGGGTCATTACCTTACTGGCCGTGATCGCTGGCAATTTTGCTTTCAGTATGCGAAATGAGGCTCAGATTGCGCGCAATCTGACTTCCACAGCCCAGGCGAAGGCCATTGCTGAGGGCGGTGTTCAGCGTGCGTGGTTGGAGCTGCTTAAGCCGACCAGCGATCCGTTGCGATGGCGGGCCAATGGCGTTGAGCACTCTTTCACTCTGTCCGGGGCCGAATTGAAGGCAGTATTGAGTGACGAGTCAGGTAAAATCGATCTCAACACCGCATCTGACGCGCTACTGAAAGGCCTTCTTGTATCGACGGGACTCAGTGAGGAGGCCAGTGTCAGCTTGTTGGACGCCTTGCTGGATTGGCGCGACACGGACAAATTCAAAAGACTGCATGGAGCGGAAGAAGACGATTACCGGGCGGCAGGTAAAAACTACGTTCCGTCCAACGCCCCTTTTGAAACCGTTGATGAATTGCAGCGCGTTTTAGGAATGACGCCAGAGTTGTATCGTAAACTGGCGCCCGCTTTAACGGTTTATTCAAAGCAACCCGGTATTAATACTGCTGTTGCAGCCCGGGAAGTATTACTCGCTATTCCTGGAGTCAACCCGGCAATGGTGGATCAGTATGTTTCTCAGCGTCAAAGCCTGCTTGCGTCGGATCAAAAGGCGCCTACCTTTGCCGGTGCGGGCGTATTTGCAACAGTGTCGATGGGAATACCAACCTATTCGGTACGCTGCGAAGTCAAGTTGCCCGATGGAACGGTCTTTGTCAGAGTGGTAGTGGCTAGGTTGGCTCAAGATCCGAGCCGGCCAGTCGTCGTGCTGGGTTGGGGAGATGGAGAGGCTGAACAAATGACTGGTAAGCAATGACAACACTGACAGAAAACTACCGCGAAACGCTGGAAGCGCTGAAGAAGCAGCTGCTGTCCAGTCGTTTTTTGCGTTGGTGGCTTGGGGAGCTATCGTCCATGGGGCCCGCTTGGTTGCGGCCACCGCGGCTGGCCGCAGATAGTTTTGTGTCCGTGGGGTTGAATCAGGTCAATGCTCAATGGAGTGGCATGCCAAAAGGGGAGTCACGTCAGCTCGCTCTTACGTTGCCAGGTGATTGCGTGCTGCGCAAGACCCTGACCCTACCACTGGCTACCGAAGAAAATCTGCGGCAGGTGCTTGAGTTTCAGATGGAACAGCACACTCCTTTTTCTCCACGGCAGGTCTATTTTGGCTATTCCGTCAAAGACAGGAACTTTGAGCGCGGCCAACTGAATGTAGAGTTTGTCGTGACCCCACGTGATGCGGTAGATGCCGCCATCAAGACCCTAAACGTACTTGGACTTGAAGTGCATGCAGTGTTCGCCCAGGATATGTGGAATAAGGGTACGTTGGTCAACTTGCTACCAGACACATTGACCAGCGCGCCCTCTCCCTTTCGCCAAGGGGCCAATCCTTGGCTGGTACTTCTGATTGGTCTATTGGTGTTTGCTGCCATGGTTATGCCGATCGTGATCAAGCGCGAGGCGGTTGTGCAAATGCTTCCCTGGGTTGAAAAAGGGAAAAAGGCGGCTGAGGCTGTGGATGCCGTGCGTCGTGAACTGGATGGCCGGATTGCCCAGCACAATTACCTGCTGGAAAAGCGACAGGCAAGGCCAACCGTTATTCAGACTCTGGAAGAGCTGACCCGAGTTCTGCCAGACGATACCTGGGTTCAAACTATCGAAATCAAAGGCAAAGAATTGCAAATTCAGGGTGAAACAGCTTCATCAGCACGATTGATTGGACTATTTGAACAATCCAGCCTGCTTGGGGAGGCCAGCTTTCGCGCGCCATTGACCAAAGGGCAGGCCAGTGGCAGTGAGCGCTATCAATTAGCCTTGCAAATCAAGCCAATGCCATTGGCACAAGCCGTACGGGCATCTCCACAAAACACCGTTTCTGCGCCGTTGCCAGCGACCTACCCTCAAAGCGCCGCAAGTAGCCCTCTACAAAAGGCTTCTGTTGCCAGGCCTACAGCATCAGAGGGGGTGCAAAAACCATGAAGCAGCTCAATCCCCTGCAAAGTAAGCTTGCCGCACTGGCAATTCTGTTGCTGATCTTGGCGCTCGTAGTGTGCGCTATTGCCGTGCCGATTTGGCTATTGAATCGACGTTATGACCTAGCGGTTGATGACGCTGCAAATCGACTGCAGCGATATTCCAAAATAGTGGGTATGCGCGACGGACTTCAGAAAAAGACAATCGAAATCAAGGCTTTGGAGTCCGCCCGCCATTTTTTGAAGAGCGCCAGCCCAGCCCTTGCGGCAGCCGAACTGCAGGAACTGGTCAAAGCCATTTTGGATGAAAACGGGGGCAAGCTCACCAGTATCCAGATCTTGCCGCACAAGGATGACGGTCAATACCGCCAAGTTTCCGTTGTGCTGCAATTCAATGCACCGTTGAGCGCTGTGAAGGCCATGCTCCATGCGCTTGAGTCTGCGCACCCCTATCTTTTTGTTGATAACTTGCAGATGCGGGTAGCCAACCCGCTGGTTCAAGCAAAAGACGTACTCAATGAGCCCGAAATGTTTGTGCAATTCGACTTGACCGGCTACACCCTGAAAGGCGCGCAATGAAGACGCCCATGGGATCCAAAAATTACCTCACTATCGTCCTGACCGCCATTGCGCTGCTCTTGGGTGGCCTACTTTACTGGGAATGGGATCAAGGCATGCGTCTGGAGCGTGATTTGACCAATCTGCGGAAGATTCCGGTTACACCCATAGTCCTGCAAGCAGTCTTGCCTGAGTTCACCTTGCCCAACGCGGAATCTGGTTTTCCAGAGTTGATCTCTAGGTCACTTTTTGTAGTGAGCCGCCGTTCATCGGGGTCTGCTACCAAGGGAGGCCTGAGTGCAATGAAGAAAGGGCAATTTGTGCTGGTCGGGGTGCTGATCACGCCAATGCAGCGATCTGCTTTGCTTCGCGATGTGCAAACTAACAAAACTGAAACTGTCGCAACGTCGGGCGTGGTACGAGGCCTCACCCTTGGCGAAGTCGAGCCAGGCCGCGTCATACTGCGCCAGGGTGCTGAGAGCGAGGAACTCATACTCAACGTACAGATTGGCCCCAAAGCACCGAGCGGGCCACAAAATGCGCCTGCGTTGCTGCCTCCTGTAAATGCTGCCCCCTCACCTTTTTTACCACCCGGCCCCGCCCCATCAGCTTCCTCACGTCCTGTACCTGGTGGGGTGTTCATCCCGGGGCCAGGCGTGCCACCTAAATCCGCCGATTTAGCATCGGCGCCCAAAACACCGCCTCCGCCGAACACGGACTTCAAGAAGTAGATTAAGGAACGCACATGAAAAAATTGACTCCCAGGCAACTGACGATAGCAGTGGCGCTCATATATTGTTTGCCAGTTGGTCTGGTGGGTTGTGCAACACAGCCTTCAGCGCCGGAACAGGTATCTTCCGCACCTGTAACTGCACCCGCCAATGCAAGCGCCTCGGAAGATATGAAATTGAGAATAACGCCAACTCCTTCATCTGCTGCGGAGAAAGGCAACCAAGCGGCAGACCCTCAAAAAGCCGACACAGACAATGGCTTCAAAGTGATTCCTGGAACCGGCGTATTTGTCAAACCCCCCAATGTTGCGATGCCGGGGTTTGGTCCACAAGACATCGTGCTGAATTTTGAAGGTGCCGACCTACGCGAGGTAGTGCGCGTGGTTATGGGTGACATGCTTCATGAAAACTACACGATCGACCCCAAAGTCAATGGCACAGTCACCATACACACCAGCCAGCCTATCAATCGCGCCGCTGCGATGCCTATCCTGGAAACTGTGTTGCGCATGAATGGTGCCGCCATGGTGCGCGAAAACGGGACCTTCAAGATTGGCCCCCTGAATAGCGCGTTGCGCGGATCGATCACGCCCCAAATCGGCGCTTTGCAGCCTGGCTACAGCGTACAGATTGTGCAATTGCAATACATTGCTGCCCGTGAAATGTCCAAGATTTTGGAGCCGTTGTTGCCGGAGGGCAGCATTTTGCGAGTGGACGAAACGCGCAATCTGCTGATGCTGGCAGGCGCCGAATCCGAGATGCGCCATGCCATGGAAACCGTTGGGGTGTTCGACTTGGACTGGTTGGCCGGTATGTCCGTTGGCTTGTTTACCTTAAAAAGTGTTGACGTCAAGAGCATCATGCCAGAGTTGGAATTGCTGTTTGGCGACAAGTCCAAGAGTCCGTTTGCGGGCTTGCTGCGCATTGTGCCCATTGAACGCATGAACGCCGTGTTTGTGGTCAGCCCACGGCCACAGTACCTGGAGCAAGCCAAGGTGTGGGTGGATCGCCTGGACCGCAATGGTGGTAAAAGCGGTACACGGTTGTATGTGTACCCGGTTCAGAACGGCAATGCCGAGAAGATCGCGGCACTACTCAGCCAGGTCATCGGTGGTAAAAATTCATCCACCACTGCGCCCGCCAGCGTGGCACCTGGCTTGACGGGTACGTCAATGCAAAGCAGTAGCGGCGCAACAGGTCAAAATCCATTAGGCGGAGCACTCGGCAGTTCTTCAGGTTCCAGCGGAGGATCAGCGGCGGCTGGAATTGCGAACACGACGGCTGCCGCAACACCCGGTGTGGTGGCTTCTGGTACGGGAGAGGCCTTGGGTCTGGGCGCTGGTAGCACCATCAAGGTTATTGCCGATCGCGACAACAACGCATTGCTAATCCTGGCCAATGGCGCTGAGTATGAAAAGATTGAAGAGGCCGTCAAAAAACTGGATGTAGTGCCCCGCCAAGTTCTGGTGGAAGTCACCATTGCAGAGGTGTCCCTTACCGGGGCCTTGAGCTATGGGTTGGAGTGGTTTTTCAACAGCAATAACAACCTCTCGGGCATGCTGTTCAATTCCAATTCGAAGGTTCGCGCCCTGCCGACAGATCCCACCGGAACGGTTATTCCGCAACTGCCATTTTCCGCCGTGTGGAAAACCAGTGGCGGCAACATTGCAGCGGTGCTGAGTGCATTGGCCAGCAACACCAAGGTCAATGTCATCTCATCACCCCACATTATGGTGACCGACAACCAAATCGCCAAAATCAATGTGGGTTCCAGCGTGCCCGTGCAAGGGCAATCAACTTACACGGGCAATACCACCACACCCGTCGTTACTTCGGTGGTCTATGTTGATACGGGTGTGGTCCTATCGGTGCGCCCGCATATCAACGCAGGCGGTCTGGTCACGCTGGAAATTAGCCAGGAGGTGAGCGATGTGCAGGACGGTGTTACCACCACAGGCCTTAACTCTCCCACCATCAACAAGCGCTCGGCACAGACAACCGTGGCGGTGCAATCTGGCGACACGATGGTTTTGGGGGGGCTCATCAAAGACGACAAGAACGCGGGCTCCTCCGGCTTGCCGCTGCTTTCAGACATCCCCGTCGTGGGGGCATTGTTTGGGGCAAAGAGTGACACCAGCACACGCCGTGAACTCATCATCACTATCACGCCACGCGTCGTGAATGACAACCAGCAGGCGCGTGAAGTAACGGCCGAATTCCGCAAGAAACTCACTGGGATGCGCAAGCTCAATGGGGAAGCCGCTGGCATGAAGAGCACAGAGGAAAACGCTGCTGCAATCACTGAAGGCACCAAAGGCAATTGAATTTGTTGTTTTGGTGTTGCATTAAAGGTACACGAATGAAAAAACCCGCACAAATCGCTTGGAATCTCTTTGACCTTGATGGTGTTCTTTTGTACATTGGCAGCATGCGTCAGGGAACTGGCCATCCGGCAGAGTAACGTTAAGTTTTTTTGACCGGTTTAGTCAATCCATGTACAATGGATTTCGTTAGTGCAAAGGTAGTACACTGGCATAGGTAAGAAATTGCCGGGCTGGGTGTATGAATTATTTTATTTTGGCCAAAATAGGAAACGTAACATGAAAAAAACTTTTCAAAAGTCTCTGATCGCCGCTTCGGTTGGTGCTCTGTTGGCTACCGCCAGCATGGTTGCTAGCGCTGGTACCCCCGGTACCACCAACTTGCTGTTCCCCTATGTCACATCCAAGGTTGGTGCATACACCTTCTTGTCGATCACCAACCAGCTGGGCGCTCCCGGTCCTACTCCTCTGCACTTCACTTGGGCAACCAAGGCAATTGGCGCAGCAAACAGCGCGGCATGCAACCACGTCAATGGTGATGCTATGTCCACACCAAACGACTTGATGCAGTTCGAAATGTCTAACCGCATTGATGTGCCTGCTGCTTTTGGTGACACCACATCGGCTCCGAAGTACTTCCCAGGCGCCCCCGCTGGTTCAAACCAGCAAGGTTTCCTGATTGTGAACAACTCCGCGGCTGCTGCCTACGGTGAGGCTGCTGCTTACAACGGCGCCATCCTGCACGGTGATGCACACATCATTGACACATCAACCGGTTTGTACTTTGCCTACAGCACCGATGATCTGCACACAACTGATGCTGCTCTCCCCGATTTTGCATTGGCCGCTGGTCCTGATGGCGCCAATCCTAACAAGGTGATGTCTTGGTACGCAACATCGGTTGCAACTACTTCCTTCTACATTCTGCCTTTGGCTGATGAAGGTCTTATGGCTTATGCTGGTGCCGCTACCGTTACTTACGCCGCAACTGGCCCAGGTCCCCTGTTCTTCTACGGTCACTATAATAACAACGAAGGATTCCAGTCCTCCACGACCGCCGTTCCTGTGACTTGCTTTGGTGTCGCTTCACGTGCCCAAATGCTGGGTGCTTTGAATGAGCCTTGGTCTGCCAACGGTGGTTGGGCAAACTGGTTCAGGGTCGGTGGCGCTGCTACCAACGCGTTGGTTTACAAGCAGGAAACTACCCTGAACGGCATGGGCAGCCACATTACACGTGCTCCTACACTGTAATCATCCAAACCAGAGTAATCTGGTTTAATCAAAAAAGGGGTGGAGTAATCCACCCCTTTTTTTTTGACCTAAAATAGATTGATCTTTGGATCTGGAAAAAGCGAATGAAATTGATTAAATGGGTTTTCACTTGCATGGGCGTCCCCTTGTTTCTGGCTGGGTGTGCATCCGTTAATGTTGGCAGCGAGCAGCCAGTCGTCATCAAGGCGTCCCGCTTTGAAATTTCTGAATCGGTAACGACCGAGCGGCACGCAAACGCGGTAGAAATGTTGTATTTCAACCCCGATAACGCCCTAACACTGCGCCGCCCGGATGGGACGGAGCAGATACTCAGCGAAAACAAGGGCGGAGATATGCGGTTGGCTTACGCCACTTTGCACAGCGATGGCAAAGCTCTGTTTGCCATTTGGCGGCCTAAGTTGGTAAAACCCATTGAGGGAGTTGGCGTCAATGGCGACAAATTGATTTATGTCCGTACATCGCTGGATGACGGGAAAACCTTTGGTCCGGTTCACCGTTTGAACCAAAAGGGCGGTGCATTTGCACCCCTTGTGGCCTCCAATGGTTTGGGTGATATGTATGTAGCTTATACCGACGAGCGCAATGGCGGCCTTGACTTGTACTTGAATTTCTCGAACGACCGTGGTGAAACCTGGAAAGCCGAAGACATCAAACTGAATGACGATGCCCAACGCACTTCAGCCATCGACCCCAGTTTGGTTTCCAACGGCAATTGGGTGCATGCGTCCTGGCTGTCTCGTGGGTCAGATCAGCAGTTCAAGCTAGAGGTACGGAGCTCTGAAGACCGTGGAGCGCACTGGCTAACAGCACAAGTAGCCCATAGTTCTGTATCACAACCGGGATCACCGGCTATGGTCAGGATGGGCACCACAGGCTTGTTGTTGTGTTGGGCTGATGTGGATGCTGTGCGTTGTAAGCGCTCAAACGACCAAAACAAGACCTGGGGCGACTCCGTGACCATTGCGGATTCTGCCGGAACTGAGGGACTATTCCTGTCTACCGACCCCAAAGGGCAAGCACACCTGTTGATTGTCAAGAAGCCATCGGGCGATGAGAAAGCCCGGATCAATCTGTTTCATACGTTCACCAGTGACGGGGCCACGTTTTCAAGTCTCCATCGATTGAATGGTGGCGAACCTTTTGGGGCCAGCACCATCCTTCCCAAATTGCGTTTTGGTGACGATGGATCTGCAATGGCCGTTTGGGTAGACATGCGTTACGTAAAGCCGGTTATCGCGGGCAACTATTCCTCCAACGGAGGCGCTAGCTGGTTGGCGCAGCCCATTGTGTTGGCGGGTAAAGTGGACTTGTACCACTACTTCCCTTCGATAAGCTATGTTAGTGCCGGTCAATACCAAATTGCCTGGCAAGAATCGCCTGACCGAACCCTGCCAAGCAGTGTTATTGGTACGCGTACCTACCGGCAGGGTGACCCCGGTGTGACGATGCCGACGCCGAATATTGAACGTCTCAAAGAACGTGTGGATGCCTTTTGGTCTGCGCGTGAAGCGGTCAAGTACGACCTGGTCTACAACTATATGGATCCGTTTTTCCGCGAAACCAATAGCCAATCAAACTATGTAAAGACCCAAGGTCTTGTCAAATACTATGGCCACCGAATCGTGGGTGAACCCAAACTTACGGAGCAAAAAGCGACAGTACAAGTTGCCTATATCTCAGAAGTACCTGAAATTGTGATGCGCGGCAAGAAGATCGTCGTACCCAAGAAAGAAGTAGAAGTTCCGCAAGAGTGGATCTGGGTTGATGGTGATTGGTACCTGGTCTTTCTCGATATCATGGGCAAGAATCAGTTACTTGACTAGGTAACTTGGTCTGCAGTTGTGTTTCCAACAGATCGCAGGGTCTGTTGGAAACTTACAGCAAGTTCTTGGCGGCACACTCTACTGCCCACATTCCTCGCAAAGCGGCTTCCATATTTTTGGTGAACCGGGTTTGATCAAGCAAGGCGGAGGTCTCCATACGGGGTCGCAGGTCGAGACG
>Ga0073904_10000998_pt1 | contig 20925 bp, 17 predicted proteins | sample KloWWTrecipitate_FD_66668 | JGI IMG/M metagenome (GOLD analysis project Ga0073904, IMG submission 66668) | Active sludge microbial communities from Klosterneuburg, Austria, studying microevolution and ecology of nitrifiers - Klosterneuburg... | ecosystem: Engineered > WWTP > Aerobic digester >... | reverse complement strand
AGGTCGAAGGTCCAGTCCATCGTCAGCTTGGCCCACAGCAGGTAGCCACCGGTGGAGTGCTGTACACCCTTGGGTTTGCCGGTCGAGCCGGACGTGAAAAGAATGAACAGCGGATGCTCGGCCGACACAGCCACTGGCGCGCACTGCTCAGACTGGCCTTTCTGCGCGTCGGCAAACGTGATGTCGCGCCCGGCAACCATGTTGCAGGCGCTCGGGGTGCGTTCATAGACGAATATCGTCCTGATCGACTCGCAGCCGCCCATGGCCAGGCCTTCGTCGACGATGGATTTGAGTGGCAGTTCCTTGCCGCCGCGCATCTGGTAGTTGGCCGTGACCACGGCAACTGCGCCGGCGTCGATGATGCGCTCCTGCAGAGCTTTTGCGGAGAAACCACCGAACACCACACTATGCGTGGCGCCGATACGGGCACAGGCCTGCATCGCGATCACACCCTCGAGCGTCATCGGCATGTAGATCAGAACCCGGTCGCCCTTCTGGATACCCCTGGCCTTGAGCGCGTTGGCAAACTGGCTGACCCGGGCCAGCAGTTGCCTGTACGTGGTCTTGGTGACTTTGCCGTCGTCCGACTCGGTGATCACCGCCACCTTGTTCTCGACCGGCGTTCCCATGTGTTTGTCCAGGCAGTTGGCACTGGCGTTGAGTTCGCCGTCGGCATACCACTGGTAGAACGGTGCGTTGGACTCGTCCAGCGTCTGCGTGAACGGCTTGGTCCAGACCAGGTTCTCACGCGCCAGACGGGCCCAGAATCCTTCGTAGTCGCGCTCGGCCTCCGCGCACAGGGCCTGATAACCCGCCATGCCTGAAATCCGCGCCGCCTTGACGGTCGCAGCAGTGGGTTCAAACACCCGGTTCTCAACCAGAACGGACTCAATGGCACTCATCGCGTGATCTCCTTTTGTGGATTGCTCTTGAACTCTCGACTATCCCGACTGTGGCGCATCGCTCTTACAAGGGTCTGACGGCGCCGCCCACACCACGTGTTGCACCTCCAGGCACCATTGCCGCCGCCTACAATCAAGCCCATCTACTTTACCCCCACTGCCTGCAATGAGCGAACCTGTGAAACCGCGCCCGACAGGAATCGGCCCCCTTTCCAATCTGATCTTCGCCAGTCGCTGGTTGCAGTTGCCGCTGTACCTGGGCCTGATCGCAGCGCAGGCAGTTTATGTATTCCAGTTCTGGGTCGAACTCGTCCATCTGCTGGAGGCGGCTTTCGGCAACCAGACGGCGTTGCAGGCCCTGATCACCAGTACCGGTTACAAGGCCGATTACGAGATACACGCGCTCAACGAGACGGTGCTGATGCTGGTGGTGCTGGCGCTGATCGACGTGGTCATGATCTCCAACCTGCTGATCATGGTGATCGTTGGCGGCTACGAAACCTTCGTGAGCCGGATGAACCTGCAGACGCACCCGGACCAGCCCGAGTGGCTCAGCCATGTCAACGCCTCGGTGCTCAAGGTCAAACTGGCCACGGCCATCATCGGCATCTCGTCGATCCATCTGCTCAAGACCTTCATCAATGCCGCCAACTACGATGTCAAGGTATTGATGTGGCAAACCATCATCCATGTCGTGTTCCTGCTGTCGGCACTGGCCATTGCCTACACCGACACACTGATGGTGCAAAGCAAGCCTGCAAGCCCGCGCAGCGGGCACTGACGCCACACCAGGGGGCACCTGCAGGCCGGATCAATCCTGCGAATCGGTCTGCCCTGCCGGCGCAGCACGCGAGGGTAGCTGCAGGTGCAATGCGGCCATCGCCATCAGGTTGGCCGATACCGGCGCGGTCACGAACAGGAACAAGGTGATCAGCAGTTCATGCACGGACGGCTCGCCGCGAGACCATCCCAGCAGCATGCTGGCCAGCAAGACACCGCCAACACCCAGCGTGGTGGCCTTGGTCGGGGCATGCAGTCGCATGTAGAAATCCGGCAGGCGTATCAGGCCGATGGCACCTACCAGCGCAAAACTGCCGCTGACCAGCAGCAAGCCTGCCGCCAGCCATTCGATCCACAAGGGGTATGTCGTTGCCATGTTGCCTCCTGTCATTCGATCACGTCGCCGCGCGCAATGTAGCGCGACATCGCAACAGTCCCGACAAAACCCAGCATCGCCACGATCAGCGCCGCCTCGAACAGGATGGCGGTGTGCCAGCGCACGCCCAGCAGGATGACCAGCGCGACCACGTTGACGTACAGCGTATCGAGCGCCAGGATCCGGTCCGGCATATGGGGCCCACGCAGCAGGCGCAGGCCACACAGCGCCATGGCCAGCGCAATCGCCAGCGTTGCATAGTCGAGCGCCCACGACAGAATCATCCCAGTATCTCCCCCAATGGTTTCTCGTAACGCTGCTTGATCTGCGCCGCCATTTGCGCCACGTCATCGCAGTCCAGTGCGTGCACCAGAATCATCCGGCGCTGTTCGTCGACGATGCACGAGACGGTGCCCGGCGTGGTCGTGATGATGGTGGCCAGCAGCGTGATCGCCGTCGGGTGGCGGATATCCAGCGGGACAGGCACCCAGGCAGGCTGCGGATTGGATGTGGGTGACAACACGATACGGGCGACCGTGATATTGGAGACGATGATGTCCCACAACACGATCAGCGTCAGGTGTGCGGCGGTGCGCCAATTGCGCACCACCAGCCGCTCGCCCAGGAACCCGTCGACCAGTCTGGGCAGGCCCCAGCCCAGCACCAGCGCCGTGACAATCTGCGCCACTGCCAGGCTTTGCTGCAGCAACAGCCAGCCCAGCGCCAGCACGACAGAGAGCACCGGATGGGGCCACACACCACGTCGCTTCATGGCCTGCCCTCCCCGCTCTTGCCGGTGTAGGGCCGGGCCGTCCTGGCGCCCTGCGCGCCCTGCTCGCCGAGCACGGCATCGGCGTACGCCTTGCGGTCGAGCAGTTGCTCGGCCGCTGCAGCGGTGTATCGCTGCAGCGGTGCGGCGAACACACTCATGGCCACGCTCAGGGCCAGCAGGAAACCGGTCGCCGTGACCAGCGGCGCGCTGGCACCCGAAGCACCCGAGGGCATATCGCTGCGCACATTCCAGAACAGCGTGCTGCCAGCGCGGGCCAGGCCCAGCAGCGACAGAAAACCGGCCAGCAACACGATGCTCCAGACTACGCCGGCATGCACATGGCCGCTGGACGCCTGCAGCAGCATCAGTTTGCCGATGAAGCCCGGCAGTGGCGGCAGACCCACACAGGAGGCAGCCGCCAGCAACAGCATCAAACCGAGCATGGTGGGTTGTGCCACCGGGGACGCCGGCTCGATGCGACTGCCCACCTCGCCACGTTGCGCTGCGACCAGTTCGACCAGCAGGAACAGGCCGGCCACCGTCAAGGTGCTGTGCGCCAGGTAATACAGCGCCGCCGACCAGGCCTGGGCACCGAACAGCCCGATCGCCAGCAGGACGGTTCCAACCGACGCCACCGTCAACCAGGCCACCAGCCGCGGCAATGTCTGCGCCGCCAGCACACCGAGTACGCCGATGGCACAGGTCAAAACAGCCAGTGGCAGCAGCAGGGGTTCGACCAGCATGGCCGAAGTGCCCGCACCGGCGCCGAAGATCACACCATGCACGCGCCAGATGGCGTAGACACCGACCTTGGTCATGATCGCGAACAGCGCAGCCACCGGAGCCGATGCCGCCGCATAGGTGGCCGGCAGCCACACCGACAGCGGCGCCAGTGCTGCCTTGAATCCGAACACCACCAGCAGCAGCAAGGCGGCCACCTGCAGCACGATGGCATCGGGACCGGTCACCAGCGGCACCCGCACGGCCAGGTCGGCCATGTTCAGCGTTCCGGTCAGCGCGTACAAAAGCGCCAGTCCGATCAGGAACAAGGCCGACGCGCACAGGTTCAGCACCACGTAATGCACACCGACACGCAGCCGCTCGCGCCCCAGGCCATGGAGCATCAGAACATAGCTGGCGATCAGCAGCACCTCGAAGAACACGAACAGGTTGAACAAATCGCCGGTGACGAAGGCACCGTTGAGGCCCATCAGCTGGAACTGGAACAGTGCATAGAAATACCGGCCATTGCCGGCCCAGCCGCCACTGGCGTACAGCAGCACCGGCAAGGCGATCAGCGAGGTGAGCAACACCATCATGGCAGCGAGCCGGTCGATGACCAGTACGATGCCAAACGGCGCCGGCCACTCGCCCATCCGGTACACCATCAGGTTGCCGTCCGACGCCTGCAGGAACAGCTGTATCGCCAGCACCAGGCCCAGCAAGGCCGAACCAATGGCAATACGACCCGACAGCAACTGCCGCTGCAGATTGTGCTGGCCGCCGCCATGGTCGCCCACCAGCAGCAGCAACACCGCCGTGGCGGCCGGCAACAACACCGGCAAGGCCGGCAGCTGGTCTATCAGCGCCATGCTCACGCGGTATTCTCCCGGTCGGCCGGAGCGCCATCGACATGGTCGGTACCCGATTCGTGGCGGCTGCGCAAGGCCAGTTCGATGACGAAGCCGGTCGTCGCGAAGCCGATGACGATGGCGGTCAGCACCAGCGCCTGCGGCAACGGGTCGGCGATCTGCTCCCCGACGCCCACGATCGGTGGCGCATTGCTCCACAACCGGCCCATCGCAAAAATGAAGACATTGACCGCATAGCCGAGTACGGACAGGCCCAGAACCACCGGAAAGGTCCGTCCGCGCAACATCAGCCAGATGCCGCAGACGGTGACCCAGCCGATGCCGGTGGCCACCAGGAACTCCATGCTGGGCATCATGTCGCACGCTCCTTGCTCGATCCGCTCAGTACCGAGAGCATCAGCATGGTTGCGCCTACCACGGTGACATAGACACCCAGGTCGAACAAGGCCGCAGTGGCCAGCGGCAATTCACCCAGGATCGGCACTGTCGGATGTCCGGCGGCACTGGTGAGAAACGGACGGCCCAACGCAAACGCACCCACGCCGGTCAGCCAGGCTATGCCCAGGCCGGCGCCGATCCAGCGCGTGTAGCGCCGCCCCTCACCGGCATGCAGCAGGATGTCGGCGCGGTCCTGACCCAAGGCCATGTATTGCAGCACCAGCGCGACGCCGGTGACCAGGCCGGCGATGAAACCGCCGCCCGGCATGTTGTGGCCACGCCAGTAGATGTAGACCGACGCAACCAGTGCCAGCGGCATGATCAGCCGGGCGGCCATGCGCAGCATCAGCGGCTCGCGCCGGAACGACCAGCGCCGGCCTTCACTGTCCTGCAACGGCTTGCGCACGCGCCAGCCGGACAGCAGCGCCAGCACACCGACCGCGGCAATGCCGAGCACGGTGATCTCGCCAAAGGTGTCGTAACCGCGGAAGTCGACCAGGATCACGTTGACCGCGTTGGCGCCGCCGCCCTTGGGCAAGGTGTTTTCCAGGAAATACCAGGAGATCGAATCGTGGTCGCGCGTGAGCATCAGCCAGCTCAGCCAGGACATGCCGCCGCCGGCAGACAAGGCGAGCACTGCATCACGCAACTTGCGCCGAGCGGACGATTCGCGTGGCGTTGTTGGCGGCAGCAGGGCCAGGCCCATCAGCAGCAGCACGGTCGACACCACTTCGACCGACAGCTGGGTCAGCGCCAGGTCGGGCGCCGACAAGGTCAGGAACGTGAGCGCGGTGACCAGCCCGACGACGCCGACCAGAACGACGGCCCGCAGCCGGTCGTGGTGGCCCAGCGCCAGTGCGGTACTGGCCGCCAGCAGCAAGGCCCACGCCATCAGCGAGGGCATGTCGGCCGGCATCAACACGCGTGCCCCGGTGCCCGGGCTTGCGCCGGAACCGCTCCAGGCCCACAGCGCCAACGCGACTGCGCTGGCCAGCATCCAGGCGACATACCGCTGCAGCGACCCGTTTTCGATCAGCGCCGTGAAGCGCGCACCAAACGCGAACAGGCGATCGATGGCATGGGTGAAAAGCAGCCGGCCGGTCCAGCCGCGTGGATGGTGCAGGTGCAGGTCGAATTTGCGCTGCAGCGCGACATAAAAGCCCACGCCGCCGAGCACAGCGATGGCACTCATCAGCAGCGGCAGATTGAAGCCATGCCAGATCGCCAGCTGGTATTCTGGCGGCGCAGCACCCAGCACGGCAGAAGCGGCCACGTGTACCATCGGGCCGAAGGTGATGGCTGGCAGCACCCCGACGGCGACGCATATCACCACCAGCAGGATCACCGGCGCCTTCATGAACAGCGGTGGTTCGTGCGGATGCGCAATGGCCATGTTGCGCGGCGGACCGTTGAAGAACACGTCATGGATCAGACGCAGCGAATACGCCACAGAAAAGATGCCACCGAAGGTGGCGGCCAGCGGCACCAGCACACCGAAGGCGAAATCGGATTGCCCTTCGACAGCTGCGGCGAAGAACATCTCCTTGGACAGGAAACCGTTGAACAGCGGCAGGCCGGCCATCGACGCGGCGGCAATCATCGCCAATGTGGCAGTCCAGGGCAGAAACTTCGCCAGCCCGCCCAGGCGCCGGATGTCGCGCGTGCCGGTTTCATGGTCGATGATGCCGGCGGTCATGAACAACGAGGCCTTGAAGGTGGCATGGTTCAGGATGTGGAACACCGCCGCCACCGCCGACAGCGGCGAGGACAAGCCGATCAGGAACACGATCAGGCCGAGGTGGCTGATGGTCGAATACGCCAGCAGGCTCTTGAGGTCATGGCGGAACACCGCCACATAGGCCGCGAACACCATCGTCGACAAGCCCACGGTGGACACCACCGCCTGGAACAGCTCGGTGCCACCGATCACCGGATACAGCCGCGCCAGCAGAAAGATGCCGGCCTTGACCATGGTGGCCGAATGCAGGTACGCCGACACCGGCGTGGGCGCGGCCATGGCTTCAGGCAACCAGAAATGGAACGGAATCTGCGTGCTCTTGGTGAAGCATCCCACCAGGATCAGCATCAGCATCAGCGGATACAGCGCATCTGACTTGATCTGCTCGCCGCGCGTCAGCAGCACCGACAGGTCGTAGCTGCCGCCCATCTGGCCCAGCAGCAGGACGCCGGCCAGCATCACCAGCCCGCCGCCGCCGGTGACGGCCAATGCCATGCGCGCACCGGCGCGGGCATCGGCCTTGTGGCCCCAGTAGCCGACCAGCAGGAACGACGAGATGCTGGTCAACTCCCAGAACACCACCAGCAGCAGCAGGTTGTCCGATAGCGCCACACCCAGCATCGCGGCCATGAACAGCATCAGCTGGCTGAAGAACTTGCCGGCCGGATCGGCCGGCTGCAGGTAATACGCTGCGTAGAGAATGATCAGCAGCCCCACGCCCGAGATCAGCAGGCCGAACATCAGCGCCAGGCCATCGAGCCGGAAATGCGCATCGAGTCCGATTGCCGGCACCCACTCGACGCCGGCCAGCAGCGTCTGCCCGGCAAACACCGCCGGTGCCTGTGCCAGCAGCAGTGCAAACGCGGTGCCCGTGACCGCAGCCGCGACCCATGCGACCAGGCTGCGCCGCGCAGGCGTGTCTACGCGACCCGCCCAGAAACACAGGGAGGTACCAAGAATCAGGGGGAAGAGGACGACGAGGGGCAGCGGGTTCGGCATGTTGTTGTGGCGCAGGCAGAGCCCCGGGCGATGATACAAGGGCGGTCCCGCATTTCCCCTCGTGCCGCGTGGGCTTGGCTACACTCGCCAGGTGTTGCGCCTGCGGCATGTCCGGTTGCCGGACCACCGCGGGCAGGAACACGGAGACAAACCAACCCATTGCTGCGGCTGCCCCGGCGGGTTCACAGCAACTGCTTCGCCTCGAACAACCATGACCCACGCTACACGCCTGCCCCGCGCGCTCGCCATCTTGCTGCTGCTCCTGCTGACCGCCGCACCGGCGCTGGCCTCGGAAATCGACGGCCGCCAGTTGTCGGTATGGTGGGGCCTGCCGTTCGCCGGCATGCTGCTGTCGATCGCCGTGGTGCCCTTGCTGGCGCCGCACTTCTGGCACCACCACTTCGGCAAGGTGGCACTGGGCTGGGCACTGGCCTTCCTGCTGCCGTTCGCACTGTCGTTCGGCCCGGGCGCCGCTGCGGCAAGCCTGGTGCACGCGGCGGTGGCCGAGTACATCCCGTTCATCATCCTGCTGACAGCGCTGTTCGTCGTCGCCGGCGGCATCCATGTGCGTGGCAACCTGCGTGGCACGGCCGCACTGAACACCACGATCCTGGCCGTCGGCGCGGTGCTGGCCAGCGTCATGGGCACCACCGGTGCGTCGATGCTGATGGTGCGTCCGCTGATTCGCGCCAACGACAACCGCAAGCACCGCACCCACGTCATCATCTTTTTCATCTTCATCGTGGCCAACGCCGGCGGCTCGCTGACGCCGCTGGGTGATCCGCCGCTGTTCCTGGGTTTCCTCAAAGGCATCGACTTCTTCTGGACGATCCGGCATATCCTGCCCGCGACCAGCTTTCTGGTGGGCAGCCTGCTGCTGATCTTCTTCCTGCTCGACAGCTGGTATTTCAAACACCGGGGAGAGGTGCTGCCGGTTGACCCGACCCCCGACACCCGCAAACTGGGCCTGGACGGCGCCATCAATCTGTGGCTGCTTGCCAGCATCGTGGGCCTGGTGCTGCTCAGCGGCCTCTGGAAGACTCCGATCGGTTGGCACGTCATGGGCGCCGAAGTGGGCCTGCCCGGACTGGTGCGCGATCTGGGCCTGCTGGCCGTGGTGGCGATCTCGCTGGCCATCACCCCGCTGCAGGTGCATGTCGACAACCAGTTCTCGTGGGCGCCGATGCAGGAAGTGGCCAAGCTGTTTGCCGGCATCTTCCTGACCATCGTGCCGGTGATCGCGATGCTCAAGGCCGGCCTGGACGGCCCGTTCAGTCCCGTCGTGGCCGCTGTCACCCGGCCCGACGGCAGCCCGGATCCGGCGATGTACTTCTGGGCCACCGGCATCCTGAGTTCTTTCCTGGACAACGCGCCGACCTACCTGGTGTTCTTCAACACCGCCGGCGGCGACCCGGCCACGCTGATGGGGCCGCTGGCGGGCACCCTGGTCGCCATCTCGGCCGGCGCGGTGTTCATGGGCGCCAATTCGTACATCGGCAACGCCCCCAACCTGATGGTCAAGGCGGTGGCGGAAGACCGCGGCGTGCCCATGCCCAGCTTCTTCGGCTACATGGCGTGGTCCTGCGCGGTGCTGCTGCCGCTGTTCGGCCTGATGACACTGATATGGTTCAAGTAGGCCGCGACCTCGGCCGTCCGGCGCGTGCCCAACGGTTCGGTAAACTCGCACTCAGTGTTTACCCTTGGCCGAGTCCGCTCCCGGACCTTTGCAGGAATCTTCCATGACCGCCCCCACCACCACCATCCGCCAGGCCGACCTGATCGAATCGGTCTCTGCTGCACTGCAGTTCATCAGTTATTACCACCCTGCCGATTTCATCGCGCATCTGGCGCGCGCCTACGCGCGTGAGCAAAGCCCGGCGGCCAAGGACGCGATCGCGCAGATCCTGACCAACTCGCGCATGAGCGCCACCGGCCACCGGCCGATCTGCCAGGACACCGGCATCGTCAACGTGTTCGTCAAGCTGGGCATGGACGTGCGGCTCGAAGGCTTCACCGGCACACTGGACGACGCCGTCAACGAAGGGGTGCGCCAGGCCTACCTGCACCCGGACAACACCTTGCGCGCGTCGGTCGTGGCCGATCCGCAGTTCGACCGCAAGAACACCGGCGACAACACGCCGGCGGTGGTCCACGTCGAACTGGTCACCGGCAACAAGCTCGACGTGACGGTGGCGGCCAAGGGCGGCGGCTCGGAGAACAAGTCCAAGATGGTGATGCTCAACCCGTCCGATTCGGTCGTGGACTGGGTGCTCAAGACGGTGCCGACCATGGGTGCGGGCTGGTGTCCGCCGGGCATGCTGGGCATCGGCATCGGCGGCACGGCCGAACGCGCGGTGCTGCTGGCCAAGCAGGCGCTGATGGAAGACATCGACATGTACGAGCTGCTGCAGCGCGGCCCGAACAACAAGACCGAGGAGCTGCGCATCGAGCTCTACGAGAAGGTCAACGCGCTGGGCATCGGCGCGCAGGGCCTCGGTGGCCTGACCACGGTGCTCGACGTGAAGATCAACATGTTCCCGACCCATGCCGCCGGCAAGCCGGTGGCGATGATCCCCAACTGCGCCGCCACGCGCCATGCCCATTTCGTCATGGACGGGTCCGGGCCGGTCTACATCGATCCGCCATCGCTCGACCTGTGGCCCGACGTGCAGTGGACACCCGACTACCAGAAGAGCCGCAAGGTCGACCTGAACACGCTGGACAAGGCCGAGATCGCCCGCTGGAAGGCCGGCGACACGCTGCTGCTCAGCGGCAGGATGCTGACCGGCCGCGACGCCGCGCACAAGCGCATCCAGGATATGCTGGCCAGGGGCGAGAAGCTGCCGGTCGATTTTGCCAACCGCACGATCTACTACGTCGGCCCGGTCGATCCGGTCGGCGACGAGGCGGTCGGCCCGGCCGGCCCGACCACGGCCACCCGCATGGACAAGTTCACCGAGATGATGCTGGCCCGGACCGGCCTGATCAGCATGATCGGCAAGTCCGAGCGCGGCCCCGAGGCCATCGAGGCGATCCGCAAGCACAAGAGCGCGTATCTGATGGCCGTGGGCGGAGCGGCTTATCTGGTCAGCAAGGCGATCAAGACCGCCAGGGTGGTCGGCTTCGCCGACCTGGGCATGGAGGCGATCTACGAATTCGATGTGGTCGACATGCCGGTGACAGTGGCGGTGGACGCCGGGGGCACCAGCGCGCACATCACCGGGCCGGCGATCTGGCAGAAGAAGATCGCCACCGGGGAATTCAAGAATATTCCCGTCACCGCCGCTTGATTCGACAACGGCGCGCCAGAGCGACGCCGCGGGCGCCGAGCCCGCCATCGCACGGTCAGCTGCGAGGTGCACAGGTAAGACACTGCAAACCTGGCCACCGGTGGCCGTGCGCTGCCCCTGCGCTGCGGCGAGCCAACCGGGACCGCTGCATCAAGCCCGGCTGGTGCCTTGTACCCGGGTCCGGCTGGACAGCGCAATGGCAAAGGCCATGACAACCAGTGCGGCGGCAACGGCAAAGGTCCGCTGCATTCCGGCGGTCAGCGCCAGCGCCGGCATCGTCGATGCATCGGAGGCGGCCGAACCGGCTACGAACACCGCACCCATCACCGATGCGCCGGTGACCAGCCCCAGATTGCGCGACAGGTTGAGCAGTCCGGAGACCACGCCACGCTGGTCTGCGCGAACGTCGGCCAGCACGCCGGTATTGTTGGCCGCCTGGAAGACCGCGTAGCCGCCGGTTGCCACCAGCAGCGGAACCACATAACCGGCCACACCCAGTTGAGCGGGCAACAGGGCCAGCGCGGCGGTTCCCGCCACCATGGCGGCCAAACCGGCCAGCGTCAGGCGGCCGGCCCCGAACCGGTCCACCGCGCGGCCGGCCGGCACGCCGACCAGCGCGGCAACGATGGGCCCACCCGACATGACCAGACCGACCCGCACGGCGTCCAGCCCGAACACACCGGCCAGGTAGAACGGGCCTACGACAAGCGTCGCCATCACCACCGTCGTGACCAATGCGCTCATCGCGAACCCTGCGCGCAGCACCGGATCGCGAAACAGCGCCGGGCGCACCAGAGGCGACGCGGCCCGGGCCTCGACGCGCACGAACAGCAGCAGGCCGATCGCGGCAAGCAGCACCAGTGCGCCATTGCGCCAGCCAAAGTCGCCGCGCCCGGTGGTCATCGCGAGTGCATAGGTGCCCAGCACCAGGGCCAGCACGGCGGTGCCGGCGATGTCGAAGCGTGGCCGCTGCGAGGCAGGCGCCGGCCGATCTGCCGGCAGGTGGCGGTGCAGCATCCACAAAGCCAGCAAACCGAGCGGCAGGTTGACCAGGAACATCGCCGGCCAACCCCAGGCGGCGATCAGCGCGCCACCGAGCGTGGGGCCCAGCGCCGTTCCGACGGCCGACATCGTGCCAAGCAGTCCCATGGCGCTGCCAGCCTTGTTCCTGGGCACGGTTTCGCCGACGAAAGCCATGGTCAGCGCCATCATCACCGCCGCGCCCAGCCCCTGGACCGCGCGGGCGGCGATCAACTGCCCGAGGGTCGCGGCGGCGCCACACAGAACCGACGCCATGGTGAACAGCAACACACCGGCGAGCATCAGCCGGCGCCGGCCCACCAAATCGCCAAGGCGCCCGACACTGACGATCAGCGTGGTGATGGCCAGCAGATACGCCAGCACCACCCACTGGACATGCTGGAACGACGCGTGGAAGGCCTGTGCCAGTGTCGGCAGGCCGACATTGGCGATGCTGGTTCCCAGCGACGACAGCAACATGGTCAGGGCCAGACTGGCCAGTGCCCAGCGCGCTTGTGGCGCCAGCCGCTGCGGGGCCGGTGCGGCAGATGGTGGGGGCGGGTTCCCCGAAAAATCCGGGCCACCGCTGGCGGCAACCGGGTTCGATACGGTTTTCATCGCAAGACTCCTTCAATTCGATGGCTCGATCGTAGGGATCGGGCCCGGCCGGCGGAAGGCGCGCCGGTCGCAATGCATCATTGCACGCAACGCCATCTCGAAGCACATTCCTGCTAATGTCCGGCCATGGCATCACCCGACCTCAACCTGCTGATCACGCTGGATGTACTGCTTGCCGAAGGCAACGTGACACGCGCCGCGCAGCGCCTGCAACTGAGCCCGTCGGCCATGAGCCGGGCGCTGGCGCGCCTGCGCGAAACCACCGGCGATCCGCTGCTGGTGCGGGCCGGCCGTGCGCTGGTGCCGACGCCCCGGGCGCTCGAATTGCGCGAGCGGGTCGGCCAGCTGGTGCAGGACGCCGAGGCGGTATTGCGCCCGGCCGAAGTGCCTCGGCTGGATCGACTGGAGCGAACCTTCACGCTGCGCACCAGCGAGGGTTTTGTCGAAAACTTCGGCCCGGCATTGATGACGCGCATCGGCCGAGAGGCGCCTGCCGTACGCCTGCGCTTCGTGCCAAAGCCGGACCGTGAGAGTACCGCGCTACGCGGGGGAATCGTCGATCTGGAGACAGGTGTTGTTGGTGAAACCCTGGGCCCGGAGCTGCATGTGCAGGCCTTGTTCCGCGACCGCTTCGTCGGTGTCGTGCGCCAGGGCCATGCGCTGGCCAAGGGCAGGATCACGGCGGCGCGTTATGCGGGCGGCCGCCATATCCTGGTATCGCGGCGTGGGCTGGACAGGGGCCCGATCGACGATGCCCTGGCATCGATCGGCCAGCAGCGCCATGTCGCCACCATCGTGGCCGGGTTCGCGACCGCGCTGGCGCTGGCCCGCGGCTCCGACCTGATCGCCAGCGTACCCGAGCGCCACACCGGCGAGCTGCGCGCCGGCATGTTCAGCTTCGCGCTGCCGGTGGCATTGCCGGGGATCACGGTCTCGCTGATATGGCATCCGCGTTTTCAGGCGGACCCGGCGCACCGGTGGCTGCGCGGTTGCGTGCGGGAGGTGTGTACGGTGCCATTGGACGGCGATCAGCCAGACACCAGCTCCGTCGCGCCGGACTGATCCGGCGCGACCTCCCGCGGCGTGATGGCAAGCAGCAAAAGCGTCAGACCGCCGCGACGACGGTGATCTCTACCAACAGGCTGTCGGACGCCAGCGCCGACTGCACGGTCGTACGGGCCGGCGCTGCGCCTTCAGGCAGCCAAACATCCCAGACCGCATTCATCGCGGCGAAGTCGCTGATGTTGCGCAGATGGATCAGCGCCGTCAGCAATTTCGATTTGTCGGTGCCCGCCTCCTTGAGCAACCGGTCTATGCGGCGCAATACCTCGCTGGTCTGACCTGCAACGTCGGCAATGTCGGTGCCGCCCGATGTCTGACCGCACAGGTAGACCAGGTCACCATGGCGGACGATCTTGCTCATGCGGGAGGTGGTGTGGGTGCGTGTAATGCTGCTGCTCATGGTTTCTCCCTGGTTTCGTGATGGGTTGCGCCAGTATCGGCGCCAGCGTCAGCCGGCGTTCTCGGCGTGGCCGGATCGCGCGAACAGTGATCGAAGTGTCATCGGACTCCTCTCTCGATAACCTGGTCGCGACCGTCACGCCAGCAGACACGCAGCTTCGGTGTCGGCAGCAATCCTGCGCAGCTGCGGTACCTCCGCTGCACAGCGCGCGATCGCCTGCGGACACCGCGTGCGGAACACGCAGCCGCTGGGTGGGTGGATGGGCGAGGGCAGATCGCCCTGCAACAACGCGACCACCTTGGCACGCTGCAACAGGGGATCGGGGATCGGTATCGCCGACAACAGTGCCTGCGTATACGGATGGCATGGTTGTGCGTACAAGGCGTGTTTGCCGGCGACCTCCATTTCATGGCCCAGGTACATCACCAGGATGCGGTGGCTGATGTGCTTGACCACCGCCAGATCGTGCGCGATGAAGATCAGCGCCAGGCCCATCGACTGCTGCAGTTCGCGCAGCAGGTTGATGATCTGGGCCTGGATCGACACGTCCAGCGCCGACACCGGCTCGTCGCAGATGATGAGTTTGGGTTGCAGGATCAGCGCGCGCGCAATGCCGATGCGCTGGCACTGTCCACCCGAGAATTCGTGCGGGTAGCGGTTGATCTGCTGCTGCGTCAGTCCCACGCGCTGCATCATGTCGCGCACCCGCTCCATGGCCTCGGCCCGCGAGAGCGCCGGATGGTGGGTGCGCAGCGGCTCGGCAATGATCTGTGCAATCGTCATGCGCGGGTCGAGTGAAGCCAGCGGATCCTGAAAAATCATCTGTACGTCGCGGCGCACCGCCAGCCACTGTGCAGGCGACGCGCCGGTCATCTCCTGGCCGAGCCAGCGAATGCTGCCGGACGTGGCCGGAATCAGGTTCAGGATGGCGCGCGCCAGTGTCGACTTGCCGCAGCCGGACTCACCGACCACCCCCAGCGTCTCGCCAGGCGCCACGTCGAACGAGATGCCATCGACCGCCTTGAGCGTGCGGCTGGCCGTCCAGGGCCAATCCTTGGCATCGCGCACCTGGAAATGCACCTTCAGGTCGCGCACCGACAGCAAGGGTCCGCGCGCCTCAGGCATGCTCGCCCTCCCCGGTTGTGTGCGCCATGACCAGGTCGATTTCTTCCGGTGTGCGCAGACACGCACGCGACATACCGGCCTGGTTGGCGGGTTGCAGCAGCGGGATTTCCTCGGCGCAACGTGCTTGTGCCGCGGCACAACGCGGGCTGAACGGACAGCCGCGTGGCAAGCGTGCCATGTTCGGCGGTGCACCGGGTATGGCAGTCAGACTGGCCTCGTCCCGGTCCAGCCGCGGCACGGCACCGAGCAGGCCACGGGTGTACGGATGGGTCGGCCGGTAGAAGATCTCCTGGGCACTTCCCTGCTCCATCACCCGCCCGCCATACAGCACCATGACCTGGTCGCACAAGCCGGCCACAACACCCAGGTCGTGCGTGATGAGCACGATGGCGGTGCCGAAGTCGCGCTGCAAGTCGCGCAGCAGTTCGAGAATCTGCGCCTGCACCGTCACGTCGAGCGCCGTGGTGGGTTCGTCGGCGATCAGCACCTCTGGCTCGCACAACAAGGCCATCGCAATCATCACGCGCTGGCGCATGCCGCCGGAGAACGCGTGCGGGTACATGTCGATGCGCCGCGCCGCCTCCGGAATCTTCACTGCTTCGAGCAGTTCCACCGAGCGCTTGCGCGCAGCCTTGCGGTCCATGCCCTTGTGGAACTGCAGCACCTCGGTCATCTGGCGCTCGACAGTGAGGTAGGGGTTCAGCGAGGTCATCGGATCCTGGAAGATCATGGCTACGCGATTGCCGCGGACCCGGTTCAGCGCCGCCGGCTGCATTGCCAGCAGATCCTGGCCGTCGTACAGTGCCTGGCCACTGGCCCGGCCGTTGCGCGCCAGCAGCCCCATCATGGCCAGCACGCTCTGGCTCTTGCCCGAGCCGCTTTCACCGACGATGCCCAGCGTCTGCCCGCGATCGAGCGCGAAGTTGATACCGTTGACGGCATATACCAGGCCGTCCGAGGTCTGGAACTGTACGCCGAGGTCTTTGACGTCGATCAGCGCCATCGCCTACCGGTCCTTCGGATCGAGCGCATCGCGCAGCCCGTCACCGATATAGTTGAAGCAATACAGCGTCAGCGACAACAGCGCCACCGGGAACAGCAGCATCCACGGCGATATCTCCATCACCGCCGCGCCATCGTGGATCAGCACACCCCAGCTGGTCATCGGCTCTTGGATGCCCAGGCCCAGAAAACTCAGCACCGATTCGGTCAGGATCACGCCGGGAATCGTCACGGTGGCGTAGATCACCACCACGCCCAGCAGGTTGGGCACGATATGGCCGAAGATGATGCGCCGCGTTGGCACGCCGATGGCACGGGCCGCCTCGATGAACTCCCTGGAGCGCAGCGACAGCGTCTGCCCGCGCACCACACGGGCCATATCCATCCACGAGAACACGGTGATGGTGAGCACCACCAGGTAGAACGCGCGCCCGAGGATGGTAATCATCAGGATCGCGATCAGCAGATACGGCACGGCATACATCATGTCAACCACCCGCATCATGAAGGCATCGACCCGCCCGCCGATGAATCCGGCGGTCGCGCCCCAGGCAATACCCAGCGACACCGAGGCCAGCGTCGCCATCAGGCCCACCAGCAGCGAGATGCGCCCGCCGATCAGGGTACGCACCAAAAGGTCCCGGCCGGACTCGTCGGTACCGAAAAAATGCGCGTTCTTGAATGTGGGTGGCAGGCTCATCGCATCCCAGTCCGCGCTGTCGAAGGCATGGGGCAACACCAGGGGCCCCAGGCCGCACAGCAACACGATCAGCACCAGCAGGCACAGGCCGGTCACTGCCGCCCGGTTGCGCATGAACCGATCCCGGGCATCCAGCCACGGGCTTCGCCCGGGTACCGCGGCCTCGACCGCCGCACCCAGCGCGCGCACCAGCTTGTCGTCTCGATGGGATTGCAACACGCCGGGGCCTTCAGTAACGGATCTTGGGATCAAGCGCGGCATAGGCCAGATCGACCAGCAGGTTGAAGCTCACCGCCACCACCGTCATCAGCACCACCAGCCCCAGCACCAGGGTGTAGTCGCGGTTGCCAGCGCCGTTGACGATCAGTTTGCCCAGACCCGGCAACGAGAATACCGATTCGGTGACGACCGCCGACGTGATCGACGAGATGGCCAGCGGTCCGATCAGCGACACCACCGGCAGCAGCGCCGGCTTGAGCGCGTGGCGCAGCACCACCACATGGGTAGGCAGGCCCTTGGCGCGCGCGGTGCGGATGAAGTTGCCGTGCATCACCTCGATCAGGCTGCCACGCATCACCCGCCCTATCGTGGCCACGTTGATGAACACCAGCATCACCATCGGCAGCACCATGTAGCGCGGCGCGAAGTTGTCCCAGCCGCCAGCCGGAAACCAGCGCAGCCACAACGCGAAGATCAGAATCAGTACCGGCCCGATCACGAACGACGGAAAGGCATGGCCCAGGTTGCTGAACAGCATCACGGTGTAGTCGACCACGCTGTTCTGGCGCAATGCGGCGATCGTGCCCAGCGTCACGCCCAGCACCAGCGCGATCAGCAAGGCGCCGCCGCCAATCGCCGCCGAGATCGGCAGCGCCTTGGCCACCAGCTGGTTGACGCTCCAGTCCTCGTAGCGAAACGAGGCGCCCAGATCACCATGGAGCAGGCTGCCCAGGTACAGCAGGTACTGCTTCCACAACGGTTCGTCCAGGTGGTACTTGGCCTGCAGATTGGCCAGCACCGCCGCCGAGACCTTGCGCTCGGCGTCGAAAGGACCGCCGGGCGTGGCATGGAGCAGCAGATAACAGACCGTGATGACGGCCAGCAGGGTCGGCAATGCTGCCAGCACCCGGCGAAACGTGTACGACCACATCGACGATTCTCCGCCCGCGCGCCGCAGGCATGCATGCAAAGACAGACTGGCGTCGCTGACAACGCCAGTCCATTGTCACGGCAAACGGCGGCTCAGTGCTTGATGATGTACAGGTCCTTGCCGCGGTAGCGGTCCAGCGGGTTGCTGGTCGAATAACCACCCACATAAGGCTTGACCAGGCGCGGCACCGTGTACTGCAGCAGCGGGATCATCGGATAGTCGTCCATGATCTTCTTCGCCGCCTGCGTCAGCAAGGTCTTGCGTTTGGCCTGGTCGAGCGACTGGTTGCCCTGCTCGATGAGTTTTTCGGCATCGCGGTTGCAGTTGCCCTGGCTGTTCTGGTCGGAGTCGCATTGCACCAGCGTCAGGAACGATGTGGCGTCGTCATAGTCGGCGATCCAGCCGTTGCGCGCCATCTGGTAGTCGCGGTCGTTGCGCTTCTTGATCAGCACCTTGAACTCCATCGCCTCGAGTTCCAGGTCAAGGCCCAGCTTGGTCTTCCACTCGGAGGCGGCGAAAATCGCCATCTTCTTGTGGTAGTCACTGGTGTTGTAGGCGAACTTCATCTTGGCACCGGGTGCCACTCCCGCGGCGGCCAGCAGCTTCTTGGCTTCCTCGACTTTTTTCGCCATCGGCCAGTTGGCCCAGTCATACGAGGTCACGTCGGCACCCGCGACGCCCTTGACGATCACACCGTACGACGGTACCTGCCCATCGGCGGTCACCTTGTCGGCCAGGATATTTCGGTCGATCACCATCGACAAGGCCTTGCGCACGCGCACGTCCTTCATCATCGGGTCGGCATTGTTCAGCGAGTAGTAACGCAGGCCCAGCATCGGTGAGTTGCGGATGTCCTTGGGATATTGCGCCTTGTACTTGTCGTAGCTGCCCGGTGGCAACTGGTAGACCCAGTCGTTTTCGCCCGACTCGTACAGCTTGACATCGGCATTGCCTTCCTCGACCGCCAGATAGGTCACCTGGGTCAGCTGGACATTCTTGTTGTCCCAGTAACTCGGGCTCTTGCTCAGCACGATCTTGCTGTTGACCTGCCAGTCCTTCAGTGTGAAGGCGCCATTGCCGACGATGTTGCCGGGTTTGGTCCAGTCCTTGCCGAATTTCTCGATCGTGGCCTTGTGGATCGGGCCGAGCTGCAGGTTGGAAACCACCTCGGGCAGAAAACCAGCCGGGAACGGCGTCTTGATCTCCACGGTGTTCGCGTCGACCGCCTTCACGCCCAGCTCGGTCACCGGCTTCTTGCCATCGATGATCTCCTTGGCGTTCTGCAGGAAGACGCCGTAGGTCGATGCATACTTGGACGCGGTGGCCGGGTCGACGAAGCGGCGCATGCCGTACACAAAGTCTTCGGCCGTGACCGGATCGCCGTTGGACCACTTGGCGTTTTTGCGCAGCTTGAACACCCAGGTGGTCGGATCGGTCTGCTTCCAGCTCTCGGCCGTACCCGGAACCACCTTGCCGTTGTTGTCGACGGCGGTGAGGCCTTCGAACATTTCGCGGATCACATTGTTGGCCGGCACGCCCGAGGCCAGCGCCGGGTCGAGCGTCTCGGGCTCGGAACCGTTGTTACGCACCAGTTCCTGCTTGGCATTGAGTTGCACACCAGCGGGAACGGTGGCGGCAAATGCTGTCGAACCATAAGCCAGTGCGATGGCCAGGCTCAGGGCAAAACCCTTCTTGCGATGGAAATTCATGGAAATCCTCCGGAAAATGATGTTGACGCCGTCTGCGGCGTGGCAGAACACGCAATATAGCGCTGCGCCAGCGCACCCAATCTAGGGGCTTACCCTTCGCCTCAAGCCCGGATCTGCTGCACGATGGCGCATCGGTCTTCAACCCCGGTACAACCACCCGAGATCGAGCAGCCGTTCGCCGAGCACCGACATCGCAGCGTCGCGCGCCATGCGCACCGGTCCGCGCGCGTGAAAGATGCTGCCGTTGCGCCGCGAGCGCAGTTGCACCCGCCGGTTGCGTTGCCAGCGTCGCTGCGCGAATGCCTGCAGTTGCGCGGCCACATCACCCAAGCCATCACCCAGGCAGGCGGCCAGCACCTGTGCATCCTCGATCGCCATGCCGGCGCCTTGCGCCAGATACGGCCGCATCGGATGCGCCGCGTCACCCAGCAGTGCAACCCGACCTTGCGCATGTTGCTCGGGGCCGCTCATCGGCGGGCGGTCGCACAGGATCCATAGTCGCCATCCACCGGCAGCCTCCACCAGCGCGCGCAACGGCGCGCAGACGCCATGCAGGGCGCCCGCAACATCGGCACCATCGGCGTGCTGGTTCCAGTTCGCCAGCTTCCCGGGCAGGGCATTGGCGGCACGCAGCCAGTCGGGGTCGCCGTGCACGATCGCCACCAGATTGAGCTCGGCGCCCGCACGCACCGGATACTGCACCACATGCATCTGCGGTCCGAGCCAGACCGTCACCTGCCCGCTGCGCAGGGCCGACGGCAGATCGTCCTGCTTGAGCAAGGCGCGGTAGGCCAGATGTCCGGTGGGTTGCGCCATGCCGTCGCCCAGCAGGCCCTGGCGCACCGGGCTCCACAAGCCGTCGGCGCCAATCAGCGCGGCGCCGCAGATCCGGCGGCCATCGGCAAGCGCCAGAACCACGGACAGCGGCGACTGGCTGAACCCGTCGAGCTGCGCGCCCAGCACCAGCTCTGCGCCACCCTGGCCCTGCAGCGCCGCCAGCAGCAGCTGATGCAGGTCGGCCCGGTGCACCGTGGCATACGGCGCGCCATACCGCTGCAAGGCGCTGCGGCCCAGCGTCAACACGCCCAGTTCACGGCCGGATGCGGCACTGCGCACCTGCAGCCGATCCGGAAATGCAGCCACCCGCGCCAGCGCGTCGGCCAGGCCCCAGGCATGCAGGATGCGCGTGACGTTCGGGCCGATCTGGATGCCGGCGCCGACCTCGCCAAATGCCACCGCCCGCTCGTACACC
>Ga0073904_10000995_pt1 | contig 20972 bp, 15 predicted proteins | sample KloWWTrecipitate_FD_66668 | JGI IMG/M metagenome (GOLD analysis project Ga0073904, IMG submission 66668) | Active sludge microbial communities from Klosterneuburg, Austria, studying microevolution and ecology of nitrifiers - Klosterneuburg... | ecosystem: Engineered > WWTP > Aerobic digester >... | reverse complement strand
AAGCCCGGTCGACCGCAGCCGAATCGGACCGCCTGCACCAGGCAGCCAAGGAACCGCTGCAGGTCATCGCCATCGTCAGCAGTAACCCAAGCCACCGCTGCGCCTCGCGCCAGATATTCCCGACGCCACTGGCCGAGCAGGGAGGTCTTGCCGAAACCCGGCGGAGCCTGCACGACGATCACCGGGCGATTGGCAAACTTTTCGTCGGCCAAGCTCAGACGCGGTCGGGTCAGTTTGTGCCGCGGCTCACGCGGCGGCATCGTCTTGAGGACGAACTCTGAATACATTCCAGTCGGATCGAGGGATACAACGCTCATCGGGCATCAGCTCTTGAATGAATCATCATCGTAATTACCGTCCATCACATGAATCAGGGCACGTTTTCCAAGTATCCAGTTGAAATATTTTTAACACTGCCTCAACCAATAAGCAATACCGCAGAGGTTAGGAAATAGTTGTACCCCCCCCTTTTTCGAGGGGGGTCAGAGCGGAATCGATCCCCTACGATTCGACCATGCCAGCACCCACGAGACCACGATGAATTTTGTTGAAGCATTTGCCCTGCACGACCTGCCCCCGGGAACATCCCGTCCCCTGCGACTGGGCCAGACGGATATCGCCTTGTTCAACGTAGCGGGTGACGTCCATGCCCTGGAGAACTCCTGCCTGCATGCCGGTTCGTCGCTGAGCGGCGGCAAGCTCTGCGGCAAGGTCGTCACCTGCCCGTCACATGGCTGGCGCTTCGACGTAACGACAGGCGCCCTGATGGTCGCCCCGGAAAAATGCCTCAGGACTTTCCCGGTGAAGATCGCCGACGGAAAAATCCTGATCCAACTGCAGCATGAAGATCACATTTAGAACCGAACAGAGCTAGGAGCCACCATGTATCGCCATTTGCTGGTACCCATCGACAATACTGACCTTTCGACCGTCACGGTGGGACACGCGGTCGAATTCGCGCGCTCCCTGGGCGCCCGGATCAGCTTTTTCCATGCCGCCTCGGACCATGCCGCCTCTCTCGGCAGCGATGCCGAGATTGTCCGCCTGACCTCACCCGACGACTACAGCTACTCCTTCGAGGGCCGCCCCCGCGAACTGCTGACCAAGGCCGAATCGGCGGCCCGGGCCTGCGGCGTACCCTGTACCTCATCGTCGACGGTAAGCGATTCACCCTATACGGCGATCATCGCCGCCGCCCGTTCGGAAGGCTGCGACCTGATTTTCATGGCCTCGCATGGCCGGCGCACGACGCTGGGCATGATGCTTGGCTCGCAGACGCTGAAAGTCCTGATCAACTCCGAAATCCCGGTGCTCGTCTCGGCGATGGCCGACCCCCCGGCGCCGGCCATGGCCATCGCCACCATCCGCGACGAGCACCGCTCCCTGGGCGCCGTACTGCACGCCTGGCTGCACGCCCTGCGCCAGGCGGACGACGACGGCGTCACGCCGGACCCGGCCCTGATGAAGGCCATGGTGCGTTACATCCAGGATTTCCCGGTGGCGCTGCATCATCCGAAGGAACAGGACTACCTCTTCCGCAAGCTGCGCGAACGAACCTCCGCGGTCAATCCCGAACTCGACGAACTGGAGCGCCAGCACGACCGCGACGAGCAGATGGTGGCCGAACTGGCAATCGCCGTCGACCAGGTCATCGCCGGCGACAAACCAGCCCAGGAACTGGAAAAGGCCGTCGCGGCCTACGCCAAGTTCATGTGGGAACACATGGGCCGCGAGGAAGGCGTCATCCTGCCGGCAGCCCAGCGCTACCTGACCGATGCCGACTGGGCCGAGATCAACGCCGCTTTCTCGGAAAACCGCGACCCGCGTTTCGGCGGCGAGACCGACGCCGAATACAAGCACCTCTTCTCGCGCATCGTCAATCTGGCGAAGTCCGGCAGCACGAACTAAGACACTTTATATAGCAAGAACACAAAGGAGAACACGTGGAAAAGGCAATTCGATTCTATGAGGCCGGTGGCCCCGAAGTCCTGCGACTGGAAGACATCGCAGTCGGCGAACCCGGTCCGGGCGAAGTCCGTCTGCGCCATGTCGCAGTCGGCCTGAACTTCGCCGACACCTACTTCCGCAACGGCACCTACCCGATTCCCCTGCCGGCCGGCATGGGCGTCGAGGCGGCCGGCATCGTCGAGGCCGTCGGCCCCGGCGTCAGCAATGTGGCGGTTGGCGACAAGGTGACCTACACCGGCTTCATCAACACGCTCGGCGCCTACAGCACGGCCCGCATCATCGCTGCCGCACCGCTGATCAAGCTGCCGGCCGGCATCGAATGCGAGACGGCTGCCGCCATGACCATGCGTGGCCTGACTTCGGCCTACCTGATGCGCCGCATCTATGACTTCAAGCCGGGCGACACCATCCTGCTGCACGCCGCAGCCGGTGGCGTCGGCCTGATCGTCTCGCAATGGGCCAAACTGCTCGGCCTGCGCGTCATCGGCACCGTCTCGACCGAGGAAAAAGCTGCGGTCGCCCGCGCCCACGGTTGCAGCGAGGTCATCAACTACAGCCACGAGGATGTCGCCAAGCGGGCTCGCGAACTTACCGGCGGTACTGGCGTCGATGTTGTCATCGACAGCGTCGGCAAGACGACCTTCAATGCTTCGCTTGATTCGCTCAAGCGTCGCGGTCTGATGGTCTGCGTCGGTACCGCCTCCGGCACCATCCCGCCGTTCGACCCGCAATTGCTGGCGATGAAGGGCTCGCTCTACCTGACCCGCCCGGCCCTCGCCGACTACATCGCCGATCCGGTCGAGAAAGCCGCGCTGGGTGAGGAAATCTTCGGTCACGTGGCTGCCGGCCGCATCAAGATTGAAATCAACCAACGTTATGCACTGAGCGAAGCCGTGCAGGCGCACCGTGATCTGGAAGCCCGCAAAACCACCGGATCATCCATTTTTGTAATCTGAGGAGACAAACATAATGAAAATAGAACAACTGACCTGTGCCATCGGCGCCGAACTGCTCGACGTCAATCTCGGCGATGCCGTACGCGACGATGGCCTGTTCAATGAAATCTACGCCGCACTACTCAAGCACAAGGTGATCTTCCTGCGCGGCCAGACCCTGGACAAGTTGTCGCGCGTCGACCACATGGCCTTCGCCCAGCGCCTCGGCGAACTCGAAACTCATCCGATGGCGCCCAGCCATCCGGAAGCGCCCGGCCTGGTCCAGATTTACAAGAATCCGGATAGCCCGATGGACCGCTACGAGAATGCCTGGCATACCGACGGCACCTGGCGCGATACGCCGGCCTTGGGCTGCGTACTGCGCTGCATCGAATGTCCGCCGGTCGGCGGCGACACGATGTGGGCCAACATGGTGCTGGCCTTTGAAAACCTGCCGGACCACGTCAAGCAGGAAATCGAAGGACTGATCGCCAACCACAGCTTCAATTCCTCCTTCGCCGCCGCCATGCCGCAGGAAAAGCGCCTGGCCATGAAGGCGCAGTACCCGGATGCCGAGCACCCGGTCATCCGCACCCACCCGGAAACCGGCGAGAAGGTTCTGTTCGTCAATGCCTTCGCGACCCACTTTGTGAATTACCACACCAAGGATCGCGTCCGTTTTGGCCAGGATTACAACAAGAGCGGCAGCGACCTGATGCAGTACCTGATCAGCCAGGCCTACAACCCCGAGTACCAGGTGCGCTGGCGCTGGCAGCCCTTCAGCGTGGCGATCTGGGACAACCGCTCGACCCAGCATTACGCGGTCATGGACTACCCGCCGTGCCATCGCAAGATGGAACGTGCCGCCATCGTCGGCGACAAGCCCTTCTAAACCCCCATCGGGGGCGACCGCTGCGACCACAGAAACAACTGCTGGCCCTAGGGTCAACCCCGAAAAAAGCCCAAAACCACATCAAGATCATTTAAGGAGCAACACATGAACTTTCTCGACGGATCCCTCTGGCCGGAAAACCAGCAAAAACTCGTCATCACCTGCGCCCCCTACGGGCCGGAATGGATGCCTGCCGACTTCCCGGAAGACATCCCGGTTTCGATGGAGGAACATATCCAGAAGGCAGTCGACTGCTACAACGCCGGCGCCACGGTCATCCACATTCACGTTCGCGAACTCGATGGCAAGGGCTCGAAGCGCCTGTCCAAATTTAACGAATTGCTGGCCGGTATTCGTGCCCGCGTGCCGGACATGATTCTCCAGGTTGGCGGCTCGATCTCCTTTGCCCCGGAAGGCGAAGGCGAACTCGCCAAGTGGCTGTCCGACGACACCCGCCACATGCTCGCCGAACTGCAACCGGCGCCCGACCAGGTAACCATCGCCATCAACTCCAACCAGATGAACGTCGTCGAGCAGATGTGCGAGGCCGACGTCGCCGGCACCTCGCTGGGTGAACCGGCCAACTACCGCGCCTACCGCGAGATGACCATCCCGGCCGGTCCGGAGTGGGTCGAAGAGCACATCAGCCGCCTCTCCAAGAACAAGATTCAGACGCACTTCCAGCTCGCCAACATCACCCAGCTCGAAACGGTAGAGCGCAATATGCGCCGCGGCGCCTGCAACGTGCCCTTGATCCTGACCTGGGTTGCCATCGGCGGCGGCTTCGATGCGCCGAACATCTACAACCTGGCCAACTTCGTTCGCGCCTGCCCGGACGGTGCGGTGCTGACCCTGGAAACCTCCATGCTCAACGTCCTGCCGCTGAACATGATGGCCATCGCCATGGGCCTGCACGTCCGTTGCGGTATCGAGGACAACATCTGGACGCAGGATCGCTCACGCAAGATGAGCACCGTCGAGCAGATCGAGCAGCTGGTTCGCATCGCCAAGGAGTTCGGCCGTGAGGTCGCCAACGGCAAGGAAGCCCGCGAGATCTACAAGATCGGCACCTTCTACGAGACCGCCGAGCAGACGCTGGCCGAGAACGGCTTTGCACCGAGCCGCAAGCCAGGTCAAAAGGGCTTCACGCAGTACGCCGCCTGAGTTTGTAGTTGTCGTATTAAGCGGTATCGACAAGGGCCTCCGCCCTTGTCCCATAACAAACCACCCGGCTGCGTTTCCCCGCGCGGCCGGCGCGGTCATAATAATCTGGAGACCCCATGGCAGCACACATCGCCCCCCCCACACCGGAAGAAATGGCCGCCACACCGGTCGTCCCCCGCGCCTATGCCTGGGTCGTCTTCGCACTGACCTTCGCCCTGCTCCTCTCGGACTACATGTCCCGCCAGGTGCTTAATGCGGTCTTCCCCGTCCTCAAGGCCGAATGGAGCCTGTCGGATACCCAGCTCGGGTCGCTCAGCAGCATCGTCGCGCTGCTCGTCGGCCTGCTCACTTTTCCGCTGTCAGTCGTCGCCGACCGCTGGGGCCGTGTCCGCAGCGTCGTCCTGATGGCCGGTCTGTGGAGCCTGGCCACCCTCGCCTGCGCGCTAGCCGCCAGCTACAACCAGATGTTCATCGCCCGCTTCTTCGTCGGCGTCGGCGAAGCCGCCTACGGCAGCGTCGGTATCGCGCTGATCCTGAGCATCTTCCCCGCCCACATGCGCTCTACCCTGGCCAGCGCCTTCATGGCCGGCGGCCCGGTCGGCTCGGTAATCGGCATGGCCTTGGGCGGCATTGTCGCAACCCACTTCGGCTGGCGCTGGTCGTTCGGTGCGATGGCCGTCTTCGGCCTGGTCCTGGTCATTCTCTATGCCCTGATCGTGCGCGAAAGCAAGATCAGTTCAGCGGCCGCCCAGAACGCCGCTCGCGAAGGTCGGGCACCAGCCATGCAGCGCCCCCGACTGCGCGCCATATTCTCGGGACTTTTCTCGTCGCGTGCCGTCATCGCCGCCTACATCGGCAGCGGCCTGCAACTGTTCATCATGGCCGCCATGCTGGCCTGGCTGCCCAGCTTCCTCAACCGTTACTACGGGCTCCCCACCGACAAGGCCGGCGTCGCCGCCGCCGCCTTCATCCTGATCGGCGCCATCGGCATGACCGTCTGCGGCGTCGTCACCGACCGGGTCAGCCGCAGCGTACCGGCCCGCAAATGGACGGTGGCCATCGCGTATACCCTGATTTCAGCCACCTTGCTGCTGCTGGCCTTCCAGTTTCCGCCAGGCACCGCACAACTGGTCCTGATCGCCCTCGGCATGGCCATGGTCGCCGGCACCACCGGCCCGGCCGGCGCCATGGTCGCCAACCTGACGCATCCTTCGATCCACGCTACCGCCTTCGCCACGCTGACCCTGGCCAACAACCTGCTCGGTCTCGCCCCCGGCCCCTTCGTTACCGGCATCATCGCCGACCGTATCGGCCTGATGGGCGCGATGCAACTCGTGCCGCTGATCGCCCTCGGCGCCGCTGCGGCCTTCATCTTTGGCAAGGGCCACTACGTCGAAGACCTGAAGCGCATCCGCGCCATGCAGGTCTGATCTTCCAACCCCAACGAACGCACACAACCATGACCACTTCCCCCACCATCCTCATCGTTCCCGGCCTGCGCGACCATGTTGAAGAACACTGGCAGACCATCCTTGAACGCAAGCTGCCCAAGGCCTGCTCGGTCGCCCCGCTCGAACACGACAAGCTGAGCTGCGCTGCCCGCGTCGAAGCCCTGCAAGATGCCATCGCCCGGATCGACGGGCCGATCATCCTGGTCGCCCACAGCGGCGGTGTCATGATCACCATCCATTGGGCGCAAAAGTACCAGCGTCCGATTCAGGGTGCCTTGCTGGCCGCACCGGCCGATCTGGAGTCACCACTGCCGGCGGGTTACCCGAGCGTCGATGCGCTGCGCGACAACGGCTGGCTGCCGCTGCCCCGTCAGGCCTTGCCATTTCCCAGCATCGTCGCTGCCAGCACCAACGACCCGCTCGGCGATTTCGCTCAAGTGAGTCAGTTGGCCGAGGCATGGGGCAGCAAAGTGGTCAACATCGGCGCCGTCGGCCACCTCAACCCGGCTTCCGGCTTCGGCGAATGGCCAGAAGCGCAGGCGCTGATCGACCAGCTGCGCTGACCCCATCGCCCATCCACGCCAGATGACGCTCCCTTCCCGGCCGGCCTTGATTCTGCTGCTGGCCCTGATGGGGCTGCTGAACTCCTTCGGCTCCGACATTCTCATCCCCGCCCTGTCGCTGCTGCGCCAAGACCTGGGCAGCACCGACTGGCAGGCCCAACAGTCGATATCCCTGTTTTTTATCGCCAGCGCCTTCGTCTCGCTGTGGTACGGCGCAATTTCGGATGCCTACGGGCGGCGGCGAACCATCCTCGCCGCCTTGTTCATACTGAGCCTGTCGTCGGCGGCCAGCGTCTTCGCTCAAAACATCGAACAGATCTGGGTGCTACGCATCGTCCAAGGGCTGGCTGCCGGCGCCGGGATGGTAATCAGCCGTTCCATACTGAACGACCTGCATCAAGGTTTCGAGGCCCAGCGCCTGCTCGGCCGTATCACCATGATTCAAACGCTGAGCATCGTGGTGACGCCGGTTTTCGGCGCCTGGCTGAGCATCCATTACGGCTGGCGGATGGTCTTCGCCGCCTTGAGCAGCGTCACGCTCATTCTGGCTGTGACCTACTGGCACTGGCTGCCGGAAACCCTGCCGCCCAACCAGCGCCTGCGCCTGAACCCGGCCGAGCTGACGCGCGCCTTTCTGACCGTGCTCGGCACACCGAGCTTCGTCCGTCTTTCACTGGCCCACGTCGCCAACTGGACCAGCATGGCCGTCTACACGGTGTCGGCACCGATCATCGTCATCGACCGGCTAGGCCGGGCGGCGACCGACATTTACCTCGTCTACGGACCGATCACCCTCGGCCTGATCGCCGGCTTTCTGGCCTTTCCCCGGCTGCTCAAGCGCCGGCAAGCCGGCGGCACGTTGAAACTGGCCTATCTCGTACTCGGCGCTGCGGTACTGTTCAACCTGATGGCGAGCTACCTGTTCCCCACCGCCCTGATCAACATTGCGCCACTATTCATTTATTCCTTCGGCCTGGCGCTCGCCCTGCCCCTGCTGATTGCGGGTGCGCTCGAACCGCTCCGTCGCCACGGCGGGGTCGCCGCTTCGTGCCAGACATTTTTGCAATTTGCCATGATCGCGCTGGCGGCAGGGGTGCTCGCCCCCTGGCTGTGGGATTCACTGTTCGCCCTGGCCATCGGCACCGGCTGCCTTACTTTGCTGGGCGGCATCAGCGCTCTCCTGGAACAGAGGGCAAAATGCCCTGCTGTTGCCCAATCAAATACACAACAAGACAAAACACCTTGACTCCGACCCTGAATATTGACCTCTATTTCGACCTGATTTGCCCATGGTGCCTGATCGGCAAGCGCCATCTGAGCACCGCCCTTGAGCAATTTCACCAGCGCCATCCCAACGTCAATACATCTGTCGTATGGCACGCCCACCAACTGCTGCCCGACATGCCGGTCAAGGGCATGCCTTACCAGGCGTTTTATGAGCATCGCCTGGGCAGCAAAGCGGCGGTCACGGCGCGCCGCGCCCAGGTCCAGGCAGCGGCGCAAGCTGCCGGAATCACGCTCGCCTTCGAGCGCATCGAGTTCATGCCCAATACGCTGGCCGCGCATCAATTGATCGACTGCGCCGGCAAACTCGGCAATACCGAGCAAGTGGCAAACCTGATCGAACGTCTATTCACCGCCTATTTCATGGACGGCCGGGATATCGGCGATCTCACCGTACTCTTCGCAATTGCCACTGAAACAGGTTTCCCGGCAGCGCAAATTCAAACGGCCCTCGCCACCCCGGAAATTCACCAGAGATTCCTCGAAAAACTTGCCGCGACTGCTGCCAGCGGCATCTCTGGCGTTCCTTGCTTCGTCTTCAATAATCGCCAAGCAATCTCCGGCGCCCATCCGCCGGCATCGCTGCTGGCAGCGATGGAAGAAGCGCCGCTGGCTTCCGCAACCCAGACTGTTTAAACAAATCAGCCGCCCACCCCGAGGCGACGCCATCAATCAATATTAAAGGAGAACACCCATGGAAAACCTCACCCCCGCCTGGACCCCCTCGCCCGAGACAATCGCCAACGCCAAACTCACCGCCTTTATCGACTGGCTGGCTCGCGAACGTGGCGTCAAAGTCGCTGACTACGATGCCCTGTGGCGCTGGTCGGTGAGTGACATCGATGCCTTCTGGGGTGCCGTCTGGGATTACTTTGCCATTCCGTCGGCGACGCCACGCGGCAAGGCCCTGGCTGATGCCCGTATGCCCGGCGCGGTGTGGTTTCCCGGTGTCGAACTGAACTACGTCGAACAGGTTTTCCGTCACGCGACCGCGGCGCAACCGGCCATCGTCTTCCGTAACGAAGCCGGCCAGGAACGCGAAGTGTCGTGGGCCGAGCTACAACGCCAGGTCGGGGCGCTCGCCGCCACGCTGCGCGCGCAGGGCGTCGGCTGCGGCGACCGCGTCGTCGCCTTCATGCCCAACACCCCGGAATCGGTCATTGCCTTCCTCGCCGTCGCCAGCCTCGGCGCCATCTGGTCAGTCTGCTCACCAGACATGGGCCGCGTCGCCGTGCTCGACCGCTTCCGCCAGATTGCCCCGAAAGCGATGATCGCTGTCGACGGCTACCACTACAGCGGCAAGGCGCACGACCGCCGCGCGCTGGTCGGCGAATTGCTGGCCGAATTGCCGAGTGTCGACCACCTCGTTCTACTGCCGGCGCTGGACCCGGCAGCCGGCACCACCGGCTTCGCCAACGCCACCCTCTGGGCCGACGCCACCGCCGGCAACGCGCCACTGCAGCCTGAACACGTGCCCTTTGACCATCCGCTGTGGGTAGTCTATTCGTCCGGCACGACCGGCCTGCCCAAGCCTATCGTGCATTCGCAAGGCGGTGTCGTCATCGAGCATGTCAAGGCGATCACCTTCCACCTCGACCTCGGCCCCGGCGACCGCTTCCACTGGTATTCGACCACCGGCTGGATGATGTGGAACTTCCAGGTCGGCGGCTTGCTCGCCGGCTGCACCATCTGCCTGTTCGACGGCAACCCCGGCATCCCCGACCTCAACGCCCTGTGGCGCTTCGTCGCCGACCAGCGCGTCGACTTCTTCGGTGCCGGCGCGGCCTTTTACGCCTCATGCCAGAAAGCTGGGATCGAGCCGACCCAGGCCGGCGATCTCTCCCGCCTGCGCGGCCTCGGTTCCACCGGTTCACCGCTGTCGCCGGAAAACTACCAGTGGCTGCTCGACCACGTGCGCAAAGACCTGTGGATCAATCCGATTTCCGGCGGCACCGACTTGGTCAGCGCCTTCATCGGCGGCGTCCCGACCCTGCCGATGTACCCCGGTGAAATGCAGTGCCGCTGCCTTGGCGCCAAAATCGAAGCCTTTGACGAGGCCGGCCAAGCGCTGAGCGACGCCGTCGGCGAACTTGTCTGTTGTGCACCAATGCCGTCGATGCCGCTCTATTTCTGGAACGACAAGGACAACCTGCGCTACATCGACAGCTATTTCGACACCTACCCCGGCATTTGGCGTCACGGTGACTGGCTACGCATCACCCCGCGCGGCGGCGCCATCATCTACGGCCGCTCCGATGCAACGATCAACCGCCACGGCATCCGCATGGGCACCAGCGAACTCTACCGGGCGGTCGAAGACCTGCCGGAAGTGCTCGACAGCATGGTCGTCGACCTCGAATACCTGGGCAAGGAATCCTACATGCCGCTGTTCGTGGTTTTACGCCCAGGAGAGACGTTGACCGCAGCACTCACGACGACCATCCGCGAACGCATCAAGGTCGCCCTCTCGGCCCGCCACGTACCGAACGATGTCTTCCAGGTACCCGCCATCCCGCGCACACTGACCGGCAAAAAACTGGAATTGCCGATCAAGAAACTGCTGCTCGGTCAGCCGCTGGAGAAGATCGTCAATCCAGACACCATGGCCAACCCGGAGTGCCTCAGCTGGTACGGCGAATACGCCATCCGCCGCCAACAGCAAGCCACCTGAGCGGCCATAGCCTGAACCGTAAAGCGTCTCCGGTGATCCGGGGACGCTTTTTTATGCCGATGAAAAGGGCACCGGCACATTGGAAAAATTGGCAGTTCTCAGCGATGTCGGCTACGCCAAACACTCAACTAACACGCTTCTCCAACCACGCCAATAAAGTCTCGTAGAGCTTCTGCGGATTAACCGGCTTGACGATATGGTCGTTCATGCCGGCATCGATACAGGTTTTTCGATCTTCGTCGAAGGCGTTGGCGGTCATGGCGAGGATGGGTGTTTGCGCGTAGCCGGGCAGCAAGCGGATCGCACGGCTGGCGTCAACGCCGTTCAGCCTGGGCATCTGGATGTCCATCAAGATCAATGTGTAACGGTTCTGGCCGGCGAGTGCCAGCGCCGCTTGACCATCCTCGGCGAGATCGACCAGCAGGCCGGCTTCTTCCAGCAGGCCGCGCGAGACTTCCTGGTTGATCGGTTCGTCTTCGGCCAGCAGGATACGCGTGCCGGTATGCAAGTCCCGCAGGCGCTCCTCGGCGGACTGTGCAGAAACAGTCGACGCGGGCGAGATGACTGCACCGCTTGCTTTGTCCAGCCGCACGGTGAACCAGAAGGTACTGCCCGCACCCGGCAGGCTGTCGACACCGATCTCGCCGTCCATCATCTGCACCAGGCGCTTGCTGATCGCCAGGCCGAGCCCGGTGCCACCGTACTTGCGGGTCATCGAACCATCAGCCTGCTCGAAGGCGGTAAACAGACGCTTTTGTGCTTCGGGATCGATCCCGATGCCGGTGTCGCTCACTTCCCAGTGCAGCAGCACGTCGTCCGGATTGTCCTTGATCTTCCGACAACGCAGGGTAATGGCACCGTTTTCGGTGAATTTCACCGCATTACCGGCCAGATTGAGCAGGATCTGGCCGAGGCGTATCGGGTCGCCGCTCAACGTCATGAGGGGTAGACCGGCGGGCAGGTCGATGTGGAGTTTGAGATTTTTGTCGCTGATTTTGTGGCTGATCAGGCTGCTGATGTTTTCCAGCACTTCACCGAGCTTGAATTCGATTTTTTCCAGCCTCAGCCGATCAGCCTCAATCTTCGAGATATCAAGGATGTCGTTGATGACGTGCAATAAATGTTGTGATGCCTGATCGATCTTGCTGAGTTGATCGAGGAGTTTCGGATCGGTCGCCTTGCGCAGCGCCATGTTGGCCATGCCCATGATGGCACTCATCGGCGTGCGCAGTTCGTGGCTCATATTGGCGAGGAAGGTGCTCTTGGCCCGACTGGCCGATTCGGCCGCCTCCTTGGCTGCAGCAAGTTCGGCAGTGCGACTTTCAACCAGTTCTTCGAGGTGATCACGGTAGCGTTCGAGTTCGGCCTCAGTACGTTTGCGTTCGGTGATGTCACGGCTGATGCCGAAAATTCCGGCCACCTTGCCGTCAACGCCGAACAGCGGCCACTTGTTGGTGTGCACGTAACCGACCTGGCCCGCCTCGTCGTAATAGGGATTAATTTTGTCCAGCAGCGGTCGGCCTTCGGCAAAAACCGGATGCTCCTCTTGTTCGTAGATTTTCGCGGTATCCGGCGGAAAAATCTCGCGGTCATGCTTGCCCATCATCTCGCGCCAGTCGCGGTGTCCGGTAATCGCGGCGAGCGTCTGGCTGCAAAAACGGATGCGGCTGTCGGCATCCTTGAAGTAAACAAAATCAGTCGTCTGGTCGAGAAAGGCTTCGAAGTCGCGCGTAAATTGCTGCAATTTCGCCTCGGTCTGCCTGCTGCGGTGTATCGCCAGCCACAAGGCCAGCACGATACTCAAAGTGAGCAACAATCCAGCCAGCAGCACGCCGATGATGATACGGTCGCGGGTTTTGGTCTCGGCGGTACGCAACGCCACCAGTTCTTCCAAGCGCTGCTGGTAGTGCCACATGCCTTGGTCCAGATTGCGCCCGGGCGTGATGTCGTGAATCACCGACAACAGACGGCGGCGACCATCGAAAACAAAGGGGTGGGAATACACCTCAACGGTGCGGATCTCGCCGCTGGCCAGGGCATGGCGGAAAATGAAATAGTTGCGCCCTTCTCGCTCGGCTTGGTTGCGCTCGGTGGCGACCTGCTGGTCACTGAGCGTGTTGATCTGCTGAACGGTCATGGCCTTGAGAGCATCGCGGCTGTAACCATAGAACTTTGCCGCTGCCGGGTTGGCATCGACAATCTCCCCCGTCGCGGGGTCGATGAGCAGCATCACCACACCATGTTGCTCGAACACCTGCTGAAAATCCGGCGTTTGCGCGGCCAGCGGGGCGCAGTGCAATGGCACGATGAGCAGGCAGATTAGGCAGACCAATAGGCGGTGTAACAGGATATTCCCCTCGATTTGCTGACATTATCCCAAGCTCCCGGCTTTCGACAAACCTCCCCGCGATATCCACTTGTACGATGTGACCGCTTGTGGAAAGCGGCGTGAGGATATTTATCTTTCGGATGCAGACCGACAGCAATCGCTGACCAGAATTGGCGCTGCCATACAGCATCCCAGATAGCAGATCAAAGGATCAGAAATATTGGTTTTTCATCATTTTTTCCAGTCCACCGTAGCAATCAATTTCCATCACCGCCGTGAACAAAAAAACGGGGGCACGAAGCCCCCGCCAAAGAATGACAGAAAGTAAACTTAGCCCTTTGCCGCATCCGCAAAGTGACAGGGAAAGAATGAATCAGTCGAACAGCGCGCCACCCAGTTCGCTCAGTGCCGCATTGCCGGCGCTGATGGTTGCTGCGCGGGCGGCAGCTTGCGGCAGAATCTGGTCGGCGTAGAAACGCGCCGTCGCAATCTTGCGACGGTAGAAAGCCGGATCGCCCTCGCCACTGCCGAGGCGCGCATCAGCAACCAGCGCCGCCTTGCCCATCAGCCAGCCGCCCGCAACGGCCACGGCCAGTTCGAGATAAGGCACGGCAGCGCAAAGAACACCGGCAACGCCGGCCTTGTCTTGGCCCATCACCCAATCGGTCGCCTCGACCCAGGCCGCCAGCGCGGACTCAAGGCGTAGCCCGGTGGCCTGCAGGGCGGGCTTGCCGGAATCGATCAGTGCCTTGGCGGTTGCCTGAATTTCAGCAAAAGCCAGCTTGGCGGTCGCGCCCTGATCGCGCATCAATTTACGGAAAATCAGGTCGTTGGCCTGGATGCAGGTCGTCCCTTCGTAGATGGTCGTGATGCGCGAATCACGCCAGTGCTGGGCGGCTCCGGTCTCCTCGATGAAGCCCATGCCGCCGTGGATCTGGATACCAAGCGAGGTGACTTCGATGCCCATTTCGGTGCCGCCGCCCTTGACCAGTGGAATCATGAATTCGGCAAGAAAGAGGTTGTGCTTGCGGCATGCCTCATCGGCCTCGGCATGTGCCCGGTCGAGCAGGCCGGAGGTGTAGTAAGCCAGGGCACGCCCGGCTTCGACGCGGCTCTTCATCAACATCAGCATGCGCTGGATGTCCGGATGGTGGTCGATGCTGACCAGCGCTTCGCCGGTGACGGCATCGCGCCCCTGCTTGCGGTCACGAGCATAGGCCAGGGCCAGCTGATAGGCACGTTCGCCAAGGGCGATACCCTGCAGGCCAACGCCCAAACGGGCTTCGTTCATCATGATGAACATGTATTCAAGACCACGATTCGGCTCGCCGAGCAGGTAGCCAACGGCACCGCCCTTGTCGCCGAAGGCGAGAACGCAGGTCGGGCTGGCATGGATGCCGAGCTTGTGTTCAATCGACACACAATCAGCGTCGTTACGCTCGCCCAGCGAGCCATCGGCATTGACCATGAATTTCGGCACGAGGAACAGGGAAATTCCCTTGACCCCGGCCGGCGCATCCGGCAAACGTGCCAACACGAGGTGGATGATGTTGTCGGTAAGGTCATGATCGCCGTAGGTAATGAAAATTTTCTGGCCGAAGATGCGGTAGCTGCCGTCGGCCTGCGGCTCGGCGCGGCTGCGGATCAGGGCCAGGTCGGAACCAGCCTGCGGCTCGGTCAGGTTCATCGTGCCGGTCCATTCGCCGGAAATCATTTTTTCCAGGTAGGTCGCTTTCAACTCATCGCTGGCGCAGGTCATCAGCGCTTCGACCGCGCCATTGGTCAGCATCGGGCAGAGCGAGAAAGAGAGATTGGCCGAGCAGGTCATTTCCTTGACGGCCGCGCCGAGTGCGTCGGGCAAGCCCATGCCGCCATATTCCGGCGATCCGGTGACGCCGTTCCAGCCGGCCTCCTGGAAGGCCTGATAGGCATCCTTCCAACCAGTCGGCGTGGTCACGCCAGCGGCGCTCCATTTGCAACCTTCCTGATCGCCAACCGCGTTGAGCGGGGCGAGCACTTCACCGGTAAATTTGGCCGCTTCATCGAGAATGGCACCGACCAGATCCGGCGTGACTTCGGAGAATTCGGGCAGTTTGGCGATCTCCGGTAGGCCGGCGAGTTCGTTAATGACAAAAAGCATGTCGTTAATGGGGGCGTGATATTCACTCATGTCGTTTAATCCTTTTTTGGTTTCAATGGGCCGCGCCAGGCGCAGCGACGATCAAAGCATTTCGATAATGCCGGCGGCACCCATGCCGGTGCCGATGCACATACTGACCATGCCGTACTTGCCGCCACACCGCCGCATGCCATGAACGGCTGTCGCGATACGGATGGCGCCAGTCGCGCCGAGCGGGTGGCCGAGGGCGATGGCACCGCCAAGCGGGTTGATCCTTTCGGGATTCAGGCCAAGCTCCTGAATCACCGCCAACGCCTGGGCGGCGAAGGCTTCGTTGAGTTCGATCCAGTCAAGATCATCCTGACGAATACCGACCTGTGCCAGCACCTTGGGAATCGCGGCAATCGGGCCGATACCCATGATTTCCGGCGCAACGCCAGCGACAGCATAGCCGGCAAAGCGGGCCAAGGGCGTCAAATTATGTTCCTTGAGTACCCGTTCGGAAACCAGCATGACGGCCGCGGCACCATCCGACATTTGCGATGAATTGCCGGCAGTGACCGAACCTTTGGCATGGAACACCGGCTTCAGTTTGGCGAGCTTCTCGGCCGAAATATCGGCGCGCGCACCTTCGTCATTTGCGACACAACGCTCGCGCTGCCTGATTTCGCCGGTTTTGAGGTCGGGCAGGCTTTCACGAATGATGTAGGGCGAAATTTCTTGATGGAAATGACCGGCGGCGATGGCCGCACAAGCGCGACGATGCGATTCAAGCGCAAAGGCATCCTGCGCGTCGCGGCTGATACCCCATTGCTGCGCGACCTTTTCAGCGGTCAAACCCATGCCGTAGGCGATACCCAGGTTTTCGTCAGCACCAAAAACAGCCGGGTTCATCGACATCTTGTTGCCCATAATCTGCGGCATCACTGACATCGACTCAGTACCGGCGGCGATCATCACGTCGGCCAGGCCGAGGCGAATCTGGTTGGCGGCATCGGCCACGGCCTGTACGCCTGAGGAGCAGAAACGGTTGATCGTGATCCCCGGCACGGTATTCGGCAAGCCGGCAAGGAGTACACCGATGCGCCCGATATTCATGCCCTGCTCGGCTTCGGGAATGGCACAGCCAACGATGGCATCGCCGATGCGAGCCGGATCAACCCCCGGCACCTGAGCGACGACGGAGCGAATAGCGTGGGCCAGCATGTCATCCGGCCGCACATTCCTGAACATGCCGTTGCGCTTGGCCACCGGCAGACGGGTGGCGGCGACGATGTAGGCGTCTTGTATCTGTTTGTTCATTTTTACTTTCCTTGACCGGTTAGTTGCGTAGCGGCTTGCCGGTATCAAGCATGTGCCTGATGCGGTCCTGGGTTTCCGGAGTCTTTAGCAACTCGACAAAAAGGCGGCGCTCGACGGCGAGCAGCCATTCTTCGTCAACCTGACTGCCGGCCTCAATTTCACCGCCGCACAGCGCAATTGCGGCAGCCCTGGCGACCCGGTAGTCGTGAGCAGAAATCATCCCGCCGTCACGCATATTGACCAGCGTCATCTCCAGCGTTGCGATACCCGACTTGCCGGCGACCGGAACAGCCCGCGCCGGAGCCGCTGGCGCATAGCCGGCAGCAGCCAGATTACGCGCCTCACGGACAGCGACATAAAGCAGTTCGTCGGCATTGAACAGTATGGTATCGGAGGCCTTGGCGAAGCCGTACTCGACGGCTTCCAACGCACTCTTGCTGACCTTGGCCATCGCCACCGTCATGAATACCGGCTGGAGAAAAGCCATGACTTCCCGAGGCGTTGCCGATAGTGCGGCCAGCTCGGCGGCACGCAGGGCCAGCTCCTTGCAACCGCCGCCAGCCGGAATCAAACCGACGCCGGCTTCGACCAGGCCGATATAGCTTTCCAGGGCCAGTACGCGCTTGGTGGCATGCATCTGAAATTCGCAACCGCCGCCCAGCGCCATGCCTTGCACGGCAGCAACCACAGGCAGCTGAGCGTATTTGATGGCGAGTGTCGTCTGCTGGAATTTTTCGACCGTTTTTTCCAACAGGTCGAACTTCCCTGCCGCACAAGCATCGGCGACTTGTTGCAGATTGGCGCCGACAGCGAAGGGGGCCTCGTGCCAGATGACCAGGCCATCCAGCGAGCGCTCGGCCTCGGCAAGCGCCGCCAGCATGCCGTCCAGTACCTCGTCGCCGAGCGCATGCATGCGGGATTTGATCGAAACAATGCCGATACCGTCGTCCAGCGCGGGAATTTTCCACAGGCGCACACCATCATTCTCAAACAAGGTGATGCCGGCTTTTTCAGGCGATGCACCGCCCTCGCCGAGGACGCGCTCGGGGAACATCTGACGCTGGTAAACCGGCAGCGTCGAACGCGGTTTGTAGCTCGCCTGGCGAGCCGACCATGAACCTTCCGGGGTATGCACGCCGCTACGCGACGCATCCAGCACCCAGGCTGGCAGCGGGGTATCGCTCATCGTTGCGCCGCTGGCAATGTCGGCAGCAACCGCTTTGGCGATGATACGCCAACCGGCTGCCTGCCAGATTTCAAACGGACCTTCTGACCAGCCGAAACCCCAGCGCATGGCGAGGTCAAGATCGCGGGCATTGTCGGCAACATTTTCCAGTTGCACGGCGCAATAATGGAAGACATCGCGGAAAATAGCCCACAGGAAGCGGGCCTGAGCGTGCGTCGAAGCCCGCAGCGCAGCGAATCGCTCAACAGGTGATTTGATCTTCAGGATGGCGGCGACTTCCTCGGAAACTTCGCCGGCGGTGCTGCGGTAATCCTGGCTGGCCAGGTCGAGAACCTGGATTTCCCGGCCTTTCTTGCGGAAGATGCCAGCGCCCGACTTCTGGCCCAGCGCGCCCTGCTCGATCAAGCCCTCAAGCCAGGCCGGCACAACAAAATGCTGGCGCCAGGGATCATCCGGCAAGGTGCTGTGCATAGTCCGCACGACATGCGCCAGCGTATCAAGACCCACAACATCGGCGGTCCGATAGGTGGCGCTCTTTGGGCGACCGATCTTCGGTCCGGTCAGCGCGTCGACTTCGTCAAAGCCCATCTCGAAGCGATAGGTGTGATGCATTACCGCAAGAATGGAGAAGACACCAATCCGGTTGGCGACAAAATTCGGCGTATCGAGCGCGCGCACGACGCCTTTGCCAAGGCGCGAGGTCAGCCAGGTTTCCAGCGCATCAAGCGTACCGGCATGGGTATCGGGTGTGCCGATGATCTCAACCAGACGCATGTAGCGCGGCGGATTGAAAAAATGGATGCCGCAGAAACGTGCCCGCATATCGACCGGCAGACCTTCGGCCAGCGTACTCATCGACAGCCCGGAAGTATTCGAGGCGACGATGGCGTTCGGCGCGATGTGCGGTGCGATCTTGGCGTACAAGGCGTACTTCCAGTCCATACGCTCGGCAATCGCCTCGATCACCAGATCACAATCGGCGAGTTGCGCCAGATCATCGTCGTAGTTTGCCGCAGAGATAAGCTTCAAACGGCCCTTGCTGGCCAGCGGGGCGGGTTCAAGTTTTTTGAGGCCGGCCAGCGCCTTGTTGGCGATGCCATTCTTGTCCCCGGCACTGGCTGGCAGATCGAAAAGAACGACCGGAATACCCGCATTGGCCAGGTGGGCAGCAATCTGCGCCCCCATCACACCGGCCCCGAGGACTGCTGCTTTCTTGACGTTTAATTGTTTCAATTTCAACTCCTGCAATTTGCCGTTTAACCCGCGATTTCTTCGCGAATTGCCTTTTTGTTGATCTTGCCAACGCTGGTTCGCGCCAGCGACTGCACGAAGCGCACCTGATCGGGAATGGCGTAGCGCGAAATATGGCCGTCATCGGCAAACTTCTTGACGATCCCCTTGATATCCTCGGCTGAGGCAGTTTGCCCTTCCTTGAGGACGACCATCGCCATCGGACGCTCGCCCCACTTGTCGTCCTTGACACCGATAACAGCAGCTTCACTGACTGCCGGGTGCTGCGTGATGATGTTTTCAAGTTCGAGCGAAGAAACCCATTCGCCGCCGGTCTTGATGACGTCCTTCAAGCGGTCGGTCACCTGCAGGCAGCCCTTGCTATCGATCACGCCGATATCGCCGGTATGCAAACGACCGCCCAACCAGAGATCGTCAGAAGCTGCTGGATTGTGCAGGTAACCCATGGTCAGCCACGGTGCCCGGACGACGATCTCACCGGAACTCTTGCCATCCCGGGCAACATCCAGCATGTAGCCATCAACCGTGCGCAAATCGACCAGCGGAATCGGATAACCGGTTTTGATCCGCAAATCAGCCTGCTGATCGATTTCGCTGTCGATCAATTCGGAAGAAACGCTGGCGATGGTCAGGATCGGGCAGGTCTCCGACATGCCGTAACCGGCAAAGACATCAATGCCGCGTTCCAGCGCCATGATGGCAAGGCTCTTGGGGAAAGCCGCACCACCGATGATGACCTTCCAATTGGAGAAATCAACCTCCTTGGCCGTGGCGCTGGCCAGCAGCATGTGCAGGATGGTCGGCACGCAATGCGAGAAAGTAACCTTCTCGTCACGTATGTACTGCGCCAGGGTATCCGGCGCATAGCGTCCGGGATAAACCTGCTTCAACCCGAGCATGGTGGCAATATATGGCAGGCCCCAGGCATGAACGTGGAACATCGGGGTAATCGGCATATAGACATCGTCGCGATGCAAGCGGCCCTGCGCCGGTGCCGAAGCAAGATGCGCCGTCACAGCCAACGTGTGCAACACCAACTGCCGATGGCTGAAATACACGCCCTTCGGCAAGCCCGTCGTCCCCGTTGTGTAAAAGGTCGTCGCCCGCGTGTTTTCGTCAAAATCGGGGAAATCGAAATCGGCTGACTCTTTGGCCAGTAGCGCTTCGTATTCTCCGGCATAGGGAATTCCGAACGATGCCATTTCGGCGCCGTCGTCGGAGATCAGGATAAATTTCTTTACCGTCTCCAGTTGGTCCTTGATGATGGCCAAAACCGGAATGAACTCGACATTAACCAGGACGACATCGGCCTTGGCATGGTTCAGCGTGTAAAGGATCTGCTCCGGCGACAAACGAATATTGACCGTCTGCAACACCGCACCCATCATCGGAACGGCGAAAAAGCACTCAAGATAGCGATGGCTATCCCAATCCATGACCGCCACCGTATTACCCGGCTCGACACCTTGGCCGCTCAGGGCATTGGCCAGACGGCCAATGCGCCGGGCAAATTCACCGTAATTCATCCGGAGGCTGTCGCGGTAAACAATTTCCTGATCAAGCGCAGTCGCCAGCGGGGTATGCAACAGTTGTTTGATCAGCAGAGGATAGGCGTAGGCACTCGGTGTGATTTTGACGGTTTCTGGTTGCACGTTGGTCTCCTTTTTTATGGATAGTTAGTACGACAAACCTTGTAGCGGTGTCGTTAATCTGCCCAGTGAGGATTCCAGACGTTCAGCAACTGCCCTTAGCCGTCGAAATTTTTCATCACCGAGCATTTCTCAATAACAAAGTCTATCCATCCGCCCGGCAGATACACCCCCCAACTAAGGGGGGATAGTGACCATTGAACCAAGG
>Ga0073904_10000994_pt1 | contig 20999 bp, 18 predicted proteins | sample KloWWTrecipitate_FD_66668 | JGI IMG/M metagenome (GOLD analysis project Ga0073904, IMG submission 66668) | Active sludge microbial communities from Klosterneuburg, Austria, studying microevolution and ecology of nitrifiers - Klosterneuburg... | ecosystem: Engineered > WWTP > Aerobic digester >... | reverse complement strand
CCGTATCCGAATTTCAAGTGGAAGACGCGTTCGCCGGGGGCGTAGGCAGAGCCGCGGCCATCGTCGGTGGAGCGGGCGACGAGATCGCCGTCGATGGTGAGCGGGCCGCCGCTGCGGCGGTTGCCGGCCTGTTCGCGGGCGCGTTTCCAGCCGGGGGTCTCGTAGAGAGAGTCGAAGGCGTCGGACGCATCGTAGCGGTTCGAGCTGCGCCCGCCGTAGCCATAGCCGCCGTATGACGAGCCGGTGTCCTTCACCTCGACGGCGTCGGGCGGGAGTTCGTCGAGGAAGCGCGATGGGATGGCGGATTGCCAGAGGCCGCGCACCCGCCGGTTCTGCGCTACGGAGAGACGCAGGCGCTTGCGGGCGCGGGTGAGGCCGACATAGGCGAGGCGGCGTTCCTCTTCGAGGCCGGCGCGGCCGCTCTCGTCGAGGGTGCGCTGGCTGGGGAAGAGACCTTCCTCCCAGCCGGGGAGGAACACGGTGTTGAACTCGAGCCCCTTGGCCGAGTGCAGCGTCATGATCGAGACGGCGTCGTCGGCTTCGCTCGAATCTCGGTCCATCACCAGCGAGATGTGTTCGAGGAAACCGCCGAGCGTTTCGAACTCGCCCATCGAGTTGACGAGTTCCTTGAGGTTTTCGAGCCGGCCCGGGCTGTCGGGTGCTTTGTCGTTCTGCCACATCTCGGTGTAGCCGCTTTCGTCCAGCACCTGCTGGGCCAGTTCTGCGTGCGGGATGGTGCGGGCGCGTTCGCTCCAGTTGTCGATCTGGGCGATGAAGTCGCGCAGCACGGTGCGCATCTTCGGCTTCAGCTCTTCGGTTTCGAGCAGCGAGCGGGTGGCGGCCAGCAGCGGCGCGTTGAGGTGCCGCGCCGTGTCGTAGAGCGTTTTCATCGTCGTATCGCCGATGCCGCGCTTGGGCACGTTGATGATGCGCTCGAAGGCCAGCGTGTCGGACGAATTGGCGATGATGCGGAGGTACGCGAGGGCGTCGCGCACTTCCTTGCGCTCGTAGAAGCGCGGGCCGCCGATGACGCGATAGTTCACGCCCAGCGTGATGAAGCGCTCTTCAAAGGCGCGCATCTGATGCGAGGCGCGCACCAGGATCGCCATTGAGTTGAGGCTTTCGCCCTGGCGCTGGAACTGCTCGATCTCCTCACCGACGAGACGGGCTTCCTCCTCGCTGTCCCACACGGAGGTGACGCCGATCTTTTCGCCCTGTTCGCCGACATCGGTCTGCAGCGTCTTGCCGAGCCGGCTTTCATTGTGGGCGATGAGGTGGGAGGCGGCGCTGAGGATGTTGCTGGTCGAGCGATAGTTGCGCTCGAGCCGGATCACCTTGGCGCCCGGAAAATCCTTCTCGAAGCGCAGGATGTTGTCGACCTCGGCGCCGCGCCAGCCGTAGATCGACTGGTCGTCGTCACCGACCACGCAGACATTGGCCTTGCTCGGATCGCTCCCGGCGGCGAGCAGGCGCAGCCACAGGTACTGGGCGACGTTGCTGTCCTGATATTCGTCGACGAGGATGTAACGGAAGCGGTCGTGGTACTCGGCGAGGACGCCGGGCTGTTCGCGGAAGAGGCGGATGTTTTCGAGGAGAAGGTCGCCGAAATCGACGGCGTTCAGCACCTTCAGCCGGTCCTGATACTGCTGGTAGAGTTTTTGGCCACGGCCGTTCGCAAAGCCCGCGGCATCGGCGGGCGAGACATCCTTGGGCAGGATGCCGCGGTTCTTCCAGTTGTCCATCATCCCGGCGAACTGCCGCGCCGGCCAGCGCTTCTCATCGATGTTCTCGACTTCGAGCAGTTGCTTGATGAGGCGCACCTGATCGTCGACATCGAGGATGGTGAAGTCGGACTTCAGCCCGACGAGTTCGGCGTGACGGCGCAGGATGCGGGCGCCGATCGAGTGAAACGTGCCGAGCCACGGCATGCCCTCGACCGTCGCGCCAACGAGCGAGCCGATCCGCTCACGCATTTCGCGCGCCGCCTTGTTGGTAAAGGTCACCGCGAGGATTTCGGCGCCACGGGCGCGGCGGGTGGCGAGGATGTGGGCGATGCGGGTGGTCAGCACGCGCGTCTTGCCGGTCCCGGCGCCGGCGAGGACGAGCAGGGGGCCTTCGATGGATTCGACCGCGTCGCGCTGCTCAGGGTTGAGGCCCTTGAGGTAGTCCGGCGCGGTCCGGCCGAACTGGCCGGTAATGGCGCCTGCAGCGGGGCGCTCGAAGCGGTCGATCGGTGCTGACATGGGTTCCTGGGGGCAAGGGAGGCGGAGGAATCGCGGCCGCTGCTCCAGCTTGACGAATCTCTGTTTGTTCTCGTGGGCAATATAGGGATGGCGGGGGCGGATGTACACGTTCGGGGGCGGAGTTCGGCGCCACGCCCTCGTGGTTCGACAAGCTCACCATGAAGTCTACTGGTGGGCCGCGGGCCACGGAGGCCAGGAACACCTTTGGCCCGGCGAGCCATTGCTCCCGGGGTATTCTGGCAGTCTTGCGCCGTTGATGCGGCGCTGGGCGGGACTTTGGTCCCGAGAGAGCCGGTAGATCCGGCAAGGTAGGCGTGGGACTACTCCGTCCCGCCCGTGCGCGATCGGTCTTTAGCGGTAGGTCCATGCTCGGTGCGATACCCGACATGGCCGCTCAGGTGCGGCGGCCCGCTCCTGCCCGAACCCTCCCCGCGATGCGCCGTTCGCATCTCGCGCCGGAGAGGTGAGGGGAGTTTTGCATGGGGTGTTGGGGGCGGGGATAAGTTTTGTTGGTGGCGGGGTGGGGAGCCCGGACTGCGTGGTTCCCCCGCTTGCGCGGGGGCAGGCTCACCACGAAGTCCTCGCCGGGTTTGCGGCGCGGGGGAGCGGCGGTGCGTTTGCCATATTCTGGCCGGGACACAGCGGCATTGCGGGGTGACGCGGCGGGGCGGTTTCCTTAAACTCTCGTCATTCAGGAGATTCAGCGCCCGTGCTCAACCGGCTCTTCATCGTGATCGGTGTGCTGGCGATCCTCGCGATCGGCGCGGCTTTCGTCGTGCCGCGGTTCATCCAGTGGGGGGACTATCGCGATCGGATGCAGTCGATTGCCGGGGAGGCGCTGGGCGCACCGGTGGAGATCGTCGGCGATATCGAGTTCTCGCTCCTGCCGCAGCCGCTGCTGCGCTTCGGCGACGTCCGCCTCGGTGACCCGGCAAACCCCTCGATCAGGGTGGCCGAGGTCGAGGCGGAGTTTTCGCTGATCGATTTCCTGCGCGATCGCTATTCCATAACCCGGCTGGTGCTGGAGCAGCCGTCCATCACGGCCAGCATCGGCAGTTCTGGCACCATCGAAACCGGTATTGCGCTGGCCGACAGGATGACGACATCGAACGTCTCGGTGGCGCGGGCCGAGATCGAGGGCGGGACCGTTACGATCATCGACCAGCGTTCTGACAAGACGCTGGTTGTCGATGCCATTGCGGGCGAACTGAGCATGGCGGCGCTGCGCGGGCCCTTCGCCTTCCAGGGCAGCGGCAACTATCAGGGGGCGGGGTACCGGGCCCGTATCGCGACATCGGCGCTGGATGACGCCGACAGCGGCCAACTGACGGTGTTCGTCGCGCCGGCCGACGAGAGCTTTTCGCTCACCGCGGAAGGCGCGCTGGCGACGGGGACCGCGCCGAGCTTTGCCGGCACGATGACCTATCGACAGAAGCCGCCGGCCGTGGCGGCAGCCGAGGGCGAGAACGCGAACGAGGATGTCGGCCGCGGCGATCTGGTCGCTACCGGCAAGTTCGAGGCGTCGCCGGACCGGATCGTGCTGTCGGAATACACCATCCTGCCGGACGAGAACCGGGCGGCGACGCGGCTGCTCGGCGCAGGCGAGGTGACGCTCGGGCAGGGCGGGCGTTTCAGCGCCAAGGTCTCGGGTGGCGTGCTGGCCTTGCCGCCGCGCGATGCGACCGCGGACCAGCAGGCGCTCCCCTATGAACTGATCCGGCTGCTCAACGAATTGCCGCTGCCACCGGAAACGGGCATGGATGGCACCATCGGGTTGGATGTCGCCGAGCTGAACCTGCGGGCGGTAGCGCTGCGCAATGTGCGGGTCGACGCAACGACCGACGGGCGCAGCTGGACGATCAACGAAGCGTCCGCCCATCTGCCCGGCGATACGACGGTCAGCGTCAGCGGCGATCTCACAGCCGATGCCGGCCGCCCGACCTTCATCGGCGCGGGCAAGCTGGTGTCGACGCGGCTCGACGGCCTTGCCGCGCTGTGGCGCAAGCCGCCGCAGGGCAATCCGCTGTTCAATGTGCCGGGGGCGCTGGAGGCGCGGGTGTCGCTGGTCGGCGAGACGCTGAGCCTGAGCGCCGCGACGCTGACGGTGGAAAAGGCGCGTGTGCCGTTCGCGGCGGAGATCGGCTTTGCCAATGCGACGCGGCACCTCAACCTCAGTTCCAACCTTGGCGCACTGACGCCGATGGAGAGTGCGCAACTGCTGGCGCTGCTGCCCGACCCCGGCGACGACTCGCGCTTCGGCTTCACCTTTCCGCAGGGACGGTTCGATCTTGCCGCTAGCCAACTCACCATCGCCGATCTGGCCGGTGAGAACCTCGCGGCCAAGGGGACCTGGGACGGTGGCGTGCTGGCGCTGGACACGTTTACCGGCACGCTTGGCGGCGTAACCTATGAGGCAAAGCTCACCGCCTTCGGCACGATCCTGCAGCCCGAAGTGTCGGGTACGGCGCGGCTGGCCGTCGCCGATGCCGCAGCGCCCGGGCTGGGGCGCCTGCTCGACACGCTCAAGGCGCCGCAAGGCGTGCGCGACTGGCTGCTGCGAGCCGTGCCGGCGGACCTGTCGTTCCGCCTCGATGCGCCGAGCGTCGAGAGCGGGCAGGAAATGAGTGTCACCGGCCGTGCCGGCGTCGCCGACCTGACGCTCGATGCGAAGTTCGGCGTGGGGGTGTTGCGGGCGCTGAGCGGGCGCATGAACCTGCTGCTGCGGATGGAAGCAGCCGACCCTGCGGCGTTTACGGCGCAGCTCGGGCTGGGCGAGATCAGCCTCGTGCCCGAGAGCGCGCCGATGCGTTTGACGGCGGTTGTCGAAGGCACCGCCGCCAACAGTTTTGAGACGACGATCCTCATCGAGGGCAGCAACGAGTCACTCGGTTTTTCCGGCAACGTCATGGCCGAAAACCTCGAATCGCCGAGCGGCAACGGTAACATCAAGCTGGCGCTGAGCGATCTCTCCGCGCTGACCGAGGGGCTGGGCATGGGCGGCATCTCGCTGCCGCCGGTCAACGCCACCGGGCGAGTCGATTTCTCCGGCTTCGGCGACGTCCGGATCAGCAATCTGGCGGCGACAGCGGGCGAGACGCGCATCACCGGCGCGCTGGCGCGGGCAGTCACGGCAAGCGGGCAGGCCAGCGTCACCGGCAAGCTCGCCATATCGAGCTTTGAGCCGAATGGGCTGCTGGCGCTGGTGGCCGGGCCGGCGGCGACGATCAACTCGGGCAGCGGGTTCTGGCCCGACGGCCCGGTGGCGGTGGGCAAGGCGGCGCGCACGACGACGGGGCGCATCGAGGTCACCGCGGCGCAGATTCCACTCGCGGGGAACGAGGGCCTGACCGACGCCAGCTTCGGCTTCGGCTGGGATGCCGACGAGGTCCGTATCCGCGATTTCAGGGCCGCGCTCGGCGGTGGCAGTGTTGCCGCCGAGCTGGCGGTGTGCTGCGCCGGACCCCTGCCGCAGCAGCAGTTCAGCGGCCGCATGACGCTCACCGGCGTCGACTTTGCCAGCCTCGTGCCCAGCGCCGTCGCCGAAACGATCGAGGCGAGAGTGGATGCTTCGGCGCGCTTCAGCGGCACCGGTGACAGCCTCCATACGGCCATGACGGCGATGACCGGCGAGGGCAGCTACACGCTCAACGGGCTCGCCATCCACGGCTTCGACCCGCGCGTCTTCGGCGTCATCGCGTCGCTGGACGAGGTGCTGAAACTGGAGCCCGACGCGGTGACGGCGAAGGTGACCGAAGGTCTGCGCGGCGGCACCTTCACCGCGCCATCGGTCACCGGCAGTTTCACCATCGCGGGCGGCGTGCTGCGCAGCCCCAACCTGTCGATCGGCGGGGACAGTGCGCGGCTGTTCGGCAGCACGACGTTCCGGCTCGCCGACCTCGGACTCAGCGGCGGTTTCGTCATGTCGCCGGCGGCGCCCTCGGGGCCGGACGGCATGCTGACCGAGGCGAACACCAAGGTCGCGGCGAATTTTTCCGGCACGCTGCGCGACCCGGTCGGCAGCTACGATGTCGCCGGGATGGTCGATACGATCATGGTGCGGGCCTACGAGATCGAGGTCGCCCGGCTCGAGGAAATCCGCGCCGAGGAGGAGGCCCGCGCAGCGGCGGCCGCCGCCGAGCGCAAGCGCCTCGAAGCTGAGGCTGCGGCGAAGGCCGAGGCGGACAGGCTGGCGGCGGAAGCGGCGGCAAAGCGGGCGGCGGAGGAAGCGGCGGCCGCCGAGGCGGCGGCCCGCGCGCAGGCGGCGGAGGAGGCGGCGCGGCCGCCGCAGCAGTTCGGTCCGCAGTTGCAGCCGGGCTTTAACCTGAACCTGCCGGCGCAACCGGCGCCGTTCTAGCGGGCGCTGGCCCAGCGCAGGATCGCCACCCGCACGGCCGACGAGAGATTATCGCCCTCGCGCTCCGCGTCGATCATGTTGATGAGCCCTGCGAGGGGCAGGCCGCGGTCGCGCGCCATCGCTTCAAGCGCCGACCAGAACTCGGGCTCAAGCGCGACGCTCGTCCGGTGGCCAGCGAGGGTGATGGAGCGCTTCTGCAAGGGCCTCAGGGCTTCTTGCGGAAGCTGTCCAGACTGACGACCTTTTCGGCCGTCCCGGAATTGCCGGCAACCGGAGCGTTCGGCGGGGTGGGGGCAGCGGGGTCGGAATCGGTGTCGTCGGCGGGCGTTACGGCGCCGCTGGCGCGCTCGGCGTCGAACTGCAGGCCGAACTGCACCGACGGATCGAAGAAGCCCTTGATGGACGAGAACGGCACGCCAAGCAGTTCGCGCTGGCCATCGAAGGAGAGGCCGACTTCAAAGCCCGTCTCGGTGACCTTGAGGTCCCAGAACTGGTTCTGCAGGACGATGGTCATTTCCTTGTCGTACTGCTCAAGCAGGCGCTGGCTGATGCGCACGCCCGGGGCGCGCGTCATGAAGGAAATGAAGAAATGATGCTCGCCGGGAAGTCCGGTCTTCACCACCTCGGAAAGCACCTTGCGAACGACGCCGCGCAGCGCTTCCTGGGCGAGAATGTCGTAGCGGATGAGATCTTCGGCCATGGCGTCCTTGGTGGTCAGCCGGGGAATCCGGCTCGCGGCCATATCAGCCCGAGGGCAGGGACAATTCAAGCCGAAAGCTGAGTGAAGTGCAGGCTTCTGTTGCCAGGTGCCTGCGAACCCCGCCTGTCGCCCGGCTAGGGGCGGAGGACTTAATTTCCCAGTGCTAGCACCGCTTACGCGGCGAGAGCGACCGGAGCCTTATGGTTGTCATTGGCAACTATAAGTTTTAGCCCGATGACGGTGGTACCATGCCGAGCGAAAACACACCCTTTACGCCCTCGTCGATCCTGTTTCGCCCCCATGACTCCACCCGATGAGTGGAGGGAATTTGGTGGAGGCGCCGGGTACTGCCCCCGGGTCCGATGGGTTTATTACGATGGCAATTTATCGCCATAGCCTTGCGGCAGCCCCAATATAGGTGGTGCCGCCCGGCGATGCAATCGGCGCCGGAATCGTTTAGGCTTGCCGCCATGCGCCAGTATCTCGATCTTCTCGCCGATGTGATGGAAAACGGAACCGACCGGTCGGACCGGACGGGGACCGGCACGCGCTCGGTTTTCGGGCGGCAGATTCGGATGGATCTGGGGCAGGGATTTCCGCTGCTGACCACCAAGAAGCTGCACCTCAAATCCATCATCTATGAACTGCTGTGGTTCCTGCGCGGCGAGACCAATGTGCGCTGGCTGCAGGAGCACGGGGTGAAGATCTGGGATGAGTGGGCCGACGAGAACGGCGACCTCGGCCCGGTCTATGGCAGCCAGTGGCGCAGCTGGCCGGATGGCGATGGCGGCACGATCGACCAGATCGCCAACCTCGTGCATTCGATCCGCACCAAGCCCGACTCGCGGCGGCACATCGTCTCGGCCTGGAATCCGGCCGAGGTCGACGACATGGCGCTGCCGCCGTGCCATTGCCTGTTCCAGTTCTACGTGGCGGACGGCAGGCTGAGCTGCCAGCTCTACCAGCGCTCGGCAGATATCTTCCTCGGCGTGCCGTTCAACATCGGCTCCTATGCGCTGCTGACGCACATGATGGCGCAGGTGACTGGCCTGAAGGTGGGTGACTTCGTCCATTCGTTCGGTGACCTGCACCTCTACAGCAATCACTTCGAACAGGCGCGGGAACAGCTTCGGCGCGACCCGCGGCCGCTGCCGCGCCTGACGCTCAACCCGGACCGGACGGATATCTTCGCGTTCGAGTACGAGGATTTCCTCATCACCGGCTACGAGCCGCATCCGCACATCAAGGCTGCCGTCGCCGTCTAGGTGCCGTCATTTTCTCCCGGGCACCCTTTGGCTGGTGATGTGCGGGGGCCATCGCCGCAGGGACGCCCATGAAACGCCTGACGCTCACATCCATCGCCGTCCTCGCCCTTGCGGCGCCGGCCTTCTCCAACGACACGATGGCGAGCCTCGGGGCGGGAGGGCTGGTCTTCCTCACCAGCCCGGACATCGAGATGACCTCCGAAGACCTGCAGGTCGGGCCGGAGGAGGTGCGGGTCGTCTATGAGTTCACCAGCACGGCGACGGAGAACCAGAACGTCCTCGTGGCCTTCCCCATGCCCGATATCACCGGCAGCGGCGACTTTATTGTCGCGGTGCCGACGGAAGACCCGCAGAACCTCTTCGGCTTCACGACCACCTTCAACGGCGAGCCGGTCGAGGCGGAGCTGCATCAATATGTGTTCGCCGTCGGCATCGAGTACACCGACTATCTGACGGAACTCGGCATTCCGCTCACGCCGTTCGGCGAGGCGACGATCACGGCGCTCAACGCGCTGAGCGATGAGCAGCACAAGGCGCTGGTGGAGCGCGGGCTGGTGCTGCCGATGGAGTACAGCACCGATCCGGCGGGCAAGATCTGGCAGACCGATTACACCCCGGTCTGGACGCTAAAATCGACTTACAGCTGGGAGGCAGACTTCCCGGCCGGCGAGACGGTGGAGGTCGAGCATGCCTATACGCCGAGCGTCGGCGGCACGGTGGCAGTGACGTTCCTCGCGGAGCCGTCCGACCGCTATGACCCGGCCCGGGACTACACCGACCGCTACTGCACCGATGACAGTTTTCTCAAGGCGGTGAAGAAGACGCTGGCCGACAGCAAGGACGCCTACAGCGCGCCGTTCGCCGAAAGCTGGCTCGACTATGTCTGGTCGACAGGCTCTAACTGGAGCGGACCGATCAAGCGGTTCAAGCTCACCATCGACAAGGGCCGGCCGGAAAACCTCGTGTCGTTCTGCTGGGACGGCAAGGTGACTAAAACGTCGCCGACAACGTTCGAGATGGAGGCCACCGACTTCTATCCCCCCGCGGACCGCGAGCTCGAAATCCTGATCCTCAACCGGCAGGCGCCGCAGGGTTCGGCGGGCTGACCATGACACTTTCCATCCGCAGGGCGGTGCCCGGAGATGAGGCGCTGGTGCTGGGGTTCGTGCGCGATCTCGCGAAGTACGAGAACCTGCTGCACGAGGTTGAACTGACCGAGGCCGATCTTGAGCGCGATCTCTTCGGCACGGCGCCCGGAGTGTTTTGCGAGCTGGCCCATTGGGACGGCGCCCCCGCCGGTTTCGCGCTCTGGTACTTCACCTATTCGACGTTCCAGGGCCGGCACGGCATCTGGCTGGAGGACCTCTACGTCGATCCGGCGCTGCGCGGCAAAGGCATCGGCAAAGCGCTGCTGGCGGCCTTGGCCCGGCGCTGCATTGACGAAAATCTCGGGCGGCTGGAATGGGCGGTGCTCGACTGGAACCAGCCCTCCATCGATTTCTACCGGGCGCAGGGGGCCGTGATGATGGACGAATGGGAACGCTGTCGCGTCTCCGGCGAGGCGCTGCAGAGGCTTGCCTCAGCATGAGTGTTCCGGTGGCGATGATTGCAGCGGTGGGCGAGAACGGGGTGATCGGGGCGGGTAACACCATCCCCTGGAGGCTGCCCACCGATTTCGCCCACTTCAAGCGCACCACGCTCGGCAAGCCCCTCATCATGGGACGCAAGACCTTTGACAGCATCGGCAAGCCGCTGCCCGGGCGCACCAATATCGTGGTGACGCGGCAGATCGGCTATCGGCCGGAGGGCGTGCTGGTGGCCGGCAGTCTCGGTGAAGCGCTTGAACTCGCCCAGCAGATCGCCAGCCGGGACGGCGCCAGCGAGGTGATGATCGGGGGCGGCGGCGAAATCTATCGCGAAGGTATGGCGCTTGCCGATCGGCTCTACATCACCCACGTGGCCGCCGCGCCCGAGGGCGACGCGACCTTTCCCAACATCAATCCGGCGGTCTGGGTGATGCGCGAGGAACTGGCGATCGAGCATGGCGAACGCGACAGCGCGGCGTTCCGCGTCAAGGTGTACGAAAAACTCGGGGACCCCAAACGTTGATCGTGGGGGGACCGTTCCCTATATAGGGCAACAATCTATGTTCCGCAGAAGGATCGGCAATGCCTTGGGATAACAATACTGGGGGAGGGAACCGCAATTCTGGCGGACCCTGGGGGCAAGCGCCAGGTGGCGGTGGCGGAAGCGGCGGCGGTGGCGGCGGTGGCCCGCGCCGTGGCGGCTCCCCCAATCTCGAGGATATTCTGGCGCGCGGACGCGACCAGTTTCAGGGCGGCATCCCCGGTGGCCGCTGGGCCATTCTTGGCGTGGTGCTCGTTCTCGCCGTTCTGTGGCTGATGAACGCCCTCTACACCATCAATGCCAACGAGGTGGGCGTGAAGCTCCGCTTCGGTAAGCCGGTCGATATCAGTCCCCCGGGCCTGCATTTCCATCTGTGGCCCGTCGAAAGCGTCGAGCGGGTGACGATCAGCGAAAACCAGACGACCATCGGAACGAACTCCGGTACCCGTGGCGACGATGGGCTGATGCTGTCAGGCGACCAGAACATTGTCGACGTGCGGTTCTCGCTGCTGTGGACGATCAACGACCCCGAATTGTTCCTGTTCCAGGTGCGTCAGCCTGACGACATGGTGCGCAGCGTGGGCGAAAGCGCCATGCGTGAGGTTGTCGGCCGACGTCCCGCGCAGGACGTGTTCCGCGATGACCAGGCGGGCATTGCGCTCGAGGTCCAGCAGATCACGCAGGAAATTCTCGATAGCTACCGGATCGGCGTCCGCGTCGACCGCGTGACGATCGAAAATGCCTCGCCGCCGGCCGAAGTGGCCGATGCATTCGACGAAGTGCAGCGTGCCGAGCAGGACGAAGACCGCTTCCAGGAAGAAGCCCGCCAGTACTCCAACACGCTCCTCGGCGATGCCCGCGGACAGGCGGCGCAGATGCGCGAAGACGCGGCGGCATACAAGGGCCGTGTCGTGCAGGAAGCAACCGGTGAGGCAGCACGCTTCATCTCAGTCTATGACGAGTACATCAAGGCGCCGGAAGTGACCCGCAAGCGTCTGTTCCTTGAAACCATGGAACAGGTTCTGGGCGGCTCGGAGAAGGTGCTTGTCGACCCCAGCGCCGGCAGCGGCGTTGTTCCCTACCTCCCATTGCCCGCACTCAAAGGCAGCTCGGGTGCGACTACGACGACCGGAGGCGGGAACTAAGCCATGAACAGACTCATCATTCTTGGCGTTGTCATCCTCGGCCTCGCATACATCGCGTTCTCCTCGCTCTTTGTCGTGAACGAGCGCGAGCAGGCGATCGTCATGCGCTTCGGCCAGATCACCTCCGTGAAGACGGAACCGGGCGTCTACTTCAAGATCCCGACCAACTTCGTCGACACGGTGCAGATCGTCGAAGACCGGCTGTTGCGTTACGACGTGGCGAACATGACGCTGCAGGTTTCGGGCGGCAAATTCTACCTTGTCGATGCGTTCCTGACGTACCGCATCAGCGACCCGAGGCTGTTCCGCGAGCGCGCTCTGGGCAGTCTCACCATGGTGGAATCGCGTATCTCGACCCGCTTCACCGCCGCGCTTCGCCAGGTCTACGGCCTGCGCGAATTCGATGCGGCGCTGTCGGAAGCGCGCCCGCAGATGATGCGGGAGGTTCGCGACCTGATCAAACCGGACCTCGCTGAACTCGGCGTCGAAGTCGTTGACGTCCGCATCCTGCGCACCGATCTGACGCAGGAAGTGTCGGCTCAGACCTTCGAGCGCATGAAGGCCGAGCGTCTTGCAGAAGCCGCGTTCCTCCGGGCCCGCGGTCAGGAAGCAGCTCAGTCGCTGCGCGCCATCGCCGACCGTCAGGCCGTCGAGATCATCGCGGCCTCCCGCCGTGACTCGGAAATTCTCCGAGGCGAGGGTGAAGCAGCGCGAAGCCAGATCTTCGCCGACGCCTTTAACCGCGATCCGGAGTTCTTCGAGTTCTACCGCTCGATGCAGTCCTACCGGACGGCGCTGGGTTCGTCGGGGACCACAATGGTCCTGTCGCCGGACTCGGAGTTCTTCACCTACTTCAATGGTGACGGACAAAACCGGCCGGCGACGCCCGCACAGCAGAACCCGGCGGCGGCTACCCGGCCGCCCGCCGCGGCGGCGCCCGCACCGGCGCAGTGAGCGATCTCCTCGCCGCGCTTGCGCTGGCGATTGTGATGGAAGGCCTGCTCTACGCGGCTTTCCCGGAGCAGATGAAGACGATGCTGGCAAGGGTCTCAACCTTGCCAGCATCAACTATCCGTGCGGCAGCATTGGCTTGCGCTGCCGTTGGACTTGTTCTCTTGTGGGTCATTCGAGGCTGACCGGCGCGTTGCGGCGGAGCCTGCACACGGAGGGAACCATGGGCCTGTCGCTGAATTTCGCGCGAACCGCGCTGGTGGCGGCCGTGCTGGCGACGAGCATTCCCCTGTCATTTCCGGCCCTCGCGAAGGGCCCCGAATCGGTGGCGTCACTTGCTGCCGAGCTGTCTCCGGCGGTGGTGAATATCAGCACGTCGCGGCGTCTCCGCGGCGGGGGCGGTGTGCCGTTCCCCGAATTTCCCGAGGGTTCGCCGCTGCGCGAGCCGTTCGACGAACTCAACCCCAATAACGGGCAGGGCGACGGGCCGATGCAGGAGGCTCGGAGCCTCGGTTCGGGCTTCGTCATTTCGGCCGATGGGTTCATCGTCACCAACAACCACGTCATCGACGGCGCCGACGAGGTGGAAGTGTTCTTCACCGATGGCGTGCGGCTGCCCGCGACAGTGGTCGGCCGCGACGACAAGACCGATCTCGCGGTGCTCAAGGTCGAGGCCGGCCATGAGCTGTCCTTCGTCGAATTCGGCGACAGCGACCTGGCGGTGGTGGGCGACTGGGTGATGGCGATCGGCAACCCGTTCGGGCTTGGCGGATCGGTGACGCTGGGCATCGTGTCGGCGCGCAACCGGGATATCCAGTCAGGCCCCTACGACCAGTACATCCAGACCGACGCCTCCATCAATCAGGGCAATTCTGGTGGACCGCTGTTCGACATGAACGGCAAGGTTGTCGGCATCAACACCGCGATCATCGCGCGCGGCGGCTCCTCGCTCGGCATCGGCTTTGCGGTGCCGGGGAACCTCGCAAAGCCCGTCATCGACCAACTCACCGAGTTCGGCGAGACGCGCCGCGGCTGGCTCGGCGTGGGCATCCAGGAAGTAACCGACGACATCGCCTCGAGCCTCGGACGGCCGAATACCGATGGTGCGCTGGTCATCGACATCACGCCCGGCGGCCCTTCCGATGGACGGATCGCCGAAGGGGACATCATCCTCAAGTTTGGCAGCAGTCCGATCGTGAGGATGCGCGACCTGCCGCGCGTCGTGGCGTTGACCGCCGTGGGCAAGGCCGTGCCGGTGACGGTGCTGCGCCAGGGCGAGGAGGTGGTGCTCGACATCACCCTCGGACGGCTGGAAAGCAGCGAGCAGAAGCAGGCCGACGCCAGCACGCCGCCGGGTGGTCAGGCTGCGCCGGACAGCGCCGCGCCGCCGGTTGCCGCCACGCCTGACTTCGATGCTCTCGTCGGCTTCGAGATCGCGCCGCTCGATGACACCAACCGCGGCGAGTTCGCCATCTCCGAAGACGTCAAGGGCGTGGTGGTCACGACCGTCACCGACGGCAGCGATGCCTACGTGAAGGGGTTCCTGCCCGGGCTGGTGATCGTCGAGGTCAACCAGAAGAAGGTCGTGACGGTCGATGAAGTGTCGCAGATCGTGAGCGAGGCCAAGGAGGCTGGCCGGCCGGCGGTGCTGTTCAAGGTCACCGATCCGACCGGGGCGAGCCGCTTCATCGCGGTGCGGCTCGGCTGATCAGCGCACGAAATCGTCCTCGGGATAGCCCTGCAGGTAGAGCAGGGCGGTGAGATCGCTGTGATCGAGCCGCGCGGCCGCCTGTTCGGCGACGATGGGCTTGGCATGCAGCGCCACGCCCAGCCCCGACGCCTGGATCATGCCGAGATCGTTCGCCCCATCGCCAACGGCGATCGTTGCGGCGATGGGAATGTCGTGCTCGGCGGCGAGCGCCAGCAGGCGTTCGACCTTCATCTCGCGGCCGACGATGGGTTCGGCAACCGTGCCGGTCAGCCGGTCGCCATCGAATTCGAGCACGTTGGCCACGGCCTCATCGAAGCCGAGGCGCTTGCCAATCCAGTCGGCAAAGATGGTGAAGCCGCCCGAGACGAGCGAGGTGACGGCGCCGTGCGTCTTCATCGTCTGGACCAGCGTGCGGCTGCCCTGCGCCAGCGTGATCCGCTCGCGGCGAATCTCTTCGATGACCTTGCGCTCGAGGCCCTTGATGAGCGACACGCGGGTGCGCAGTGCGTCCTCAAAATTGAGTTCACCGCGCATGGCGCGCGCCGTGATGTCGGCGACCTGGTCCTTGATCCCCACCGCATCGGCAAGTTCGTCGATGCACTCCTGGTCGATCATGGTCGAATCCATGTCGGCGACGAGCAGCCGTTTGCGGCGATTGGCCAGCGGCACGAGGTTGGCATCAACGGCGCGTTTGCCGATAAGGGCGCGCGCCACGGCCACCGGATCGGCCGCCTTGGGCTCGATGATCTCACAGGCGACGCCGTGATTGAGCCAGTTGATCTCACCCTGCGTCTCGTGCTGGATCGCCGCGACCAGCGACGTGTCGAGCTCGGGCGCGGATGGATTGGCTGTTAGGCAGAGCACCGACATGAGAAAGTCCTGAAATGGCGGAAGCGCCTCGGAAGCGAGCGGTGTTGATAGCGGGGCCGACGGCAAGCGGCAAGTCGGCGCTCGCCCTGCGGCGCGCGCGCGAGCTCGGCGGGGCTGTCGTCAACACCGACGCCATGCAGGTCTATGACGTGCTGCGGGTGGTGACGGCGCGGCCCTCGCCGGACGACATGCAGGGCGTGCCGCACCTGCTCTATGGGACAGTGCCGCCATCGGTGCGCTACTCGACCGGCGAGTGGCTGCGCGATGTAGAGCGGACTATTGCGGAGCAGGGCGACCGGCCGCTCGTGTTTGCCGGTGGCACCGGTCTCTACTTTGACGCGCTCGAAAAGGGCTTCTCCGAGGTACCGGAAGTGCCCGCCGAAATCGTGCGCGAGGTGGAGGCGGAACTCGCGGGGCTCGACCGCGAGGCGCGGGGGCGACTCATTGCCGAGCGCGACCCGGCGACGGCGGCCCTGCTCAAGGCGCCCGATCCGCAGCGGGTCGCGAGGGCGCTTGCCGTGCTGAAGGCGACCGGCCGGCCGCTGGCCTCATTCCATGGGCAGGAAAGCGGCGGCCCGCTCGATGGCTATGACATCGAGCGCGTCGTTCTGGAGACCGATCGTGATGTGCTGGCCCAGCGGATCGCCGCGCGGTTTTCGCGCATGCTCGATGAGGGGGCAATCGAGGAGGTGCAGCGCCTACTGGCCCTCGATCTCGATCCGGGCCTGCCGGCGATGAAGGCCATCGGAGTGCGCGAGATTGCCGATCTGCTCGATGGGCGGCTGACGCGCGCCGAGGTCATTGAGCGATCTGCCATCGCTACGCGGCAATATGCCAAGCGCCAGCGAACCTGGTTTCGCAGCCGCATGTCCGGGTGGCCGCGCCTCGGCACTTGACCCGGTGCGGTGGCGACCGGCAGTCTCGGCCCATGCGTTTCATTCTCCTCGCCCTCACCCTTTTCCTCACCGCCATCGCTCCGGCCCTCGCGCAAGGCGAGGGCGTCGCTGTTGTGCCCGATCTGTCGGCCGCGGGCCGGTTCGACTTCAAGGCCGAAGTCGACCGGCGCTACGGCAGGACGCTTGAGGTCATCCGCGCGGAATTTCCGCGAGACCATGCGGCGCTGATGGCGGAGATCGCCGCGATCAAATGGCAGCGCGGCGGGGAGAATGACGCGCTGCTGGCAGCGTTCGGCGCCGTAACCGAGCTCAAGAAGAAGTACGCGGCCCGGCTGCAGTTTGCGCCAAGCGCGAAGCAGGCCGTGATGCTGGAAAACCTGGCGAAGTTCTATGTCGCCGTCTCCGGGAGGGAAGGGCCTGAAGTGTGCGGGCAGTTCGCGAGCGACGGGGCCGGCGTGCTGTTCGCGCGGGGACTGTCGGGCGCCTATGCCGCCGCGATCGATATCCAGTCGGCGGCGTATTTCGAGGCGGTGGCCGCCGCGCTCGAAACGCCCGAATACATCAGCCCCGTCCGTCCGGATGACTGGGGCGTGGTGGTGAGCGCGATGGTTTCGGCAGGGGCGCCGCCATCGTTCGCCAAGACGATTTCGGACGGCAACCCCGCCGATCCCGATCTCTGTCCGGCGCTGGCGGCGATGTTCGTCACCAGCGCCGTTCTGAATGCGCCCGAAGGGACGCGGATTCGCGCCGACTTCGCCAAGAATCTCGCGGGTTACTAGCGGGTCATCGACCGCAGCAGCCCGAGGCGCTCGCGCAGGGCGAAACGCGTGACGAGCAGCGTGGCGCAGAAGGCCAGCCCGGCCGCGAGGCCGAGCCACACGCCCGGGCCCCGCCAGTCGAGGACGAAGCCGAGCACGTAGGCCGTCGGCAGGCCGACGAGCCAGTAGCCGAACATCGCCAGCAGCATCGGGATCTTGGTGTCGGACAGTCCGCGCAACGCGTGGGCCGCCACGACCTGCGCGCCGTCGGACAGCTGGAACAGCCCCGCGATCACGAGATAGGTCGCGGCAAATTCCAGCGCCGCGGCGTTTCCCGGATCGTTGCGATCGAGGAAGATGCCGACCAGGGTATGCGACTGGGTGACGAAGGCGATGCAGGTCAGCGCCATGAAGCCGACGCCCATGCCGATCGCCGTCCACCCCGCCTTGCGCACGCCCTCGCGGTCGCCCCGGCCATAGGCGAGGCCGACGCGGACCGTGGCTGCGACGCCGAGGCCGAGCGGCACCATGAAGGCTGCCGAAGCAAGCTGCAGCGCCACCGCATGAGCCGCGACCTCATTGGCCCCGAGCCGGCCCATCAGCAGGGCGGCGACCGAGAACAGGCCGACTTCGGCCAGCACCGTGATGCCGATCGGCAGGCCGATGGCGAAGATGGCGCGGAACTTCTCCCAGTCCGGCTTTGCGAAGCGGATCAGGATGTGGAAGCGCCGGAAGCGGCGGTGCAGCAGCACGTAGCCCAGCATGGAGAGGAACATCACCACGTTGACGATGCCGGTAGCGATCGCGGCGCCCCTGAGTTCGAGGCGCGGGAAACCGAAGTGACCGAAGATCAGCGCATAGGCGAGGAACGCGTTGGCGATCACCCCCACCACCGTGACGACGAGGATGACGCGGGCATTGTCATAGGCGGCGAGCAGGGAGCGCATCGCCATCAGGCCGAAGGCCGGAAACAGCATCCACGAGCCCCAGACGATGTAGCTTGTGGCCAGCGCCGAGATGTCGGGGTCCTGGCCGAGATAGCCGTAGAGCACGCCGATGTTGAGCAGCACCGGCTGCAGAATCGCCGCAAGGAAAATGGCGACCCACAGGCCCTGCCGCACATAGCGGCGCACGTCCTTGATCCGCCTGCCGCCCCGGGCCTGCGCCACGAGCGGCGCGACGGCGCCCACGATGGCGCCACCGGTCAAAAGGAACGGCATGAAGAAGGCGCTGGCGAGCGTGCCGGCGGCAAGATACTTCGGGCCAAGCCAGCCCATCAGCACGACATCGGTCGTGAAAAGCAGATTTTGCGCCAGTTGCGCGATGATCAGCGGCCAGGCCAGCCGGAAACTCGCGCGAACCTCGTCGGCCCAGCTGTGGGAAATAATGCTCTCTTCGCCGGGAAACGGCGCTGTAACGGCTTCAGGCATGTGATTTACTCGCGGGGCGGACCCTTAACGCATCCCACTCGGGGACGAAAGGGGCGTGGCCAATTGGCAACAATTGGCGTGCCGGCCCACAATCCGCCACGGAACCCAATCATATGGGCAACCATTGGGGGTACATAACACTCTCTGGAGGGACGTCATGAAAACCATCAGTCTTATCATCGCGGCGCTGCTGACCGCATTCACGCTGTCGGCCTGCACTTCGACACAGCGGGCGGCGGGCGCAGGAGCGGTCATCGGCGGTGTCATCGGCGGCGTGACCACAGGTTCGCCGCAGGGCGCCGCGGCCGGGGCGATCGTTGGCGGTGCCAGCGGCGCGATTGCCGGCACCCTGCTCGGGCGCCAGCGCGATAATCCGGATCGCTGCGTCTATGAAGACCGTTACGGCCGTCGCTTTGTCGATGTTTGCCCGCGCGGCTGATTGGCGGCACATTGCTGCATGAACGCGGCCCGGCGCATAGCGTCGGGCCGTTTCCATTTCGGGAGCGCGCGTGAGTTTTGAGTTCGAAAACCCCGGCCGGCCAATCGAGGACAGCGTCCGCGCTGCCGCGAAGGCTGAATTCGACCGCGCCATCGGAGAGGTCGCCGAGACGGGATTCGAAATCCACGAAACGGTGCGCACTGTGCGCCGGCGGCTGAAGCGCATTCGCGCCATCGTCAGGTTGATCCGGCCTGCATTCGCCCACTACCGTGCCGAAAACGAACTGTTGCGAAGCATCGGCGCCGATGTGTCGGCGCTGCGCGACGCCGCGGCGCTGGTGGATGGTGTCGACCGGCTGTTGCGGGAGGCGGACGGCGAGACCGCGGCGGTGCTGCACCAGTTGCGGCGGCGGCTGGTGGATGCGGCGGCGGATGAGGATGCGGGCCTCGACCGGGATGCGTTTCTGCTCGAACTGCGGGGCAAACTCCGGGAGGCACGGGTTCGTGCGGAACTGTGGGAGTTGACCGCCGACGATGCCGCAGCGGTGGTCCCCGGGTTCGTTGCGACCTACCGCAAGTCTCGGGGCGGTTATCGGGCCGCCCGAAAACACCCGACGGAGGAGCGGTACCTGCATGAATGGCGCAAGGCGGTAAAATTCCATTGGGCGCAGCTCAGCCTGCTGCGGGGTTTCGCTCCCGCCTTTGCCGAAAAGCGCCGCGCGGCGGCGAAGCGGCTGGCCGAGTCGCTCGGCGACCACCATAACCTCTGCGTCCTGCGGGACGCGCTGACTGCGCAGGAGGCGGATAAGGTGGGGCCGGTGCTGGAGGCGGCTATCGAGCGGCTGGGCAAGCGCGCGCTGAAACTGGGCCGGCCGCTGTTCGCGGAGACGCCGCGGCAGGTGAGGAGCCGCTGGACCGCGGTGTTTGCCGATCGCGCGGCGGTCGGGCGGATCGCGCATGGCCGGTAACTGCAACCCCGGGGGGCGCAAGGCGTTGGTCATCTGCCGTTTCAACAAGGAGGCCTGCCATGGATGCGCCCGTTGAGATCAGTTTCCGTCACTTCGAGCCGACGGAGCGAATCCGGGAGCTCATCGAGAACCATGTGGCCGCCATCGACAACTACGAGAACAGCATAACTTCGGGCCGGGTGATCGTGGATGGAAAGAACCACCACGGCAGCAAGACTGTCGTCGATATCTCTGTAGAGCTGAAATACCGCGGCGGCCTGGCGCTTGGCCGCCGCAGCGGCGAATTTCCATCTCCCGCGGGGCAGCGGACGTTCGATATGGCGGTGGCGCAGGCCTTCGAGGTGGCCGAGAACCAGATCAAGGAGCATTTCCGAAAGCGCCGTGACGGCAAGGACAGCGGGGAAACGGAGCTCCAGCCCGGCCACGGCCGGATCGCGCGGCTCAATGCGAGCGTGCGCAACGGCTTCATCGAGATGCCCAACGGGGTATCGCTGTTCTTTTCCGACGCGGTGTTGACGGAGATTTCTATGCACTGGTCGAGGGCGCCGAGGTGATGGCGACGCCCGCCGAGGCCGAGGGACCGTATGGGCCGCAGGCGCGCGCTGTGAAGCCGATTGGGGCGCTCGGCTGAATGGTGGCGGCGCTCAACGAGGAGCAGCGGCGCACGATCAGCGCGCGCTTCACGGCTGCCGTCAACATGGAGCCCGCCGATCTGCAAAGCTGGCTCGGGACAGGTGCGAGCCACACGGTTGGCTGGCCGCCGGACCGGGCAGAGGGCGTCGAGTCCGTCGGGCATGCTGCGGGGCGGCGAATCCTGAGTATCCTCGATACGGCAGCCGGCAGCCTGAGCGATGACGACTACCGGCACATGCGCAAGGTGGCGGGCTATGTCGCGCGGCACCTCAAGCAGCGGCCGCGGGGCGATGTCAGTCATACGCGCTGGCGCTATTCGCTGATGAACTGGGGCCATGATCCGCTGAAGTGACAACCCGAGGCGTGGCGTCGCGCCGGACGGCCTGCCGGCCTCCGGGTTCTGGTGTCGCTGTCGTCCGCCAGTAGGCGGCCCCCGGGACGCGTGTGCCCTGAGGTAGTGAATAGTGGGCGCAAGCGCCCCGGGGGTGCCCGGCTTTCTTACGAAGGGTA
>Ga0073904_10000993_pt1 | contig 21001 bp, 19 predicted proteins | sample KloWWTrecipitate_FD_66668 | JGI IMG/M metagenome (GOLD analysis project Ga0073904, IMG submission 66668) | Active sludge microbial communities from Klosterneuburg, Austria, studying microevolution and ecology of nitrifiers - Klosterneuburg... | ecosystem: Engineered > WWTP > Aerobic digester >... | reverse complement strand
CCGGACGGGTCCCTCTACGTCACCACGGGGGATGCGGGTACGCCCGCCTCGGCACAGGACCCGTCCTCCCTGGCGGGCAAGATCCTGCGGCTCGCGCTCGACGGGACGCCCGCGCCCGGCAACCCGGACGGCGGGCCGGTCTGGAGCAGGGGCCACCGCAACGTCCAGGGCATCGGCTGGGACGCCGGGGGGCGGATGGTCGCGGCAGCCCGCACGCCGGCGACGACCGGCTGGTCCGTCTCACGACGCCCTGACGGACGTTCAGGTGTCCGAGCGCAGCAGGGCGACCCCGGCGGTCGACATCTCGGCGCGGGCCCAGGCGCCCTGCTCGGGGCTCACCGGCACCGTGAGGTCCGTCAGCACGCGCGTGGGCCAGCCGGCCGCGTGCGCGTCGAGCGCCGTCGCCCGCACGCAGTGCGACTCCGCGATGCCCACGACGTCGACCGCGTCCACGCCGGCCTCGGTGAGGATCCGGGCCAGGTCGCGGCCGTCGGCGTCGGTGCCCTCGAAGCCGGAGTACGCCGCGGCGTAGGCGCCCTTGCGGACGCGGGCGTCGGGTCGCAGGTCCGCCAGCGCAGGGTGCAGCTCAGCCTCGGGCGTCCCGGCGACCCCGTGCGGCGGCCAGGTGTCGACGAAGTCCGGCTCGGCCGGCGGCACCGCGAAGTGGGCGCCGGGGTCGACGTGCCAGTCCTGGGTGGTGACGACGAGCGCGTAGCGGTCCCGGTGGGCTGCCGCGTACCGGGCGATGGCGCGCGCCACGGCGTCACCCCCCTCGACGGCCAGCGCTCCGCCCTCGCAGAAGGTCGGTTGCACGTCGACGACGAGCAGGGCGCGGCGTGGGGGGTGCTCGCTCATGCCGCGAGCGTAGGACGGGCCGCACCGTCCCGCCCGGCCGCCGGCCCCGCGCGTGCCGCGAACCATCGCGCAGACGGCGAGCTCGTGCGCGGAGGGCGGACTCCAGGAGCTCGCTCTCCGCCGTGGGTCCGCACCCTGGGGTCGTGCCTGGCTCGTCGTCGCCGAGGGGCCCGGCCGTGGCCGCCCGCGGCGCCCCTACGATGAACCCCATGCCCGACGCCGCCCCGACCTTCTACCTCACGACCCCCATCTACTACGTCAACGACGCCCCGCACATCGGGCATGCGTACACGACGGTGGCGGCCGACGTCATCACCCGCTGGCACCGTCAGCGCCAGGAGGACGTCTGGTTCCTCACGGGCACCGACGAGCACGGGCAGAAGGTCATGCGCACGGCCCAGGCCCATGGCGTCACGCCGCAGCAGTGGGCCGACCGCCTCGTCGAGGAGTCGTGGAAGCCCGTGCTCGCCACGCTCGACGCGGCGAACGACGACTTCATCCGGACCACCGAGCCGCGCCACATCGAGCGGGTCCAGGCGTTCATCCAGGACCTGTACGACCGCGGTGAGATCTACGCCGGCTCGTACGAGGGCCCGTACTGCGTGGGCTGCGAGGAGTACAAGCTGCCCGGCGACCTCGTCGACGGGACGGGTGAGCTCGAGGGCGAGAAGCTCTGCCCCATCCACGGCCGGCCCGTCGAGATGCTCGCCGAGCAGAACTACTTCTTCCGGATGAGTGCGTACGCGGAGCGTCTGCTCGCGCACTACGAGGCGAACCCGACCTTCGTGCAGCCCGCATCGGCGCGCAACGAGATCGTCTCGTTCGTCTCGCAGGGCCTGGCGGACCTGTCGATCTCGCGCAGCACGTTCGACTGGGGCATCCCCATCCCGTGGGACACCTCGCACGTGCTCTACGTGTGGTTCGACGCCCTGCTCAACTACGCGACCGCCGCGGGTCTGCACGCCACCGACCCCGCAGAGCAGGCGCGTTTCGAGCGGCTCTGGCCGGCCGACGTGCACCTGGTCGGCAAGGACATCCTGCGGTTCCACGCGGCGATCTGGCCGGCCATGCTCATGGCAGCCGAGCTGCCGCTGCCCCGGCAGGTCTTCGCGCACGGCTGGCTGCTGGTGGGCGGGGAGAAGATGAGCAAGTCCAAGCTCACCGGCATCGCCCCCGACCAGATCATCGACACGTTCGGCTCGGACGCGTTCCGCTACTACTTCCTGCGTGCCATCGCCTTCGGCCAGGACGGCTCGTTCTCCTGGGAGGACCTGCACGCCCGCTACACCGCGGAGCTGGCCAACGGCTTCGGCAACCTCGCCTCGCGCGTCGCGGCGATGGTCGGCCGGTACTACGACGGCGCACTGCCCGCCGCTGGCGCGCCGACGGCGGCGGAGGACGCGCTGGCGGACGTCGCCGCACGCGCGGTCGCCGACGCCGACGCGGCGATCGACCGGCTCGCGCTCCACGAGGCCATCGCCGCCGTCTGGACGCTGGTCGAGGCGACCAACGGCTACCTCACCGAGCAGGCACCCTGGTCGGCCGCCAAGACCGAGGTGGGCGTGGACGGCACGTACCCGCAGGGCGGCCGGCTGGCGACGGTGCTCGTCACCTCGGCCGAGGCGCTGCGCGTCCTGGCGGTGCTGCTCCACCCGGTCATCCCCCGGGCCGCCGCGGCGCTGTGGGAGTCGCTCGGCGCCGAGGTGCCGCTGGGCGCACTCGCGGCGCAGCCGGTGTCCGGGGCCGCGGCCTTCGGCACGCTGCCGGCCGGCACCGTCGTCACCAAGGGCGCATCGCTCTTCCCGCGGATCGAGGAGCCGGCGGAGCAGTGAGCCGCCGCTCGCGCGAGCGCGGCTGGCCGCCGGAGCCCGGGGCGCTGCCGGCAGAGCTGGTCGACGGCCACACCCACCTCGACGCCGTGCTCGCCGCGACGGACCGCGACGGATGGCGGCCGTCCGGCGGGCGGTCCCCCGACGGCGCCCCTCCAGGCGACGGGCGGTCGGCCGCGGAGCCGCCGACGACGGCCCCGACCGTCGCGGACCACCTCGCCCGCGCCGCGGGCGTCGGTGTGACGCGCATGGTCCAGATCGGCTGCGACCTGCCGGGCATCGCCTGGACCGACCGTGCGGTGCGCGAGCACCCGCAGCTGCTCGGCGGGCTGGCGATCCACCCCAACGAGGCCGTGCTGCACGCCGGGGTGCGCGAGGTCGCACCGGACGGCCTCGAGCCCGCGGCCCGCGAGCACCACGGGCTGCCGCTCGACGATGCGGTCGCGCGCGTCGCGGACGTCGCCCGCGCCAACCCGAGGATCCGCGTCATCGGCGAGACGGGGCTGGACTTCTTCCGCGCGGGGGACCGTGGCCGGGCCGTGCAGCGGGAGGCGTTCCGGGCGCACATCGCGCTGGCCAAGGAGCTCGACCTCGTGCTGCAGATCCACGACCGGGACGCCCACGCCGAGGTGATCGAGACCCTCCTGGCCGACGGCGCCCCGGCGCGCACCGTCTTCCACTGCTACTCGGGGGACGCCGCGATGGCCCGGGTCTGCGCCGAGCAGGGCTGGTACCTGTCCTTCGCCGGCCCGGTGACGTACCCGTCGGCTGCCGCGCTGCGCGCCGCCCTGCACGCCACCCCGCTCGACCACGTGCTGCTCGAGACCGACGCCCCGTACCTGCCGCCGCACCCGGTCCGCGGCCGGCCCAACGCGCCGTACGTCCTGGCGCTCACCGCGCGGACCGTCGCCGCCGAGCTCGGCCTCGACCTCGCCGACCTGTGCCGTCGGGTCAGCGCGACCTGCGAGGAGCTGTACGGGCCGTGGTGACCGATCCCACCCGGTCGGTGCCTTCCGCGGACCGTGTCCGATCCGTTACCTTCGACGGGCGACGCCGCACGGCCTCGCCGACCTGCCCACCGACGGACGGACCCTTCGTGCCCCTCGCCCCCCGGACCGACGCGGCTGCCGCGGGCCGGTCGCGGCGAGCACCCGGCCCCGCCGGCCGGTACGGGTCGACGGTCCGCCTCGCGGCCCAGGCCCTCGTGCTCGCCGTCGTCGTCGCGGGGACGAGCGCCTTCACGCTGCTGCACAAGACCGTGACCCTCGACGTCGACGGCGAGCGCACCACCGTCAGCGCCTTCGGCCGCACGGTCTCCGACGTGCTGTCGGCCCAGGGTGTCGAGCTCGACCCGCGCGACCTCGTGCTGCCGAGCCGTGAGCAGCTCGTCGCGGACCGCAGCGAGATCCTCGTGCGGCACGGCCGCGAGGTCGCCATCGTCATCGACGGCGAGCCGCTGACGGTGTGGACCACGGCCCAGACCGTGGGCGACGTGGTCGCGGAGCTGGACCTGCGCGACGGGGTGCGGACGTCCGCCTCACGCTCCGCCCCGCTGGGTCGCGACGTGCTGCGCCTCTCGACGCTCAAGCAGGTCCACCTGGCGCTCGACGGCGCGACGGTCGAGCTGAGCACCGCCGGGGCGACCGTGCGCGAGGTGCTGCTCGAGGCGGGCGTGGTGCTCGGCGAGCGGGACCAGGTGTCCGTGCCGCTCGACACCGTCGCCGTCGACGGCCTCGTGGTGATGGTCACGCGCGTGACGACCGTGGTGCGCAGCGCGGCGACCAGCCAGCCGTTCGCGGTCGTCCGCCAGGACGACGCCGAGCTCGCCCAGGGCACCGAGACGGTCGAGGTCGCCGGCGAGCCCGGCACCGGGATGGTCACCTACGAGTCCTACGAGGTCGACGGCGTCGAGATCGGACGCACCGTGCTGGCCCAGACCCTCCTCACCGCGCCGGTCGACCAGGTGGTCCGGGTCGGGACCAAGGTGGCCCCCGCCGTGCCGAGCGCGCCGCCCGTCGAGCCCGGGACCTCGCGCGCGATCGGCCTGGAGATGGTCCTCGCGCGGGGCTGGAGCGCGGACGAGTTCGCGTGCCTCGACGCGCTGTGGACGCGCGAGAGCGGCTGGCGGGTCAACGCCGCCAACACCTCGAGCGGCGCCTACGGGATCCCGCAGGCCCTGCCGGGCTCGAAGATGGCCTCGGCCGGCGCCGACTGGCAGACCAACCCGGCGACGCAGATCGCGTGGGGCCTGGGCTACATCACGAGCCGCTACGGCACCCCGTGCGGGGCATGGTCGTCCTTCCAGGCCAAGAACTGGTACTGACCCCTGCTCGACGCAGGGGGTTGGCAGAAGGTCACGAATCGGTTACGGTTCCTCGTGGTCCTACCCGGCGCGCTGCGCCACGGGGCCGTGGACCGCCCCCTGCGGCGGTCCTGACGGCCGGATCAGGGTGTCCGGACCAGCCGGGGAGCGTCTCGAACGCCCCCGCCGCCCCCTGGGCGATCGGCTGGGCGCCCCGGCGCACCGCACCCTGTGCCCGGACAGCCCGACGTCTGGAACCTCGTGAACCTTCCTGCCCTGCTGCGCCGCGCCACGTCCCGCCTGCACCGTCCCGCTCCCTCCAGCCCCGCCGTCGAGCCACCGATGGACGGCACCGAGACCCTCGCCACGCCCCGCCGCGACCGCCGGCGCCCGCTGCTCGTCGGAGCGGTCGCCACGGCCCTCGTCCTGACGGGCACCTCGGTCGCCGTCGCCGACGCGCACAAGACGGTCACCCTGGACGTCGACGGCGAGACCGTCGAGGTCTCGACCTTCGCCGGCAGCGTCGCTGGCCTGCTCGAGGACCACGAGGTCCTCGTGGGCTCGCGCGACGTGGTGGCCCCCGGGCCCACGGACGTGCTGCGTGACGGCGACGAGGTCGTCGTCCGGCACGCGCGGTCGGTCACCGTGCTCACCGACGGCGCGGAGCAGGTGGTGTGGACCACGGCCCTGAGCGCCGACGACGCGCTCGACGTGCTCAGCGCCCGCGGCCAGGACGTCCGGCTGCTCGCCTCGCGCTCCGCCTCGACCGGCCGCGCCGACCTGCCGCTGCGCCTCGTGGCGGACGGCGAGGTCGACGTGGTCGCCGACGGCACGACCGTCACGGTCGACGGCGCCCGCGACCTCGACGAGATCCTGGCCTCGCTCGACCTCGCGGTCGGGGAGCTCGACCGCGTGCACGTGCACCGGGTCGCGACCGATGGCGCCGGCCGGCTCACCGTCACGCTCCAGCGCGTCGTCGTCGAGGAGGCAACCGAGCTCAGCGAGATCCCCTTCGAGCAGGTGACCGAGAGCTCCGCGGACCTCTACACCGACCAGCGCCGGACCGTCACGGCCGGCGTGGTCGGCGAGCTGGCCCGCGCGGTGCGGGTCGTGCGTGTCGACGGCGTCGAGGAGTCGCGCGAGGTGCTCAGCGAGACCGTCACGCGCGCCCCGGTCACCGAGGTGGTCCGGGTCGGCACCAAGACCCGCCCCGTCGCCGCCGCCACGCCCGTCGCCCTGGGCGACGACGTGTGGGGTGCGCTGGCCCGGTGCGAGTCCGGCGGCAACGCGTCGATCATCTCGTCGAACGGCCTGTACTACGGCCTGTACCAGTTCTCGCTCGGCACGTGGCGGGCGATGGGTGGCACCGGGCTGCCGTCCGACGCGTCCGCGGCGGAGCAGACGCAGCGGGCCCAGGCCCTGCAGGCACGCTCCGGCTGGGGCCAGTGGCCGGCCTGCGCGAGCAAGCTCGGCCTGCTCTGAGCCCTAGGCTCGGGGACATGACCACAGACGCCCTGCTGGGCCCGGCGCAGATCCGGGACCTGGCGGGGCGTCTGGGCGTGCACCCCACGAAGACCTGGGGGCAGAACTTCGTCGTCGACGCCGGCACGGTGCGCAGGATCGTCCGTACCGCACGGGTGACGGACGGCGAGCACGTCGTGGAGGTGGGGCCGGGGCTCGGCTCGCTGACGTTCGGGCTGCTCGAGGCCGGGGCGCACGTCGTCGCGGTGGAGATCGACCCGGTGCTCGCCGCGGCCCTGCCGCGCACCGTCGCCGAGCGTGCCCCGGAGGCCGCCGGCCGGCTCGTCGTGCTGCAGGCCGACGCGCTGACCGTCACGGAGCTGCCCGGGCCGCAGCCCACGGCCCTCGTGGCCAACCTGCCGTACAACGTCGCGGTGCCGGTGCTGCTGTCCTTCCTGGCGCGGTTCGGCAGCCTCGAGCGCGTGCTCGTCATGGTGCAGTCCGAGGTCGCCGACCGCCTCGTCGCCCCGCCCGGCTCGCGCACCTACGGCATCCCGTCGGCCAAGGCAGCCTGGTACGCCGCCGCCCGGCCGGCCGGCTCCATCGGCCGCGCCGTCTTCTGGCCGGTGCCGCGCGTCGACTCCTCCCTCGTCGCCCTGGAGCTGCGTGAGCCGCCGACCACGACGGCGCCGCGCGAGCGCGTCTTCGCCGTGGTCGACGCCGCCTTCGCACAGCGGCGCAAGATGCTCCGCTCCGCACTGGCCGGGATCGCAGGGTCCTCCGCGCTCGCCGAGGCCGCCCTCGTGGCGGCGGGAGTCGACCCCACGGCGCGCGGGGAGACCCTCGACATCACGGCCTTCGCACGGGTCGCCGAGGCGCTGGACCGGTGAGCCCCGCGGCGGGTGCGCACGCGCGGGGTCCGGGGCGCCGATCCTCCGGCGACCGTGCGAGAGTGGTCCGATGAGCCCCTCGCCCGTCCCCGGGATCACCGTGCGGGCGCCGGGCAAGATCAACCTGGCCCTGCGCGTCGGCCCGCGCCGCGAGGACGGCTACCACCCGCTGGCCACGGTCTTCCAGGCCGTGTCGGTCTACGAGGACGTCACGGCCCGCCCGGCCGACGCCCTGGGGATCACGGTCACCGGTGCGCAGGCCGACCAGGTGCCCACGGACGCGACCAACCTCGCGCTGCGCGCGGCCGAGCTGCTCGCGCGCACCGTGGGGATCGAGCCGCTGGTCCACCTTCACGTGCACAAGGGCGTCCCGGTCGCCGGCGGCATGGCGGGCGGCTCCGCGGACGCCGCTGCTGCCCTCGTGGCGTGCGACGCGCTGTGGGGCACGGGCCTGTCCCGCGCCGCCCTGAGCGACCTGGCCGCGACCCTCGGCGCGGACGTCCCCTTCTCCCTGCTGGGCCACACCGCCGTCGGCAGCGGGCGGGGTGACCTGCTGAGCCCCGCGCTGTCCAGCGGGCAGTACCACTGGGCGCTCGCCCTGCGCCGCACGGGCCTGTCGACGCCTGCGGTGTTCGCCCGGTTCGACGCGACGGACGGCCCGGCGGCGCTGCCGGAGCCGGAGCCCGACGTCGCCCTGCTCGCCGCGCTGCGCTCGGCCGACCTCGATGCGGTGGGTCGCGCGCTGGGCAACGACCTGCAGGCCGCGGCCCTCGACCTCGCGCCGGAGCTGGCCGACACGCTCGCCGTGGCCACCCGCGCCGGCGCCCTGGGCGTGCTCGTCAGCGGGTCGGGTCCCACGGTCGCCGCCCTGGCGCGCACGCGCGTGCACGCGCTGGCGATCGCGGCCGAGATCACCGCCGCGGGGGTGGCGGACGACGTGCTGTGCGCCGCGGGCCCCGTGGCGGGTGCGCGCGTGGTCACCGGCTGATGGCGCACCTGCTCGGGGCGGACGCGATCTCGCTGGCCGTCGGCACCAGGACCCTGCTCGACTCGGTGAGCCTCGGCGTCGACGCCGGGATGCGCGTCGGCGTCGTCGGCCCCAACGGCGCGGGCAAGTCCACCGTGCTCCGCCTGCTCGCCCGCACGCAGCAGCCGGACTCCGGCCGCGTCACCTACAGCGGCTCGCTGCGCGTGGGCATGCTCGACCAGCGCGACGAGCTCCCGGCCGGGGCGCGCGTGCGCGACATCGTGCACGGCGACGACGCCGAGCACACGTGGGCCGGCGAGGCCGGAGTGCGCGCCGTCCACGCCGGGCTGCTCGCCGACGTGGACCTCGAGGGCGACGTCGCGGCGCTGTCCGGCGGCCAGCGTCGCAGGGTCGCGCTCGCCGCGCTGCTCGTGGCGGACCATGACGTGCTGCTGCTCGACGAGCCCACCAACCACCTGGACGTCGAGGGCGTGGCGTGGCTGGCCGAGCACCTCGTCGAGCGGTTCAGCGGTCGTGGCCAGGCCGCGCGCGGGGCGCTCGTGGTGGTCACGCACGACCGCTGGTTCCTCGACGCGGTGTGCACCCGGATGTGGGAGGTCACGGGTCGCGACGGCGTCGTGGCCGGCTACGAGGGTGGCTACGCCGCCTACGTCCTGGCCAGGGCCGAGCGTGAGCGGACGGCCGCCGTGACGGGCAGCCGCCGGGCCAACCTGCTGCGCAAGGAGCTCGCGTGGCTGCGCCGCGGGGCCCCGGCACGCACGTCCAAGCCCCGGTTCCGCCTCGACGCCGCAGCCGCGCTCATCGCCGACGAGCCGCCCCCGCGGGACCCGCTCGAGCTCACCCGGCTCGCCACCGCTCGCCAGGGCAAGGACGTGCTCGACGTCGAGGGCGTCACCGTGGGCTTCGACCTGCCCGGCGGGGGCCACCGCGTGCTGCTCGACGACGTGACGTGGCGGCTGGGCCCCGGCGACCGGATCGGGCTGGTGGGCGTCAACGGCGCGGGCAAGACGACCCTGCTGCGGCTGCTCGACGGGTCGCTCAAGCCCCAGCGCGGGCGGGTCAAGCGCGGCAAGACGGCCGTGGTCGCGACGCTCTCCCAGGACGTCGAGGAGCTCGACCCCCTGGGCCACCTGCGCGTCGTGGAGGTGGTCGAGCGCGAGCGCCGCACCGTGAGCGTTGGCGGCGCCGAGCTGACGGCGGCCCAGCTCGTCGAGCGGCTGGGGTTCACGCGCGACCGCGCCCAGACCCTGGTCCGGGACCTCTCGGGCGGCGAGCGTCGACGCCTGCAGGTGCTGCGGCTCCTCGTCGGGGAGCCCAACGTGCTGCTGCTCGACGAGCCGACGAACGACCTGGACACCGACACGCTCGCCGCGCTGGAGGACCTGCTCGACGGGTGGCCCGGCACGCTCGTGGTCGTCTCGCACGACCGCTACCTGCTCGAGCGGGTGTGCGACGTGCAGTGGGCCCTGCTGGGCGACGGCGCGCTGCGTGACCTGCCCGGCGGGGTCGAGCAGTACCTCACCCTGCGTCGTGCGGCGATCGCCGCCCCCGCGAGCGCGCCCGTGGCTGCGGCGCGGGCGACGGGGGCTGGCGCGACCGCGGCGGGCGACGGTCCGGCGGGGGGCGCGGCCCCGAGCGCAGCCGAGCTGCATGCCGCTCGCAAGGACCTCGCCCGGATCGAGCGCCGGCTGTCCCGGATCGCGGCGCTCGAGGCGACGCTGCACGAGCGCATGGTCGCGGTCGCGTCCGACCACACCGCCGTGCTGGCCCTGGACGACGAGCTGCGCGAGCTCGCGGCCGAGCGTGCAGGGCTCGAGGACGAGTGGCTGTCCGCTGCGGAGCTCGCCGGCTGACGAGGCCCTGGCCGACGGCCGGCTCGAGACGACGCTCGCGACCTGCGGGCCGGGGTCAGGCGTCGAACGGGGCGACGAGCACGCGCAGCAGCTCCGCGAGGCGGGTGCGGTCGGCCTCGGGCAGCGCGGTGAGCAGCCGGCGCTCGACGTCGAGCAGGTCGTCCAGCGCGGCGTCGACGCGCGCACGCCCCGTCGGTGTGAGCCGCACGAGGACGCCGCGGCGGTCCTCCGGGGCCGGCCCGCGCTCGACGAGGCCGCGGGCCGCGAGGCGGTCGATCCGGTTGGTCATCGTGCCGCTGGTCACCAGGGTCTGGGTCACGAGCGCGCCGGGGGACAGCTGGTAGGGCTCGCCGGCGCGGCGCAGCGCCGCGAGCACGTCGAACTCCCACAGCTCCAGGGTGTGCCGCTCGAAGGCCGTGCGGCGGGCGAGGTCGAGGTGCCGGGCCAGCCGGCTCACGCGGGACAGCACGCTCAGCGGCGCGACGTCCAGGTCGGGTCGCTCGCGGCTCCAGGCCGCGACGATCCGGTCGACCTCGTCCGTCACGTGGTCGACCCGCGCAGCGCGGGCTTGCGCTCCAGCCCGGACAGCCCGTTCCAGGCGAGGTTGACCAGGTGCGCCGCGACCTCGGCCTTCTTGGGGCTGCGCGCGTCCAGCCAGTACTGCCCCGTGAGGGCGACCATCCCGACGAGCATCTGGGCGTAGATCGGCGCGGTGCGCGGGTCGAGCCCGCGCCGCGTGAACTGGTCGGCGAGCAGGTGCTCCACCTGCATGGCGACATCGCCGATGAGGCTCGAGTAGGTCCCGGTGGACTGCGTGACGGGTGAGTCGCGCACGAGGATGCGGAACCCGTCCGTGGACGACTCGATGTAGTCGAAGAGCGCCAGCGCCGTGCGCTCCACGAGCACCTGCGGGTGCCCGCCCGCCTCCAGCGCCCCGATGAGCGCGCCGGTCAGGGCCTGGATCTCGCGGTCGACGACGACCGCGTACATCCCCTCCTTGCCCCCGAAGTGCTCGTAGACGACGGGCTTGGACACCTGGGCCCTGGCGGCGATCTCCTCGACGGAGGTGCCCTCGAAGCCCTTCTCGGCGAAGAGCTGGCGCGAGACGTCGAGCAGCTGCTCGCGTCGCTGCGTGCCGGTCATCCGCGCTCGGACGGGTCGCTTGCTCGAGGAGGCCACGCGCCCATCATGCCGTGCGGCCCTGGCACACTGGTGCGCGCACCGGTCCGCCCTGGTGTAGCGGCAGCACGCAGGCCTTTGGAGCCTTGCGGTCCAGGTTCGAATCCTGGGGGCGGAGCGCCGGACCCCGACCGGGCGACCCTCGCGCGACGGTAGAGTGGCCGAACGCCAGACCACAGCGCACGTCGTCCCTCGCCCGGGTGGCGGAGCCGCCGACCTGACGGGAGTCCCCGTGACCACCGCACGCCCCTGCGTCGTCGTCCTCGCCGCGGGCGAGGGCACCAGGATGCGCTCCGCCACACCCAAGGTGCTGCACGCCGTCGCGGGGCGGACCATGCTCGGGCACGCGCTCACCGCCGCCGCCGCGCTCGACCCGTGGCGCACGGTCGTCGTCGTGCGCCACGAGCGGGACGCGGTCGCGGCCCACGCCGTGGCCCTGGATCCCACCGTGCTCGTCGCGGACCAGGACGACGTGCCCGGCACGGGTCGCGCGGTCCACTGCGGGCTGGGCGTGCTCGACGCCGCGGCGCACGCCGAGGCCGTCGCAGCGCACGCCGACCCCGCATCGGCCGACCTGCCCGACCAGGTCAGCGGCCCCGTCGTGGTGCTCGCCGGGGACATCCCGCTGCTGGACGGCGCCACCCTGGCAGAGCTCCTCGCGGCGCACGTCGCCGACGGCAACGCCGTGACCGTGCTCACCACGGAGGTGGCCGACCCGACGGGTTACGGCCGGATCCTGCGCGAGCCGGGCTCCGGCGCGGTCGTGGGGATCGTCGAGCACCGGGACGCCGACGCGACCCAGCGCGCCATCGCCGAGATCAACTCCTCGGTCTACGTCTTCGACGCCGCGGTGCTGCGCGGCGCGCTCGGCCGGCTGGGCCGCGACAACGCCCAGGGCGAGGTGTACCTCACCGACGTGCTCGCCATCGCGCGCTCCGACGGCGGCGCGGTCCGCGCGGTCCAGGTCGACGACCCGGTGCTCGTCGAGGGCGTCAACGACCGCGCGCAGCTCGCGGTGCTCGCGGCGGAGATGAACCGACGCATCGTCACCGGGTGGATGCTCGCGGGCGTGACGGTCGTCGACCCGGCCACGACGTGGGTGGACGCCGACGTCGAGCTCGAGCAGGACGTCACGCTGCTGCCGGGGACGCAGCTGCACGGGTCGACCACGGTGGCCTCCGGCGCCGTCGTAGGCCCGGACACCACGCTGCGCGACGTGGCCGTCGAGGCCGGCGCCGAGGTGGTGCGCAGCGTCGCCGTGTCGTCGCGGATCGGCGCCGGCGCGCTCGTCGGTCCCTACTCCTACCTGCGGCCCGGCACGGACCTGGGCGCGGACGGCAAGATCGGCGCGTTCGTCGAGACCAAGGCCGCGGTCATCGGGGCGCACTCCAAGGTGCCGCACCTGTCCTACGTCGGGGACGCCGTCGTCGGCGAGCACACCAACGTCGGCGCGGGGACGATCTTCGTCAACTTCGACGGCGTGGCCAAGCACCGGACGACGGTCGGCTCCCACGTGCGGATCGGCTCCGACAACGCGCTCGTGGCACCCGTGACGATCGGCGACGGCGCCTACACGGGGGCTGGCTCGGTGATCCGGCGCGACGTGCCGGCCGGGGCCCTGGGGCTCAGCACGGCGCCGCAGCGCACCATCGAGCGCTGGGTGCTGCGGCGCAGGGCCGCCAGCGCGTCGGCGGAGGCCGCGCGGACAGCCCTCGGCGCGCGCGACGAGGACCCGCCGGGCCTGTCCCCCCAGGCCATCGCGGAGCTCGCTCGGACCACGGGTCAGATCCCCCTGCCGACGGCCGACCGGCTGGCCGACCCGACCACCACCGAAGGGCACTGACCGCGATGACCGGGATCACCTCGAGCGACAGCGAGAAGCGGCTCGTCCTCATCTCCGGGCGGGCCCACCCGGAGCTCGCGGACGACGTCGCCCGGGAGCTCGGGGTGGAGCTGGTCCCGACGACGGCGTACGACTTCGCGAACGGGGAGATCTACGTCCGGTTCGGCGAGAGCGTGCGCGGCACCGACGCCTTCGTGCTGCAGAGCCACACGGCACCGATCAACCAGTGGATCATGGAGCAGCTGCTCATGGTCGACGCGCTCAAGCGGGCCTCCGCCAAGACGATCACCGTCGTCCAGCCGTTCTACGGCTACTCCCGTCAGGACAAGAAGCACCGCGGTCGCGAACCCGTCTCGGCCCGCCTCATGGCAGACCTGTTCCGCACGGCCGGTGCCGACCGGCTGATGAGCGTCGACCTGCACGCCGCGCAGATCCAGGGCTTCTTCGACGGCCCGGTGGACCACCTGTGGGCCATGCCGCTCCTGGTCGACTACGTCCGCACGCGGGTGGACCCCACCAACGTCGCGGTGGTGTCCCCGGATGCGGGCCGGATCCGCGTGGCCGAGCAGTGGGCCGCGAAGTTCGGCGGCTGTCCTCTGGCCTTCATCCACAAGACGCGGGACATCACCAAGCCGAACCGGGCCGTGGCCAACCGGGTGGTCGGCGAGGTCGAGGGGCGCACGTGCGTCCTGACCGACGACCTCATCGACACCGGCGGCACCATCGCCGAGGCCGTCCGGGTGCTGCTCGCGGCCGGGGCCAAGGACGTCATCGTCGCGGCGACCCACGGCGTGCTCTCCGACCCGGCCGCCCAGCGCCTGCAGGAGTGCGGCGCACGCGAGGTGGTCGTCACGGACACGCTGCCGATCACCGAGGACAAGCAGTTCGGCAAGCTGACGGTGCTGTCCATCGCGCCGCTGCTCGCCCGGGCGATCCGCGAGGTCTTCGACGACGGCTCGGTGACGTCCCTGTTCGACGGGGCGTCCTGAGGTGGGCGGGGCCGGGGACGGGCACAGCGGTCTCGGCGGGCACAGCGGTCTCGGCGACGAGTCCCCGCGTGGCCCGCGCCACCCGCGGGGCGGCCTGACGACCACGGGCACCGGGACGGTCCACGTGACGCCAGACGTGGTCGTGGTGCAGCTGGCGGCCCAGTGCACGGACCCCGACGCCCCCACGGCGCTCGAGACCGCGTCGCGGGCCGCGGCGGCGATGGTCGAGTCGCTCACGGGGGCCGGCGTGCCGCGGCAGGACGTCCGCACGGTCGCCACCACGAGCTGGACCGACCCGGGACAGGTCGAGGAAGGCCCCGGCCCGGCCCGCACGGTGCGCCGACCCCGCACCACGGTGAGCCTCGGCCTCGAGGTCACCCTGCGGGACACCGCCACCGCCGGCGAGGTCGCAGCCCGCGCGGTCTCCGCCGCGGGCTCGGGCGGCCGGCTCGAGCGCACGACGTTCCAGGTCAGCGACCCCGGCCCGGCCGTGCGTCGGGCCCGTGAGCTGGCCTTCGACCAGGCCGTCGCGGCGGCGAGCCAGCTCGCGGCGCTCGCCGGACGGCCCCTGGGCCCCGTGCTCGACGTGCGCGAGGAGTCGGCGGCGCCCGTGGCGGCCGGCTTCATGGCAGCCCGAGCGATGGCGGACGTGCCGCTCGAGGGCGGGCAGCAGGAGATCAGGGTGCAGCTCGTCGTGCGCCACGGCTGGGGGTCCACCGGCGCGGACGGGCTCGGCTGACCGGGCGCGCGACGCGCCAGACGTTCCGCGCCGGCCCCCGGAGCGGGTAGACTCCCCGGGTTGCCTCGGCGAGGGACGTCGGATGGCCGGTGGGGCCGCTCAGGCCCACCCCACGACTCCGTGATCGACGCGGTGGTCGTGTGCGCGTCCGTCCCGCGTCCCGCGCCGAGGCCACCGCCGCCGTGGTCCTCCCGGTACCCGCCGTTCAGCCCGACCAGCCCAGGAGTCTTCGTGTCCGAGGTCAAGCTCGCCGCCGTCACCCGCACCGAGTTCGGCAAGGGTGCTGCCCGCCGCATCCGCCGTGCCGCGCAGATCCCCGCCGTCCTGTACGGGCACGGGTCCGACCCGCTGCACGTCGCCCTGCCGGGCCACGAGACGATGCTCGCGCTCAAGCACTCCAACGCCCTGTTCACCATCGTCCTGGACGGCAAGCCCGTGCTGGCCGTGGCCAAGGACGTCCAGCGTGACCCGGTGAAGAACGTCATCGAGCACGTCGACCTGCTCATCGTCGCCAAGGGCGAGAAGATCACCGTCGACGTCAACGTGCACATCGTCGGCGACTCCTACCCGGGCACCATCCACGTCGTCGAGGCGCAGACGGTCACCCTCGAGGCCGAGGCGACCCACCTGCCGCAGTCGATCGAGGTCTCGGTCGAGGGCCTGGTCGACGGCGCCCAGGTGCGCGGCTCCGACCTCGTGCTCCCCGCCGGCGCCACGTTCGTGGGCGACCTGGACGCGATCATCGTCGCGATCAGCACCCCGCAGGGCATCGACGAGCCGGCTGACGAGGCCGCGGAGGCCTGACCTCCCCTGTCGACGGTACGGACGGCGCGGGCATGACGACGCCATGGCTCGTCGTCGGCCTGGGCAACCCCGGCCCGGCGTACGCCGGCAACCGGCACAACGTCGGTCAGATGGTCGTGGACGAGCTCGCGCGACGCTGCGGTGCGTCCTTCACGTCGCACCGCAGCCGTGCGGGCGTCGCCGACGTGCGGATCGGCGTCCTGCCGGGCGGCGTCCCGGGGCCCCGCGCCGTGCTGGCCAAGCCGACGTCGTACATGAACGTCTCCGGCGGCCCCGTCGTCGGGCTCGCGACGTACCTCGGGGTCCCGGTCGACCACGTGCTCGTGGTGCACGACGAGCTGGACCTGCCGTTCGCCACGGTCCGCCTCAAGGCCGGCGGCGGCGAGGGCGGCCACAACGGGCTGCGCAGCATCAGCTCCGCCCTCGGCTCGCGCGACTACCTGCGGGTGCGGGTGGGTGTCGGCCGCCCACCCGGCCGGACGGACCCGGCCGACTTCGTGCTCAAGGACTTCTCCGGCGCCGAGCGGGCCGACGTCCCCTGGCTGGTCGACGCCGCGGCCGACGCGGTCGAGATGGTGGTCGTCAGCGGTCTGCTCGCCGCGCAGCAGCGGTTCCACGCCCCGGGCTGAGGTCTGCCGCAGGCCACCTCCCGGCCATCGAACGTCCACCTGATGGTCACCAGACCGTCATGAGCCCCGTGCAACCGGGTGAAATCGGGCATACGGGACGCCGATGGACAGATCGGCCGGTATAGCCTCGAACCACCTGAGAGCGAGGGAACACATGACGCTAGCGGTGGACAGGACGTTCGAGTGGCCGTCCCGAGACGATCGGCGAGGCCTTGCGGCCGAGCCGCGGCGTTCGTGGGCCTCGTCCCAACCGGTCGAGCTGCGCGGGACGCCCTACAACGACCGGGTGGCCGTCGCGCGGGGCTGGGCCCGCGTCGGGATCCGCTACCAGCGCCGCACCGTCGCCCTGGACTCGTTCGCCGCGGTGCTGGTCGCGACGCCCTTCCTCCTGCACGTCTACGGTCCCGGGCAGCAGTCCGGTCTGGCCGTGCTCGGCACGGTCCTCGTGTTCGCAGCGCTCGTCGCCATGATGCGGGGGTACGAGGCGCGGTCCCTCGGCGACGGCCCGATCGAGTACCAGGCCGTGGTGCGCGCCGGCGGGATCGGCGCCGCGCTGGTCATGGCGGCGAGCTACGTCACCCAGGCCGAGATCTCCTGGTCGCTCGTCTTCGCCGGGATCCCCCTCCTCATCCTGGTCACGGTGGCGTTCCGCTACGTCAACCGGCGTCTTCTGCACCACCAGCGCGCTGGCGGTGCCTCGATGAAGCGCACGCTCGTCGTCGGGGCGCCCACGGACGTCGCCCGCGTCGCTCGTGATCTTGCCGCGAGCCCGCACCACGGCTTCGACGTCATGGGCCTGTGCCTGCCGAGCATCGACCTGCCCACGCCGATCGGCGGCGTGCCGGTGGTCGGTGCGGTGGCCGACATCCCGCAGGTCGTGGTCGACCGGGCCGTCGACGTCGTCGTGGTCGCCGGGCCCAGCCTGTCGGGCGAGGCGCTCCGGCGGCTGACCTGGGCGCTGGACCGCGTCGGCTCGCAGCTCGTCGTCGTGCCTGGGCTGCTCGAGGTGACCGGGCCGCGGGTGACGCTGCGACCGGCCGCCGGGCTGTCGTTGCTCGAGGTCGAGGTCGCCGCACCGCGGGGCCGGCAGGTGGTCAAGGCCCTCATGGACCGGGTCGCCGGGGTGCTCCTCCTCGCCATGGCCGCGCCGATCATCGGCGCATCGGTGCTCGCCGTCCGGCTGACGTCACCCGGCAAGGCCTTCTACCGCCAGACGCGGGTCGGGGTGGACGGCGAGCCGTTCACGATGTGGAAGATCCGCAGCATGTACGTCGACGCGGACGCCCGCCGCAGCGCGCTCGCACCGCTCGACGAGGGCAACGGCGTCCTGTTCAAGATGCGGGAGGACCCACGGGTGACCCCGGTGGGTGCGATCCTGCGCCGGTTCTCGCTCGACGAGCTCCCGCAGCTGCTCAACGTGGTTCGCGGAGACATGTCCCTCGTCGGCCCGCGGCCGCCACTGGGCGAGGAGGTCGCGCGGTACGAGGACGCGGTCCACCGCCGCCTGCGGGTCAAGCCGGGCCTCACCGGCCTGTGGCAGGTCTCGGGCCGCTCGGACCTGTCGTGGGAGGAGTCGGTCCGGCTCGACCTGCGCTACGTGGACAACTGGTCCGTCATGATGGACGTCATGATCCTGTGGAAGACAGCCCGGGCCGTCCTGCGGGGTGCCGGTGCGTACTGAGACCGACGCCGATCCCGGCTCCGCGCCCGGGGTGGGCGGCGACCCGGCCTTGGCCGCCCACCTCGCTCGACTCGCCGGGGAGGTGCTGATCGCGCGTCGGCGGGACGCGGTGGGCCTGGGTGCTCGGGAGCTCCGTGACCTCGGTGACACCGCGGCTCAGGCGGTGCTCGCGGCAGAGCTCGCGCGCCTCGCCCCCGGTGACGCGGTGCTGAGCGAGGAGGCCGTCGACGACCTCGCGCGGCTCGTGGCGCGCAGGGTGTGGATCATCGACCCGCTGGACGGCACGCGCGAGTACTCCGAGGGTCGCGACGACTTCGCGGTGCACGTGGCCCTGTGGCAGGACGGTGAGCTCGTCGCCGGCGCCGTCGCGATGCCGGCGCGGGACCAGGTGCTCACCACGGTCCTCGACCCGGCGCGGCCGGCTCCGGCCCGTCGGACCGCTGGCGCGCCGGTGCGGCTCGCCGTGAGCCGCTCGCGGGCTCCGCAGCTGGTGCACGACGTGGCCGAGCGGCTCGGCGCAGAGCTGGTCCCGATGGGGTCGGCCGGCGTCAAGGCGATGGCCGTCGTGACGGGCGAGGTCGACGCCTACCTGCACGCCGGGGGCCAGTACGAGTGGGACTCCGCGGCGCCGGTCGCTGTCGCCAGGGCCCACGGCCTGCACACGAGCCGTGTGGATGGCTCCGCACTGCGGTACAACAGACCCGACCCGTCCCTGCCTGACCTGCTGGTCTGCCGTCCTGAGCTCGCGGACCTGCTGCTCCGGGCGGTCGCCGACCTGACACCGACCCCCCGGGAGGAAGCGTGATGCCGGAGTACAGCCTGAGCCAGATCGACCAGCTGGAGGCGGAGTCGGTCTTCATCATCCGTGAGGTGGTGGCGGAGTCCGAGAAGCCGGCCCTCATGTTCTCCGGCGGCAAGGACTCGATCGTCATGCTCGAGCTCGCGGTGCGAGCGTTCTGGCCCGCACCGATCCCGTTCCCGGTGGTGCACATCGACACCGGGCACAACTTCCCGGAGGTCCTGGCGTTCCGCGACTGGCTCGTGGGCGAGCTCGGTGTCCAGCTCGTCGTGGGGTCCGTCCAGGACGCGATCGACCGCGGCCTCGTGGTCGAGGAGCCGAACGGCTCCCGCAACCGCATCCAGACGCCCGTCCTGCTGGAGACCGCGGAGCGGAACGGCTTCACGGCCCTGCTCGGCGGCGCCCGTCGCGACGAGGAGAAGGCCAGGGCCAAGGAGCGGGTCTTCTCCTTCCGCGACGAGTTCGGCCAGTGGGACCCGAAGAACCAGCGACCGGAGCTGTGGGGGCTGTACAACGCCCGCGTGCACCTCGGCGAGAGCATCCGGGTGTTCCCGCTGTCCAACTGGACCGAGCTGGACATCTGGCTCTACATCCAGTCGCGCAACGTGACCATCCCGTCGATCTACTACGCGCACGACCGCGAGGTCTTCGAGCGCAACGGGATGCTCTTCGCGTCCAACGAGCACTGCCGGCCCAAGGCCGGGGAGACGACCTACGTCGAGCGGGTGCGCTACCGGACGGTCGGGGACGCCACCCTGACGGCCGCGGTCCGATCCGACGCCGCGGACGCCGCCGCCGTCATCGACGAGGTCGCGGCCACGCGGATCACCGAGCGTGGGGCGACCCGCGGCGACGACCGGGTCAGTGAGGCCGCCATGGAAGACCGCAAGAAGGAGGGGTACTTCTGATGGAGCTCTTGCGATTCGCTACCGCGGGGTCCGTCGACGACGGCAAGAGCACGCTCATCGGGCGGCTGCTCTACGACTCCAAGTCGATCTTCACCGACCAGCTCGAGGCGGTCGAGGCCACGAGCCGCTCCCGCGGTGACGCCTACACCGACCTCGCCCTCCTCACCGACGGCCTGCGGGCCGAGCGCGAGCAGGGGATCACGATCGACGTCGCCTACCGGTACTTCGCCACGCCACGCCGCAAGTTCATCATCGCGGACACCCCGGGGCACATCCAGTACACCCGCAACATGGTGACGGGGGCCTCGACGGCGGACCTCGCGGTCGTCCTCGTCGACGCGCGCAAGGGGCTGCAGGAGCAGAGCCGGCGGCACGCGTTCCTGGTGTCCCTGCTGCGGGTCCCGCACCTGGTCCTGGCGATCAACAAGATGGACCTCGTCGACTGGTCGCAGGAGGTCTACGAGGCGATCCGCGACGAGTTCACCAACTTCGCCGCGAAGCTCGACATCGCAGACCTCACGATCCTGCCGATCTCGGCGCTGCACGGGGACAACGTCGTGACGCGCTCGGAGCACATGCCGTGGTTCGACGGCCCGTCGTTGCTCCACCACCTCGAGAACGTGCACATCGCCAGCGACCGCAACATGGTCGATGCGCGGTTCCCGGTCCAGTACGTCATCCGTCCGCACCAGGACCGCCACCACGACTTCCGCGGGTACGCGGGCCAGGTCGCCGGTGGCATCTTCAAGCCGGGCGACGAGGTCATGGTCCTTCCTTCGGGGCTGACGAGCACCATCGCCTCGATCGAGACGAAGGACGGGCCGATCGACGAGGCGTTCGCGCCGATGTCGGTGGTCATCCGGCTGGCGGACGAGATCGACATCTCGCGCGGCGACATGATCTGCCGGGTCCACAACCAGCCGCAGGTCACCCAGGACGTCGACGCGATGGTCGCCTGGATGACCGACCGCCCCCTCGTGGCGGGGCAGAAGCTGGTCGTCAAGCACACCACCCGGTCGTGCCGGGCCGTCGTCAGGGCGCTGCAGTACCGGATCGACGTCAACACCCTGCACCGTGACGAGGCGGCCACCTCGCTCGAGCTCAACCAGATCGGCCGCGTCAGGCTGCGGACCACGCAGCCGCTGCTCGCGGACGAGTACCGCCGCAACCGTGCCACGGGTGGCTTCGTCCTCATCGACGAGGCGACCAACGTCACCGTCGGCGCCGGCATGATCACCGGGACCGGCTGACC
>Ga0073904_10000992_pt1 | contig 21029 bp, 17 predicted proteins | sample KloWWTrecipitate_FD_66668 | JGI IMG/M metagenome (GOLD analysis project Ga0073904, IMG submission 66668) | Active sludge microbial communities from Klosterneuburg, Austria, studying microevolution and ecology of nitrifiers - Klosterneuburg... | ecosystem: Engineered > WWTP > Aerobic digester >... | reverse complement strand
TCTGCTCGCGCGCGGCACGCCGCGCGCGCCAGCCAGCGGTTGGCCGCGCACCCCGGGTTCCCCGACGCGCCAACGCTTGAAGGCCGGGCCCATATCCGGCCTTGCTTTCACGGCACCGGCTTCGCCACGGACACGTCATTCCGCTCGAAGCGCAGGTCCCAGACGCGATCCTGCGACACGCTCATCCCGGTGACACGTCCCGAGCTGTCTCGGTGGAACATCACCGCGCCGAGGGCCCCCGAGAAGGCGTCTACGTAAGCAGGGTTCAGGCGGATCACACGGTCCGGCCGCTGCTCGAGCACCAGTCCTCCACCCTCGACGACAGCCTCGAACGCGGTCTCGGCCTCCGAACTCGTATAGGTGCCCTGAAGCGCCGCAAGCTCTGCCGGTGAAGGCGTCCACGGCTCGACGCGAATGAGGGTGTCGACTGTGCCGAACGCATCCGTCACGCGCACGCGACCGCTCGGCTCGAAGGTCCACCGTTGGCCGTTCGCCGTGGCCAGATGGGTGCCGGTTTCGGCGTAGAGCACGGCGCCGCCTTCGATGCGCAAGCCGGTCTCGCCCTCGGAAACGATACGCGTGGCGACGCCGGTATCAGTGCGCCGATAGAGGCCCGCCAATGAGTTGCGCTCGGACGCCGTCAGGGTGTGCGCGGACCGGTGAGACGAGCGTGGCGTCAGAGACGACGCCAGAGCGGCATCGGCGACCTGATACGCCAGGGCATCGGCATCGGCGTTGGCCGCGTTGCACAGCACCGCGACGGTGGCGCGACGATCCGGGAAGGTGGTCAGGTACGCGCGGTAGCCGGCGGTCGAGCCGCTGTGGCGAATCTGACGCAGGCCCCGGTACGTGTCCACCCAGACGCCCAGGGCATAGTCGTGCACACGGCCGTCGGCGAACCGGCCCGGGGTGGTTTGAGCCGTCACGAAGGCCGCGTCGCCGACGATGGGCGCGCGGAAGTTGCGGGCCCAGGTCAAGAGGTCGCCGACCGTGGTGAGCAGGCCGCCGTTGCCATGCACGTTCTCGAACGGCATGTCCAGGTGATAGCCATCGCTCCGGCGGTCGTACGCCAGCGCCCGCCGCGGCACGAGGCGGGTGTAGTCGTCGCGCCAGGAGGTATCCGACATGCCCAGTGGTTCGAAGATGCGCCGGCGAGTGAACTCGGCGAATGGCATCCCACTCGCGCGCGTGACCAGCACGGCCGCCAGGTTGTAGCCGGAGTTGCTGTATGACCAGCGCGTCCCGGGGTCGAAGTTCAGCGCCCGCTGGCGCGACAGAATATCCAGCACGTGGGCGTGCGTGTAGACACGCGTCGTCCGCGGCCAGCCGCCGATGCCCGCCACGCTCCCCCAGTCGCGCAGGCCGCTCGTGTGCGTGAGCATCTGGCGGATGGTGACCGGGACGCCGTAATCGGGCACCTCGGGCACGTAGCGCCGGATGGGATCGTCGAGGCGCAGCTTGCCGTCGCGTTCGAGCAGCAGCACCGCCGCCGCCGTGAACTGCTTCGACACCGAGCCAGCCTCGAAAACGGTGTCGCCACGGTTGGGGATGCTCCGTTCCAGGTCTGCCATGCCGAAGCCCTTCGTGAGGACGACCTGGTCATCCACTTCCGCACCTACCGAACAGCCAGGGGTGGCGGTCGTCCAGTCCGCGAACATCGCGTCCACGTCGGGACCGGCGACGGGAGCCGCCGCCTGCAGCGCGGCGGCGATCAGCAGGGTCAGGATGCGCATGGGAACCTCGCGGCGTCTGGCGTCACGGCCGACCCGCCACCCGGTCGAGTGCCGTCATGGCCTCGCGGGCGGCGGAGGCGAGTTGGCCGGTCGGCTCGACGTCAGCGGCTTCGACCATACCGTACAGCTGCACCAGCGTACCGAGCACGCCCTGCAACTCCGGCAGGCGGGCCGTCGCGCCCGATGCGCGAGCGGTGGCCAGGGCCTCGCCGGCGCGCCGCATCGCCCCGTCGAGGGCGCGCGACAGATCGTACTGGCGGCGCAGCCCCTCGCTGGGCGTCTTCACTCGCGGATCCAGACGCACCTGTAGCGACGCCGACTGCGAGCGGCCGTCCACCGCGAGCCTCACGGTGTAGGTGCCGGGCAGTACCCAGGATCCCAGCGGCGTCCGCGGCGTGTTGTGCACGATCGCGGCGATGGGATACGAAAAAGATGGCGCCGCAGGCCGTTCGTGATGCAGGTCCCAGACAAAACGGTGCAGGCCGCGCGCGGCCGACAAGGGTCGCGACGGACGAATCCAGTAGTCGGGCGTGTTCCGGCCCTCGACCAGCGGCTCGGGAGGGTCACTGCTCGAGTACCGGCGCACCACGCTCCCGGCCGTGTCGAGGATCTCGAGGGTCACCTCGCCGGCGTTCGAGGGGAGCCAGTAGTGCAGCGTGGCGCCGTCGGGCGGGTTCTCCCCGGCCGGCTCGTCGGGAGGCAGCGGCGTGTCGGTGCTCATGTTCCACCGGACCCGCGTGGCGGTCCGCGGCGTCAGGAGCCGGGGACCGGCCGACAGCGCTCCCGGCAACTGGCGGAGCGGAGAAATGTCGTCGAGAATCCAGAAGCTTCGGCCGTGCGTGCCGACGACCAGATCATCGTCCTTGACGACGAGGTCGCGAATCGAGGTCGCCGGCATGTTGATCCGAAGCGAGTGCCACCGCTCGCCGTCATCGAACGACACGTACACCGCCTGCTCGGTGCCCGCATACAGCAGTCCCCGCTGCTGCGGATCCTCCCGCACGACGTTGGTGACCGCGCCGTCGGGCAGGCCCGCGGTGATGTGCGTCCACGTCCGGCCGCCGTCTCGAGTTCGGTACACGTGGGGCCGAAGGTCATCGAGGCGGAAGGTGTTGACGGCCGCGTATGCGGTGCCCACGTCGAAGGACGACGCGTCCATGAGCGAGACCTTCATCCATGGCCCAAGGGTGGACGGTGTGACGTCGGCCCAGGTGGCTCCACCGTCGGTCGTACGATGGATGAGGCCGTCGTCGGTGCCAATCCAGATCACGCGCTCGTCGAGGGGCGATGGCGCAATCGTGTAGATGACGCCGCGCTGGGCAGGGCGGGTATCGGGCATGTTGGCGTAGATACCGACACTCGGCGGCACCGGCCACGTCGTTCGCGTGAGGTCCGGGCTGATCGACGTCCACGCGGCTCCGCCGCTCGTCGTCTCCCACAGTACGTTCGACGCGAAGTACAGCTTCCGCGGATTGACCGGCGAAAACAGGATGGGCATGGTACGCACGACTCGATACCCGGCATCGCGCACGGGCTTGGGGCCCACGTTCTGCACCTGGCCCGTCCGACGGTCCCACCGCGACACCTTGCCACCGTAGACGATATCCGGATCCAGAGGGTCGGGGGCGACATAGCCGTACTCTTCGACACCGACCGGCGACCAGTCACGGAAGGTGATCTGCCCGTGATCGCCGCGACTGGCCACGCAGGCCGATCCGCTTTCCTGCTGGCCGCTGCAGACGCGGTACGGGAACGCGTTGTCGGTCGTGACGTGATAGAACGCCGCGGTCGGCTGGTTGTACCAGCTGCTCCACGTGGCGCCGCCGTTGAGGGAAATGACGGCGCCCTGGTCCGAGGTGAGAGCGATGATGTCGGGATGGGCCGGGTTGAACCACGCACGCTGATAGTCGTCGCCGCCAGGCGCACCGCGAATGGCGTCGAAGGTGTGGCCGCCGTCGATGGATTTCCAGGTCACGATGGTCGGCACGATGACGATGTCGGGGTTCGACGGGTGGACGCGAATATCGGTCGCGTCGTCGGGACGGGCAGCCACGCGCGCGTCGCTGTTGACCAGTGTCCACTGCTCGCCCGCATCGTCGGAGCGGTAGATGCCGCTCTTCGAGCCCGCCTCCACGACCAGATACAGCCGCGACGGCAGACTCGGCGCGATGCCGATTCCGATGCGTCCGAGACGGTCGGCCGCCCAGGTGGGGAGCCCGGCCGACAGGCGCCGCCAGGTCGAGCCGCCGTCGGTCGACTTGAAGAGCCCGCTGCCGGGGCCCCGGAAGTCGGCGTTCTCCCATGGCCCCTGCCGCGCCTGCCAGAGCGATGCGTACACGGTTGACGGCGTGGCTGGATCGATCAGCACATCGGCGCCACCCGTATCCTCATCACGATAGAGGACGCGTTCGAACGTCCGTCCGCCATCGAGCGAACGGAAGATGCCCCGCTCGGCGTTCGGGCCGTACGGGTGCCCGAGCGCCGCGACGAACAGTCGCTCGGAGTTCGTTGGATCGACCACGACCTGGGCGATCTGCTGCGTGTCGCGCAGGCCCAGGTGCGTCCACGTCCTGCCGGCGTCGGTGGACTTGTACATCCCGTCGCCGGTGGCCAGGTCGGGGCGCTGCTGCCCTTCGCCGGTGCCGACGTAGACCACGTTCGGATCGGAGGGCGCCACGGCCAGGGCGCCGATGGAGCCGGTGGGCTGCTCGTCGAAAATGGGGTTCCAGCTGCGCCCGGCGTCAGTGGTCTTCCAGACGCCGCCGTTGACAACACCGATGTAGAACGTGTGGGGCTGCTCCGGCACGCCGTCGAGCGCCTTGGTGCGGCTGGCGCGGTGCGGTCCGATGTTTCGCCAGCGCAGGTCGGCAAACAGCGCAGGGCCGATGGCCGGCGGGGTCTGCGCGGCCAGTTCGTGGACCGGCGGTCCACCGGTCAGGCCGGCGAGACAGACGACCACGAGGGCCGGGATTCTCAAGCCCAAGAGAACGCTTCGCATCGGCGGAGTGTAGCCGAAACTTCCGCGCAGCCCATGCGTATGATTCACCAAGATGCGACGTCACCGCGTCCTGCCAGGAGGACCTTTGGTACGCACCCTTCGAGCCGTCCGGTTTCTGTTCATGGCGCCCGCGCTCGTCCTGTTCCTGTTCGTCATCAACCTGATGACATCGCCCGGCCACTGGTGGGTTCAGTGGGCCGCGCTCGGGATCGGCATCGCATGGGTCTTCAGCCTGCTCCGTGTCATCCGCGCGGTGGTCGTGGCCGGGGGCCTGGCAGCGGTCAGCGCGTACCTGCTGAGCCGAAGCCGCAACCACTAGCCATCTGGCGCGCGGTATAACGAGGTGACCGTGAGCGCGCGGCACGCCCCCTGGATCCGGTGAAAGACGCGGGGCCGCAGGTCGATTGGACGATGCCTTGCACGGAACCCGGTCACCCCCGCGATCGTGAGTGAACGGTTGGTGCGGAAGAGAGGACTCGAACCTCCACCCTGTTGCCAGGACTAGCTCCTGAGGCTAGCGCGTCTGCCAATTCCGCCACTTCCGCAGGCTGCGGCCGCTCGATGAGCGGCCTCCGGGTTGCGTCACCCGTGGGCAGGAGACTGTAAGTATAGCCTAACGCTCGGCCGTGAATGCAAACCGACCCTTCCACACTGCCGTTTGCGCTTCGACCACCGCCAGGAAGGCCTGGGCTGCGTGGGATAGCGTAGCCTCGCGCCGATGCACGAGCCGCAATTTACGCTCGAACGCCAGGTCGGGCACCCGTACGCGAACCAGTTCGCGGCGCGCCAGTTCGCCCTCGATCGCGATGGCGGGCAGCAGGGCCACGCCGTTGCCCATGGCCACGAACTTCTTGATCGCGTCGATGGTGGGCATCTCGACGGGCATCTGCAACTGGACGCGCTTGTCCTGGAAGGTTTCGATGACCTTGTGGCGGTACGGTGAATCGACGTGATGCGCCACGAACGACTCGCCCGACAACTCCGTGATCCCGACCTTGGCGCGGCGGGCGAACGGATGCGTCGGCGGCACCACGAAGGCCAGTTCGTCTCGATAGACCACAATCGAGGTGAGATGGTCGAGATCGGGGCGGAAGGAGACCACTCCCAGGTCGGCGCCGTAGTCGAGCACCTGGCCGGGAATACGGCTGGCCAGGGCCCGCTGCACGGTGACGTACACGTCCGGATACAGCCGACGGTACTCGTGCAGCAGGGGCAGCAGGTAGAGGCACGTCAACTCGTTGGCTGCCAGCGTGAGCCGACCCGACCGCAACTGCCGCACGTCATCGAGCGCGGCCATCGCCTGTTGGCGGAAGTTGATCAACCGCTCCGCGTGCACGGCCAGCACCCGGCCCGCGTCGGTCAGCAGGCCCCGCCGGCTGGCACGGTCGAACAGCGGACGGCCGACTTCGTCTTCGAGCCGCTTGATCGTCTGGCTGATGGCCGGCTGCGTCCGGTAGAGCGCTTTGGCCGCCGCCGAGAAGCTGCCCTCGCGAATGACGGCCAGAAACGCTTCCAGTTGCGAGAGTTCCATGAGCCCACACTATAAGATGTTCCGTATGATTCCATAGTAATTATTACTTTGACTTATTTGGTCGCCCACCCCAGACTCAAACCTTGGAGTTTGTACTGGCATGAACGGACGCGCCCACATCCGCATCTTCGACACCACGCTCCGGGACGGCGAGCAGGCCCCCGGCTTCAGCATGACGCCGTCGGAAAAAGTGCGCATGGCCGAGCAGCTCGAAGGTCTCGGCGCCGACATCATCGAGGCGGGGTTCCCCGTCTCGTCCCAGGGCGACTTCGACGCCGTGCGGGCCGTGGCAGCCACCCTGCGCAACGCGTCGGTGGCAGGCCTGGCACGCGCGGTGCCGGGTGACATCGATCGCGCATGGGCGGCGCTCTCCGGGGCGCGGCGGCCGCGCATCCACGTGTTCCTGGCGACCTCCGACCTGCACCTGCAGCACAAGCTGCGCATCGACCGCGCGGCCTGCCTGTCCCGCGCGCGCGAAGCCGTGCGTCACGCCTGCGCCCTGACGCCCGACGTGGAGTTCTCGGCCGAGGACGCCACGCGCAGCGACCTCGACTTCCTGGGCGAGGTGGCGGAGGCCGCCGTCGAGGCGGGCGCGACGACGATCAACCTGCCCGACACCGTGGGCTATGCGCTGCCAGCGGACATCACCCGGATGTTCACGGCCGTCCGCCAACGCGTCGGTGATGGCATCACCCTGTCGGCCCACTGCCACGACGACCTCGGGATGGCGGTGGCCAACTCGATTGCCGCGGTCCAGGCGGGGGCGCGCCAGGTGGAGTGCACCATCAACGGCATCGGTGAGCGAGCGGGCAACGCCGCGCTCGAAGAGTTCGTGATGGCGCTGCACGTGCGCCGCGACAGCCTGCCCTACCAGACGGGCATCGTCACGACACGTCTGGTGCCGACCAGCGAAGTGCTCAGCGCGATCGTCGGCATTGGTGTGGCGCCGAACAAAGCCGTGGTGGGCGCCAACGCGTTCGCGCACGAGGCGGGCATCCATCAGGACGGGATGCTCAAGAACGCGCTCACCTACGAGATCATGCGCCCCGAATCGGTCGGCGCGGCCGGCACGCGCCTGGTACTCGGCAAGCACTCCGGCATGCGTGGGCTCGATGCCCGCTGCCGGGCGCTCGGGCAAAAGCTCGGCGAGGCGGAGCTCGAGCGCGTGTACCGCCGGGTGACCGAACTGGCCGACCGCAGCAAGACCGTCACAGACGAACAGCTGGCCGCGATTGTGGGCGAAGAGGCGACGACGGCGCCCGCCTCCGGCGCGGCCCGCCGTCCCGTCGCCGCACGCGGTCAGGGAGCGGCATGTCGCTGAACGTCGTACTGCTGCCCGGCGACGGAATCGGCCCGGAGGTCACTGCCGAAGCGGCGCGGCTGCTCGGGCGCATCGGGGAACTCTACCGTCACGCGTTCCGGCTGATCACGTGTCCGGTCGGCGGCGCGGCCATCGAGCAGGAGGGCTCCAGCCTTCCGGCCCGTACCCTCGACGCCTGCCTGGTGGCCGACGCCGTGTTGCTCGGCGCCGTGGGCCATCCGCGCTACGAGGACCGCTCGCCCGCCGATCGCCCCGAAGCCGGCCTGCTCGCGCTGCGCAAGGCGCTTGGCGGATTCGCCAACCTCCGTCCCGCAGCGTGCCACCCGGCCCTGGCCGATCGGACGCCGTTCCGTACCGAGCGCGTGCAGGGCGCCGACATTCTCATCGTCCGGGAGCTGCTGGGCGGCCTGTACTTCGGGGAGCCGCGCGGGTACCGCGATCCGGAGACGGCTTTCAACACCCTGGTGTACTCGAAGTCCGAAGTCGAACGCGTCGCCCGCGTGGCCTTCGACCTGGCGCGCGGCCGGCGGCGTCGCGTCTCGTCGATCGACAAGGCCAACGTTCTCGAAACCTCACGGCTCTGGCGCAACGTAGTCACCGAGGTGGGGCGCGATTACCCGGACGTGGCACTCGAGCACGTCTACGTCGACACCTGCGCCATGCGAATGGCGACCAACCCGGCGAGCTTCGACGTCATCCTGGCCGACAACCTGTTCGGTGACATCCTGAGCGATCAGGCGGCTTCGGTCGCAGGTTCCCTCGGTGTACTGCCGTCGGCGTCCATTGGCGGCCGCGTAGATCTCTACGAACCCGTCCACGGCTCGGCGCCCGACATCGCCGGACAGGGTCTGGCCAACCCCATTGGCGCCATCGCCAGCGTGGCGATGCTGCTGCGGCACTCGGCGCGCCTGCCCCGGGAGGCCCAGGCGGTGGAACAGGCCATCGACGTGGCGCTGGCGTCCGGGGCACGCACGCGCGATCTGGCCGGCCCCGGCGAGACGTCGCTCTCGACTCGCGAAATGGGCGATGCCATCGAGCACGCGCTCGTCGAGTTGTTCGACCGCCACCACACCTATCACGCGGTGTAGGCATGCAGCTGCGGCGCGCCATCCTGCCCAACGCGCGAGCGCCGCGCCGCGGCCCAGACTTTAGTCATGTTCGCGCGCCCCGGCAGGAGGACCGCGCCGAGGGTGGCGCGGCCCGGCCCGCAGGTCGGCGCGCTCACGTTGGAGGACCGAAACGATGATGATGCACGACGCTGATGCCGATCTGGACCTGATCCGTGGCCGCCGGGTGGCGGTGATTGGGTACGGTTCGCAGGGGCACGCCCACGCGCTCAACCTGCGCGACAGCGGCGTGGATGTTCGGGTGGGTCTGCGCCCGGGGGGCCGATCGTGGGCGACGGCCCAGCGGGACGGCTTCGAGCCACTCGATCCGGCTGCGGCCGCAGAATGGGGCGACGTCATCATGATGCTGGCGCCCGATCTCGAACAGCCCAAGCTGTTTCGCGAGCAGATTGCCCCGCACCTCGCACCGGGACAGATGCTCCTTTTCGCGCACGGCTTCGCCATTCGTTACGGCTGGATCACCCCGCCCGAAGGGGTTGACGTGGCCATGGTGGCGCCGAAGGCGCCCGGGCACCGCGTGCGGGAAGTGTTCGTCGAAGGAGCGGGCACGCCTGCCCTTGTCGCCGTGCATGCCGATTGCAGCGGCCAGGCCCGTGCGCTCGCCCTCGCGTATGCCAAGGCGCTCGGCTGCACCCGGGCCGGTGTCATCGAAACCACGTTCGCCGAAGAAACCGAGACCGATCTGTTTGGTGAGCAGGCCGTTCTGTGCGGCGGCGTGAGCGCCTTGATCAAGGCCGGGTTCGAGACCCTCGTCGAGGCCGGGTACCAGCCGGAGGTGGCCTATTTCGAGTGCCTCCACGAGTTGAAGCTCATCGTCGATCTCATCTACCGGGGCGGGCTGAGCTTCATGCGCTACTCGGTCAGCGACACGGCCGAACACGGCGACTACACGGCCGGACCGCGCATCGTGACCGATGAAACGCGGCGGAACATGAAGGCGATTCTCGCCGACATCCAGTCGGGCGCCTACGCCGAGCGCTGGAAGCTCGAACACGAGCAGGGGCTCACGTGGTTCAAAGCGGAGCGCGAGCGGCAGCGCGATCATACGATCGAGCAGGTGGGGGCGCGCCTCAGGGCGGGCATGCCGTTCCTCGAGCCGGCCAGGGTGCCCGACGAACACCCCACAGCGACCCCTTGAAGCAGGGGACGGCCGTGCGCGTCGGCTAATCCGGTCCGGTGACGCCGGCTAGATGCCGTGGCCGTAGCCCGAGTCGTAGACGTCCACGTACACAGGTGCCGGTTCCAAGGGGCCGGCGCCTGTGCCGCTGTCCTCCAGCATCACCACCACTTCGCGGACCGCGTAGCCGGCGGGGCGATGGGCCCTGACGGCACTTTCCACCGCCGCACAGAGTGACGCCAGCGCCGCCTGATCGGGGGCATGCTCCTGTCCAGTCACCGTCACTTTGATCCCTCCCATGTCACTGTCGGCCATGACTATCGTCTCTCCTCGTTTTCGGTCACAACGCGAAAAAGGCCACCCCCCTCTGCGGGTAGTGGCCTCGAAGTCACTGCGCTGTCGGTCCAGGCTGCGCTACCCGCGGGTCGTTGGTGCAGGGCCGATCCAGCCCAGCAGAAGGGCCAGTGCGGGCGGCCGACCATCACCACACACACTGACCCCCGCGCGATAGCCCCGAACGGACGCGGGCAGGCAGGTGTGCTTCACGGGTTCTCGCGTAGAGTAGGCATGCCGCCCCCTCCCCGTCAAGAGATCCGCGGCTGGCGGCAGAGCGGGGGGCTGGCTACGGACTCCGGTAGCGGCCCAGCAATTCACGAACGCGGTCTATCGGCAGCGCATCGGCGACGCCGACGGCGCTCGTTACGGTCGTGGCGCGAAACAAGGAGTTGTAGACCGCCTCTTCTGTGGCCTCCAGCGCCGCCTGGAAGAGGGGAGACACGCCGTCGGTGGGCAGGAGGGTCCGGGCGGCGGGTCGTTCAGACCCGAATTCCACGCGCAGGTCCGGCGCGGTCGAGAATGCTATCGCAAAGTCGCCGCTGCCGTTGCTGAAGGACGACCCGGTGCGCGCCAGGCCGAACACGGCCCGGGCCGCCAGTCGCTTCAGGTCCCGGGCATCGAGCGGCGCGTCGGTTGCCACCACGATCATGCACGAGCCGTCGCCGCGGCCATCGGGCCCCTCGGCCGGACCGCCGCCCCTGCGGGGCTGGTAGGCGTAGCGCCCGAGGAGTTTGCCGATGGGGACGCCGTCGATCGCCAGTACGCCGCCGAAGTTAGTTTGCACCAGCACGCCCAGCGTGTAGCCGCCCAGCTCGGCTGGCAGGTGCCGCGACGCCGTGCCGATGCCGCCCTTCCAGCCGAAGGCGCGCGTGCCGGTACCCGCGCCCACGCTGCCTTCCTCGACGGGTCCCCCTCGCGCGGCGCGCAAGGCGTCCAGGACGTGGACCGGCGTCACCGCCCGGGCACGAATGTCGTTGAGCCCCCCGTCGTTGGTTTCGCCCACCAACGCGTTGACGGACCGGACCTCTTCGTTTCCCGCCTGCTGGAGCGTCCAGCGCACGAGCCCTTCGATCACCGGTCCCACCGCCAGCGTGTTGGTCAGCGCGATGGGCGTTTCGATGGTGCCCAGCTCGTCCACCTGGGTGGAGCCAGCCAGCTTGCCGAAGGCGTTCCCCACGAACACCGCGCCCGGCACCTTGTCCTCGAAGACATTGCCCCCGTGCGGGACGATCACGGTGACGCCCGTGCGGGTGCGGTCCCCCTGGTTGAGCGTGGTGTGCCCGACACGCACGCCCTCGACGTCGGTAATCGCGTTGAGCCGGCCGACGGGGAACACGCCCGGGGCGATGCCGAGATCGCGCGCGCGCGGGCGCGCATCGGGCTGGGCGCCGACCGCGACGCCCGCCAGCAGAGCCATAATCCAGTACACGCGCACGTGACCTCCTGCAGCCCGCCCCTTGTGGGCCGGGGAACGAACTCGGGTCGTCGAAGTGCGCATGATACGATCCTCGGTCTCCCATTGAAAATGTCCGAAGAACGATTCGCCTCAGCCGCTCCGCTTCCCAGCCGCATCCATCGCCTGCACGAGCTGTCGCTCGACTTGTGGTGGAGTTGGGACAATCGCGCCCGCGACGTGTTCCGCCGCCTGGACTACCCACTGTGGCGGCGCAGCGCGCACAATCCGGTGAAGCTGCTCCAGCAGATCTCCGCCGCCCGGTTGCGGCAGGTGGCCGAGGATCCCCGGTTTCTGCAGCTGTACGACGAGGCCGTCACCGGACGAGACGAGGAGCGGCGTCTCGTGCATCCCTGGTGGAGCACCAACGGGGAGGTCATCAACGGCGGGACGATTGCGTACTTCTCGGCCGAGTTCGCCCTGCATCAGTCCCTCCCCATCTACGCTGGCGGCCTCGGCGTGCTCGCCGGCGATCACTGCAAGGAGGCCAGTGACCTGGGCGTCCCGCTGGTCGGCGTGGGTTTCATGTACCCGCAGGGGTACTTCCATCAGCGGATGTCGAACGACGGGTGGCAGGAGGAGCACTACGAGCGACTCACGTGGACCGAGGCGCCCATCGAGACGGCGTTGACGCCCGAAGGCCGGCCCTGTGTGACCGCGGTCCCGCTGGGCGACCGGACGGTTCTGGCTGCCGTGTGGCGCGTGCGCGTCGGCCGCGTGCGACTCTTCCTGCTCGACACCGACCTCGAGGAGAACGCCCCGTGGGACCGCGAGCTGTCCGCGCGCCTGTACGGCGGCGATCGCGAGATCCGGATCCAGCAGGAGGTCATCCTCGGCATCGGTGGTGTTCGGGCCTTGCGCGCGCTGGGCGTGACGCCGACCGTCTGGCACCTCAACGAGGGGCACGCCGCGTTCGTCGCCCTGCAACGCATCCGCGATCTGGTGGAACGCGGCCGTTCGTTCGACGCGGCCCTCGACGAGGTGCGACGCTCCACGGTGTTCACCACCCACACGCCGGTGCCGGCTGGCCACGATGCGTTTCCGTTTCACCAGGTCGAGAAGCACCTGGCCGGGTGCTGGGGCGACATGGGCCTGCACCGCGAGCGGTTCCTCGCCCTCGGCCAGCACGACAGCGGGCACGGGTCGCAGTTCAACATGACCGCCCTGGCCATGCGGACGTCCGAGCACATCAACGCCGTGAGCGCGCTCCACGGCGAGGTGACGCGAGCCATGTGGCAGTCCATCTGGCCCGACACGCCGGTCGACCGGCTGCCCGTTCGGTTCGTCACCAACGGCGTGCACGTCCCGACGTGGATGGCGGCCGCCATGGTGGACCTCTTCGCACGGTATCTGGGCGCGGGGTGGCTCGATCGCACCGACGACCCGGCCCTCTGGGACGGCCTGCTCGCCATCCCGGACGCCGAGCTGTGGGCGGTGCGAAACGAGCTGCGCCAGGATCTGTTCGAGTTCATTCGCGAACGCCGGCGCACGCTGTGGACCGAGCGACAGGTGGGCCCCAACGGCATCGTCGCGGCCGGCGCGCTGCTCGATCCGCGCGCCCTCACGATCGGCTACGCGCGGCGGTTCACGTCTTACAAGCGCCCGGAACTCATCTTTCAGGACGCCGAACGGCTGGCACGTATCGTCAACAACCTCGATCATCCGGTGCAGATCGTGTTTGCCGGCAAGGCCCATCCCGCCGACGAGCCCGCCAAGCACCATCTGCAGCGGGTGTTCAAGCGCTGCATCGATCCCGAGTTCGGCGGCCGCATCGCGTTCATCGACGACTACGACATGCACGTGGCACACTACCTCGTGCACGGTTGCGACGTGTGGCTGAACCACCCGCGGAAACCGCTCGAAGCCAGCGGAACGAGCGGAATGAAGGCCGCGCTCAACGGCGTCCCGCACTTCAGCATCGGCGACGGGTGGTGGGCCGAGGGTTACAACGGCCGCAACGGGTGGCTGATCGAGAGCCAGGCGGACCCCGACGACCAGGCCGCCACCGACGCCGCCGACGCCGATGCGCTGTACGCGCTGCTCGAGAAGGAAATCGTTCCGACGTTCTACGATCGGGACACTCAGGATACGCCCGTCGGCTGGCTGCGGGTGGTCCGCGAGGCGATGCGCTCGAATATCCCGCGATTCTCGGCCCGCCGGATGCTCAAGCAGTACGTGACCGAGATGTACGGGCCCGCGGCGAGCGCGACGGTCCGCACCTAGGGGGCCGAAGGGCGTCTCAGGGCGAGGCCGCGGCGAGAGCCGGCCCGCCGGGGGGGCGCCACCGGGGGGGCCGGCGAAGTACAATCCGAAGGATGTCACGAAAGTCCGTGGGCAAGACCAAGTGCGCCCTGTGCGGCGCCAAGGAAGTGGCCGAGCCGCGCGGCGACGAGCGCTACTGTCGCGATTGCTGGGACAAGAGAATCGCGGTCGAGGAGATCGTCGCGCGCGAGTTCGTGATGAAGCGGTACATCCGCGCGCACAGCGCCGAGAAGTACCTCATCTACCACTCCACGCAAAAGCGGCCGGTCGGCCAGCTCATCGTCGTCGATGACGGGTACGATCTGTTCCTCACGATGACGCTCTATCCGAATTTCTCGTGGGACGAACCGGCCTATCACCTGGAAGGCGATCCCGAGGGCCGCACCTTTGCCGAACTGCTCGTGGACGTGGTGGCGACCGAGGTCATCGAGCCGTGGGGCGGTGGCAAGTGGCACCTCGAAATGTTCCGATCCGTCGCGGCTGAGCCGGAGGACTGGAACGGCGAGATGTAAGTGTCTATAATTCCCCTCGGAGGAACTCACATGAATCGCCTGAGCCTGCGCGCGTTGGCCCCTCTCGCGGCGTTTGCCCTCACCCTCGCAGTGGCCGCGCCGTCGGCCGCCCAGAGAAAGCTCATCTCGCCCCAACGCGGCGAGGCCAACGTCGAAATCACCAAGCCCAACACCAAGGTCGTCAAGGGCGAGGTGATCACGGTCATCATGGTGAAGAACGTCTCACCGGCCCCGATTGCGTTGCTGAAGGTCGAAGAGAACTGGTACGACAAGGGAGGTAACCCGATCGGCGGCGACATTTTTCGTCACCTGAAGCCGTTCATGCCGGGAGAGGTCTTGAAGGTGGAGCTGAGGTCGCCGCGGCGCCCCGGCATGGACTCGAACCAGTACCAGTTCAGTCACGCCAACGGCACCGTCAAGACCACGGTGGTGCCGAAGCTGGAGCTGCCGCCTACCAGCTAGTCCGTTCGACCAGACCATCGGCGAGTGTCGCCACGAGCGGCACTCGCCACGTATCCCCCCGCCAGGCTCGCACCACGAGCACCAGCCACAGCACGACCCCCGCCACCCACACCAGATTGCCAAGCGCCCGCACCACGGGGTAAGCCTGACTGGATACCGCCAGGGCCACGGCGCTCGATGCGCCCAGCAGTGCCAGCAGCAGCGACACGCTGCCGAACAGCACGACGGCTTGCGCCGCGTGGAACCGGACCAGGCGATCACGCCGTTCCAGGATCAGGAACAGGATGCCGGTCACCCACCAGACGCTATAGGAGAGTACCGAAGCGAGGCGCGCGTCGATGCCGGTCGTGCTCGGTCCGGTCACGGCCGCCGCTCGGCCGGCAGCACCCGAATCACCGTCTCGCGCGCGACCCGCGGCTGATCGGCCAGTCGGGACACGGCCTCGACGCGCAGCACGTACAGACCCGGCGCGACGTCCTTCAGCGGAATGCGGGCCGCGAACCCGTAGCCTCCCGCCGACCCCTTCAACTCGGAGCTGTCCCGCTCCTCGCGCGTCTGGAACACGCTCTGGCCGCCCTCGGCCCTGAGCTGCGCCGAGATGTCCACCTTGTGGGGCTGCCCTCCGCTGTTGTCGTACGCCTCGGCGAACAGGGCGAGCTCGTCGTTCTGGGGAAACTCCCGGTAGCTCGAGAGCGGCCCCGGCAGCAACTGCTGCAGCGGGTCCTTGGTTCGTGCAGTCGGCGCGATGGCGCTGGCCGCCGACGTCAGCGCCAGACTGCTCATCACCAGCTTGCCGTCCGTGAAATCAGGGACCTCGAGGTCGTAGGACACCGAGCCGGCCTTGCGCGTGTTGGCCTCCCGGGCGCCGATACGCATCGTGTAGCGTCCGGGCGGCAAGTCGATTTGCGAGATGACGCGGAAGCCCAGCGCGCGGACGCGCGCCACGGTGTCGGCCTTCATGTTCAGATCGAGGGTGCTGCGGCCGCCGGAAAACGACTTGCCCTTCTGATCCACGGCCACCACGGCCATCTCCAGGTGGTTGCGGAAGGCGCCATCCTTCTCGGTCAGGGGCAGCGTGGCGCCCGCGATGAGCGTCGACACGACCACCGATCCGTTGGGCTGCGGCCCCTTGAACACCGCCGCGGTTGCCGCCATCGGCAGTTCCGACAGGGGGAGCGGACTGCCCATGGCGTTGCTCAGCTCGATGGTCGGATCGTTGGGACCTGGCGGCTTCGTCTCCGCGACGCGGCCACGCGCGGCGACGTAGCCCTTGCGTGCCCGCACCTGGGCCTCGGGCCGCCCCGGCACTCGCACCTCGATCTTGCGGAAGCGGCCGTCGCGGCGGTCGTTGGTCGGGTAGTAGCCGAGCACGTAGTACGAGCTGTTGTCGTCCACGATGCGCTGGAAGGCCGAGGCGAAGTCGTTGCTGCTGACCACGGCGAACCCGCCGGTCTCGGCCGCCAGCACGCGCAGGCTGTCCTGGCCGAGCCGCGCCTCGTTCCACAACGAGCCCGGGTTGATGCCGAGCGACGGATCGTCGGGGAAGGCCTGCACCTCGATGCCTTCCTCCGAGAGCCCACCGAGCCCGCGTGGATCCACGCCGTAGATGGACACGTTCGCGCGCGTCGCATCGGCCAGCAGGTCTCGCGTGGCGTTCATGATGGTGGTGGCGTCGCGGTTGTTGATCGGATCGGTGATGTCGTAGTCGATGCCCTCGCTGAACAGCACCAGCGCCTTGCGGCGTCCGCTGATCCCGCCGAGGTACTGCGCGAGCTTCCGCATCGAGTCGAGCGTGGATCGCGCCTGGTACCCGCGCTCCGCATCGTCGAGATCGTCGATGCGGTCGCCCTGCTGGCGCGTCTGACGGGTGCGCTGTTCCTGGTCGATGCGGTTCAGCGTCGAGGACCGGACCTTGCGGCCCATGAACTTGTCCACGGCCTCGAGCAGCAGCCGCTGATTCGTCGTGAATTCCTGCCCGGCGTCGGTCCGGCCGCTGGTGTGGACCACGGCGACCAGGTCGTTGGCGCCCACGTAGCGTTCGATGAACTGGCGGGCCGCCGCCCGGACCCGCGACGAGCGCTGGACGTTGGTGTGCAGATCGTCGAGCACCACCAGATACACTCGGCCGTTCAAGCCGGCGAGATTGGTGGCAACGTCGGGCTCGATGGGCCGCGATGCGAAGAGCGGCCGCGGCGCCCGCTCCACCGGCAGGTTCACCACCGAGAAGACGGTCACCTGCTGGGGCTTGCCGTCCTCGAGCACCTGGAAGTCGTTCGCCGTCAACCCCGTGATGAAGCGCCCGCTCGCGTCGAGTACCCGGGCGTCGACCTCGACGTAGTTGACCTCGGCCCGGAACGTCACGGGCGGCTGCTGCGCATCGGGCGCCGGTGGAGGCTGCTGGGCCGTCATCGGCCCCGCCGTCGCGGCCACCAACAGGGCCGCACCCCAGAGACGTGTACGGAGGCTCATCGGTCGGTCAGGCACCACGGCAGGCATGGCCCATTATAGGACGGTGATCCGACCGGGATGGCCGGCACCGGAGGGCGGTCTGTACTGCCCAGGCAGCGCTGCTCCGCAGAATGCCGGGACCTGGCGTCGCGCTTCGGCCCGGCCCGGGCATCGCCGTCGAGCACGGCAAGACTTTGACGCCGCGCCGGGCGTCAAACCTGAAGGGGAGGGCTATACTCCGAAGACCATGGCCGTAGACGTGAATGCCGTGCAGCGTGCGCTGAAGACCGAAGGCCTCGACGGCTGGCTGCTCTACGACTTCCAGGGCCAGAATCCCATTGCGGGCCGCGTCGCGGGGCTGTCGGGCGCGACCGGCCATCTCGCCACACGCCGCTGGTTTTACCTGATTCCCGCCACGGGCCAGCCGCGCGGCCTCGTGCACGCCATCGAGCGGCACAACCTCGATCACCTCCCGGGACCGAAGGCCGTGTACGCGGGCCGGCTGCAACTCGAATCCGGGTTGAAGAACCTCGTCAGCGGCCTGCCGCGCGTGGCCATGGAGTATTCGCCGCTAAACGCCATCCCGTACGTATCGCGCGTGGACGCCGGGACCGTGGAAATGGTGCGCGAGGCCGGGGCCGAGGTGGTGACCAGCGGCGACCTGGTGCAGCGCTTCGACGGTCTCTGGGACGAGGCGGCGATCGCAACCCACATGGAGGCCGCCGAGAAGCTGCATCGCATCAAAGATCGCGCCTTCGAGACCGTGGCCTTGCGCGTCCGAGACGGCGTACCGACCACGGAGTTCGACATCCAGCGGCTCATGGTGGGCTGGTTTGCCGACGAGGGCCTGGTCTCGGAATCGGCGCCCAATGTCTCGGCCCAGGAGAATGCGGGTAATCCGCACTACCTCCCCACCGCGGCCCGCCATCGCGCAATCGAGCGGGACGAGCTCGTGCTCATCGACCTGTGGGGCAAGTGCAATCGCGCCGGCGCGGTGTTTGCAGACATCACCTGGGTCGGATTCACGGGGACCGCCATCCCCGACCGCATGGCGCGGCCGTTTGCGGCCATCGTCGCGGCCCGTGACGCCGCGGTGAGCACCGTGCAGGACGCGGCCCGCGCAGGGCGGCCGGTTCGCGGTTTCGAACTGGACCGCGTGGCGCGCCAGGTCATCGAACAGGCGGGGTTCGGCGATGCGATCCTGCACCGCACCGGCCACAGCCTGGGCGAACAGGTTCACGGCAACGGTGCACACCTCGACGATTTCGAGACACACGACGAGCGCCGGCTCATGGCCGGCAGCGGCTTCACGGTCGAGCCGGGCGTGTATTTCGAGGAGTTCGGCGTGCGGACGGAAATCAACGTCGTGTGGGGCGCCGCCGGCCCCAACGTGACCGGGCCGCGCCAGACAAGTATCATTCCGTTAGTGTAGGTGGAGGAATTCAATGTCGAGTCGCAAAACCACGCTGTTCTACGCGCTGCTCCTCGCGGTGGCCTCTGCGGCCGTTGGCCTGGTCGTCGCCTCCCGCCTCGATCTGTCGCCGGCGTCGTCGGCGCAGACAATGGCGGCCCCGCCGATGAACAGCGCACCGCTGAGCGGTCCGGTCGATGCCGGAACCTTCCGGACCATCGCCAAGGCCGTCTCTCCGGCCGTGGTCAACATCAGGTCCACATCGAAGCAGCGCGCCCAGGAGATGACCGAGTTCTTCGGCGGCGGGGATGACCTGCTCGAGCGCTTCTTCGGCGGCGGCGGCCGCGGTCAGAATCAGCCTCCGCGCGAGCAGGAAGCACAGGCCGCCGGCACCGGCTTCGTCATCAGCAAGGACGGGTTCATCCTCACCAACAATCACGTCGTCGACAACGCGACGAAGATCGAAGTGTCGCTCTACGGCGAGGATTCGGACATCTATTACGAGGCCAAAATCATCGGCCACGATCCGCTGAGTGACAGCGCCCTCATCAAGCTGGTCGACACCCCGAGAACGCCGCTCACCGAGGTCAAGTTCGGCGACTCGGCGCAGATGGAACCGGGTGACTGGGTCATGGCCATCGGCAACCCGTTCGGGCTGGCGCACACCGTGAGCGTTGGCGTCATCAGCGCGACGGAACGGCCCTTCCCCATCACCGACGGCCGCTCCCAGGATGTGCTGCAGACCGATGCGGCCATCAACCCCGGCAACTCCGGCGGTCCCCTGCTCAACGTGCGCGGAGAGGTGGTGGGCATCAACACGGCTATCTACACCGACGCCCGGCAGCAGGGCAACATCGGCATCGGGTTCGCGATTCCCATCAACATGGTGCGCGAGCTGCTGCCGCAGCTGCGGCAGGGTAAAGTGACGCGCGGCGTAATCGGCGTGCAAGTCCTGCCCGTGCCGGCCGATGCGCTCTCGGAGTTCGGCCTCAAGGAGCGCCGGGGTGCCCTGGTCGCGGTCGTGAGCCCCGATGGTCCGGCCCAGAAGGCCGGACTCGAGCCCGGTGACGTCATTGTCGAGTTCAACGGCAAGGGCGTGCGCAACCGTGACGACCTCGTGTCCTTCGTGGTCGGCACCAAGCCGGGCACCACGGTGCCCGTCAAGGTGCTGCGCGACAAGAAGGAGCGCGTAATGAATCTCACGATCGACGAGCTCAACCTCGAATCAGAGACAGCGCGCACCGCGCGCGGCGGCCCCAGAGAGGAACCCGAGGAGCAGGCGTCCACCGGCTTCGGTCTCACGATGGGCCCGCTGACGGCGGACATCGCACGTCGGCTGCAGATGCCGGCCGATGCCTCGGGCGTGCTAATTACCGGGGTGGAGCAGGGCAGCCCGGCATTTCGGGCGGGCCTGCTGCGCGGTGACGTCATTCTCCAGGTGAATCGCCAGACGGTGACCGCCCCGGCCGAGGCGGGTCGTCTCCTCAGCCAGGTGCCGGACGGTTCCACCGCCTTTTTCCTGATCCTCCGCAACGGACAGGAAACCTTCGTCACCGTGCGGAAGCGCTAGCCCGCACCAAGCCGAGGGTGGGGTAGTCTGAAGGGCGGGTCCAGTGACCCGCCCTTGCTCTGTATGGCCCTCGAACGAGAGATCAAACTGCGCTTCGACTCCGCCGACGACGCGCGCGCGCGGGTGACCGCTCTGGGGGCCACGCCGCTGCGCGGGCGCCGTCTCCAGGAGGACGCCTTGCTCGATACGACCGATGACGCGCTCGGCCACCGGCGCTCGGCGCTCCGCATCCGCAGCGAACCGGGCAAGAGCCTGCTCACCTACAAGGGACCGCCGCAGGCGGGGCCGATGAAGTTGCGCGAGGAACTGGAAACGCCGGTCGGCGATGGCACGGTACTGCTGGCCATCCTCGAAGCGCTGGGACTGCGCATCCGCTTCCGCTATGAGAAATACCGCGAGGAGTTCGTGTCGGGCGATCTGGTCATCGCCATCGACGAAACGCCGGTGGGCGTCTTCGTGGAGCTCGAAGGCAGCGAGACGCACATCCACGACACCGCGCGGCTGCTGGGGTTCTCGCCCGCCGACTACATCACCGATTCCTATCGCACGCTCTTCCTGGCCTACCGCGATCCGCAGGGCAGCGCCGACATGGTCTTTGCGGATCCGTCCGATTCATGAACTCCATCGGACGCTGGCCGGCTCTGGTTCTGGCCGCAGGGTACGGCACCAGGCTACGGCCGCTGTCGGACGTGCGGGCGAAGGCGGCCCTGCCCGTCGCCGGGCGGCCGCTCATCGTCCGAATACTCGA
>Ga0073904_10000990_pt1 | contig 21051 bp, 18 predicted proteins | sample KloWWTrecipitate_FD_66668 | JGI IMG/M metagenome (GOLD analysis project Ga0073904, IMG submission 66668) | Active sludge microbial communities from Klosterneuburg, Austria, studying microevolution and ecology of nitrifiers - Klosterneuburg... | ecosystem: Engineered > WWTP > Aerobic digester >... | reverse complement strand
GGCTGCCATCGTGCTGCTGCTGATCGTGGAGTCCCTGATCGTCAGCGACGTCAATCGCACCCGGGACCATGCCCTCGAAGTACTGGAATCCACGGCGCGACAGGAAACCGAGGCCAAGTCCCGCGAGCTGTCGCAGGTCCTGGCCGACCTGTACGTCACGACGCGCACGATCGCGATGCTGCCCGCCGTGCGCCGGCCTGCAGCGCAGAACCGCGCATCGGACAAGGACGACGTGATCGATGGGCGTCGCTTCACGACCAGCGACGCACAGACCGTGACGCAGCTCTATCTGCACCTGGCGGACCTGATGTCCGTGTCCGAGATCTACATCGTCTATGACGGCTTCAAGCCGCAGCGCGGCGAAGTCCCCTTCCTGATGTTCGACTCCGTGATCGTCGACCGCTTTCGCCACCTCAGCCAGACGGCTCGGGAATCGACACATGGACACCTGCTCGGAGAAGCGCCGGAACAGGTCGAAGAGGAGGAATACGCGCAGATCGTTCACCAGCTGAACCAGTTCAGGCGAGACCACCCGACTCTGCCCGCCCAGGCCCCGCATGGCATGCCCAGCCTGGTATCGGAGCCCATCATCACCTGCGACAACTCGCAGTTCCTTTCAACCTCGGGAAGCCAGCAACGCGATCGCACCGGGATGATGCTTTCGGTGCCGATCTACGACGAGGAAACGGGAGCGTTCAAGGGCCTGGTGACCACCGTGGTTCGGCTCAATGTGCTCGAGGCGCGGCTGCTCGGCTGGCCGAACATTCCGGTGACACCGGAAGAGCGATCGCTGGCAAAGGATGCGGGCCTCGACAAGACACCAGCGGCGGACTACGCATTGACGCACGAGGCGAGCTCCATCGCGGTGACGGATCGGCGCAATGCCGGGCTGCAGGACATCCTGGCGGGCAATGCAAAAGCCGGCCTGACCATCCGGGATCCACTCGAAGGTCCGATGAGCTCCTCGTGGGTCCTGTCGAGACACGTTCCGCAGGCGTCATTCGACGCCATTCACGCCACCGCCAGGCACGACCGGATCGTGGGCTCGCTGATCGCGATCGGCACGGTGACCACGCTCGCCGTCATTGCGCTGATCTTCATCTCGCAGCGTCGCAATGCCGCGCTCCTCAAGGAGCAGGCCGACTACGACGCCCTGACCGGCCTGCCCAACCGCCGCCAGCTCGACCGGACGCTCGACGCCGGACTGCGGTCGGCAACCATGGCCCGATCGCCACTGATGGTGGTGATGGTGGACCTCGACAACTTCAAGACGGTCAACGACGTGCACGGCCACCACGTCGGCGACCTGCTGCTCATCGAGGTCGCCCGCCGCTTCCAGAAGCAGCTGAGATCCACAGACGTCATCCTGGGTACAGGCGATCCCGGGCGCGGCGGCATGGCGCCTTCCTTTGGTCGGCTGGGTGGCGATGAATTCCTGATCGTGCTGCCCGGCGTGTCGGGCGAGGCGGTCGCCCACTCGATCGCCGAGCGACTGCTCTCCTCGCTGGCTGTTCCGATGCTGCTGGACGGGCGCACCATCCAGGCCCGGGCCAGCATGGGGGTGGCGGTCTACCCCGACCATGGAGAGACCGTCGCGCAATTGATGCGGTGCGCGGATCAGGCGATGTACCAGGCCAAGCGAGTCGACGACAGCGCGGTCATCCTGTTCCAGCGTGAGGTCGATCCACAAGCCATGCGCAGGATCAGGCTGACCAGGGACCTGCGGGAAGCGCTGTTGCAGGAGCAGTTCGAATTGCACTACCAGCCCGTGGTCAACCTGACCCAGGAACGCGTCGACAGCGTCGAAGCGCTGCTGCGCTGGCGACACCCGGAATTCGGCCTGGTCTCGCCTGCGGAATTCGTTCCGCTGCTCGAGAACAGCGGGGTGATCGTGCCGGTGGGCCTGTGGGCATTGCGCAAGGCGTGCAAGCAGTTGATGGCGTGGCGCTCGAGCGGCTCGACGATCGAGTCTGTGGCGGTCAACGTCTCGTTTGTCCAGTTGTCCCATTCCAATTTCAGCAACGATGCGATGGCCGTCATCGCAGGCACAGGCATCGATCCTTCCCGCGTCACGGTCGAGGTCACCGAGTCGGTGCTGATGGAGAACCCTGAACGCAGCATCACGCAGCTGTGCGAGCTCCGCGATGCAGGCGTGCGCATCTCGATCGACGACTTCGGCACCGGCTATTCATCGCTGAGCTACCTGCAGAGATTGCCTGTGCACTCGATGAAGATCGATCGATCGCTGCTGGTCGATGCGGTGAGCCCGGCAGGGCGAACGATCCTGTCGACGATGGTGCGCCTGTCGATCGAACTGGGACTGGACTGCGTTGTCGAGGGCGTCGAGACCCTGGAGCAGTACCAGATGCTGCGCGAGATCGGCTGCCGTCGCCTGCAGGGCTACCTGTTCTCACGACCGCTCCCGGCGGACGAAGCCGAGGCCGCCGCAAGGCGCATCAACCAGCAGCAGTTCAATCTCGCCGGAGCAGACGATTGCGCGGGGGCTGATGTCGCACACCACCGACACGGCACGCCCCCTGCCACGGTCTGGGTCAACTAGCGGTGAGCAGGCAACAGGCCGTGCTGCCGGCGATCGCCGCCGGGCCACGCCGCCGACCGATATGCCGCCGACTCGCAGGGTTACTCGTCAGCCTCGCAGGGTGGAACACCAACTAAAATGGTCGGGAAATGAGCTCGAAATTCGTTGCGTTGCTTCTCGCACTGGTCGTCTGCTGGTCCGGTTTCCTGGGCCTGGAGCAGCCCCGTACCCTCGCGCTGGCGAACGCCGAACAACAAATCGACTCGCCATGGGCTGCCGACCCCTTGAAGCGGATGGCGGGTGCATCGACGAATACGCAACACCCCGATGAATTGCCCGCGCCGAGCCACGCCGAGGCCGCCGCAGATCCTCACGCCATCCTGACCGGCTGCGTGCAGGTGACCACACCGCTGCTGGCCATGGCCAGACCGAACTCCTATGCCGCACCCACGCGGCTCTCGCCGGATCTGGACGGACCGCAGCGTCCGCCCCGCACACGCGCCCTCCTCGCGTGAACCCGGCCGCGGCACGCCCGCGGCCTTCCTGAACCGTTCAACCCCCTCGCGTGCCCGCTCGGCACGGTGCAGCGGCGGCACCAGCACAAGCCATGGAATTCCTCTCCGACCCGAACCTGTGGATCGCCTTCGCGATGCTCACCGCCCTGGAAATCGTCCTGGGCGTGGACAACATCATCTTCATCTCGATCCTGGTGGGGCGGTTGCCCGTGCACCTGCGCGACCAGGCGCGTCGTCTCGGGCTGGGCTTCGCGATGATCTCGCGGCTGCTGCTGCTGTTCTCGCTGAGCTGGGTGATGGGCCTGACCACCGATCTGTTCAACCTGTTCGGTCAGGGCATCAGCGGCCGCGACCTGGTGCTGCTGTTCGGTGGCTTGTTCCTGCTCTGGAAGGCCTCGCATGAGATCTTCGTCGAAGTCGAGGCGAGCGAGCAGCAGGGCCCGCCGGCCACCGACTCGGAGCAGCTGCACGCTGCCGGCCGCCGGCTGTTCTGGGGCGTCATTGGGCAGATCGCGATCATCGACATCGTGTTCTCGCTCGACTCGGTCATCACCGCCGTCGGCATGGTCGACCAGATCAGCGTGATGGTGGCGGCCGTGGTGACCTCGGTCGCCGTGATGATGGTGGCTGCCAAGCCGATCGGCGAGTTCGTCGACCGCCATCCGTCGATCAAGGTGCTGGCGCTGGCCTTCCTGGTGATGGTCGGCACGGCGCTCACCGCCGAAGCCTTCGATGCGGCGATTCCGAAGGGCTACATCTACGCCGCGATGGCGTTCTCGCTGGCTGTGGAGGCACTCAACATCCGCGCCCGCGGCAAGCGCCAGGCCCGGACCCTGCAGGCCGACCCGGCCTCTCAGACAACCTCACTTGCTTCTACCTCTTCACTCAAGGAAACACCATGAACACTCAGTACTCTTCCCCTGTCTCGGGTTACGGCGGCAGTTCCGCGACCGTTGCACAACGCAACAGGGTTCTGCGCAACACCTACTGGCTGCTGGCCCTGTCGATGGTGCCCACCGTGCTGGGCGCCTGGATCGGCATCTCCACCGGCCTGTCACGCGCCATGTCCCCGGGCATCGGCCTGATCGTGTTCATGGTCGGTGCCTTCGGCTTCATGTTCGCGATCGAAAAGACCAAGAATTCGGCCGCGGGCGTCCCGATGCTGCTGGCCTTCACGTTCTTCATGGGGGTGATGCTGTCGCGGCTGGTCGGGTCGGTGCTCGGCCTGGCCAACGGCGCGAGCCTGATCATGACCGCCTTCGCCGGCACCGGGGCCATCTTCCTGGGCATGGCCACGCTGTCCTCGGTGATCAAGCGCGATCTCACCTCGATGGGCAAGTTCCTGTTCATCGGCGCGATCATGCTGCTGGTGGCCGGCATCGCGAACATCTTCCTGCAGTCGAGCGCGCTGATGATCACGCTGGCCGTGCTGGCCATCGGTATCTTCTCGGCGTTCATCCTGTACGACCTGAAGCGCGTGCAGGACGGTCACGAGACCAACTACATCACCGCCACCCTGGGCGTGTACCTCAGCCTGTACAACGTATTCCAGTCGCTGCTCGCGCTGCTGGGCATCTTCGGTTCGCGCGAGGAATGAAGTCGATGCCGGTCAGGGCAGTTGACCGCCCTGACCGGAATGACTTGTGGGGGGCAGGTGCGGGAGCCGCTTCGACCGGGCCCCGCGCCTGAATCAGCGCTTGATGCGGCTGATCTTCGTGCCCTCGATGCTCAGGCTCGCCATCAGGCCCTGCTGGTCGGAGATGAATGCATAGGCATCGTCCTTCAGCGTGGAGGTCGATAGATTCTTCGCCACGCCTTCGTTGACGATCACGAGACTCGGTCCGACGCCGAGCTCCCAGCCCTTGGATTTTTCGAGGTATCTGACGGCCTTGTCGCTCATCAGGAACACGAAATAGGCATAGGACTCGGCTCCAGCCTGCAGACCCCAGGATGCCGAGACGGAGTTGTAGTAATCGGTGACGTGCGAGCCCTTCATCAGCACGCCCTCTCCGTAGCTTCCGCCGAAGACCAGGCCGGCCTTCAGGACCTTGGGAAACACCAGGATCGCCTTGGCCTTCTTGGAAACCACTTCGGCGACCGGACGTGACTTGTACAGGGTCAGCAGGGCCTGCGCTGCGTCCTTGTCGAGGTCTTCGGCGCTCGCCGCGCTCGCGTTGACGCCCAGCGTGCCCAGCAGCAAGGCTGATGCGGTCGTGAATGCGGTCTTGTGGAAATTTCTGCGTGCGTTGGTCATGTGCTCATCCTTGAAGTGACGTGGTGACTGCGGGTTCGAGTCGCTCGGACCTTGTATCGCCCGAGCCATCCGGGTGTCTGTACGCAAGCGCACGCACGCTTGACCGACACCGCCGCGGCCAGCACCCGCCGGAAGAGTCAAGGGTCCCAGGGGTTCTCGCCCCGCTCGGCCTTTGCCACCATGTCCTGCTGGAACTCCGCCGAGCCGTAGCACAGCAGGCGCTCGGGGTACTTGAGCAAGTGCGGCTCCCCCGTCGCCTGCGTGTAGGAGCGCATGCTCGCCTTCAATTCCTCGCCGATGTCGCCCCCGGCCGGAACAAGCGCCCACGCCCGACGCTGCCGCCAGACAAGCTGAACAAATATGACGCCGAGCTTGTCGGGGCGATAGCTTTCGGGCAGCGGGCTCGCCGGCATCAGCCAACCGCACACGAAAGACTTGCAGGGGTCTTCCGGACGGCTGTCGTAGATGGCACACCGGCCGGACGTCGCATGCGGACATGGCGAACCTCGCATCAGCACATGGTCCACCACCCCCTCCCTGCGCACCGGTCCGGCCAGCCACCCCTCGCAGCACTTCATGCAGCCGCCGCAGGAACGCACCGACTGCGGCTGGACAGCCACCACAGGCGCTGGCGCTCCGCAGCACTTCTTGAACTTTCGTCCCGACCCGCAGGCGCATGAGGCGTTGCGTTCTTGATTCATCCGACCTGCTCGCATGTAGACGCTCGCGGCATGACACCGGCTGCCACTCCCGTCGACGACCCACTGGACACGGCCCGGCCGTCAAACCAGCAACCGCTGGATGCATGCTTGACTTGCGTAGCCACCTGTCGCGGCCGGAATGAAAAGCAGGCCGCAAAGGCCCGTTTTTACAGGATCGTCGGCCTCGGATCAGACCACCGACACCGGTGCGCTTCAGTACGTATGCCGCTCGATGAAGGCCACGCGCATCGTGCGCAGGATGATCTGCAGGTCGAGCGTGAGGGACCAGTTGCGCAGGTACTCCCTATGCGTGACAGTGGCCGAACTGTTGACGATTTAATCGAGCTGACCCACCAACTCACATCCACTGACCCAGAACTGCAAGCGGAAGACGCATTGAAGAGCTGCTGCGGAGTGAGTTCGCGCTGCGGCCGTTCCAACAGGCGATCAGCAGGGTCAATTAAGAGCAATTACCAACCGCGAAGCCGGTCATTCGGGGTAAGTGCCCCCCCGGACCGAATGCTCGACCAGGGTTGTATTCCGATACTGACACCCACAGAATCAGCTCTCTCTTTTTACAAGAGATGCCACTGGGAGCGCCGACGATGTACGACAGATGTCTCCAACCAGTGGCCGCCTTGGCTCTGGCCGTCTTTGCAGGCCCCGTGCTGGCCGGTTTGGTCACCCTGAATGGATCGCTGGCTGACCCCGCCAACGCCGCATTGGTAGCGTCCAACATGTCTGCTGCCCAGTTCGGTGACGACATGGACACCGCAAACAACGTGGCGCTGTATGAACTGCATGTGGCGGTAGGCGGCAACGTCAACTTCACCAGCACAGGTTTTATTCCTGGCGGAATCGACCCGTACTTCACACTCTTCAGCGGCACCGACCGGGCCATCGCCACATTCCGTGAATCCAATTACCTGCAGGCAGTGAGCGTAGGCGGCGATTTCACGCAGGATGTGGTGCTGACAGCAGGTGACTACACGGTGGCCATCAGCGTGTTCGAGAACATGTCCTTCGCCGAGAACAGCGGCGGGTTCCTGGCCGATGGCTTCATCGGCCTGGGTGGCCCCCTGTACTTGGGCGACGGTTCATACCGACTTGCCATCACGCTGCCTGATGTCGTCGGCATCGTGCCCGAACCGGGCACTGCCGTGCTGGTCCTTACAGCAGCTTTGGCGGCCGCCTGGGCCCGATGCCGCCGCCATAGCGTCCCCCCGCCCCTGACCACCCACGGAGAACGATGATGAAGCCGACACTTACCCCTCGTCAAAGTTGCCCGGTCGTGTTGACCCTGGCGGCCGGTGCCATCTTTGCGCTGGGCTCAGCGCCCGCACTGGCGCAGACCCGCGCCGCGCTGGTTCAATCGGTGGACGAACCTGGGCGCAACCATTACCAGGAAGTGCTGTCGGACCTGGGCTGCCGCGGCACAGCCGTCTGCAGCTTCTCGTTCGGCACGGTCCCAGCAGGCAAGCGCCTGGTGGTGACCCAGATCGCCGGATATGTGGATACGGCCAACGGTACCCTGCCCAACGGCTTCTTGCAGTCCAGCTTCGGCGGGACTGCCTATGCCACTCTGCCCTTTACCGGCACCCGTGGGCCTGCCACGCCGCTGGGCACGCGCATCTTCATCAATCACGGCGTGCTGGCCTACTTCGGTGCCGGCGAGAACCCACGCGCTACCTATCAAGTGTTCTCGGACTCCATGTCGGGCGGGGCACTGATGATGTTGACCGGCTACTACGTGAACGCGCCCTGACCCAGGCTCAATGCCGATGTGACCCAGGTGGCTGATCTGGCGTTCCTGGTGCCGGACAGCACGCAGAAGATCGTGCGCGGGGCGCAGCCGCTGGACGTGAACATCAAATGCATGAAGGTGGAATCTCCGTTGCCACTGGATTGGGCCTAGCAGCGTCAAGCACTGGGGTTCGACGGCTGGCCTAGGCCTGGCGCGAGGACGCCTGAGGCGGCTGTCGAGCCGCCACGCCAGCGACAAAGCGGCCGAAGGCGTCAAGCAGCGGCGCAGCATCGAAGGACGGCCCCTCCAGCATCGCCAGCGCCTGCACGGTGGCTTCCAGCGTCGAGACCTGGTCGGCTCGCCGCGCCGCGCGGATCGCGCGGTAACAGGTCGGCTCGGGTGCGACCAGCGACAGCCGCGGCAATGCAGGCAGGGCCGGGTGCTCCAGAAGCATCCGCAGGCTCTTGCGCCACGTCGCGTCGATGACCACCAGACGCAGGGGCAAGCCCGCAATCGTCCCCGGCGCCAGTGGCGCGGGCGCGGCAGGCACGTCGGGGTAAAGCAGCCGCGTGTCGCGCCCGGTGCGCTGCAGCAGCGCAATCAGCACCTCAGGCGCGAAGCGCTCACCGACGACCACTTCGCAATGCGCTAGGGACAGGCGCAGCATCGCCACGCTGTTCTTCGCCTGGCGCTGTTCCTGCGGATGCTGCAGCACCAGCACCTCGGTGCGATGGGCTGTCGGCCGCGCGAGCGCACAAAGACAGGTCAGCTGCGGGCGCAGGCAGCGCACGCAGACCGCGCGGCGGAGGGTGGACGGACCGTTCACGCGGGAATGGTCGCACGCCTGGCCCGTCCAGCAGCCGTCGCGAGAGACTGGCAGCCTCCAGTGCCTTCCCGACATGTGGGTCAAATCGATGCAGCCCAAGGCTCGCCGCATCCGGCTTTCACGGGGCACCGGAAATCCAACCACCCTCATCGTGGAGCGAATCGTGGGCAGAGCCCTCCTGAGAGCCCAGAGGCTCCGTGAGGTTGGCGCGCCAGCCCCGGCATGGCGATTGGAGCCAGCAACATGGAAGCGAACAAGGTGCAGCGTCGACCACGGAATCAGATGCAAAGCGTTGAACGACCGCTTCTGGCCAGCAGTGTGAGTTCGATGCGAAACCAGGAGGCTGACTTTCAGGTTGTGGGCTGTGTCTCAACCGAAGTCGGCCTGGAGTGATCACAGGGTGGGCCGTGTCTCTGCCAGTTGCGAATGTTGTCGAAAGGCCGTATTCAAGCGAGCGGCAGGTCTGGATCTATGGAGGCCGCAACGGTCGACTGAAGACGGTCGGGTGGCGACATGGCGGAGGCTAACGATCGGCCGCTGGCCACCTCCCGCGAAGACTGCACCATGTGGGCGCGAGTTGACTTCAGATCAACAGGCTGTCGCGCTGTGCTGCAATGGGCATAAGAAGATTCACCTTGCCATGCACCTGCCCCGCCGCTTCGACAAAGCACTGATGCGCGCTCCCGAAGCCTGCGGTCCGGTTGACGCTGCGCTGATCGCGACGTTGCGGGCGTGGTGCGAGGGCGGTACCGTGCCGACGCTGGCAGAGCCACTGCGTGCAGCCAGCATCGCACCGCATGCCGGGCTGGACGGCGCAGCCTGCGTGCTGGACGGTAGCCAGGATCTGGCGCGCCTGGGCCGTTGGCTCGGCCTGCGGTGGCGCTTGCAGATTCTGTGGCGTGAGCAAGTGGCTGGGTACGGCGCTCAGACAAGCGACCCCTGGGATTGCGGCTGGTGGCGCGAAGGGCCGTTGGGCCCGGCCGAGGTCTTCAGACCGCGCCGGGCCACACTGATGATGCTGCGCGAGCCGGCCCCTGACGCCGCGTCGGCACTGCTGGCCACGCTGCGCGCGCACAGCCCGTCGTATACCAAGCCGCTGCGAGTGCTGGTGGTGTCCGCGGTGCCCGTGGGGGGCATGGCACGGCTTTAGTTGCCTGACTGTGGCGGTCCATTGCCCGAGTGCAGGCCTGCGCTCGAACTCGCCCGCGATCCAGATTCAACGGCGCTGTACCAGCCATGAGTGGAGAGTCGAACTCGCCGAACTGAAGTCCGGCCGCTCGGTCTCTGGCTCACTGAAAGGCTGCTGTCGGCGTTGGTGGCGGGCTGGCAGTCGCGGCCCATTGCGGGCGTTCCAGACCGTCGGGTTCTGTTGTCGTCGAGACAAGGCGCCGCCGTTGCGCCATCAACGCTGTGCAGCGCAGAGCAACCATGCTGCCGAGCAGATGGGTCGGGGACGTGCGATCGCGCTGGCCGACACTCAGCGGGGACTGAAACTCACTTGTCGCACACTCCGCCTACCAAAACAGGGAAGGATCGCACGATGGACAAGCATCACCTCATCAGCGTTTTCGTTGCGGTGGTCGATGCCAATGGTTTTGCCGGTGCGGCACGCAAGCTCAAGGTGTCACCGCCGGTGGTCACCCGGGCGATCAACGAGCTGGAAGAGACGCTGGGTGTGCGGCTGCTCATGCGCACGACGCGCGTCGTGCGCGTCACCGAGGCCGGCGCGCGCTATGCCGATGACTGCCGTCGCATCCTGGCAGAGCTGGCCGAGGCCGACGAGTCCGCGAGCGGTCAGCACGGCGAACCCCACGGCCAGATCGCCATCACGGCGCCCGGATGGTTCGGGGCCAAGTTCATCACACCGATCGTTACCGAGTACCTGAACCAGCACCCGAAGGTGAGTGCCACATGCTGGTTCCTGGATCGTCTGGTCAACATGGTCGAAGAGGGTGTGGACGTGGCGGTGCGCATCGCTGAACTGCCTGATTCATCGTTGCAGGCCATCTCGGTCGGGCGCATGCGCTTGGTGACCTGCGCGTCCCCTGCCTACCTGGCCCGACAGGGCCTGCCACGCACGCTGGCCGACCTGGCGTCTCACAACATCGTGTGTGCGGGTGCCGTTGCGCCTGGGCATGAACTGCGCTTCAGCCAGGATGGCAGGTCGCGGGTCTTGAAGATGCAACCCAGGCTGGCCACGACCACCAACGAATCGGCCGTTGCGGCTGCGGTCTCGGATTTCGGACTCACACAGCAGATGCTCTACAAGGTGGCCGAGCCACTGGCTCGCGGTCAGCTGCAAGAGGTCTTGTGCGACTTCGAGCCACCAGCACTGCCTGTGCACGTGCTGCACCGCGAAGGGCGCTACGCCTCGCGACGCGTGCGCGCTTTCCTCGATCTGGCGATCGAACGGTTGCGCGCGCTGCCCGAGCTGCAGGCATAGCGCCGTCCTTCCCGTTCAGGTGCGCACAGGCGGCGCACCTGTCGCAGCCACCTGCGGCGATCGTTCCGGGATTGGAAACAGTCCCTTAGCTTCCGCGCGGCTTCTCGAAGATGGGCCACGGCGCGACAGTTCGGCACCGCACTCCGAGATGCCGCCATGCCCCACGCCTTTGCTCAGATCGCGTTCACGCCGCAGGTAAAAGCCGAACAGCAGCGCGATGGCAGCCGCGCCAGCTACGCACGCAGCTTCGAGACTGACAGCCGGTCATTCAACGATCGGCTGGGTCAGGCGGAGATGGACTTCATCGCCCAGCTGCGCAGCTTCTACATGGCCACGGTGTCCGAAACAGGCTGGCCCTATGTGCAGCACCGTGGCGGTCCGACGGGTTTCGTCCAGGTCCTCGATGACCAACACATCGCCTTTGCCGACTACGCCGGAAACCGTCAGCTGATCAGTGTCGGCAACCTGGCGGGCAACGACCGCGTGGCGGTGATCGCCGTGGACTACGCGCACCGTGTTCGCCTCAAGCTCCTGGGCACGATGGCCGTGCGGCCGCTGGCCGACGACGAGGCGCTGGCGTCTCGGCTGGTGGCACCCGGCGTCCACGCCTGGCCGCAGCGCGCGATGGTGGTCAAGGTCGAAGGCTTCGACTGGAACTGCCCACAGCACATCCCCTTGCGGCTGGACGCTGAAGACGTGCAGCGCGCGCTGGACGAGCGCAACGCCCGCATCGCCGACCTCGAATCACGTCTGAAGGCGCTGCAACGGCAGACCCCCGACTGACGCTCGCGGCCCGCCGGTCCGCACCTTTTTACAACCTCTCCCAACCAACCATGAAGGACCTTGCCATGAAACCGAACCACACCCTCAAGCTTTACCAGCACCCCCTGTCGGGCCACTCGCACCGCGTGCATCTCGCGCTGTCGCTGCTCGGTCTGCCTTACGAGCTGATCGAGGTCGACCTGATGAAGGCCGCGCACAAGCAGCCTGAGTTCCTGGCCATGAATCCGTTCGGCCAGGTGCCGGTACTGGATGACGGCGGCACGATCCTGTTCGACTCGAACGCCATCCTCGTCTACCTGGCCACCACCTACGACGCCGATCGGCGCTGGCTGCCGCGCGACGCCAGGCAACAGGCCGCCGTGCAGTCCTGGCTGTCGGTGGCGGCGGGTCTGGTGGCCTTTGGCCCTGCTGCTGCGCGCCTGATCACGGTGTTCGGGGCCAAGTACAACCCGGAAGATGTGATCGGCCGTGCGCACCAGTTGCTGAAGGTGATGGATGCGCAACTGGCCACGCGCGCCTTCCTGGTCGGTCCGGACGCCACCATCGCCGAAGTCGCCTGCTACAGCTACATCTCGGCGGCGCCCGAAGGAAACGTCGACCTCGCGGCCTACCCGAATGTGCGCACCTGGCTGGCCCGCGTGGAGGCCTTGCCTGGGTTCGTGCCCTTCAGGCGCACGGCCGTCGGCCTGGCGGCCTGATTCGGCGAGCCTCAGCGAACGCAACCAGTCCCATCGAGCACTGCACATGAGCATTTCCATACCCGGCCCTGAAAGCGCTGACCCATTTCACTCGGGCGAGAAGGCCGTGCAGGCGCGGCTGGGCGTTCAGGAGCGAATGCTCGACGTGGGGCGGCGCGCGATTCGTCCGTACCTGCCCGACCAGCACCGGGCGTTCTACGCCCAGCTGCCCTTCGTGCTGGCGGGCTCGGTCGACACGCTCGGCCGGCCCTGGGCCTCGGTGCTGGTGGGCGAGCCCGGCTTCATGAGCTCGCCCGACCCCACGCACCTGGACATCGCGGCGCGGCCGGTGCCGGGTGACCCGCTGGCGCACGGCCTGGTGCCGGGCGCGCCGCTGGGCTTTCTGGGCATCGAGTTGCACACACGTCGGCGAAACCGCATGAACGGGCGTGTCGAGTCCGTGGCCGATGGGCTCTTGAAAGTGGTGGTCGACCAGACCATCGGCAATTGCCCGCAATACATCCAGGGCCGCGACACCGAGTGGGCCCGCGAAGCGAGCGACAACGCGCCGCGCGACACGGTCGCCCTGGATCGCCTGGACGACGCCGCGCTGGCCCTGGTACGCGCAGCAGACACCCTGTTCGTCGCCACGCGCGCGCCGGCCGAGGGCGAACACCCCGGCAGTGCCGACGTGTCACATCGCGGCGGCCGCAGCGGCTTCGTGCGCGTGGAAGACGAGCGCACCCTGCTCGTGCCCGACTTCACCGGCAACTTTCTCTACATGACGCTGGGCAACCTGCAGCTCGATGCGCGGGCCGGCGTGATCTTCATCGACTTCGCCACCGGCGATCTGCTCACCCTGACCGGGCGCGCCGAGGTGGTGTGGGACGGGCCGGAACTCAAGGCCTTCGAAGGCGCCGAGCGCGCCTGGCGCTTTCACATCGAAGCCGGCTGGCGGCTGAGCGCCGCGCTGCCACTGCGCTGGCGGTTTCGCGACTGGTCGCCCAATTCGCTGATCACCGGCAGTTGGGAGGAAGCGGCACGGCGGCTTGAAGTGCAGCGCCTCGCGCAGACCTGGCGACCCTACCGGGTGGCTCAGGTGGTCGACGAGAGCAGCGTGATCCGCTCCTTTCATCTCGAGCCTGCAGACGGCTTCGCACAACCCGTCTTCGAAGCCGGCCAGTACCTGCCGATTCGGCTGCACCCGGGCGGTGACGCAGCGCCGCTGCAGCGCACCTACACGCTGTCCAGCGCGCCGGGCGAGGTTGGCCTGCGCATCAGCGTCAAGCGCGAAGGCGCCGCGTCCACCTTCCTGCACGAGCACGTGAAGGTGGGCGACACCATCGAGGCCCTGGCGCCGCGCGGCCACTTCACCATCGACGCCACGCTGCGCCGCAGCGCGGTGCTGATCGGCGCCGGCGTCGGCATCACCCCGATGGTGTCGTTTGCGCGCCACCTGGTGGCGGAAGGTTTCCGCCTGCGGCGAACGCGCCCCACGCACCTGATCCAGGTGGCGCGCGACACCCAGGTGCGGGCCTTTGCGTCTGAATTCCATGCGCTGGCCAACCGGGCCGGTGGCGCCTTGAAGCTGCACATCGTGCAGGACGACGGCGCGCCTGGCACCCAACCCGGGCCGCTCACCATCGACACCCTCAAGTCCATCCTGCCGTTCGACGACCACGAGTTCTTCCTGTGTGGCCCGCCCGGTTTCATGCAGGCGCTGTACGACGGCCTGCGCGAACTCGGTGTGCGCGACCAGCGCATCCAGGCCGAAGCTTTCGGGCCGGCCTCGCTGAAGCGGCGCCCGGATGACGCTGTCGCTGCATCAGCCGCGCCGCCAGAGCCAGCGGCCACCGAGGCCACGGTGGTGTTCCACCGCAGCGGTAACACCGCGGTGTGGACACCTTCGCATGGCAGTCTGCTCGAGTTCGCCGAAGGCCAGGGCCTGTCACCGCCCTACGCCTGCCGCGCCGGTCACTGCGGCTCCTGTCTGACGCCGCTGCGCGCCGGCCGCGTGACCTACGCCGAGCCGACGGCCTGGAAACCCGGCGAAGGCGAGGTGCTGCTGTGCTGCGCGCGGCCGGCGGCCGGTGGCGCGCCGGTGGAACTGGACGTGTGACACGCGAGTGCGGCGGATCACGCGGTTCTTCGCCCGCTCAAGACCCGATGCTGACCCTCACTGTCGTGAATTGACGTCGGCAAAGCTGCTCTGTATCGCGCAGCGGCGTTCGAGCGGAGACCTGCCATCGCCACACACTGCGTCGCCTGGAAGTCCATCACCCGCGAGGAGGCGCCGGATAGTGTCAGCAGCTTGTGGCCGACGTGAGCCTGATGCTCATGCCGAGGCTTCCGCGGCGACGTATCGACAACGGAACTTCAGTCCAGTTGTCCTTCCTGACGCAGCACGGCGTTCAGTGCGTCCAGGCACAGCGGATCGATCGCCGTGCCGAGGTTCTCGGCCATCATCTCCAGCGTGCGTGGAATGGGCACCGCGCTCCGGTAGGGTCGTTCGGCCGAGATCGCGTCGAAGATGTCGGCGGTGGTGATGATGCGGGTCTCGATGCTGATCTGGTCGCCGGCCAGTCCCAAGGGGTAGCCCTTGCCGTCCAGCCGCTCGTGGTGCGCGGCAGAGATGCCTGCCAGTTCCTCGAAGGCGCCAATGCGACCCAGGATGTCCTGTGTATAGGCCGCGTGGAGTTGCACCGCACCCCATTCCTCGGCGTCCAGCTTGCCGGGCTTGTCGAGCACGCTGTTGCTCACGCCCAGCTTGCCCACGTCGTGCAGCAGCGCACCGCGCCGCAGCCAGCGGGTGCGCGCAGTCGACAGGCCCAGTTTCGTGGCGATGCGCTCGGTGTATGCCGCCACACGCACGCTGTGTCCACTCGTGAAGGGGCTCTTGGCGTCCACCACCTGGCCGAACGCTTCGGCAATGTCGTCGAGGTAGGACTCATCAAGGGGCACGACATGGGCACCCGGCTCCAGCGCTTGCACCGCCTGATCCAAGCCGGGGCTGGCCAGCGTCGCCCAGAAAGCACTGTCCTGGCCCACGCTCGCGATCGCCCGCACGAGCTCGGGATCGAACCAGGTTCCGGCGCGCCGGGCCACTTCCATCAGCGCGGCCTGCGGGCCGCCAGTCGAGTGAAACACATCCACCACCTGGGCCAGCAGCGCGATTCGCGAGTACAGCGGGATCTGCTTGCCACGCAGGCCTTGTGGCTTGCCCTGACCGTTCCAGTGTTCGTCCAACCCGGCAATGCCATCACACACCGCGGTCGGGAACCGAAGCTGGCGTGCAATGTCGGCGCCGCGCGTGCAGCGTGTCTGGATCAGCTCGGTGGCAATCTCGGGGCCATTGCGCATGATGTTGAGCACGGCACCCAGCCTCTGCGCCAGGCCAGCCTTCAGGCCGGTGTGCGTGAACACGAAGTGCAGCATCTGCGGCAGGTTGTCCCCCACCGTCTTGAAGTCCTGCTTGAAGCGGCGGTCGTCCGTGAGATAGAGCTCACAGATGCGCGCGGCATTGCTGCTGCAGCCCAGGTCCTTCAGCAGCAGCGTGTAGTAAAGCTCCCACAACGCCAGTCCGGGCAGGCCCAGCACCTGGCCGATGCGCATACCTATCCAGCAGCTGCGAACGCAGTGGCCCGGCGGCTGACCTTCGGTGATGTCCAGCGCACGGCTCAGGGCACCCAGCAGCTCGGACATGCGCAGCACACGGGCTTGCGGTGCCACGGCTGACTCTGGAAAGAGAAGTCGGTCCATGGGTGCATATCGACCATCGAGGCCGAAGTCTGTAGAGCCCGCGACGTGCTGCGGGTTATGCACGCCCTGGCTGCCTGTGCAAACGGCGCCTCCATGACAGGCATGCAGTTGCGCGTGCAAGTGGAAGCAGGAGCCCAGGCGACCCGACAAGTTCATCGCCGAGCGGGCGCGCAACGTGCCACGGTTGCCCCTGCTCTCGATGATCGAGCGCTGTACCGCAAGAGCGGTCGCGCGGTGCGGCCGCCCGCCGCGGCGTCCCCAAGACGCTGCGCAGGCATTGCCTTCAGCCGTGGACGCACTGACCTACGGACTGACTTTCCGTAGCAAGATGAGCTCGTGACGCAGGTGAGGCGTTGCATTGAGGGCCGCAAGCCGCTTTCGTTTCGATGCGCCTGGCCGCGACTCGGCAGGCCCCGCCCCTCAACGCAAGCTCGGATCGGCCCGCAAGCCTTCCACCACCAGATCGATGAAACCACGCACCCGCTGCGTGGCCCGGCGGCCCCCGTGGTGCAGCACGTGGATCGGCAGGTCGGCGGTCTCGCAGGCTGCCAGCACGGGCACCAGCGCGCCGGACCGCAGGTGCGCCGCGACCTGGTAACTGAGCAGGCGCGCGATGCCCAGTCCCTCGACGGCGGCCGCGATGGCCGCCTCGTTGGATGTGCTGCGCATGCGCGGTTGCACCCGTTGCGAGAAGGCTTGCTCGCCGACCCCGAAGTGCCACTCTGGCTGAGCTGCCAAGCCGGCAGCCGAGATCAGGGCGTGGTCGGAAAGGTCATTGGGATGTGCCGGCAGTCCATGAGCCTTTGCGTAGGCGGGCGACGCCACCAGCACACGGCGCACGTGGCCAACGCGCGCCGCATGCAGCGATGAATCGGGCAGCTCGCCGATGCGCACCGCCACGTCCACGCCTTCTTCCAGCAGGTTGACCACCCGGTCCAGAAACAGGCAGTTGGCGTCGAGCTGCGGCCACTGCAGCAGGTAGCGCGCGAGCAGCGGGGTCACGTAGAGCTGGCCGAACATCACTGGCGCGGTGATCGTCAGCGTGCCCTTGGGCGCCTGGTGCTCGCCCATGGCCGCCTGCTCGGCGTCGTCGATCTCGGCCAGGATGCGCCGGCAGTCGTCCGCATAGCGCGCGCCGGCCTCGGTGACGCGCACGATGCGTGTGGTGCGTGTCAGCAGCCGCAGACCCAGGCGGCTTTCGAGCTCGGCCACGGCGCGAGTCACCACCGGCGGCGACAGGTCGAGCTTGCGCGCAGCACTGGCGAAACCGCCGGTTTCCACCACCGCGACGAAAGTCGTCATCGCCTGCAGTCTGTCCATTCGGCGCCTCTTCGGTTTGCTGTCGATGGCAGAGATTCTGGTGCGCTTACTGTTGCGCGACCCACAACACTGTCTTTGCAGCCCCGGTGATTCACAGAGGGCGGGTGTCGGGCCAAAGTGGCTTCCTGAAGCCGCCGCCGTTCTTGCTCTGATCCTCCCTACGGCGCCAGCCACCGCAACTGACCCTCTGGAACCCAATGAACCACCCCCACGAAACCCGCGCCCCCGTGCCCCCCTTCACCCGCGAGACTGCGATGCAGAAGGTACGCCTGGCCGAAGACGCCTGGAACTCCCGCGACCCGCAACGTGTGGCCCTGGCCTACACCCGAGACAGCGTGTGGCGCAACCGCGCCGAGTTCCCGGTGGGACGTGAAGCGATCCAGGCCTTCCTGCAACGCAAGTGGGCGCGCGAGATCGACTACCGCCTGATCAAGGAACTGTGGGCACACGACGGCCCCCGCATTGCCGTGCGCTTCGCCTATGAATGGCATGACGACGCCGGCCAATGGTTCCGCTCCTACGGCAACGAGAACTGGGCCTTCGACGATCACGGCCTGATGCAGCTGCGCTTTGCCAGCATCAACGACAAGCCCATTCCCGCGGCCGAGCGGCTGATGCACTGGCCGCTGGGCCGGCGCCCCGACGACCACCCGGGCCTGAGCGCCCTGGGCCTGTGAGATCACCGATGACGAATCCGGCTCACACGGTCGCCGCCGACGTCGCCATCATCAGCGCGGGCATGGCCGCGCACCGCGCTGCGCTGCGCCACGCCGAGCGCGTGTCCTCATCGAGAGCCACGTCCACGGCGCCACTTGTGCTCGCGTGGGCTGCATGTGTTGGTGATCGCGCTGGATTAACCCACTTGATCGGACGGCACCGAGCCACGACAAAACCAAACGATTTCAGGCGCTTGTTGATTCTCCAGTCTGCCAATCTGGTCCACTGGAACGCAACCATGCGGATCAGTTCGACACGATCGTCAACACCTGCGCGCCGCACCCCGCCTTTCTCGTTGGCTCGGACGCAACCGCTGTGATGTAGGGCAGCCCTGTCCGAATTTCGACTGCGGGCCCACCTCACTGGCTCGGAAGTTCCCCATGTGCTGCAGCCGCCAGCTCAAGGCTTTGCGAGCACCTTCGACACTGACACTTGAGGCATCTGCGCCGCTTACCGGCGTCGCACCATACTCCGTCCATGCCTATGAAAAGACCCGGGCCGCTGCCGGCCGACACCATCTTCGGGGTCGAAGATCAACCGCCATGGACCACCGTCGCAGTCGCCGCCGCACAACACATCGGGCTGCTCGCGACCAACTTCGTTGTCGCGCTGGTCGTGCTGGAGGCTGCGGGCGTCACCGAGGACACCCGCAACGGCGCGATCAGCATGGTGATGATCATGTGCGGGCTGGGCACCCTGCTGCAGGCCTGCCACAGGGGGCCGGTCAGCAGCGGATATCTGGTGCCGATCGTGGCCTCGGCGGTCTATGTCGGACCCGCCCTGGCTGCGGTGCAACTGGGTGGCCTACCGCTGCTGGCAGGCATGCTGATGTTTGCGGGCGCGGTGGAGATGGCCCTATCTCGCGCACTGCATCGCCTGCGACCGTTCTTCCCACCGGAAATCGCGGGCCTCGTGATCTTCCTTGTCGGCACCACCATCGCTGTACTAGGCGTGCGCGACATGTTTGGCATCGGATTCGGAACTCCGCCCAGCCTGATGCATGGCTGGATCGCCGCGCTGACGCTCGGGCTGATGGTCGCGCTGCAGGTTTGGGGCGGGGCATGGGGCAAGCTGGCGGGACCGCTGATCGGAGTCGTGCTCGGCTACGCCGCAGCCGCAGCCGGCGGCCTCGTCTCTGTAGATGCCTTCGCCCATGTGGCCCGCTTACCGCTCATCGCAGCACCCGACTTGAGCCACCTGGGCTGGGCGTTCGATCCGCGCTTGATGATCCCGTTCGCGCTCGCCGCGCTGGCCTCGGCCGTAAAGGCGATGGGAACGATCGCGCTGGCTCAGCGAGTCAACGACGCCACGTGGGTGCGGCTCGAGATGAAGTCGGCCCGCCGCGGCGTCTTGGGAGACGGACTGACCACCTTCCTCGGCGGTGGGCTGGGCTCGGTCGTCGGCGCCAACCCGGGCTCCAGCAATGCCGGACTGGTGCTGGCCACCGGCGTGGCCAGCCGCAGCGTAGCGTGGCCGACGGGCCTGCTGCTGATCGCGATGGCCTTCATTCCGACCGCCTCGGTTTTGCTGATTCAGGTGCCCAAGCCGGTCAGCGGCGCTGTGCTGGCGTTCTCCGCATGTTTCATCATGAGCAGTGGCATCCAGATGATCGCCTCACGCATGCTCGACGCACGCAAGACGCTCGTGATCGGCCTGGCCTTCGGGGCTGGTCTGAGCGCGGAAGTGTTTCCCGACCTGGCCCGCCACGTTCCGGACTGGCTGGGACCGGTGGTCGGCAGCCCACTCGTCTGCGGCATGCTGCTGGGGCTGTGCCTGAATGCGGCGTTCCGGATCGGCGTGCGGCAGCACGCCACGCTGCGGTTGCCGACCGAGGGCGACCGGGTCCACGCGCTGAAGCACTTCATCGAGCTGCAGGGAGAGCGCTGGGGTGCCCGGCGCGATGTGATGCATCGGGCCGAGTACGCGCTGGATCAACTGATCGAGACCGTGATCGAGCATGGCGAGCCGCGCGGAGACATCACGGTGAGCCTGTCGTTCGACGAGTTCAGCGTCGCGGCTGCGGTTGATTACCTGGGGATCGGGCTGCAATTCCCGGAACAGCGGCCCAGCGCCGACGAGATCGTTGATACGCTGGACGGCGTTCGTCGCCTCGCCGGCTTCCTGCTGCGTCGCAGTGCGGACCGCATCAGCACGGTGGCGCTCGCCGAAGGTTCCCGTGTCGAGATGATCTTCGATCACTGAAGACCGGTGCCGCACCGCGAGCGACCGTGCGCCAGGCGACGGCCCAGAATTACCGGATTGAAGCGCGCCGCGGCACAGGTCGCAAGGCACCTTCACGTCGGGCAGAAAAGCGATCTCGGTCGCAAGCTGAGCATCGCGTCATGGATCTTCTGCCGGAAGCCACGGCAAGTCGGGTGCAGGAGCGCAGAGTCGTTGCGGAAGATCTGGCTGCACGACTGGAAGGTGCTCAGGTGGATTGGGTGAGGCTGCTGAAGACACTGCTCGAACGAGTCGTCGTCAGGGATGATGCAATCGACATCGAGATCAAGCTGGGGGCACTCGACAACGATGCGGCGGAGCGCACCCATGCGTTGAAGGTGCCGGCGCAGTTGAAGCGCTGTGGGCTGGGGATGCGGTTGGTGATCCCGGGGCGAATCGATCCGGGATCGGGTCAGCCGGATGCGAAGCTGATGGCCTTGCTGGCGAAGGCCAGGCGCTGGTTCGAGATGCTGCGCACGGGCGCCTGCGGGAGCATCGGTGAGTTGGCCCGGGACGTGAACATGGCGGGCTCGGATGTGACGCAGATCGTGTA
>Ga0073904_10000982_pt1 | contig 21091 bp, 15 predicted proteins | sample KloWWTrecipitate_FD_66668 | JGI IMG/M metagenome (GOLD analysis project Ga0073904, IMG submission 66668) | Active sludge microbial communities from Klosterneuburg, Austria, studying microevolution and ecology of nitrifiers - Klosterneuburg... | ecosystem: Engineered > WWTP > Aerobic digester >... | reverse complement strand
CACATGACCGCCGAGGACATCTACAAGCAGTTGCTCGGCGATGGCGAGGAAATCGGCCTGGCCACCATCTATCGGGTGCTGACCCAGTTCGAATCCGCGGGCCTGGTGCTCAAGCACAATTTCGAGGGCGGTCACGCGGTGTACGAGCTCGACCGCGGCGAGCACCACGACCACATGGTCGATGTCGACAGCGGCAAGGTCATCGAGTTCCACAGCGACGAGATCGAAGCCCTGCAGCAGAAGATCGCCGCCCAGCACGGCTACGTGATCGAGGATCACGCACTGGTGCTGTACGTGCGCAAGAAGCGCTGACGCACACCCGTAGCCCGGATATGGCCGAAGGCCGCATCCGGGTTCCGTTCGGACATGACGCCCCGGATGCGCTGCGCTTATCCGGGCTACGGCAGGACGTCCGCCAGCAGCTTTTTCGCCGCCGCCTGCGCTTCCTTCGTCACCTCCGCGCCGCCCAGCATCCGCGCGATCTCGCCGATGCGGCCTTCCGCGTCCAGCGCCTCCACCGCCGACTGGGTGATGCCGTCCTGCGCGGCCTTGCTCACCCGGTACTGCGCATGCCCGGCCGCCGCGACCTGCGGCTGATGGGTCACGCACAGCACCTGGCGGGTTGCGCCGAGCGCACGCAGTTTCGCGCCGACGGCAGCGGCAACCGCGCCGCCGATGCCGGAATCGACTTCGTCGAACACCATCGTCGGCACCGCATCCAGCCCGAGTGCGGCCACTTCGATCGCCAGCGAGATGCGCGACAGCTCGCCACCGGAGGCGATCTTGCGCAATGGCCGCGGCGGCTGGCCGGCATTGGCGGAGACCAGGAAATCGGCTCGCTCCGCGCCAAGGGCATCCGGCGACTGCGGCTCGACGATGGGATCCAGTAGCACCTCGAAACGCCCGCCGAGCATGCCGAGCTCGCCGATGATCCCGGCCACCGCATCCGCCAACCGTTGGCCGGCGTTGCGGCGCGAAACGCTCAGTGCGCGTGCGCCGTCGGTCCATTCCGACACGGCTGCGGCGATGTCGGCATCGAGCCGCTGCAGGCGCGCATCGGCATCGGCCAGCGATTCCAGCTCGATGGCCATTGCATCGCGGTGCGCGGCCAGCTTGTCGGGCGCGATCCGGTGCTTGCGCGACAGGTCCTGCACGCGGGCAAGCCTGCGCTCGATGACCTGCAGGGACTCGGGATCGAGATCGAGGTCGTCGCGGATGCGCTCCAGCAAGGCCAGGGCTTCGTCCAGCTGGATTGCTGCCGAATCCAGCAGCGCATCGACGTCGTGCAGGCGCGGTTCGTTGGCCGCTTCGCGCTGCAGGCTCGAACGCAGGTGCTGGACATGCGATGCAAGTGCCTCGTCGCCGCCGAGCCGCGCCAGCGCCTGCTCGCAGGTGGCGATCAGTGCAGCGGCATGCGCGTGCCGGCGATGGCTTGCATCGAGCTCCGCCAGGGCATCCGCTTCCAGCGGTTCCGCACGCAATTCGTCCAGCTGATGCTGCAGCCACGCGCGCCGGTCGCCGACGTCGCCGCGGGCGAGCAGGGCATCACGCTCGTCGCGCAGCCCGCGCCAGTGCAGGCAGGCGTCGTGGACGCGCGCGAGGAGGGCGGGATGTCGCGCATGGGCATCGAGCAAGTCGGTCTGGGTCGATCGCGACAGCAAGGCCTGCTGCGCGTGCTGGCCGTGGATTTCCACCAGCAGCGAGGCCAGCTCGACCAGTTGTGCCAGGGTGGCCGCGCGCCCGTTGATCCAGCTGCGCGAACCGCCGTCGGCACGCAAGGTGCGGCGCAGTTGGCAGCTGCCATCGTCATCCAGTTCGGCCTCGCGCAGCCATTCGGCGGCGGCCGGGCAATCCGCCAGCGTGAATTCGGCCTCCAGCTCCGCCCGCTGCGCGCCATGGCGCACCGCACCGGCATCCGCGCGCGCGCCGCACAGGAACCCCAGCGCATCGACCAGCAACGACTTGCCGGCACCGGTTTCGCCGGAGATCACGGTCAGCCCATCGCCGAATGCCAACTCGGCATGGGCGACCACGGCGAAATCACGGATGGAGAGGCGGGTCAGCATGGTCGCGCATTGTGCCTGCTGGGGCTGGCCGTCGATAGCGCTTGCGCGTGACAGATGGGGCGCTTACAAGGACGGGATGGCACGTTCGAGCTCCACCGATATCGCCAACGACCCGCGCGCGCGGCAGTTGTTGCGCGCACTGGTTTCGCGCCACATCCGCGACGGCGAGCCGGTGGGGTCGCAGACACTGGCGCGTCATTCCGGCCTGGATGTCAGTCCGGCCACCATCCGCAACATCCTGGCGTCGCTGGAGGACGCCGGACTGCTGGCCGCGCCGCACAGCTCCGCCGGCCGGGTACCGACTGCGCAGGGCTATCGGCTGTTCGTCGATTCGCTGCTGCAGGTCAAACCGTTGGGCGAGTGCGAGGTGAGTCGCCTGCGCAGTGAACTGCCGGCCGGCGCAGGCACCCAGGCACTGCTGGGCAATACCTCGGAGTTGCTCGCGGCGATGACCCGTTTCGTCGGCATGGTGAGCGTGCCCGGACGCGAGAGCTTCGCCTTTCGCCAGATCGAGTTCCTGGCGCTGGACCCGCAGAGGGTGCTGGCGATCCTGGTATTCGCCGACGGCGAGGTGCAGAACCGGGTGGTGCAGGTACGCCGTGCATTCGACCCGGGTGAACTGGAACAGGCGGCGAACTATCTCAATACCCATTTTGCCGGGCAGCCGTTGGCGCATATCCGCGCTGCCCTGCTGCATGACCTGCGCAGCGCGCGCAGCGAGATGGATCGCCTGCTGGCCAGCTCGATCGAATTGGCCGAGCAAGCCTTCGCGCCGGGTCGCGAGGACATGCTGGTTGCCGGCCAGACCCGGCTGCTGGGCCTGCAGGATCTCAACGACCTCGAACGCTTGCGTGCCCTGTTCGAGGCCTTCGCGGAGAAGCGCGAGCTCTTGCAGTTGCTGGAACGCACCGCGAAGGCACCGGGCATGCGGGTGTTCATCGGCGATGAAACCGGGCTGGCACCACTGGAGGGCATGTCGCTGGTGAGCGCGCCCTATGGCGGGGGCGGGCGCATGCTCGGCGTGCTCGGGGTCATCGGCCCCAGCCGCATGGCCTACGAGCGGGTGATCCCGGTGGTGGAAGCCACGGCGGCGGTGCTGGGCGCGGCGCTGTCGCAGGACGCTTGAATCCCCCGGGCACAGGCCCCATTGCCCTGTGTGGACGCGGCACGGCGCCGCATATCAGCCCCGGAACCATGACTCAAGAACCGATGCAGGATGCAGCCGACGCGGCTGGCGACGAGATGCAGATCGACGAACTCGAGGCGCTGCGCGCCGAGATCGAACAACTCAGGGCGCAGTCGCTGATCGAACGCGCCGATCTTGAAAACCAGCGCAAGCGCCTTGCCCGCGAGATCGAGCAGGCCCGCAAATTCGCCAACGAGCGCCTGCTCGGCGACCTGCTGCCGCTGTTCGACGCGATCGAGGCGGGCCTGGCCAATGCCAGCGCGGACGATCCGCTGCGCGCCGGACTCGAGCTCACCCTGCGCCAGTTGCAGATCGTCGCCGGCAAGAACGGCCTGACCGAAGTGGCCCCGGCCGCAGGCGAGACCTTCGACCCCGAGCGCCACCAGGCGATGAGCATGATCGACGTCGAAGGCGTGCCGCCCGGTGCGGTCGCGCAGACCTTCCAGAAGGGTTACGTGCTCAACGAGCGCCTGCTGCGCCCGGCGCTGGTCGTGGTCGCAAGGCACGACTGAACCCGGCGTGGTTCCCTCCCCTTGAAGGGAGGGGCTTGAACCCCAGATAACGACCATCGGCGCACGGCGCCCCACCACATACGGATCCAAGAGGACAGACACATGGGCAAGATCATCGGCATCGACCTCGGCACCACCAACAGCTGCGTCGCGATCATGGACGGCGGCAAGGCCAAGGTCATCGAAAACAGCGAAGGCGACCGCACCACGCCTTCCATCGTCGCCTGGACCAAGGACGGCGAAGTGCTGGTCGGTGCCTCGGCCAAGCGCCAGGCCGTCACCAACCCGAAGAACACCCTGTTCGCGGTGAAGCGCCTGATCGGCCGCAAGTTCACCGACGCCGAAGTGCAGAAGGACCTCGGCCTGGTGCCGTACGCGATCACTTCGCACGACAACGGCGACGCCTGGGTGTCGCTGGTCGACGGCAAGAAGCTGGCGCCGCAGGAAGTCTCGGCCAAGGTGCTGGAGAAGATGAAGAAGACCGCCGAGGCCTATCTGGGCGAGCCGGTCACCGAGGCGGTGATCACCGTGCCGGCCTACTTCAACGACAGCCAGCGCCAGGCGACCAAGGACGCCGGCCGCATCGCCGGCCTCGAAGTGAAGCGCATCATCAACGAGCCGACCGCGGCCGCGCTGGCCTATGGCCTGGACAAGGGCGACAAGAGCGATCGCAAGATCGCGGTGTACGACCTCGGCGGTGGCACCTTCGACGTGTCGATTATCGAAATCGCCAACATCGACGGCGAGAAGCAGTTCGAGGTGCTGGCCACCAACGGCGACACCTTCCTCGGCGGCGAGGACTTCGACAAGCGCGTCATCGACTACCTCGTCGAGGAATTCCAGAAGGAGCAGGGCATCGACCTGCGCAAGGATCCGCTGGCCCTGCAGCGCCTGAAGGACGCCGCCGAGCGCGCCAAGATCGAGCTGTCCAGCGCGCAGCAGACCGAAGTCAACCTGCCGTACGTGACCGCCGATGCCAGCGGCCCGAAGCACCTCAACATCAAGCTGACCCGCGCCAAGCTGGAAGCGCTGGTCGAAGATCTCGTCAAGAAGACCATCGAGCCCTGCCGCATCGCGCTGAACGATGCCGGCCTGCGCGCCAGCGACATCGGCGAGGTGATCCTGGTCGGTGGCCAGACCCGCATGCCGAAGGTGCAGCAGGCGGTCACCGAGTTCTTCGGCAAGGAGCCGAAGAAGGACGTCAACCCGGACGAGGCGGTGGCGGTGGGTGCCGCCATCCAGGGCGGCGTGCTGCAGGGCGACGTCAAGGACGTGCTGCTGCTCGACGTGACCCCGCTGAGCCTGGGCATCGAGACCATGGGCGGCGTGTTCACCAAGATCATCGAGAAGAACACCACCATTCCGACCAAGGCCAGCCAGACCTTCAGCACCGCCGAGGACAACCAGACCGCGGTGACCGTGCACGTGCTGCAGGGCGAGCGCGAACAGGCCCGCTACAACAAGTCGCTGGCCAAGTTCGACCTCACCGGCATCGACGCCGCAGCGCGCGGCATGCCGCAGGTGGAAGTGAGCTTCGACATCGACGCCAACGGCATCCTGCACGTCAACGCCAAGGACAAGAAGACCGGCAAGGAGCAGAAGGTCGAGATCAAGGCCGGTTCGGGCCTGTCCGACGACGAGATCCAGCGCATGGTGCAGGACGCCGAGGCCAATCGCGAGGAAGACAAGCGCTTCCACGAGCTGGTGACCGCACGCAACCACGCCGACGGCCTGATCCACGCCACCCGCAGCGCGATCAAGGACAACGGCGACAAGCTGCCGGGCGACGTGATCGGCCGCGCCGAGGGTGCCATCGCCGAACTCGAGACCGCCATGAAGGGCGACGACAAGGGCCAGATCGAGGCCAAGTCGAAGGTGCTGGAGGAGGTTGGCCAGGCCTTGTTCGCGGCGGTGGCGGCTGCCGGCCAGCAGGGCGCTGGTGAGGCGGGTGCAGGCCCGGCAGCAGGCGGCGACGATGTGGTCGACGCCGAGTTCACCGAGGTCAAGGACGACAACAACAAGGCCTGATCGCGCACGCGAGCAAGGCAACGCGACGGGCAGGCCAAAGGTCTGCCCGTTGCCGTAAGGACACCAGGCTGAATCGATGAGCAAGCGCGACTATTACGAAGTACTGGGCGTGGCCCGCAACGTCGGCGACGAAGAGCTGAAGAAGGCCTATCGCCGCGCCGCGATGAAGCACCACCCGGATCGCAATCCCGGCGACAAGGCCGCCGAGGCCGCGTTCAAGGAGTGCAAGGAAGCCTACGAAGTGCTGAGCGACGGCGGCAAGCGCCGCATGTACGACCAGCACGGCCATGCCGCGTTCGAGCACGGCATGGGCGGCGGCAATGCCGGCCCCGGCTTCGGCGGTGCCGACATGGGCGATATCTTCGGCGACATCTTCGGCAACATCTTCGGTGGTGGCCGCCAGCAGGGCCCGCGCCGCGGCGCGGATGTCGGCTACGTGATGGAGCTGGATCTCGAGGAGGCCGTCGCCGGCATCGAGAAGCGCATCGAGATTCCCACGCTCGCGGGCTGCGAGCCCTGCAAGGGATCGGGCTCGACCGATGGCAAGGTCGATACCTGCACTACCTGCCACGGCCGTGGCCAGGTGCGCATGCAGCGTGGCCCGTTCCAGATGCAGGCACCGTGCCCGCATTGCGGCGGGCAGGGCAAGACCATCGCCAATCCGTGCAGGCAATGCGACGGCGCCGGTCGCGTGGAGGAGGACAAGACCCTGTCGGTGAAGATTCCGGCCGGCGTCGACAATGGCGATCGCATCCGCCTGGCAGGTGAGGGCGAAGCAGGCCCTGCAGGCGCTCCGGCCGGCGATCTGTATGTGGAAGTGCGGGTGCGTCCGCATCCGATCTTCGCCCGCGACGGCGATGACCTGCATTGCGAAGTGCCGATCCGGATCTCGCAGGCGGCGCTGGGCGATACCGTGCGGGTACCGACCCTGGGCGGCGAAGTCGAGCTGCGCATTCCCGCCGAAACCCAGAGCGGCAAGGTGTTCCGCCTGCGCGACCGCGGGGTGAAGTCGGTGCGCAGCCGCGCTCCGGGCGATTTGTATTGCAAGGTTGCGGTGGAAACCCCGGTCAACCTGACCACCGAACAACGCGAGCTGCTGGAAAAATTCGAGACGACGTTCAATGGCGAGGACGCGCGCCGGCATTCGCCGAAATCGGCGACGTTCCTCGATGGGGTGAAGGGGTTCTGGGACCGGATGGTGTCCTGAGGGCGAGCTGCGGCAACGCAGCATGCCCGTGCTACCGGTTTTCCAGGCGCGTCGAAACATGACGCGTGTCAACGACTTGTGACGTAGCCTGACGTATTGTGCAAAGTGACGCCGTCCCCCATTCAGGCATCACGATGTACTCCGATCCCCCCATCGATCCGTTTGGCCAACGCCGGCAAGATCCGGCGCAGGTCCTGGATGCGCTGCAGAAACTGGCGCTAGACAGGCTCAAGCCGGCGCTTGACGCCGCGCTCGGGCGGACCGATGACTACCTGTTCCAACGCAGCGAATCCGGCCAGGACGATTTCGGCCTGCATGCCCTGCGCGACCTGCGTCGCGCACGCAGCCAGATAGGCCAGCGTTTCGAACGTTCGTTGATCGACGGGTTTCGCGCACTGCGCGAGCCGGGCCAGAGCGTGTCCGGGCCGGGCACGAGCAAACTGGCGCTGATCGACGAGCACGATCTCGAGGAACAACTCGCCAACGAACAGCTGGCCGACAGCCTCACCCGCATGCACGCGCCCGGGCTGGAAGTGCTGGGCAAGCGGATCGCCCACCTGACCGGGCGCGACTCGCTGGATGCCTTCGACAACCCGTTGAACCCGGCGTTCATCGCGGTCGCGCTGCGGCGTGCGCTGGAAGGCGTGGAACTCGAAGCCGACGTGCGCATCGTGGTGTTCAAGTTCTTCGAGCGCGAACTGGCCACAGCCCTGTCCCAGGGCTACGAACGCGGCAACACCATGCTGGTATCGGCCGGGGTGTTGCCGCAGTTGCGCGCCACGGTGCGGGCCGAGCCGCAACAGCGACCCGCCGCGCCGGGTGAACAGGCGTTCGAATCCGCCGCCGTGCAGGCAGCGATGGCGCAGGCACCTGCGCCCATGGACCAGGCCGTTTTCGCCAATCTGCTCGGCCTGTTGCAGGGCTGGCGTACCAGCCAGGGCCCGGCCTTGAACCCGGTTGCACGCGCGTCGGCAGGAGCCGGGCCGGCGCAGACCCTGAGCTCCAACGAGTTGATGTCGATCCTGTCGCTGATGCAGCACGACACGCATTCCGGGTTCGATCCCGGCATGCGCAACCCGCAGCAGTCGCTGGCCGACCAGTTGCGTCAGGAGGTGCTGGGCGGTGCGCGCAAACTCGGCGTCAAGAGCGACAACCTGAGCCTTGACGGACTGGATGAAGATGCCGTCGACCTGGTGGCGATGCTGTTCGACGTCCTGCTGGACGGGCCGCAGTACAACGCCGACATCCGCCGCAAGATCGGCCGCATGCTGGTGCCCTACGTCAAGGTGGCAGTGCAGGATCGCCGCATGTTCCTGTTCAAGGAGCACCCGGCGCGCAGGCTGCTCAACACCGTGGCCGAGGCCTGCGAAGGCAACCACGGCGAAGCGCCGCAGGAACGCGAATTGCTGGGGCGTGTCGACGGCACGATCGATCGCCTGGTCGCCGAGTTCAACGAGGACGTGGCGATCTTCGAGACGCTCGAATCCGAGTTGCGCTCGTACATGGCCCAGCATCGCAAGCGTTTCGAACTGGCGGAGAAGCGTGCCACCGAAGCGCAACGCGGTCGCGAGCGGCTTGAACACGCGCGCAGCGCAACCAATGCGCTGCTGGCACAGCATCGTGGCGAGCGCGTGCTGCCGGCGGTGATGAACGAATTCCTGTCGAGCTACGCCTCGCATCACCTGATCCAGGTGATGTTGCGCGACGGTCACGGATCCGCGCGCCACGAGCAGGCGATGCAGGCGGTCGACGCGCTGATGGAGGCCTTCGACCATGCCGAATTGCGCACGCCGGCGGAGGATCTCCCAGCGCTGCCGCGTGCGGGGTTCGAGGCGATCCTGGCCAGTTCCGGCTGCATCGGCTCCGCGGCGGAGGCGGCGATCGATGTGCTCCAGGATGCATTGCTGCGCCTCGCCAACGGCGAGCATGCGGCCGACAACACCAGCCACCTGCCTGAGCCGCAACTCGCACCCGAGCCGATCCTTCCGCCCGAACCGGAACCCGTGCTCGAAGTCGTGGCCGGCACCGATCGGCTGGATTACGACGCGGTCATGCTGGAGCGCATGCGCAAGCTGCAGGTTGGCGGCTGGATCCAGCTGGCGACCTCGGCCGATCGCATCGAGCCGGCGAAGGTGTCGTGGATCAGCCCGATTTCCGGACGCCTGCTGCTGGTCAACCGACGCGGCATTCGCGTGCTGGTCGCATCGGCCGAGGAACTGGCGGCCATGGTCAAGCTCGGCAAGGTCTCGCTGCGCGAGGGAGCCACGGCATTCGACGACGCGATGCATCAGGTCACCGGTCGCCTGCAGAACGCCGCCAATCACGATTGAACCCGCGCGCCACGCTTGTCGGCTGCGGCGTCCGCGGCTAGCCTGCGAACATGTCGAATTCTCCCGTGCGTCTCCTCATCCACGGTGCCGGCGGTCGCATGGGCCAGGCCCTGCAGCGCCTGTGCGACGACACCACGGGCTGCCGCGTGGTTGCCGCGGTGTCGCGCAAGGTCGGGCCGCGGGTGCTCGATGGCATTCCGCAATTCGCGGCATCCGAACTTGCCGGCGCCCCCGAATTCGACGTGGCCGTCGACTTCAGCCTGCCTGAAGGCTTCGATGCGATCCTCGGCCTGTGCGTGGCACGTGGCAAGCCGCTGGTGTCGGGCACGACAGGCTTGTCCGATGCCCAGCAGTCCGCGCTTCCTGCCGCATCCACCCGCATCCCGCTGACCTGGGCGAGCAATTTCAGTCTTGGCGTGGCGGTGCTGCACGATCTTGTCGAGCGCGCCGCCCGTCTCCTGCCCGGCTGGGATTGCGACATCGTCGAGGCGCATCACACCCGCAAGCTGGATGCGCCTTCGGGCACCGCGCTGACCCTTGGCGTGGCGGCGGGCGAGGGCGGCGCAACACCGCATTACGCCTCGATCCGCGCCGGCGACATCGTCGGTGAACATACGGTGCAGTTCGCCACTGCCGGTGAGCGCATCGAGTTGATTCACCGCGCCACCAATCGTGACATCTTCGCGCGCGGTGCCCTGCATGTGGCACAGCGCCTGCACGGGCGCACGCCCGGGCGTTACCGGGTCGCCGACCTGCTGTAAGGCTGGCGTCGCGCGGGGCATCCGCGTACAATTCCCGCTCGCCTACACACCCCAGCTCCGGACCGGCCCCCGCCGCTTCGGCGCTTTTTTGCAACCTCACGAAGGGCGATGCACTTGAATATTCCCGCCATCCTCGCGCTTGAAGACGGTACCGTCTTCGAGGGCATTTCCGTGGGCGCGGCCGGCCTTTCCGTCGGCGAAGTGGTGTTCAACACCGCGATGACCGGTTACCAGGAAATCCTCACCGATCCGTCCTACGCGCGGCAGCTGGTCACGCTGACCTATCCGCACATCGGCAATACCGGTTGCACCGATCAGGACGACGAGGCCGCCAAGGCCTGGGCCGCCGGCCTGATCGTGCGCGACGTGCCGCGTCGCCCCAGCAACTGGCGCAGCCAGGTCGCGCTGCCGGAATGGCTGCAGGCACGCGGCATCGTCGCCATTGCCGATATCGACACCCGCAAGCTGACCCGCATCCTGCGCGACAACGGCGCGCAGAACGGCGCGCTGCTGGCCGGTTCCGCCGCGAACGAAGTGCTGGATGCCGACAAGGCGATCGAGGCTGCGCGCAAGTTCCCCGGCCTGAAGGGCATGGATCTGGCGAAGGTCGTCACCACCGCGGCGCCGTATCAGTGGAGCGAAGGCCAGCTCGATCTCGACCGCAACGCCTTCGTGCGCGCCGAAGCGAAGTTCAAGGTCGTGGCCTACGATTTCGGTGCCAAGCACAACATCCTGCGCATGCTGGCCGAGCGCGGCTGCGATGTACACGTGGTGCCGGCGCAGACGCCGGCATCCGAAGTCCTCGCGATGCAGCCGGATGGCGTGTTCCTCAGCAATGGCCCCGGCGATCCAGCGCCCTGCGATTACGCGATCGCCGCGATCCGCGAATTCGTCGCCGCGAAGATTCCGTTGTACGGCATCTGCCTCGGCCACCAGCTGCTCGGTCTCGCGGTCGGTGCGCAGACCATCAAGATGGCGCATGGCCACCACGGCGCGAACCATCCGGTGATCGACCTCGACAGCGGTCGGGTGATGATCACCTCGCAGAACCACGGCTTCTGCATCGACGAGGCCACCCTGCCCGCGAACGTGCGCGTGACCCATCGCTCGCTGTTCGATGGCAGCAACCAGGGCATCGCACTCACCGATGCGCCGGCCTTCAGCTTCCAGGGCCATCCGGAAGCATCGCCCGGCCCGCATGACGTCGCGCCACTGTTCGACGCGTTCATTGCGCTGATGTCGGACAAGCAATCGGAGAAGCACTGATGCCCAAGCGCACAGACCTCAAGACCATCCTCATCATCGGCGCCGGCCCGATCGTCATCGGCCAGGCCTGCGAGTTCGACTATTCCGGCGCGCAGGCGTGCAAGGCGCTGCGCGACGAGGGCTACCGGGTGGTGCTGGTCAACAGCAATCCGGCGACGATCATGACCGACCCGGAGATGGCCGATGCCGTCTACATCGAGCCGATCAACTGGCAGACGGTCGAGAAGATCATCGCCAAGGAGCGCCCCGATGCGCTGCTGCCGACCATGGGCGGGCAGACCGCGCTGAACTGCGCGCTCGATCTTGCCGACCACGGCGTGCTGGAGAAGTACGGCGTCGAGTTGATCGGTGCCAAGCGCGAGGCCATCCGCATGGCCGAGGACCGCGAGCTGTTCCGGGTGGCGATGAAGGAGATCGGGCTGGAATGCCCGAAGGCGGAAGTCGCGCACACGCTGGAGGAAGCGCTCGACATCCAGACCCGCGTGGGCTATCCGACCATCATCCGTCCCAGCTTCACCCTCGGCGGCAGCGGCGGCGGCATTGCCTACAACCGCGAGGAGCTGATCGAGATCGTCAACCGCGGCCTGGAGCTGTCGCCGACCACCGAAGTGCTGGTCGAGGAATCGGTGCTGGGCTGGAAGGAATTCGAGATGGAGGTGGTGCGCGACACCGCCGACAACTGCATCATCGTCTGCAGCATCGAGAACTTCGACGCGATGGGCGTGCATACCGGCGACAGCATCACCGTGGCCCCGGCGCAGACCCTGACCGACAAGGAATACCAGCGCCTGCGCAATGCCAGCATCGCGGTGCTGCGCAAGATCGGCGTGGATACCGGCGGCAGCAATGTGCAGTTCGGCATCAATGCGCAGAACGGCCGCGTGGTGGTGATCGAAATGAACCCGCGCGTGTCGCGTTCGTCGGCGCTGGCGTCGAAGGCGACCGGCTTCCCGATCGCCAAGGTCGCGGCCAAGCTGGCGGTCGGCTACACCCTCGATGAACTCAAGAACGAGATCACCGGCGGCAAGACACCCGCCAGCTTCGAGCCGGCAATCGACTACGTGGTCACCAAGATTCCGCGCTTTGCCTTCGAGAAGTTCCCGGCCGCAGATGCGCGCCTGACCACCCAGATGAAATCGGTGGGCGAGGTGATGGCGATCGGGCGCAGCTTCCAGGAATCGCTGCAGAAGGCGTTGCGCGGGCTGGAAACCGGCAAGTGCGGGCTCGACCCGACCGGTCTGAACCTGACCGACGACACCGATCTCGCCACCCTGCGCCGCGAGCTGAAGGAGCCGGGTCCGGAGCGCATGTTCCACCTCGGCGATGCGTTCCGCGCCGGCATGAGCGTGGAGGACGTGCATGCGCTTTCGTTCGTCGATCCGTGGTTCCTCGACCAGATCGAGGAGCTGGTCGATGCCGAAGTGGATCTGGTGCATCGCGGTCTCGACGGCCTCGATGCAAAGCGCCTGCGCGCACTCAAGCGCAAGGGGTTCTCCGATACCCGCATCGCCCAGCTCACCGGCACCAACGAATCCGCCGTACGCGCACTGCGCAAGGCGTTCGGCGTGCGTCCGGTGTACAAGCGCGTCGATTCCTGCGCCGCCGAATTCGCGACTACGACGGCGTATCTGTATTCGACCTACGAGGACGAATGCGAGGCGCAGCCGAGCGACCGCCAGAAGATCATGGTGCTCGGCGGCGGCCCGAATCGCATCGGCCAGGGCATCGAGTTCGACTACTGCTGCGTGCATGCCGCGCTGGCGCTGCGCGAGGACGGGTACGAGACCATCATGGTCAACTGCAACCCGGAAACCGTGTCCACCGACTACGACACCTCGGACCGCCTGTACTTCGAACCGCTGACGCTGGAAGACGTGCTGGAGATCGTCGAGCTGGAGCAGCCGCGCGGGGTGATCGTGCAGTACGGCGGGCAGACCCCGCTGAAACTGGCGAAGGCGCTGGAAGCCAATGGCGTGCCGATCATCGGCACCTCGCCGGACTCGATCGACCTGGCCGAAGACCGCGAACGCTTCCAGCAACTGGTCAACGACCTCGGCCTGCTGCAGCCGCCGAACCGCACTGCGCGCAGCGCCGAGGAAGCGTTGTCGCTCGCACGCGAAATCGGCTACCCGCTGGTGGTGCGCCCGAGTTACGTGCTTGGCGGCCGCGCGATGGAAGTGGTGCATGCCGATGCCGATCTCGCGCGCTACATGCGCGAGGCGGTGAAGGTGAGCCACGATTCGCCGGTGCTGCTGGACCGCTTCCTCGACAACGCGGTGGAAGTCGATATCGACGTGATCGCCGATGCGCAGGGCAACGTGCTGGTCGGCGGAGTGATGCAGCACATCGAGGAAGCCGGCGTGCATTCCGGCGACTCCTCCTGCTCGCTGCCGCCGTATTCGCTGTCGGCGCAGACCCAGGCGCGCCTGCGCGAACAAGTCGTGCAACTGGCGAAGGCGCTCAACGTGATCGGCCTGATGAACACCCAGTTCGCGGTGCAGACCAATGACGCCGGCGAGGACACCATCTACCTGCTGGAAGTGAACCCGCGTGCCTCGCGCACGGTGCCGTTCGTGTCGAAGGCGATCGGCCAGCCGCTGGCCAAGATCGCCGCGCGCTGCATGGCCGGCAAGACCCTGGCGGAGCAGGGCGCGACTCGTGAAATCGTGCCGGATTACTACTCGGTCAAGGAAGCGGTGTTCCCGTTCGCCAAGTTCCAGGGCGTGGATCCGATCCTCGGCCCGGAAATGCGTTCCACCGGCGAGGTGATGGGCGTGGGTCGCAGCTTCGAGGCCGCCTTCGCGCGCGCCGAGGAAGCGGCGAACATCCGTGCACCGCAGCCGGGCAAGGCGTTCATCTCGGTGCGCGACCCGGACAAGGCGCGGGTGCTGCCGGTTGCGCAGTACATGCTCGAACGCGGCTTCGGCATCGTCGCCACCAGCGGCACCGCGGATTATCTCAACGCCAATGGCGTGGCCTGCGAGCGCGTCAACAAGGTGATCGAGGGCCGTCCGCACATCGTCGACCTGATCAAGAACGGCGAGATCTGCTACATCGTCAACACCACCGAAGGCCGTGCGGCGATCGCCGACTCGTTCTCGATCCGGCGCGAGGCCCTGCAGCAGCGCGTCACCTATTCGACCACCGTGTCCGGCGCGAATGCCTTGCTGCATTCGCTGGACCACCGCGGCCAGGGCGACGTGCTCTCGCTGCAGGAACTGCACAAGGAACTTGCAATGAAGGAGCAGGCATGAGCCGCGCCCCCATCACCGCGAAAGGCGCGCTGCGCCTGCGCGCGGAACTGGAAGAACTGAAGTCTGTGAAGCGCCCGGCGGTGATCAACGCGATCGCCGAAGCGCGTGCGCATGGCGACCTCAAGGAAAACGCCGAATACCACGCCGCGCGCGAGCAGCAGGGCTTCATCGAGGGCCGCATCAAGCACCTCGAGGCCGAGCTGTCGCATGCGCAGGTGATCGACATCGCCACCTTGACCGCGGGCGACCGCGTCGTATTCGGTGCCACCGTGCAACTGGCGGATTGCGATACCGACGAAGAGAAGACCTACCAGATCGTCGGCGACCTCGAAGCCGACATCAAGCAGGGCCTGATCGCGATTTCATCGCCGGTGGCGCGCGCGCTGATCGGCAAGCACGAGGGCGACAGCATCAGCATCGACGCCCCGGCCGGCACCCGCGAATACGAGATCGTGTCGGTGAAGTACCTGGGCTGATTTTCTTTGTTCGTCATTCCCGCTGTCGCGGGAATGACGGCAAGGGACTTCCGACATATGCCAGCAAACCTGACCCTGCTGCTGCCGCCGGCATCGCGATTCGCCGGCATCGCCTTGCCGGCGACGCTGGCGAAAGCACTGGGCAGAGCCGATCGTGCCACCCTCGAAGCCGGCCGGCAGGCGCAACTGGCGCGTCAGTTCCAGCTGTTGCCGAATCGCTGGGCGGAGGCGGCGCTGACCCGTGTCGTCGACACGGACGAGGCGGACGCGCGCCTGTCCGGCTGGTTGCGCGCCGATCCCGCGTATATCCGCCCCGACATCAATGGTGCGCGCCTGCTCGGCATCGGCGATGCGCTCGGCATCGAGCAGGCGGATGTCGAGGCCTTGCTGCCGGCGTTGCGTCCATTGTTCGGTGATGCCGGATTCACCCTCGATGCGCCGACGCCGTCGCGCTGGTACCTGCGCCTGCCACGCGAGGCGAAATTGCCGGCGTTCGCATCGCCCGACGACGCGCTCGGCGACGACGTGTTCGAACACATCGTGGACGGCCCGGAAGCCCGCCGCTGGCGGGTGCTGGCCAGCGAGGCGCAGGTGACGCTGCACAATCATCCGCGCAATGCGCAGCGCATCGCCGCCGGCAAGGTACCGATCAATTCACTGTGGTTCTGGGGCGGAGGGCTGTTGCCTGACAGCATCGCGAGCGGATTCCCGACCGTGTTTTCGGACGATGTCCTGCTGCACGGCATCGCCCGCATCGGCAAACTCGATGCCATGCCGATGAAAGACGCCACGCTCGACATCGATGACGCGCTGGTCGATCTGCGCGCCGTGCGTGATCCGCGCGCCGTGGTCGAGTCCTGGCTCGCGCCGGTGGCGGCATCCGTTTCGACGCGCGAGGCCGTGTTCGATTTCGCCGATGGCCAGGTGTTCACGCTGCGCGCGAACCAGCGCTGGCGTTTCTGGCGCAAACCACTGGCAGTGCCGGCATGAGCACGCCGCTGCGCATCCGTCGCCGCGAAGCCGGCCCCGCAGGCGAGTGGCCGGGCGACTATCCGGACCTGTTGCGGCGGCTGCATGCCGCACGCGGTGCACGCAACCCGCTGCAGGCCCTGCCGCGCCTGACCGACCTGCCGCCACCGGACGCAATGCCGGGAATCGATGCTGCGGTGGCATTGCTGGAAGACGCGCTGGCGCGCCGGCGGCGGATCGTGGTGGTCGCCGACTTCGATTGCGATGGGGCCACTGCCTGCGCGGTGGGCGTGCGCGGCTTGCGCATGCTCGGCGCAAGCGATGTCGCCCATGCGGTGCCGGATCGCGCGGTGCATGGCTACGGACTCACGCCGGGGCTGGTCGAGGAACTTGCAGTGCTGCAGCCGGAGCTGCTGGTGACGGTCGACCACGGCATCGCCTGCCATGCCGGGATCGCGGCGGCGAAAGCACGCGGTTGGCAGGTGCTGGTCACCGACCACCACCTGCCGGGCGAGACCTTGCCGGATGCGGATGCCATCGTGAACCCGAACCTGCCGGGCCACGACTTCGGCAGCCGTGCACTGGCCGGCGTCGGGGTGATGTTCTACCTGCTGCTCGCGCTGCGCCGACGGCTGCGCGAGGCCGGCACATTCACTGCGAGCGAGCCGGACCTGACGCGACTGCTGGACCTGGTCGCGGTCGGCACCGTCGCCGACCTGGTGCCACTGGATGCCTGCAATCGCGCGCTGGTCGGAGCCGGCCTGCGCCGCCTGCGTGCAGGGCAGGGCTGCGCCGGCCTGCGCGCACTGGCCGCGCTTGCCGGTCGCCAGGAATCGACGCTGACCACTGCCGACATCGGCTTCGGCATCGGCCCGCGCATCAATGCGGCCGGACGGCTGGAGGACATGGCGCTGGGCATCGAATGCCTGCTCGAGGACGATCCCGGACGCGCGCGCGAACTGGCCGCCACGCTGGACGCGATCAATCGCGAGCGTCGCGAACTGCAGCAGCAGACCACTGACGAGGCCGAGGCGGTGCTGGCGCGCGTGCTGCCCGCGCTGCAGGCACCGCCATCGGTACTGGTCATGCACGACGACGCCTGGCATGCGGGCGTGATCGGTTTGGTGGCATCGCGGTTGGCGCAACGTGCGCATCGCCCGGCATTCGTGTTCGCGCCTGCGCAACCGGGCAGCAATGAATTGCGCGGCTCCGCACGCTCGATCCCCGGCCTGCATGTCCGCGACCTGCTGGCGATGGTGGATGCCGCGCAGCCTGGCCTGATCGCGCGCTTCGGCGGACATGCGATGGCGGCCGGGCTGACCCTGGAGCGCGCCCGCTTGCCCGCATTCGAGGCCGCGCTGCGCAACGCTGCGGAGGCCATGCTCGATCCTGCATTGCTGCAGGCGGAACTGTGCAGCGATGGCGAACTGCAGGCGCACGAGTTCGACATCGACACGGCCATCGCCCTGCGCGACGGCGGCCACTGGGGCCAGGGCTATCCGGAACCGCTGTTCGATGGCGAATTCGATGTGCTCGGGTTTCGCGTCTTGAAGGATCGCCACCTCAAGCTTGAACTCGGCATCGGCGGCAAGCGCCTCAACGCCATCCACTTCGGTGGCTGGGAGGGCGATGCGCCGCCAGCACGCGTGCGCATCGCCTATCGCCTTGCCCCGGACGACTATCGCGGCGGCGACGCTATCCAGCTGATGGTCGTGCATCAGGAAGCGGTGCCGGTTTCGATTCCCGCTTGAGCCCGAACAGCGGGCGCAGCCAGCCGATGCGGCGGATGATCTCGTAACCCAGCAGGCACAGGGCGAAGGTGGCAGCAACCAGCAACGGCCCCTCCAGCAACGGCGGCAAAGCCAGTGGTTTCGCGTTGTGCGCAAGGATCACGATGACGCTCTGGTGCAGGATGTAGACCGGGAAGATCGCCGGGGCCAGATAGCGCAGCGCTGCACTGTCGGCATTGCGGAAGCGATAGGCGAAGCCGAATGCGGCGGCGATCGCGCACCACTGGTCGATCGCCCACGCCACGCGCAACGTGTGGCGCAGCCAGTCCGGCGGCGGCGTTGCATCGTCGTAGCCGGCGAAGTACCAGACACCGACCAGCGCGAGATACCCCAGCAGCGCGGCGGCCAGCGCGGGGCACCGCCAGCGTTGCAGCGCTTCCCAGAATCCGGTCGAGAACGCCAGCAGGTATCCGAGCAGGAACATCGGGACGTACTGCGCATGGTTGTACCAGTCGTCCACCAGGTCATGGGTGGATTCGAAGCGCTCCACCAACAGCAGCCGCGCCAGCGCCAGCCAAGCCACGGGCCAGAGCAGCGCACCCGGCCCGGCCAGCCTGCGTCCGAGATAGTCGCCAATCGTCCGCATCGACTTCGGAGCCAGCTTCAGCAGCAGCCACAGGACGACGGTATAGGCCCAGAGATAGGCGAGGAACCACAAGTGGTTCCAGGTCGGGGCATCCATGCAGTCGTTGGGCGCCACGCAATGGAAGTCGCCGCCGCGCAGATAGGTGACCATGAACGCGGCGTAGCCGGCGTGATAACCGCCCGGCACCTTCTCGATCAATTCGAAATAGACCTGCGGCGGGACCACCACGTACATGCCGAACAGCAGTGGCAGCAGCAATCGCCAGCTGCGTGGGCCAAGGAAACGCGCGCCGTTGTTCCGTGCCTTGCCCAGCAGGAAGGCGGTGGCCGTGCCGGACACCACGAACAGCAGCGACATCCGCCACGGCGCGGTGAGCAGCATCAGCGGCTCCAGCGCTTCCCCGGCCCGAGGGCTTTTGACGTGCCAGTCCCAGCTCACGTAATACATGCCCACGTGATAGAAGACCAGCAGGGCGAAGGCTAGGATGCGGACCCAGTCGAGGTCGTGGCGGCGTTGCATGGCGGTCGTTCCGGTCGGGGAGTACGCCGTAGCCTTGACGCCCGGCGACACCGCAGCCAGCCTGAAGTGACCGTGCGACGCGGCTTGGGGACGAGCCGCGGGATGCGGGGACGAGCCGGGACCGCCTGCGCGTGCCGGCCTCCTACAATGCGCGGATGGAATCCGGCCCGAACTTCTACCAGCGTTACCAGCCGTGGCGACGCAGCATCGAAATCGGGTTCTGGGTTGTCCAGTACGCGATCAGCGCGATCGGCAACAGCCTGACCGCGAACATGGACGTGCGCCGGCTGAACCTCGGCTTCGCCAGCTGGCAGCCGCCCGTGTGGGAAGCCAGTAGCGCACTGATGGCGTTGGCGCTGGTGCCGGCCATGGTCTGGTTCACCCGGCGCTGGCCGCTGCATCTGGACAACTGGCAGCGAATGCTGCCGCTGCATCTGCTGGGCAGCCTGATCTGGTCGGCCCTGCACGTGGCCGGGATGGTGGCGATGCGCAAGGCCGTGTACGCCGGACAGGGGCTGCACTACGACTTCAGTCCGTGGTGGTGGGAGTTCGGCTACGAATACCTGAAGGATGTGCGGTCCTACGCCGGGGTGGTGCTGACCCTCGAGGGCTACCGCTTCGTCATGCGCCGCCTGCAGGGCGAGGCCAGCCTGCTGTCGGCACCGGACGAAGGCCCACCGGTGGAGTCGCTGGATCGCCCGGAGCGCTTCCTGGTGCGCAAGCTTGGCCGCGAGTTCCTGGTCGCCGCCAGCGACATCGAATGGCTGCAGGCCTCCGGCAACTACGTCAACCTGCGCGTGCGCGGGCATGACTACCCTTTGCGCAGCACCATCGGCGGGATCGAGGAAAAACTCGATCCGGTGCGCTTCGTGCGGGTCCACCGCAGCCACATCGTCAACCTCGACCAGATCGCCTCGATCGAGCCACTGGATACCGGCGATGCCCGCGTGCACATGAAGGACGGCAGCAACCTGCCGTGCAGCCGCACCTATCGCGGTGGCTTGAAGTCGCGCTTCGGCAACGACGCCTGAAAGCGCCGCAATCCGCAAGCGCCGCGTCGCAACAGGCCTCGCTCAGGTCTGCGCATTCGCCGGCGGTGCGGTCGATGCGCGGATGATCAGATCGCATTCGAGGACGATGCTGCGCGGCGCGATGGCCTCATCCGGGTGTTCCAGTCGGCGCAGCAGGAATTCCGCGGCCAGTTCGCCTTCCTTCTCGGTGGGTTGGCTCATGGTGGTGAGCGCCGGCGCGATGAAGCCGGCCAGCGGAATGTTGTCGAAGCCGGTGACCGAGATGTCGTCCGGCACGCTGAGGCCGGCTTCCTTGATCGCCTGCAGCACGCCGATCGCGGTGACATCGTTGCGCGCCATGATCGCGGTCGGCCGCGAGGGCTGTTGCAGCAGGCGCTTGGCGGCGCGATAGCCGGTCAGCGAAGTCGGGTAGTACGGCCGCGCGGGATTGTCGTCGCCGATCACCCAGGCCGGGCGCAGCTTGATCCGGGCCCGTTTCAACGAGGCGAGGTAGCCACGCAGGCGGCCGACGTGTTCCGCTTCGGACATGTCCGCGCCGATGAAGGCAATGCGGCGGTGGCCGAGTTCCAGCAGATAATCGGTGAGCGTCTGGCTGCCGCGCTGGTAGTTCGAGGTGATCGCATCGATGCCAGCTTCCGGCAACGAGCGCCCGATCAGGATGGCCGGCAGGCCGGTGCCACAGGCCTGTTGCAGCATGCGATCGGAGACGCGGGTCTGCAGGGTGGCCACGATCAGGCCATCGGGCCGCTGCCTGAGCATCGCCTGCAAGGCCTGTTCTTCAACGCTCTCGTCGCCTGAATCGCCCCGGGTTCTCTAGACATCTCCGAGCCGTACATTACGGCAATCACGGAGGTGGATATGAGCAGCAAGCGGTATACGGATGAGTTCAAGGTCGAAGCGGCCAAACAGGTGATCGACCAGGGGCGCCCGGTGCGTGAGGTGGCGGGTCGGCTGGGAATCAGCATCGATACGCTTTACGCGTGGGTGCGTATGCAGCGCAAGGTGCCTGAGGCACGCCATGCCGATGTTTCATTGGCGGCTGAGAACCGGCGCTTGCAAGCCGAGCTCAAGCGGGTGACCGAGGAGCGCGACATCCTAAAAAAGGCCGCA
>Ga0073904_10000980_pt1 | contig 21097 bp, 22 predicted proteins | sample KloWWTrecipitate_FD_66668 | JGI IMG/M metagenome (GOLD analysis project Ga0073904, IMG submission 66668) | Active sludge microbial communities from Klosterneuburg, Austria, studying microevolution and ecology of nitrifiers - Klosterneuburg... | ecosystem: Engineered > WWTP > Aerobic digester >... | reverse complement strand
GCGGCACAGCTGCGTCCGCGCCGCGGCCACCGAGATCTGCTGGCCGATCATGCCGCGCAGCAGCATCTCGTGCGGGTCCACCGCTCCGGGCAGCCTGATGCCGGGCGTCCGCCGCACGGAGGCCACCAGCGCAGGCTCGCGGCTGAGCGCCTCGTCGATGCCCACCGGGTCCGCGTCCGCGTCGAACAGCCGGCGCACCCGGGCGATCAGCGGCGGCAGGTCGGCCAGCGAGCTGAGCCGGGCGGTCAGCCGCAATTGCGCGTCCCAGCGCACCTCGAAGGCGGCCGGCCCGCCGGGCAGGGCGATCGTCCGGGCGTAGTGGGACGGCCCCGCGTCCTCGACCCCGGCGATCGCCCGCGCCGCCAGCCAGGTGAACACCCCGGCCGCGTCGAACGGCTGGCGCACCGGCAGGGCGAGGCTGATTCGGGTGGCCGGCGCGGCGGCGCCCTCCGCCGGCGGGGCATGGCGGGTGGCCCGCACCTGGGTGGGGGTGCGGTCGTAGACCTCGGCGATGGTGTCGTTGAACTGGCGGATGCTGCCGAAGCCGGAGGCGAACGCCACCTCGCTGATCGGCAGGTCGGTGCCGACCAGCAGTTGCCGGGCGGTCTGGGCGCGGTGCGCGCGGGAGAGCGCGAGGGGCCCGGCCCCGAGTTCGGCCAGCAGCAGCCGGTTCAGGTGGCGCGGGGTGTAGCCGAGCCGGTGCGCCAGTCCGGCCACACCCTCGCGCTCGACCACCCCGTCGGCCACCAGCCGCATCGCGCGAGCGGCCACGTCCGAGCGCAGATTCCACTCAGGGGAGCCGGGGACAGCGTCCGGCAGGCAGCGCTTGCAGGCGCGGAATCCCCGGGACTGCGCCGCCGCGCCAGTGCTGAAGAACTCGACGTTCGCCGGCAGGGGAGTGCGCGCCGGGCACGACGGACGGCAGTAGATGCCCGTGGTGCGGACGCCGAGCACGAACGACCCGTCGAACCGCGAGTCGCGGGCGGCGACCGCCCGATAGCGCTGTTCGAAGTCCATGTCGAAGAGCATCGCACCACGTCCGGCACTCGCACTAGCGGAAATCGGACGTGACCGTGCCCGGGCGCCCAACCGGCGACGTGCTTGGATTGGCCCATGCCAGACATGGGACCGGGAACCACCGGATCAGTCCGCGAGCAACGCCTGCTGAAGCTGTCGATCGCGGTCTCGGGCGTGATCGGCGTGCTGGGTGTCGGCTGGGGTTGGCTGGCCGGCTCGCAGGCGATCATGTTCGACGGCGCCTACACCGGGCTGGGGCTGCTGCTGAGCTGGCTCTCGTTGCGGGCGTCGAAGATCGTGGCCGCCGGGCCGACGACGAACTACCCGTTCGGACGGGAGGCGCTGGCGCCGCTGGTGATCATGATCCAGGGCGTCGCATTGCTGGGCACCCTCGGCTACGCCGCGATCGCGTCCGTTCTGGCGATCATCAAGGGTGGCAGTGAGGTCGCGGCCGCGTCCGGCATCATCTACGGCGGCGTCACCGGGGTGCTCGCCCTGGCGCTGTGGCTGTACCTGAGCCGGTACGCGAAGAACTCCGACCTGATCCGCGCCGAGGCGGCGCAGTGGCTGGCCGGAGCGGCCATGAGCGCGGGAATGCTGGTCGCCTTCACCATCGCTGCGCTCATCCAGCCGACCCAACTGGGCTGGCTGGCCGACTACATCGACCCGGCGGTGGTGATCGTGGCGAGCATCGCCCTGTTCGGAATCCCGTGGCAGATGGTGCGCGAGACCGTCCGGGAGTTGCTCGAGGGTGCCCCGCCGGACGCCGTCCAGGCACCGATCCGTGAGCTGGTGGCTACGGTGACCGCCGAGCACGGACTGGACGATCCGCTGATCCGAATGTCCAAGCTGGGTGCCAAGCTCTACCTCGAGGTCGACTACGTGGTGCCGACCGGGCGCTACGACACGTCGTTCGCCGACCAGGTGCGCCGGTCGCTGAAGGCCGGCCTGTCTGCGCAACCCTTCGACATCTGGCTCAACGTCGACCTGAGCACCGACGCGAGCTGGCAGCACTGAGGGGAACCTTCCGGGCTGGAGCGCGGTTCGGTTTGACCCTCCGCGGGGTCCCGCCATATTCTTGACCCTCGGTGCGCATTGGTCTGACCCCGGGTCGACGGATTGCACATTCAGGCAGCCTTCCACCTCAGTGGTTGCGCCAATCGGTGAAGAACGTAGGAAGTGGGTCAGGCGTGTACGCGATCGTGCGCAGTGGTGGCCGCCAGCACAAGGTTGCTGTTGGCGACATCGTGGAGATCGACAAAGTCGAGGCGAAGGCTGGCGACAGCGTCGCGTTGACCCCGCTGCTGCTGGTCGACGGCGAGGCGGTGACCTCGGACAGCTCGGCGCTCGGCAAGGCCAGTGTCACGGCTGAAGTGATCGCCGAGACCAAGGGTCCGAAGATCCGGATCGTCAAGTTCAAGAACAAGACCGGCTACAAGAAGCGACAGGGTCACCGCCAGCGGTACACCCAAGTCAAGGTCACTGGGATCGAAAGCTGAGGCACTGACATGGCACATAAGAAGGGCGCATCGGCCTCCCGTAACGGTCGCGACTCCAACGCACAGCGGCTCGGCGTCAAGCGTTTCGGCGGCGAGTTGGTCAACGCCGGCGAGATCATCGTCCGCCAGCGCGGCACCCACTTCCACCCCGGCGAGGGCGTGGGACGTGGTAAGGACGACACTCTGTTCGCGCTGCGCGCAGGCAATGTCGAGTTCGGCACGCGGCGCGGTCGCCGCGTGGTGAACATCGCCATCGCGGCCGCGGAGTAATCACTCGCACTCTCTGAGCAGGACGGTCCATCGGACCGTCCTGCTCAGTGTTTCTGGGGACATTGTCACTCCGGCCTAATCCCGAATCCGGGCTAAGCTCGCCGCCATGCACTCCCGCTGGGTGAGGTTGAACGCTGCGATCGGTGCGAGCGCGCTCGCACTGCTGCTGAGCGGTTGCCGGCTTCAGGGCACGGTCGAGATGGTTGCCCCGGAGGAGATTCGGGTGGATCTCACGTTCAACGTCACCAGCGATGAATGCAGCTTCGAAGCCGGCCAGGGCTACTTTGGCCTTGAGGCCGAGGCGAAGGCACTGCCCGACGGCACCGTGGACTGCCGGTTGGCGGGTACGGTGAGCGCTGATCGGCTGACTGAGATCTACCCGACCCTCGTCGCGACGGACGTCGGTGAGTATGACCTGCTAGCCACGAACTTCGCCTATGAGATCGACGGCATCGACGTGCTGGTCACGATGCCGGGCCAGGTGGTCTCGGCAAGCTTCGGTGAGGTGTCCGGCAACCAGGTGCACATCACCACTGACCGGGTGGTGTTGAAGCCGCTGAAGATCGTCGCCCGGGCACAGCCGGGCTCACAGTGGTGGCCGGCGTGGTGGGCCGGCGGGGGGCTGCTGGCCGGTGCGGGGATGGTCGGGGCCGGGTGGCTGCTTCGGCGGCGACGCAATGGTGCCAGCTTCGAACCGCAGGAGGAGACCTTCGACCTCACCCCTGAGGCCGAGCCGGTGATTGGTCAGGGCTGGCATGCGCCGCCTCCCGAGACCCGGCACACCGCCGAGCCGGCCGACCAGTTCCGGGCGCCACCGCCAGTGGTTGATAACTCCTTCTGGGCGCCACCCCCACAAGACGGACCCGAATCGCCGTAGTCGGCCAGCTATGCCCGCTTGGCGACGAACGACCGGGGCGGAGCGGAGTGCCGTGAATCGACCCTCAGGGAAACGCGCGCAAGGCCCGAGCTGACGAGCCGATAGACTCATTGCCTCGGTGCCGGCCCTGGGCTGCTCTCCGATTCCCCGACGCGCAAGGTTCCAAGCTGTGGCAATTCCCTCTTTCATCGACCAGACGGTGCTCACCGTCTCCGCCGGCAATGGCGGGCACGGGTGCGCGTCCATCAAGCGGGAGAAGTTCAAGCCTCTCGGCGGACCTGACGGCGGCAACGGGGGTAACGGCGGATCGGTGATCCTCCGGGTCGACCCGAACCTGACCACACTGGTGGAGTTCCACCGGCAGTCGGTGCGGCGCGCGGCCAACGGCCAGCCCGGACGCGGCGACTTCAACAGTGGCGCCAACGGCGAAGACATCGTGCTTGCGGTTCCGGACGGCACCGTCGTCACCGACGCCGAGACCGGTGCAGTGCTGGCCGATCTGATCGGCCCCGATTCCGAGGTCGTCATCGCCAACGGCGGACGCGGGGGCCTCGGCAATGCGGCGCTCGCGTCCAGTGCGCGCAAGGCGCCCGGCTTCGCGCTGCTCGGCGAGGACGGCGAATCCCGCAAGATCACCCTTGAACTCAAGGTTGTCGCCGACATCGGCCTGGTCGGCTTCCCGAGCGCGGGCAAGTCCTCGCTCATCGCAGCCATCTCGCGAGCACGGCCCAAGATCGCGGACTACCCGTTCACCACGCTGATCCCCAACCTGGGCGTGGTCGTGGCCGGCACCACGACCTTCACCGTCGCCGACGTGCCCGGGCTGATCGAAGGCGCGAGCGAGGGTCGCGGCCTGGGCCACGAGTTCCTGCGTCACATCGAGCGTTGCCAGGCGATCGTGCACGTGATCGACTGCGCCACCTACGAGCCCGGACGTGACCCGCTCACCGACCTCGACGTGATTGAGAACGAACTGAGCGAGTACGGCGGCTTGGCCGACCGTCCCCGGATGGTTGCCCTGAACAAGGTCGACGTGCCGGACGCGGCCGAGCTGGCCGAACTGGTGACCGGCGACCTGGCGGCGCGCGGGTTGCCGGTGTTCAGCATCTCGACCAAGACCGGCACCGGGCTGCAGTCGCTCACCTTCGCGATGGCCGAACTGGTTGCGAAGCGCCGGGCCGAGGCGCCGAAGCCGGAGCCGAAGAAGATCGTGATCAAGCCCACGCCGGTGGCCACCGGGCCTGAGTTCAGCATCACCCGGCAAGGTGACGGCGAGGGCGGTTTCGTTTGGCGGGTGCGCGGCGACAAGCCCGAACGGTGGGTGCGCCAGACCGACTTCAGCAACTCCGAGGCGGTCGGCTATCTCGCCGACCGATTCGCTCGGCTCGGGATCGAGGACGAGCTGCTGGCGATGGGTGCGCTCGCCGGTGACGCGGTCGCCATCGGGGCCGAGAACCCGGTCGTGTTCGACTTCGCCCCGCAGGTGGAGGTCGGCGCCGAGATCCTGTCGCGTCGCGGTGAGGACCAGCGCCTGGTCAAGGAGCGTCCGGCCGCCCAGCGCCGTCGGGCGATGGACGCCGAGTACCACGCCGCGAAGGCTGCCGAACGCGAAGCGCAGCAATACACCAGGCTGGCTTCGGAGGGGCTCAAGGAATCTGACGATGAGTGAGGCCTTCGCGTCCGGGCTGAGGCCGGAGGTCGTCGACGCACGCCGCATCGTCGTGAAGGTCGGCTCCTCCTCGCTCACCGACGCCAGCGGCGCACTCGACGTGGCGAAGATGGAGGCGTTGGTGGACGCGCTCGCCGCGGCTCGCCAGAGGGGCCAGGACGTGGTTCTGGTCTCCTCCGGCGCCATGGCGTCCGGCATGGGGCCGTTGCGCCTGCGGCACCGTCCGCGCGACCTGGCCAGCAAGCAGGCCGCCGCCGCGGTCGGGCAGAGCCTGCTGATGGGTCGCTACGGCACCCTGTTCGCGCGCTACGACCTCACCGTGGGACAGGTGCTGCTGACCGTCGAGGACGTCGCCCGCCAGGACCACTACCGCAACGCACTGCGCACTTTCACCCGCCTGATCGAACTCGGTGTGGTGCCGATCGTCAACGAGAACGACACGGTGGCCACCCACGAGATCAGGTTCGGCGACAACGACCGGCTAGCTGCCCTGGTGGCGCACCTGGTGGGCGCGGACGCGTTGGTGCTGCTCAGTGACGTCGACTCGCTCTACACCGCGCACCCGTCGCACCCGCAGGCCCGGCCGATCCCGCTCGTGCCCGATCTCGACGACCTGGTGGTCGACACGTCCGGGAAAGGGACTGAGATCGGTACCGGGGGTATGGAGACCAAGCTGCAGGCTGCGCGGATCGCGACCGCGTCCGGCATTCCGGTGGTGCTCGCCGCAGCGAGCGCCGTGGCCGACGCACTGACGGGCGAGCAGGTCGGCACGTTGTTCCGTCCCACCGGAAAGCGACGCTCGCGGAAACTGATGTGGCTGGCCTACGCGTCGGTCTCGCAGGGCGAACTGGTGCTCGACGCAGGTGCGGTGAAGGCGCTGACCGAACGCAAGGCGTCCCTGCTGCCTGCCGGCATCGTCGAGGTCCGTGGAAGTTTCGCGGCCGGCGACCCGGTGCGGCTGGTTGGGGAGTCCGGGCAGGTGGTCGCTCGCGGGCTGGTGAGTTACGACTCGGCCGAGCTGCCGAGCATCATCGGCCGCAGCACCCGCGACCTGGTGGCCGAGCGCGGCGCGCAGTTCGACCGCGAGGTGGTGCACCGCGACGACCTGATCGTGCGACCGCGGAAGAAGAAGCCGTGAGCGTCGTCGAACTCGTCGGCTGGGGCGCTGCCCTGATCGGCACGCTGCTGGGCTTGCCCCAGGTCTTCCGGCTCGCCCGCACCCGTAGTGTCGAGGGGCTTTCGATGCCGGCCTGGCAGGCGATTCTCGGGTTGAACATCGGCTGGGCCTCGCACGGCATCCTCCTCGGCCAGACGAACATGATCGTGCCCAACATCCTCGGCCTGGCTTCCACCTTGCCGATCCTGGTGATGATGTCGCGGGAACTGGAGCGCTCGCTGCCGAAGGTGCTGCTACCGGGCGTGTTGGTGGGAGCGCTGATGATCGGCGTCGACCTGGCGTTCGGCACGGCGGTGTTCGGCGTGGTCGCGATCTTCCCCGCGTTCTTCGCGAACTTCGGCCAGTGCGTCGAACTGATCCGCTCGCCCAGCGTTGCCGGGGTCTCGCCGGTGTTCCTGATCGGCGGCGTGGTCAACCAGGTGTTCTGGTTCACCTGGGGACTGCTGGTGAACGACGCCGGCACGATCATCACTGCAACCGTGACGCTGACGGTGACCGCGTTCAACCTGGTCTGGTGGATCCTGCGCCAGGCCGGACTGCGCTCCTTCGGCGTGCCCACGCGCTCGGAGGTTCGCGCGTACGTCCGCGCCCGCAGCCGGGCCGGGACCTGAACCCCGTCGCGGCGTAATCTGTCGCGCATGACTTTCGCTGATCTGGCCGCCGGCGCGAAGGTGGCCGCGCGCACCCTCGCCACTCTCACCCGCGCCCAGAAGGACGCCGGGCTGCAGGCAATGGCGGACGCGCTCGCGGCCTCCGCCCCCGCGGTGCTGGCCGCGAACGCAGCGGACGTCGCCGCCGCACGAGCGTCGGGGACGCCCGAATCGCTGATCGACCGGCTCGCGCTGACCGGCGGGCGGATCGACTCGATGGTGACCGGACTGCGCGATCTGGCAGCGCTTCCCGACCCGGTCGGCGACGTTGTTCGTGGTTGGACGAACGCCAACGGTGTGCGCGTTCGCCAGGTGCGGGTGCCGTTCGGGGTGGTGGGGATCATCTACGAGGCCCGGCCCAACGTGACCGCGGACGCCGCCGGCATCTGCCTGAAGTCCGGCAACGCCGCGCTGCTGCGCGGCTCGTCCTCGGCGCTCAACTCCAATCGCGCGGTGATCACCGCGCTGCGCGCCGGGCTCGCGGCGTCCGGGTTGCCCCGGGACGCCGTCCAGCTGGTCGAGGGGGATCGCAGTGTCACCGGTGAGATGATGACCGCTCGCGGCCTGGTCGACCTGCTCATCCCGCGGGGCGGGGCGGGGCTGATCAACGCGGTGGTCGCGGGTTCGACCGTCCCCGTGATCGAGACCGGGACCGGCAACTGCCATCTGTTCGTGGACGCATCGGCCGATCAGGAGATGGCCCTGCGCATCATGCTGAACGCGAAGGTGCAGCGGCCCAGCGTCTGCAATGCCCTGGAGACCCTGCTGGTGCACGCCGACACGGCCTCCACCTTCCTGCCCAAGGCTCTGGCCGCGCTCGCCGAAGCCGGGGTCACCGTCCACGGCACCGCGGCGGTGCAGGCCTACTCGGACGCGGTGGTGCCGGCCGAGCCCGATGAGTTCGACGCCGAGTACCTGACCCTCGACCTCGCCTGTGACGTCGTCGACTCGATCGATGCGGCCATCGAACACATCCGCACGCACACCACCGGGCACTCGGAGACGATCGTGACCAACGATCGCAGCTGCGCCGACCAGTTCGTCGCCGAAGTGGACGCCGCCGCCGTGCTGGTGAACGCGTCCTCACGCTTCGTGGACGGCGGCGAGTTCGGCTTCGGCGCAGAGATCGGCATCTCCACCCAGAAGCTGCACGCCCGCGGCCCGATGGGCCTGGCCGAGATGACCTCCAGCAAGTACATCGTCGACGGCGACGGCCAGACCCGCGGTTGAGGCTCCAGGTCAACCCGCAGACCTCGCGATCCTGGTCCTGTTCGACGCGCCGACGACTGTACAGTTGCCCAGGCCACCGTACGATCGTACAGTCGCGGGCGTGGCGCTACCCGAGGACCTGACCGGTCGAGCACGAATCCGGGATGCGGCGCTGTCCGCCTTCGCCGAGGATGGGGACGCGGCCAGCATCCGCGGGATCGCGAAGCGCGCCGGGTGTTCCCCCGCGCTCGTCCAGCACCACTTCGGCACCAAGGACGGCCTGCGCAGCGCCTGCGACGACTACATCGTGGCCTACTTCCGCGAGCAGGTCGAAGCCGGGATCGACAACCTCGGCATCACCGACCCCGACTACCTCGCGGAGGTGTACCGCTCGGCGCCGATCGTGATCGGCTACCTGAACCGCTGCCTGGTCGAGAACACCCCGAAGGCCCAGCGGATCTTCGACTCGCTGGTCGAGCTCACCGAGCCGTACCTACGGACGGATGCCGCCTCCGCCGTCCGCGATCGCGCCGCGGTGCTGGTGGCCATGAAGCTGGGACTGCTGCTGCTGCGTCCGCACGTGGAGCGCGCGCTGGGGGAGCCGGCCTCTTTGGGCAGCAGTCCACGGATCAGCGCTGCGCAGCTCGACCTGCTCGACCCGAACCTCGCCCCGGCCGAGGTCATGGAAGCCGCCCGGAGGGCGACCAGAACGGAGAACCCGCAGTGAGCGCCAGCATCGAACTCGAAGCCGTCACCAAGCACTACGGCACCACGACCGCTCTGGACGGCTTCAGCCTGCGGGTGGAGCCCGGCCAGGTCCACGGTTTCCTCGGTCCCAACGGCGCCGGCAAGACCACCACACTGCGGGTCCTGCTCGGTCTCCTCGGGATCACCTCAGGCACCGTCAGGGTCTTCGGGCTCGACCCGTGGCACGACGTCGCGGCGATCCATGCCCGGCTCGCCTACGTCCCTGGCGACGTCACACTGTGGCCGAACCTGACCGGCGGCGAGACCCTCGACCTCCTCGCCCGCCTGCACGGGAAGGACGGTGACCGCCAGCGGTGGCTGGACGTCTTCGACCTCGACCCCACCAAGCGCAACCGCACCTATTCCAAGGGCAACCGGCAGAAGGTCGCCCTGGTCGCCGCCTTGGCCGCCGATGCCGAACTGCTCATCCTCGACGAGCCCACCTCCGGGCTCGATCCGCTGGTCGAGGCGGCTTTCGCCGAGGCAATCCGAGCCGAGCACGCCCGGGGCAAGACGATCCTGCTGTCCAGCCACGTCCTCAGCGAGGTGGAGCGACTGTGCGACCACGTCAGCATCATCCGGGCCGGCCGGCTTGTCGATTCCGCCCCTCTGGCCGAGTTGCGCGGCGCCCAGCACACCCTGGTCACGGCGCAGGTCACCCGCCGTCTTGACCTGGCCCTGGACGGCGTCGCCGTCCTAGCCGAGGACGGCGACCGGCTGCGGCTGAGTGTGGACGCTGCAGCTCTGCCCGAGGTGATGCGGCGGCTCGCGGCAGCGGGAGTGCGCCGGGTGGAGGCGGGAGCCCCATCGCTGGAGGACGTCTTTCTCGCGCACTACCGCTCGACGGGGCCCGAATGATCGCCATCCTCACCCGGGCGTATCTGCGCCGGTCGCGCTGGGGGCTGCTGGCGTGGGTGCTGCTGCTGGGCCTGCTGCCCGCACTGATGGTGGTCTCCACGCGGGCCGGCTACCCGACCCAGGCCGACCGGGACGCGTTCGCGCACGAGTCGATGGCCAATGTCTCCGAACTCGCACTGCGCGGACCGATCTTCGCCGCCTCCACCGGTGGACTGGTGGCGTGGACGCTGGCCTCGTCCGGTTCGCTGGTGGGTGCGGTGGTGGCACTCATCTTCATCGTCCGGTACGCGCGCTCCGACGAGCAGGCCGGGCGGCTCGAACTACAACTCGCCGGACGGGCGACCCGCGCCGACCAGCTCCGGGCGGCCTTGCTGGTGGTCGGCGGCGCAGGCGTGGCCGTCGGTGCCGTGGCATTCCTCGGCCTGATCGCGACCGGCATGCCGACGGGCGGATCCGCTCTGCTTGCGGTGGTGCTGGCGGCGTCCATCCTGTTCTTCACCGGGGTGGGGGCGGTGTGCGCTCAGCTCGCGACCGACCCCGGGGTGGCCGGACGGCTGTCGGCGGCCGTGCTGGGGGTGTTCTTCGTGATCGCCGCGATCGGGGACGCGATCGGCAGCCCGATCGTGTGGCTGAGCCCGTTCGGGTGGGCGCGCCACGCCCAGGCATTCGTGGCCGATCGGTACTGGGTACCGCTGGTACCGCTGGTGCTGGCGGCGGCACTGGGCTGGCTGTCGCTGCGGCTCAACCGAAGCCGTGACTACGGTTGCGGTCTGATCCCGGCCAGGCGCGGACGGGCGTCCGCTCCCGGCTGGCTCCGGGGTCCGCTCGCGTTGGCCGCGCGGCTGCAGCGCGGGTCGGTGATCGGGTGGGCGGTGGCGCTGGCCTTCCTCGGGCTGATGATGGGGACGGTACTGGCGAGCCTCGATCAGCAACTCGCGGGCACAGCCTTCGAGGAATTCGCCCGCCGACACGGTGGCGAGGTCGGCGAGGTCTTCTTCCAGTTCGTCCTCTATGTGCTGGCGCAGGTCGCCACAGCCGCCGCGCTGGCGGCCGTCCTCACCCTGCGCACCGACGAGACCAGCGGGCTGGCCGAGCCGGTCCTGGCCAGGCCGGTGACCCGGGCCCGCTGGTCGCTGGCCTGGGCGCTGGTCGCCGCCGGTGTGGGTGCGATCATCCTGCTCGGACTCGGCCTGGGCGGCGCACTGGGTTCGGGCCGGTGGTCGCTGCCGCTGACGACGATCGCCTACCTGCCGGCGATCCTGGCGATGGTCGGGCTCGCGCTCGCGCTGGTCGGCTGGATACCTCGAGCGTCGATCTGGGTGAGTTGGACCGTCCTCGGGACCCTGCTGCTGCTGGACCTGTTCGCGGAGTTCAACCTGCTGCCCGCGGAGACCATCCGGCTGATCTCGCCGTTCGCGGCCACCTTCGCCGGCCTGCTCACCACTGGGCTCGACGTACCGCTGGTCGTGCTCACCGCGCTCGGTCTCGGTCTGGGAGCGCTCGGCGTGGCCGGGATCCGGCGCCGCGACCTGGAACTCGGCTGAGCACCTCCGAAAACGCCGGACGCCCGGCCCCGGACCGGCCGTCCGGCGTCGCCACGTGTAGTATCCGCGGCATGCAGATCCTCGAGGCTGTCGCCGTTGACGTCTCCGCACCCGTAGTGGTCGGCCTGATCGCGTTCGGCCTGCTGGCCAGCGGGCTGGGCTTCGTTCGCCAGGTGGGCAAGGGCCGGCCGCACGCCAAATGAGCGAAACCCCGATCGCCTGGGAGCCGCAGGGCACCCGGAAGCAGCGCCTGGGCATCATGGGCGGCACGTTCGACCCGATCCACCACGGCCACCTGGTCGCCGCGAGTGAGGTGCAGGCGCGGTTCGACCTCGACGAGGTCGTGTTCGTGCCCACCGGCACCCCGTGGCAGAAGGCTGACCGGCTGGTCTCCCAGGCCGAGGACCGCTACCTGATGACCACGATCGCGACCGCGTCCAACCCCCGGTTCTCGGTGAGCCGGGTCGACATCGAACGCGACGGACCCACCTACACCGTCGACACCCTGCGCGACATGCGCGCCCTGCGCGGCACCGAGGTGGAGATGTTCTTCATCACCGGTGCGGACGCACTCAGCCAGATCCTCACCTGGAAGGGCGTCGACGAACTCTGGGACTACGCTCACTTCGTTGGTGTCTCCCGCCCGGGGGTGCCGTTGGGGGAGCGGGACATCGCCCATCTTCCCGACGACAAGGTGACCCTGCTCGAGGTGCCCGCCCTGTCGATTTCATCCACAGCCTGCCGCGACCGGGTTCGCGACGGCCTGCCGATCTGGTACCTCGTGCCCGACGGCATCGTCCAGTACATCGCCAAGCGCGGCCTCTACCGCAACCAAGGAACCAAGTGACTGCAACTGATCAAGCCCTCGAAGTCGCCCGGGTCGCCGCCCGTGCGGCCGTCGCCAAGCTCGCGTCCGACCCGGTCGCGTTCGACGTGTCCGAGCGGCTCGCCATCACCGACATCTTCCTGATCGTCGCCGCCACCAACGAGCGCCAGGTCGGTGCGGTGGTGGACGGGATCGAGGAGGCCCTGCTGAAGACCGGGGTGAAGGCCGTCCGCCGGGAGGGGGATCGGGAGAACCGTTGGGTGCTGCTCGACTTCCTCGACGTGGTCGTGCACGTGCAGCACACCGAGGAGCGCGCGCTCTACAGCCTGGAGCGGTTGTGGAAGGACTGCCCACGGCTCGACCTCGGCCCGCTGGAGCCGGCCACGGGCTCGACTGAGGACGCCGCGCCGGCCGAATGACCACGGTCGTCCTGCTCCGCCACGGCGTCACAGATTGGAACGACGGCGGACGTTTCCAGGGGCATGCCGATGTCTCGCTGAACGACGCCGGACGCGAACAGGCGGCAGCAGCGGCGTCCATGTTGGCCGAGTCAGGCATCACCCGCGTGTACTGCTCGGACCTGATCCGCGCGGCTGAGACCGCTCAGATCGTGGCTGCGAACCTGGGCCTTGAGGTGCGGACGGACGCCCGCTTGCGCGAGGTGGACGTCGGCAGCTGGGCCGGGCTGAGCATGGCCGAAGCCGGGGAGCTCGAACCCGACTTCTGGCCGGCTCTGCGCGAGGGCCGCGACTTCCGGCGCTCGGCGACCGGGGAGACGGCCACCGAGTCCGGGCTGCGGGTCGCTGCCGCACTGGCCGACTATGTCGAGGCAGCCGACGCCGACGAGGTCGTGCTCGTGGTCGGCCACGGACTGTCGCTGCGCGTCGCAGCCATGCTGCTGATCGGCCTCGATTACTCCCACGCGCGCCGGTTCGGTGGCATGGTGAATTGCCACTGGGCCGTACTTCAGCCCGGTGATGAGCACTGGCGCCTGCTCAGCTACAACGTCGGGTAACCAAGTAGTCCCCAATTCGGTTGCTCAAGTAGTCCCCGATTCGGTTGATCGAGCAGTCCCCAATTCGTTGATCGAGCTTGTCGAGATCAGGCCGGGTGAGGGTCTCGACAGGCTCGACCAGCCGAAGTGAGGTAGCCGAAGTGAGGTAGCTCGTCCGCTCAGGCGAATCGCACCCGGGTGTAGGCGACCGCGGTGACGGTGAGGGTCACCGTCCTGGTGGTCCAGATCCGCAGCTTGCCCTTGTCGCCAATGGGCGTGTTGACAGTGAACGTCTTGGTTCCCTTGGGCAGCTTCATCGATGTCGAGCTCTTCAACGGCGTGGACATGCCGCCGACGTAGAGGCGTCCCTTGCCCTTCCCGCCGGTGACGGTGATCGACAGGGTCACGCTGCGAAGCTGGGCGACGTCCTCCTTGGGCACAGCCGTGCCGCTGACCAGCGGGTAGGCCCGCTTGTACTTGGCGTACTTCGCCTGGCTGAGCACGACCGGTGTGGCCAGCGAAGTGACGGTCGGCATCGAAACCGGGTTCAGGTTGATCTGGCCCGCCACCAACTGGGCCCGGGTGATCGTGGGCTCGTCGGTGCTGAACAGCTGGAACTTGCCGCCGTAGTAGATGCTGAAGGCCCGCTGCTCGTCGCCGAGCACCTCCCAGGGCACCGCGTCCATGCCCTTGGCCTTGGTGTACTTGACCAGGTACTCGGAGGTGTACTTCATCTTGATGCCGTACCCGTTGGCCTTGAGCTTGTCGGCCAGGCGGACGCGGTCCAGGTCCATGGTGCCGTTGTCGAGGGCCAACACGTACATCTTCGGTGCCGCGGCACGGATGACCGGCAGGTGGTTCGTCCAGGAGAAACTGATGATGGTCGTGCGCGAGAGCAGGCCGTGGTCCTTGACGAGCTGGATCGCGCGGGCGGCGTAGGTCTTCTGCTCCTCCGCCGGCTGACCGGTGTAGCTCTTCAGGTCGAGGTTGAGGCCGACGTCGGGGTTCTTGGCGAGTGCGTCCGCGAGCTCGGCGAAGGTGGGGATGGGCACGTTCTTCTCGCCGGCCAGGTTGGCGCACCGCACCTCGGCGACTTGGGCCGCGGTCATCAGGTGGATGCTCTGCCCGGCGAGGGTGCAGCGGTCGGGCAGGAGGTCGTAGTGACTCATCACCGCGGTGCCGTCGCTGGTGAACAGGATGTCGGTCTCGATCGAGTCGAAGCCCGCTGCGACGCTGTTGTTGAACGCCTCAGCGGAGTTCTCGGGCCACTGCAATGCTCCGCCGCGGTGCGAGAGGATCCCAAAGGTGGTGCCGGCAGCGTTCATGATCGGCAGGTTGTTCGCGCCGAGCGTCTTGGCCGGCGAGGACGTGCCCACGCCTGCCACCAGAGCAGCTGTTGTGAGTGAGATCGCAACGGCTCGGGCTACACGGAGGAGAGCTGGCATTTCGGCACCTTCGGGGTCGGGTTCCGTTTCACCATAAGTCGCCGAACTGAGAGCGCCAAGTTCACGGACGCCGTCCGCAGGCAAAGCTTGACCGCCACTGCAGCCTCACCCGCGACGGCTCGATCAGGCGATCCCGAGCGCCGTCCCGGGACTGAAGCCGGGGAAGATGTCAGCGACCCGGTCGTTGCGCAGGCGGTTGGTGACGATCTCGGTGAGTGCCTGGCGGTAGTCGGTGGTGATCGGAACGTCACCGTCGGTGAGGTTCGCTTTCGTCAGAGTGGGCATCGAGCCGAAGACCCCGCCCTTGATCGCACCGCCGAGGGCGAACATCACATTCCCGTGCCCGTGGTCGGTGCCACCGTCGCCGTTGACCTCCACCCGGCGGCCGAACTCGCTCATCGTGATCACGGTCACGGTGTCCCACCGCGAACCGAGGTCGGCTCGGAAGGCGGCCAGCCCTGCGGAGAAGTCGCGGGCCAGTCTCGAGAACTGGCCGTTGGCATTCGCCGGCGTGCCGATGCTCTGATGCATGTCCCAACCGCCGTAGTCGATGCACGCGACCTCGAGCCCGACTCCCGCCTTGGCGAGGCGGGCGATGTCCGACAGCCCGCGGCCCCACTCGCTGTCGGGATAGCTAGCGCCGTTCTGCGGCGCGTACTTGGTTTCGCGAAGGGTCTTGAGCTGGTTCACCGCGTCGAGGGTGGCCTTGGCCTGGCTGGCCAGGACACCGCCGGCGTCGCCGTAGATCGCATCGAGGTCGGTGAACAGCTTCGCGCCGTCATTCCAGGCCGAATTCAGGTCGAAGGAGTCGACGCTCGACATCGCCATCGACTGGTAGGCGGTCGTGGTCAGCGAGAGCACCACGCGGGAGCCGAGCGTGATCGCGCGGAAGGTGCCGGACGCGTCCGAGGAGGTGGCGATGTGCCGGCCGAGCCAACCGGAGCGGACGTTCGCCCTGGCTGCCCGCTCGCAGAGGTCCTGATCCTCGAAATGGGAGCGGGAGACCTCGGGATGCCCCGAGCCAAGGACCACGGCCAACTGGCTCGCGTCCCAGATCGGCTTCAGAGCCTGGAAGTTGGGGTTGAGCAGGTAGCTCGCCCCGAGCGGGACGCCGCTGTCGACGCTCAGCTCGCCACGCGCGGCGTGGTAGCTGCCGTCATTCACCGGACCCACCGCGGCCAGGCCGTCGAAGCCGCCGCGAAGGAAGACGCAGACCAGCAGGTCGCGGCCGGTATCCGCGGCGAAGGAGTACCGCGGGGCGGCTGAGGCCGCGAGCAGCCCGCCGAGACCGATGAGGGAGCCCCGGAACAGCCCGCGGCGCCCGAATCGTGGCCCGCTCGGGGTGTGCGCGACGGACGGATCGGCGACGCCCACGTTCGGGCGTGCCGCCACCGCGAGCCGGTTCGCCTGGTCGGGGGTGACCACGCGGGTGCGGCCGTCGATCTGCGCGAGCAGCCGGTTGCGGGACTCCTCATGGTCATGCAGCGGACTGATCAGGTCCTCATGCAGCAGGGCTTCCCCGCGCAGCAGGCTCGGGTCGGCGATCACTGGGGACATCGTCGTTCCTCTCAGCGGAGCATGAAGTAGGGCGAGCTGAACACGTAGTGCAGCGCGGGGTTGAGGTTGTATTTGAGCTGGTCGGCGGTCAGTTTCGTGGTGGCCGAGGTGCCCTTCAGCCGGGCCGCGACCACGCTGAGGTGCCGGTCGGGCCAGGTGTAGCCGGTCAGGTCGGTGGTGATCCGCCTGGCCGCGGAGGTGACGTCCATGCCCACGGTGATGCCCAACGCCTTGCGCCACGACTTCGAGGGCCATTCGGGGTCATCGCCCCAGTTGGTCCGCGCGTTCGCGGAGTTCCAGTGGGCGAGCAGCGCCTGGGTCGACATCCACGCCGCCGCGTCGTCGGGGTAGCCGTCCACCACCGGCCAGTACCGGGGCTGGTGGTTCTCCAGTTCGAGTAGCCAGCCGACGGTGCCGGCGATCGCCCAGACGTTCTTGCTCTGCTTGCCTTTGGGTTTGAGCGTGCTGGGCTTGCGCGCTTTCACCATCACGGCCATGGTCTCCTGCGGTCGCCGCCACTTCTGGCCGACCGAGGCCGCGAACTCACCGCTGAGCAGCAGTGCACGCATCACCGCGGCCAGCGAGGTGTCGTTGTCTAGATAGACCTGGGCGAGTCGGGCGACCAAGGCCTCGCTCGGCTCGTCCGACACATAGCGGACGGCGAGCCGGCGGGCGATGTGGGTGGCGGTGCCACGTTGGTGGGCGAGGTGGTTCAGGTAGGCGGCGAGCACCGCGGGCCCCCCGGCCGCCGATGCGTTGGGATGACTGAAATCCATGATCTTGAGCGGCCCCACGTGGTGCTCTGCTGGGGTGTAGCGATAGGTGTGCGTCTTCCAGTCGAAACCGTGCCCGGTGAGCAGCAGAGCAGACTGGCGGACGTCCGTCTCGTCGTAGTTCCCCGGACCGACCGTGTGTAGTTCGAGGAGCTCCCGGCCAAGGTTCTCGTTCGGGCTGTCTTTGGAATTCAGGTTGTTGTCGAGGTAGACCAGCATCGCCGGGTGGGTGATCGCTGCGGTGAGCATTCGGGAGTACTTGCCCAGCGCGTGCTTGCGGAGTACCGACCAGTCGAACCAGGCCACCAGGTCGGACGCCTTGCTGTCGGCGCTGATGTAGAGGTGGTCCGACATGGTGTCGACCATGGACTCGTAGAGGTGCCGTTCGGTGAACACCTGCCGGACGGTTCGCGAGACGCTCAGCGCCTTGGCCGCCCGATAGCTGTTGTCGTCCGTGGCCAGGTAGACCTGGTGGCCGGTCATGTTGGCATAGCTCAGGTACTTGCGGATCAGCTTGTCAGCCTTGGCGTCCTTGATCTTCTTCGGATTGAGTTGGCGCTTGATCCACTTCTTCGTACCCACGGCGGCGATCTGTTGGGCGACCGGCTTGGTGGCCGCAGGCGCGACCCGGCGGGCCAGGTGCCAGGCTGGGGTTGACTGCAGGTTGAGCCCGCCGGCCAGGTCAGACACCTTGGCCGGCAGAACCGGCGCCTGCGCGAGCCCCGGCCCACCTGGGCCGGCGGTGGCCAGCTGGTCGCCGAGACCGGAGAGGGCCAGGCCGCCGCCGATGGCGAGTCCGAGGGCCGCTCGGCGGGACGGTTGCGGTGCCGGGCTCGCCGCGCCGGCGGCTTCCGGGAGGGGGCGGGACGGGAGGGTCATCGGTGCCACCTGGGGTTCGGGGACGCGGTTCTGAGTGGAAAACCTACCAAGCCTGAACGATATCTGAGGGAATCTCAGGATTAGGTGATGTGTGATCAGGCGAGGCCGCGATGGTGGGCCTGGACGAGAACCTGTATCCGGCTGGAGGCACCGAGCTTCGCCATGAGCGAGGACAGGTGCATCTTCACGGTCGACTCCGAAATGGACAACTCGGCCGCGATGTCTCGATTGGCCAGTCCGCGTCCCAGCGCCGTGAGCACTTCACGCTCGCGCTGGGTGAAGTCGATCGGCTCCTCCTGTTTGGAGGCGGCAGTCCAGCGGCGGTTCAGTTCCTCGGCGGGCAGAACCCCGTGCCCACGCGCGACCAGACGGATAGCGTTCACGACTTCTTGAGGCTTCGCGGTCTTGTGCAGAAAGCCGGACGCTCCGGCACGCAATGCGGTGTCCACGGTTTCGTGGTCGCCGAACGCGGTGAGCACCAGAACGCGGACGTCTGGGTGGGCGACGCGGATCGCGCGGGTCGCGTCCATCCCGTCCACTTCGGGCATGTGGACGTCCATGAGCACGACCTGAGGCTTGAGCCGGCCGACCAACTGGATGGCGTCCGAGCCGTCCGGTGCGCACCCGAGTACGGCAAGGTCGGGGGCGGTGTTGACGAACTGGGCCAGCGCCTGCCGGACGAAGGGGTCGTCGTCGATGATCAGGACGCCGATGCGCTTGGGCGTGGGTGCCGGACGGCTCATCCCCGCTCCGTGGTCGCCGCGGCGGCGAGGGGCACCCGGAAGCTGGTCAGCCAGGTCTCGCCGGCCGGTGAGCTTGAGAACGTCCCACCAAGCGCTGCGACTCGCTCGGACATGCTGGTCAGGCCGAATCCACCGCCCCTACCGTTGCGAGCGCGCTTGGGATGATTGATGAAGGCGAACTCGGCAACCTCGGGGGAGACCTCGACCACGATGGCCGACTCCGCGGACGGGTCGCCGTAGCGGAGCATGTTGTTGGTGGCCTCCTGGATCACGCGTCCAAGAGTATGACCGGCTTTCGCCGGGAGGGTGGGGGTTGGCCCATCCCAGCTGAGATTGGGTCGGAAACCCCGCTTACGGAGTCGTTCGGCAGCGGCGTCCACAAGCTCCTTGACGGCGACCGACTTGCTCGGATCGACCGAATCCTGCGGCTCGCGGCGCAGTACCTGCACGATCTGGCCGAACTCGGTGACCGCGCGGGCGGCTTCGTCGGCGATCGCGCCCAACTCGTCCGGATCTGCCCGGCCCTTCAACTTCGCCTGCTCGGCGCGCAGCGAGAGATTGGCGAGAGCGTTGGCGACCGAGTCGTGAAGGTCGCGGGCAAGCTCATGGCGTTCCTCCAGTGCGGCGCGCAATCGGGATTCCTCAGCAGCGACAATCAGTCCATGCCAGGCGGAACCGGCGAGCCAAACCACTCCGATGAACACCGTCCAGATCACCAGGTAGGGCGCCACGCTGATGCCGGAAGGTAGTCCGGCGCCCGCGACCAGCCAGAGGATCGGTAGATACACGAGCGTGAACCAGGCTCGTTCACGGCGGCGACCACGCACGCCGTAGCAGAACAGCACGACAAGCGCTGCGTACACTCCCAGGGTCGCCCAGGTTGCGGCGACGGGCAGGTAGCAGACCAGCACCACGGCGAGCGCGGCGCCGCCCCAGCGAGGCCAGCGGCCGGTGAGCGCGGCGGCGGCCATCGCGGCGAGGTCGAGCAGGATCTCGGCTGCGTTCGGCTTCATCATGTGCAGGGCGAGCGTGAACAAGGTGAGCAGCCCGACCATCAAGGGCTCCAGGTAGCCGCGTTGTACTGCGGCTTGCAGCAGTCGGCCCGTCCGATTCTCCGACGTGCGCATCGGGCCATCCTTCGAAGTCAGTCCTCGGAACCAGGGGTGGTGATGCCGTCATCACGGGACGCCTGCGCGGCAACTCGTTCGACGTGCCGCCCCCCGCTCGGGCAAGTGTGGCGATCAATCGACGCACCTGTACTTTCGTCCACTTTGTGGTCGTTTCGGGGTGCCTGAAGGTCGGGACTTTCAAGCTCAGCCGTGGACTCGGCCAGTCTCCGGGGAACACTTGGGTCGGCGAAGGGAGGCTGGTTCAGGATGAGGGTCTTCGCGGCTTTGGTTCTGCTGTTGCCGGTGTTCGCCGGTCAGGTGGTTCCGCCCGCCGCCACTATCGAACTGGCGACACCCTACGAGGGGATCTGCGATTTCTTCCCCTATCTGCCCGGCTGCCCTCGCTGACCAGGATCGATCACCCCAAGCAGCGGCCGAGCCGAGGAACCCCCAGTGACCCCAGTTGACTCCCAGAAGGCTTTCGCCGACAAGATGGACGCTGCCCGCGTCGCCCAGCACTTGTCTATTCGGACGATGGGCCGGATCGCCGGCGTGCCGCCGACCACAGTGCACGGCTGGCTGAACGGCACCCACTTCCCGTCGATGGTTCTGCATGCCAACTACCTCAAGGTCGTCGAGACCCTCGGTCTGGTCGACCAGATGCCCGATGAGGTCCGCGAAGCCCTCTGGATCGCCGACCAATCCCGGCTGTGGGCCGGCTAGCGGGAAAGCGCCGCCGGACGCCTGGCCACGCTGGGGCCGGGTCGCCATGCGGTGACGAGCGGCCCGATCACCGGGCGGTCTGCTCGCCGTGCGATGGCCACCTGCCCGATCACCCGGCGGTCTGCTCGCCGTGCGATGGCCACCTGCCCGATCACCGCTCGGCCCGCTCGCCTTGCGGTGACCACCTGCCCGATCACCCTACGGCCCCCTCGCCCGGCAGGGCAGGCTTCGCCTCCGGGCCTGGACTGCGGGCCCGGTCGGGTCAGGATGCTGTTCGCTCCATACAAAGGCGCGAGTGGCGTAACCACTGCCCAGCCTGCGGATGCCTGGACGGTGGCAGGATCTCCGGCAAGTGATCGACGCCGATCCGCACCTGCCACTGGTCCCGTAGGGCGTACCGGGCTGGTTCGATCAAAGCGTGATGACGGTGACAGAGCAGCACCAGGTTCGTCAGCTTGGTCTCGCCGCCGGCCCACCACGGTGTGATGTGATGCGCCTCACACCCGGCCGGGGGCTCGGTGCAGCCAGGGA
>Ga0073904_10000976_pt1 | contig 21131 bp, 18 predicted proteins | sample KloWWTrecipitate_FD_66668 | JGI IMG/M metagenome (GOLD analysis project Ga0073904, IMG submission 66668) | Active sludge microbial communities from Klosterneuburg, Austria, studying microevolution and ecology of nitrifiers - Klosterneuburg... | ecosystem: Engineered > WWTP > Aerobic digester >... | reverse complement strand
AAGAAAATGTCATTCGATTTTTAAATGAAGTAAAAAAATCAATTGCCACTCAAAACTCTCGCTATACTCCCTAGCCTGTTATGCATATTAATACCTCTACAGAAGCATCGGAAAAATCACAGCATTCTAATATAGAAATAAAACCATCAAAAGAGTCATGTCATAAAAGCTATATTTTTTGAGGTTTTGATTGTTTTTTAAGACAATACTGAGCAGTGTAAGAACAATAATACCTGGGTATGACATTTTAAGATGGGGCGAACGACGGGGCTTGAACCCGCGACAACCGGAATCACAATCCGGGACTCTACCAACTGAGCTACGTCCGCCATTGAACAGATAAGTAAATCATTACAAATTCTAATTTCTCGTCTCCAACCATTAGCACTATGGTGCGCCCGGCAGGACTCGAACCTGCTACCCCCAGCTTAGAAGGCTGATGCTCTATCCAGATGAGCTACGGGCGCCAGGATAATGGTCGGGGCAGGGGGATTCGAACCCACGACCCCCTGCTCCCAAAGCAGGTGCGCTACCAGACTGCGCTATGCCCCGATAAGTCGTCTTCAATCACTAAATTAGAATAGTGATGCCCATTGTGCCATATTAGCTGCCTACCCACAATCGCAATAATTGCCTTATCAATAAATTGCCTTCTAGGGGCATATAATCTTATGATGACTTTGTCCAAATTATCATCAGCTTAAAGAACTTGAGGAGACTATGCCCGCACAAATTCTAAATGGTACCCTGATTGCTGAAAAAGTTCAGCAACACGTTAGCCAACGTATTAAAAATTATTTAACCAATGGAAAACGCGCACCAGGACTTGCTGTTATTCTGCTTGGAAATGCACCTGCGTCGGAAATCTACGTCAATCGTAAACTTGCCGCTTGCCAAAAAGTTGGGATAGTTTCACAACATTATCGGCTCAACGTTTCAACCTCACAAACAGAATTAATAAAGCTTATTGACAAACTAAATAATGATCCCACGATAGATGGCATATTGATCCAATTGCCCTTACCTGATCATATTACAACGCAACCTGTGCTCGAACAGATCCGAATTGATAAAGATGTCGATGGTTTTCATCCCTATAATTTAGGAAGACTGGCTCAAAAAAAACCTTGCCTTCGGCCTTGCACACCCGCAGGGATCATGGAACTTTTAAAATCAACCCATATCGATTTAAAGGGAATGGATGCGACCGTGGTTGGCGTGTCTAACATTGTAGGCCGACCCATGATCTTAGAATTGCTGATGGCAGGTTGCACTGTCACTGCCGCTCATCGATTTACCCGAAATCTAAAAAAGACCGTTGAAAATGCCGACCTGTTGGTTGTAGCCGCTGGGCAACCTGGTCTAATTAAGGGTGATTGGATAAAACACGGTGCGATAGTGATTGATGTTGGCATGAATCGCATGGATAATGGACAATTAATCGGTGATGTTGAGTTCGAGAAGGCTTTAGAACGGGCAAGCTTTATCACCCCTGTGCCCGGTGGTGTCGGACCCATGACGGTTGCAACGTTACTATCGAATACCTTGTATGCATACGAATGGATAATGGAAAAATGAAATATTGGCTCTTAGAAAAACTGAAAAATTTACCTTTTATTAAAAAAAAGGCAAAAGCTGCCCCCATTCAGTCAACCGATGAGGAAGACCTCGCAGAACAAGAATTATGGTGGGGAACTTTTTTAATTGAAGAGGAGCAATCGCGCTTTTTTAAAATTGGTCAGCTTGTCACCTGTGTTGATCGCTTTAACCACAAATGGCACATCACAACCTATCACGAAGGCGAACAACCCTTCAAAACCTTTGCAGCACAAACATCTAACACAATAAATTTAAAACCAATGCTACCCGACCGTGCCTTACTTTCTCTGTTAGATCGCCCCTGTTATATTCCGTTAGGTGAGACATTGCGCGTTTATATCAGTGTCCCGCTTTGGATACAAATTAGTGCTGGAAACCCCATAACCATACTGGATGAATTCGCAACAGAAACTTTGGCGGACACTTGGTTTGGTAAAAGCACACGAGCAGGAGAACTCTGTTACAACAATCCCATACACGGTTCGCCCCGTTTAGAAGATCTACCACAAGATTCTACCCATGCGATTATTCCGGTATCGATTGAAAATCGTACAAAAGGAACAAATTTGTTACACGAATTAAAAATTCCTCTCGACAATCTCGCCCTTTATAGCGACAAAAAAAATCGACTGTGGACAGAGGATGTGCATCTGTGCCAAGAAGACACAAACAGCCTCGAGACCTTGACCGTAAAAAACGCTCCATTACCCTTAAGCGACTTGCAATTGGTCAGTCCGGCGCGCGTTATGATAAAACCAGGTCTTAAAAACTTTTTTGGCTCTTTTATGTGGGAATAATCTTATGCCATTTTCGCTACCGGATCTCAACCTTACTTTTACGCATTTTATGGATGCTTTGAAAGATTTCGATTTCTTTTTTATATTAAGACTCAGCAGTTATATTGTTGTCAGCATTCTGTTAACACTGTATATATGCCGCCTCGTTGGAAAAGTTTCTGCAAGACATTTTTCAGCACACCACTCTCAATTACTACGCCGCATTACATTTTATGTTGGGCTTGCGCTTTCGTTTGTATTTCCGCTTCGCGCATTTGGTGTCAATGTAACCGGTTTCTTAGAAGCCGCAGGAATTGCAGCCGGAATTGTTACCGCCGCAGTTGCGTTTGCTTCGCAAACTTCAATTTCGAATTTTTTAAGTGGTATGTTTTTAATTGTTGAAAAGCCATTCGAAGTGGGTGATTTCGTTCGTATTAATGACACATTGGGTGAAGTACTTTCAATTGATTTGTTATCGGTTAAAATTCGCACGAAAGACAATATTTTTGTACGTGTTCCCAATGAATCGTTGCTAAAATCTCAGTTTGAAAATGTAACGCGCTTTCCGATCCGTCGATGCGACATTAAGCTACATATCGGTTTTAATGAGGATTTGCAAAAACTTAAAAAAATACTTTTGGAAGTTGCCAAACAAAATTCATTATGTTTAGTATCCCCTGCTCCAGAACTTGCTTTTCTAGAATTTGGCGAGGCTGCTCTACAGCTACAATTTTCAGTTTGGGGCAAACAAACATCTTTTAATAGTTTACAAACTAGCATTAAAACAGATATCCAAACGGCTTTTAACAAATATGACATTAAGCTACCCGCTTCGCCAGCGATTCACATCTCACATACCTAAAAAAACAGTCTTTAACGATAGTAAAAAAAAACTAGACACCTCAAAATTGTATGCTAAACTATGCAAGCGTCAGAAATTTCTATTGGAAACTACGGTTAGCCAGTTCAAGTTCTGACAATAACCACGGGGTTACCAGATTGTTTGGGTAGCTCCGTAATTTAATGACGTCATTTTCTTTTGGAGAGTTACCAATGAAACAATTAATTTTAGCTGCAGTTGCTGCAACACTTGTATTTGCTTCTGCTGCACAAGCAGCAGCTCCTGCGACAACTACTACCACAACGACGACTGTCGTTAGCCCAATGGATGCAGACGCCTGCAAAAAAGCGATGGAAGCTTGTGGTGCAGATCAAGCTTGCAAAGATGCACTGATCAAAGATCATAGCTGCAAAGCTGAATAAGTCAGATCTAGCACATCGCTAGTTTTGCAATAAAAAAGGGCAGGTCTAAAAACCTGCCCTTTTTTTATCTCCTTTCTGAAAAAACTTCGTTGTAGTATCTCCGTTTTTATTCTATTCTTACAAAAATGGTCGAGCCTGAACATGGAGAATTTATGTTAGGATTCGGGCTTGGGTTACGAACGGATCACTATAGCAGCATACTAGACACCCGTCCTCAAATTGATTGGTTTGAAATTTTATCCGAAAACTATATGATCTCCGGAGGAAAACCTCTCTATTTCCTTGATCAGATCCGCGAACACTACCCCATGGCCATGCACGGGGTATCATTATCTATCGGCAACACCGATTCGCTCAATTGGGATTATTTAAAGCAATTAAAGGATTTAGCAGTTCGTGTAAAGCCTGCTTGGATATCAGATCACCTCTGTTGGACAGGCATCAACAAGCAAAATATTCATGATTTATTACCCCTACCCTACACAACTGAAACAATTGAACATGTGGTTTTACGTGTTAAAGCTGTACAAGATTTTTTAGGTCAACAAATTTTGCTAGAAAATGTATCCAGCTATATTACTTTTAAAAATTCTGAACTCTCCGAATGGGATTTTCTCAGTGCTATTGCTATAGAAGCGGATTGTAAAATTTTATTAGATATTAATAATATTTACGTCAATAGTTTTAACCATGGCTTTGATCCCTATCAATACCTTGAAGGGCTACCCTGCGATCGCATTCAACAATTTCACCTTGCAGGGCATACTCATAACGTTGATCACATCATAGACACACATAATGCTCCCATTGTTGATCCGGTTTGGCAGCTGTACGCTGCTGCAATTAAACGCTTTGGCCGGACTGCAACCCTGATAGAACGAGATGATAATATTCCGCCTTTAAATGAATTATTAACAGAACTCAAAAAAGCAAAAGCGATTGCAGAACAAAACTACGGCGCTGTCCAAAAATAATTATCTAACGCGCATGCCATGTTGTGCCCTTTGCAGTATCCTCTAGCACAATACCCTTTTCTAATAATATATCTCGGATCCTATCGGATTCTATCCACTGTTTAGATTTTCTAGCCTGATCTCGCGCTGCAATCAACTGTTCAATTTCGCTAAACGCTAAATCAATTGCTTTACCACTGGCATTTTGCAGAAATACTTCGGGTTCGCTATACAACAACCCTAAGATGTTGCCAAGCTTTTTTAAGCGTATCGCAAGCACTATCGCTTTTTCAGGCTCAGTCTCCCTTTGCCGATTAATTTCATGGGCTATTTCAAATAAAACGGCAATGGCTTCGGGGGTATTAAAGTCATCGTTCATCGCATCTTCAAATTTTTGCTCGAAGAGTGATTGTATTGTCAGTGTATTTTTCTCAACAGGATTTTCTAACGAGATACCGCGCAAAGCCGTATAGAGTCGCGAAAGCCCTCTACCAGCAGCATCAATATTATCTGTTGCATAATCGATTGGGCTACGATAATGACTCATAATACTAAAATACCGCAATACTTCTGGATGATAATGCTTTAAAAAATCTCTGATCGTTAAAAAATTACCCAGCGATTTAGACATTTTTTCTTTATCTTGCTGTACAAATCCGACATGCATCCAATAATTCACAAATTTCTTGCCATTTGCCGCTTCCGACTGCGCACGCTCATTTTCATGATGTGGAAATTTCAAATCCGGACCCCCACCATGGATATCAAACGTCTCGCCACACTGCACTAAAGACATGGCAGAACATTCTATATGCCAACCTGGACGTCCTAAACCCCAAGGAGATTCCCAACTCGGTTCCTTAGGTTTAGCCATTTTCCATAACACAAAATCAAAAGGATGCTGTTTTGCATCATTAATTTCTACACGCGAGCCCGCTTTTAAATCTTCTAAGTCCCGATGCGACAAGCAACCATAACTCTCAAATTTTTGGATATCGTAATAAACATCGCCTGTTTCACCCACATAGGCGTATCCCTTATCAACCAGTTGCTCGATCATATCAATCATCTGCTGAATATAATTCGTTGCTCGAGGTTCCGCTGTCGGAGGCAGGATATTTAAATGCTGAAAATCCGTATTCATAGCCTGAATAAATTCTGCTGTTAATGCACTAAAAGAAATATTTTTTTCTTGCGCTCTGTTAATAATTTTATCGTCTATATCTGTAATGTTCCGAACATAATTCACTTCAAAACTAATAGAACGCAAATAGCGTATCACAACGTCAAATATTAGAAAAACCCGGCCATGTCCGATATGGCAATAATCATACGGCGTAACGCCACAGACATAAATATCTATTCTACCCGGTTGTAAGGGCTTAAAGATTTCTTTCTGCTTGCTCAGAGTATTATAAATTTTTAGCATGATTTTCTGCTCTTTTTAATCTGGCTTTAGCCGATTCTAATCCCATCAGATCTAACACTTTTGCTAACTCCGGCCCATGCAGTTCTGCCGTTAACGCAGCCCTTAAGGGGAAAAAGAGGGCTTTACCCTTCAGACCTGTTTTTTGTTGTAGTTCACTCACCAGTGAAGGAAACGTCAATTCAGAACCCATCTTATTGATAAAGAATAACGCATGCTCAAAAAAATGAGATCCGGCATCGAAGATAACCCCACTGACTGCTTCAGAATAATGTAACGCCGCGGCATCTGTAAAAATCGCATTCGCCCACTGCAAAGCATCTTTAGGCATAACCAGATTTTGTTGTACCGTTTCTACAAAGGCTGACACTTTCGCCTCTGGCACACGCTCTGCCACATAGGGCGCAATCTGTTGCCAACATTCTACCGAAGTACTCCGATGCATCGCTTCTTTCTGCCAATGGTTAAGTTGTACAGCATCATAATGCGCAGCGGAATTACTAATATGCGCTAAATCAAAATGCGCACAAAGAGTGTCTAAGTTTAATAGCGATTGCTCTGCATCGTGATGCCCTAAACGCGCCAAATAATTTAAGATCCCCAATGGCAAAAAACCTTCTTCTCGTAAATCCTGAATCGCTCTACTGCCATTGCGCTTCGATAAAGGTTTGCTATCCGGACCCAAAATGGTCGGAAAATGTCCGTAACGTGGTGTAGGCAATTGCAAAGCTTGTAGAATTAAAATCTGTCTCGGCGTATTAGTCAGGTGATCATCCCCTCGCAAGGCATGCGTCACCCCTAATAAAGCATCGTCTAAAGCATTACAAAACATAAATGACGCCGTACCGTCATTACGTCGAATAATAAAATCACCAATGTGCTCGGTTTCAAAGCGTTGAGGACCTTTCACCAAATCTTCAAATTCAACGACCGCATCGTTGGAGACTTCAAATCGTAGCGTAAACGACAAGCCCGAAGCCCGTTTTGCTAAAATAGCTTCTTGCGATAGATGTCGACAGGTTCCTGAATAGCGAGGTGGTTTACCCGATGCCAATTGAACCTTTCGGGTAATCGCTAATTGCTCTTCTGTGCAAAAGCAGGGATATACACGACCTTTTTTTTCCAGGGCTTCGTAATAATCATTATAAATAGCTTGGCGTTCTGACTGATGATAAGGTCCTTCTTGCCATTCTAGACCAAGCCAACGCAAATCCGTCAAAATGGCATCGGTATATTGCGCTTCAGAGCGAGCCATATCGGTGTCCTCAATGCGCAATAAAAAGCTGCCGTTATAGTGCCTAGCGTAAAGATAATTAAACAAAGCAGTCCGAAGATTGCCAAAATGCATAAGCCCTGTGGGGCTTGGCGCAAAACGCGTTTTTAAAGAAGTATTCATTCTTTGATTGTACACAATTTAGCTCTTATCCAACACTATCTATATATGGTAAACTAAGGCTTTTAACCCTGAACAAGGACAAAAATGTAATGAATATCGTTAAACTGCATACTTCCTTAGGCACCATCACAATTGAGTTAGATGATAAAGCAACTCCCGAGACCGCACAGAATTTTCTGAACTATGTTAACGCAGGTTTTTATAACAACACTATTTTTCATCGTGTTATTAAAGGCTTTATGATACAAGGCGGTGGCTTTGAAACAGGCATGCATCAAAAAACACCAGAAAAACCGATTCGGAACGAAGCCAAAAACGGATTAAAAAATGAACTGGGCACGGTTGCGATGGCACGAACCAATGATCCCCATTCGGCCTCTTCACAATTTTTTATTAATGTTGCTAATAATACATTTTTGGATTTTAAAGCCGAAACACCCGATGCGTTTGGTTACTGTGTCTTTGGCAAAGTCACCGATGGCTTGGATATCGTTTTAAAACTCAGCCAAGTGCCTACAACACAACGATCCGGACACAGTGATGTGCCTGTTGATGAAATTTTGATTGTGAGTGCTGAGCAAACTTAATGGCCACGTATTTTATTTCGGATTTGCATCTTTCTGAGACTAAACCGCACTTGTCAGCATTATTTTTAAAATTTCTTCGCCAGGATGCAAAAAAAGCCGACGCGCTTTACATCTTAGGTGATCTCTTTGAAGCTTGGCTCGGCGATGATAACGCAGATCCCGATAATATAAGTATTATTAATGCCTTGGCTGAATTTTCTGAAACTGGGATACCTGTTTATTTTATGCACGGCAATAGAGATTTCTTAATTGGCGATCGGTTTACGGTTGAAAGTCATTGTGAATTACTACAAGATCCGGTGGTGGTTGAGTTATATAACACGCCTGTTCTGCTCACTCATGGTGATCTCTTATGTACACTCGATCACAAATACCAACGATTTAGAAAATTTGTTCGCCACCCTCTTATTAAAAAGCTATTCTTCAGTTTTCCCCTGTGCTGGCGGAAAAAAATTTCAAGTTTCTTGAGAAAAAAGAGCACACGAGCAGACAAGAAGCTAGCAAATCGCAAATGGGATGTCACTTCAGAAGCCGTCTATCAAATATTACGAGAACATAAATCTTTAACACTTATCCATGGCCATACACACAAACCTGGCATTCACCATTTTATTTTAGATAATCAACCCGCAAAGCGAATTGTACTGGGTGATTGGGGCGAAACAGGCAGCGTTCTCATTTATTCGCCCGAAAATCTAGAACTAAAAACCGTGATTTAAACAAATGCTAACAAAAAAAAATGATCCCAGCATGAAACAAACCATACCTTTTTTTCGTAGCCCACTATGGGTACTAAGTCACATAGCCCTGATTGCCGCGCTGCTATTATGGTTCAATCCCCTCACGCACCCTTTTTTACAACACCTGGATGAAACAGTTTTTCAGATATTCAATGGTAATCTTGTCGACAAACCTTTTTGGCAAGTTTTTTGGGGTTTACTGAATGACAGGCGCGAAACAAAATTAAACTTACTCTTTGCAGCACTCATCAATCTTTGGGTAATACTTGCCACCCAAGACAAAGCGTTACGCTATCAACGGATTAAAAAAATCATTTATTTTTGGATCTGTTTTCAAATCGGCTTTATGATACAAGAGGGTATTTTTAATAATTGGTTACACATTGCAAGAGACTCACCTTCCCTGGTTCTTAAACCCGCTGTAAAACTCTCCCAGGTTTTGCAAAATTTTAATCTAAAAGAAGGAACTCAACATTCTTTTCCGAGCGGACATGCTTTTTCCTTAATCTATTGGGCTTCTTTTACCTTATTCTGTGCCCCACGACGAATTGGCATGATAGCATTATTTATTGCAATTTTACTGTGCTTACCACGATTGTTTATAGGTGCACATTGGCTGAGCGACGAGGTGTTTTCAGTCTTGATGGCTTTGGTTTGGTTAAGCTGGACTGTTAATAATCCTATTTATCATAAAATTAATTCTAAGGTCAGATTTTAACCATATCATTACTCAAATTAGGAGGAGAAGATTTTCCATTTAAACTAAACACTTAGAAACAATCTCGAAAATATCACCAGACAAATTTTTCTGACTTTTAATGCGCTCTAATTGCGCTTTCATTTTTTCTTGTCTACCGCTATCAAACCGCTTCCAACTTGTAAATGCGCGTACCATTCTAGATGCTACTTGTGGATTCAGTTTATCTAACGCTAAAACGACATCTGCTAAAAACGCATATCCTGAACCACTTTGTTCATGAAAACACGCTAAATTCGCTGAAAATGCCCCTATCAATGCATAAACTTTATTGGGGTTTGTCATTTCAAAGGCAGGATGCTGCATTAAACCCTTTACCACTTCTACGGTATTTGGCAATTCAACGCAAGCTTGCACTCTAAACCATTTATCTAATACCAACGGATCATGTTTCCACTGATCATAAAATTCATCTAAAACCATTTGGCGCTCTAAGCCTTGGCAATTAGATAAGGCATTTAATACACCCAGCGCATCTGTCATATTATTAGCAGACTTCCATTGTTGCATACAACAATCAAGCCCCCTAGGATCTCCGACTAGTAATAAATAACTTAAACACACATTTTTTAGTTTTCTGGCTGCAACTGCCACTGGACTATAAACATATCTCTCAGCACTCGAATGCGTTTTATAAAGCGACAAAAATACGTCTTTTAAACTTTCAGAAAGACTCTTCCTTAAAAAAAGCCTAACCGCAGCAATGGCATCGATATCTGTGGACTCCCCAAGCTCTAATAAATAGCTCATGGCAGGCAATGTTAAAATTTCAGACTTAAGCGCTGGATTCAATGCGTTATCAATCATCACTGCACGATGCGCTTCTAGCCAAAGGCTTGGGACTTCTAGCGCACGTTTTGCCTGATAATCTGCGACCAATTTCCAAATTAACCGTTCTGTTAATTTTTGACTCGCATCCCATTTACTAAAATCATCGCTATCATGTGCTAACAAAAAAGCAAGCTGTTCATCTGTAATGTCTCTGTGCACTTTTACAGGCGCTGAAAATTCTCTTAGTACAGATAATATGGGCGGATGCTGAATATTAGGAAAACTAAAAGTTTGTTCTTTTTCTTTTAAGATTAATATCTCTGATTGTGAGAGAAGATTATTACCCACTTTGTCTAAAAGCCCAACCGAAACGGGGATAACCATCGGCTGCTTAGTAGGTTGCTCTGGCGTTAGCGGGCAAAACTGTTTCAGTGTTAAATAATACGTTTTTGTTTTTTCTTCATAGCGTTCTTGCACAGTAATCTCGGGGGTGCCTGCCTGTTGATACCACAATTTAAATTGAGAGAGATCTTGCTGAGAAGCGGCTTCCATGGCAGCAACAAAATCATCTGTTGTAACAGCCTGCCCATCGTGCCGTTCAAAGTATAAATCCATAGCACTTCTAAAAGTTTCCCATCCCAAGAGCGTTTTTAGCATACGAATAACTTCCGCACCTTTTTCATACACAGTCATCGTATAAAAATTATTAATTTCCATATAGGATTCTGGTCGCACCGAATGCGCCATTGGACCAGAATCTTCCGCAAATTGGTGTGAACGTAAGATGCGAACATTTTCAATCAAGCTAACGGTTGATTCTGAAATATCTTTTGAAAAATGGTGTTCTCTAAAAACCGTTAGCCCTTCTTTTAAACTTAATTGAAACCAATCTCGACAAGTCACGCGATTTCCAGACCAATTATGAAAATATTCATGCCCAACCACTGCATCAATATTTTGATAATCAGCATCTGTTGCAGTTTCGGGACGTGCCAAAATATACTTTGAATTAAAAACATTTAAGCCTTTATTTTCCATCGCACCCATATTAAAGTCATTGACAGCGACAATCATATAAATATCGAGATCGTACTCGCGACCATACGTATCTTCGTCCCAGCGCATCGATTTTTTCAGCGCTTCCATCGCATATTGGCACTTGTCTAAATTTTCTCGTTCTACAAAAATTTTAAGCGCAACGAGACGACCTGTTTTAGTCACAAAATAGTCTTCTATAGAAACTAAATCGCCCGCAACAAGTGCAAATAAATAACAAGGCTTCAGAAAGGGATCTTCCCATTTAACCCAATGACGTCCATTGTCTGCATTGCCTCTCGCAATACAATTTCCATTAGATAATAATACGGGATACTGACGTTTATCTGCAGAAATCGTTGTGGTAAATTTGGACATAACATCTGGTCTGTCTAAATAATATGTCATGCGCCGAAAACCTTCGGATTCACACTGGGTACAAAATAAGGTTTTGGGACGAAATAGCCCCGCTAATTCTGTGTTTTTATCTGGATAGATCTCTGTTTTAATCTCTAAGCGAAAATGTTCAGGCACATTAAAAAGAGTTAAAGATTTTTGATCAACCTGATATTCACTCGAGGATAGCGTACGACCATCCAGTTGTATCGCGTGCAATACGAGTTTTTCGCCATTCAAAATCAATGTGCGCGGTTTTTTTTCTTGATACGTAGGATGTGTTTTATTTAATTGACACACTAAAATCGAATGCACTAGCGTTTTATCATTGTATAAATCAAAATTTAAATCAATAGAAGCGATCTGATATAAAGACGGTTGATAATCTTTGAGATAAATTGTTTTTGGTTTTGCTTCAATTTCAATATTCATACTGTACCTCAATAAAAACCGACGTTCCGGTGCTAGTATAGCCCATTAGGTTTAACAGAGCACCTACAAACGTCGGCTAAAAATAACCCTTAAGCGGCATCAAATTTAAGGAGGGGTACTGCCTGGGTTATCACTATTACCATTTTCCCAATTATCTTGCTTCGTATGGCCATACGCATAACCCTTATGTTTACCGTTATCATGCGGATTTTCAGTACCACCGCCTGGTGGCGGAGGAGGAGGTGGTGGCACTTGCATTTGACAAGTAATCGTGTGGGGTGCACCTGCTAAAGTTAGATTAACAGTACTCGGCACGCCAACACCTGCCCACGAGCCATATGTTGGTGCACAATGGCTATCCGCCGTCCATGCCATCACCCGCACCTGGCCCGCACAATTCATTTCGCATTGTGCAGAAGAAGCGCCTGTCTGACACTGCACACCTTTTTTATAAAAAGACGCACTTGCAGTGAATTGCGCCATATTAAAAGTTGTTTGTACAACACCATCGACTAAAGCATCTACCGGTGATGTTTGACCAGAACTGACATTTTGTTTATTAAAAGGCATCGAAAAAGTGACATCCGAAAACGCTACGGATTCCTGCTTCGTCCCAAGCCCTCTACCAATAATACGAAATCTCATCACATTAGCAACAACATCACACCCTAAATCAATAATAATATATTGTGGTGCGCTAAATAATTGAGCCGTTGGTTTAGCAACTGCTGTACCAAAATTATTCCACCAAGTTTCTGATGAATCAACCGGATCCGCATTAACGAATTGTGCTGTTAACCATACCCAAGGCGCATTTGTCGAACACGAACAAGGTGACGTCTGGCATTCGCACATACCAACCGCCCATTTTTCCGATAAATCCTTTTTACCCATAGTAACCGCGTATTCTGCCGCTTGTTTTGCTAAATTCTGTTCTTGTTCATTACCAGCAAGCTTTTTTTCACTCACACTTGTTGATAGAACAGCAACGCTAAGCCCAGCTAAAACCACCAACGATATGATGCTTATCACCAAGATATTGCCTTTTTCCCACGGCCATTTAACATTAACTTCACGCATTGTTCTCACTCCCTATTTTATATCTAATCATCCCTGTTCCCTACCAACATGCACCTGTCATCCTTTGTGCTTCACATGTATTCTGAGTATAGGCTTTACAAGGCGACCCGCCACAACATTGATCGTTTACTGTCCACGTGGGTGCATAAGGAATACCTCCCGTTTTCATATACCAAAATTCTCCCACTTGCGTACAATGCGTTCTATACGCAGGCAATCCATACCCCTGCAAATAAATCGTTTTAGTAAATACTTTTCGTAAATATCGATCGCTCGGCGCCTTATAAGTTATCCAATTTCCATTATTGCCGCGTAAAACTTGCAGCGTTGTATTGGCTGGTACTACAGGCAATATTTGATCTTGAGACCGAACTACCAGGGCAACGCGAATAGCTGTAATACGATACGGGTATAAATTTGCCGTATTATAAGTAACAAAACGACTCATGTTGGGTACAGAATAAAGCGTTCCTAAATTAACAGAAGAATAAAGATCACTTTCCCCCACCAACACCGCCATATACTCAACATTATTCGCCATGTTATACGTTAAATTTGTAAATGAATCTTTTGCTCTTAACGTAGCTGTGACTGAATCCGCATAAAAAGTATACGAAGACAATGAGCCAGGCGGTTGTGTTGTTGCTGCAGGCACATCGCTCTCTGTAAAAGTAGAAAAAACTCCCGGACCTGGATTCGAAAAATAAACGGTTAAAGAATCGCCATTCGGAACCGATGCCGGATCAGCACCCGCGCAATTTGTACCAACACAAACTGTTTGCATCATCTTTTGATAAACGGCATTTTGAAGACTGCCACCACAATTATAAATACCACAGTTAGCGGTCGTCGGCGGTGTACAACTTGCGCCCACTGGCTCACAACACGTTGCGGTGGTATCTGCGGGGTTTGTGACTAAAAGCGTTTTATCAAAAGCGCCACCTGCAGGATTTGGTGTCCAACATTGACCGCAAGACTGCAATCCAAAAAATTGTACAGTCGGTAGGTTTACACTCACCAAGGTTGCACAGCTCTCTGGCGTTGCGCCATTCGCGATCACTTGATTCGGAAATAATCGATTAGGGCTGTTATTTTCCTGATAATAACCAATATAAACAAAATGATTTAACTGATCAGGCCCACCTGTCGGCGGTGCCCCAGCATATGAAGTGCTATTTAATTGCAAAGAATCTGCAGCAACCGGTTGCATAATGCCAAAGCCACTTATTTGAACATTATTTGTTAAAAATGCCATCGCTTCTCGTGCATTGTTGCTTAAGCCAATGATATTCTGACTTTGCTTGTAGTTTCGTTTTGCAATCATGGCCAACTGAGAAATGATCAATAATAAAAAAGCGCTAACTGCTACTCCAATCACAAGAGAGATCAAAGAAACACCTTTGATCTGATAATACTGTTTATTTTTAGTCAATAATCTACTCATCTTTGTAAGGGGGGTTCTACAATAGTGACAACACTTTGATCAAAAGTCGCACCCCCTCTATTTTTCCAGCTTTTCCAAAATATTTTAATAGTAAAAATCACAGGATTTGGATTAATAGCAGGTGGCGAGCAAGCCTGTGCCGGATTGCCTGGCGTTGCATCCAAGCACACAATACCAACAGCATTACTTGTTGCGGGAAAAACACTTGCAATTAACGCGTTCCAATCTGCTAAATCGTGCATCGCCATTTGATTACCAGTACAGATACTACCATTAGTACTCAAACAGTTGACATTCAAAGCGGGTGTTCCGGTCTGATAGCCACTCTTTATCCCTTGCCAAGCCTCACCCGCATTGGCCTGAATTCGTCCGACCATGTCATCCAATAAAATTGTCGCGCTTGTTCTTAATTGAGCATCTGTCGTAATTTGTAAGGCAGAAACCTGAGCTCTGGCAAACCCAAGAGCACCTATGGATATCACAGCCAGCGAGACCAAAACCTCCAATAAGCCGTATCCACTCGAATATTTTTTCATTTCTCATCCGTTTCTATGACTTAATCTACAACAGAAGATCCTATATAAGATTATAGTAAAAGAAATGAGAATTGATCCTTGGCTAATTTGACCTAAACCTGAATGCTGGACTTAAGAATGGCAATACATTGAAATTAATTCAAAAGCTTAGTCAGAAAAAAAGCTAATATTATAACCCGTCAGATTTCGGATATTCAGAACCCCTTTGTCGAAGATTAAATATTGACCTTTAATACCCAACAATGTTCCTGAAATTTCTCGGGTTTTTTCAATATTGAAAGCAGTCACTTTTTCCGGGTAAGATAAAACAGGATATTGAATCGAAACAACATTTTGATTTTGTAAAATTTCAATAGCATTTTCATCTCTGAGATCATTTGGCCATTCAATCTCTTTTAATAATTCATCTCGTTTTTCAAAAAGTGCTAAGTTTTCAGCTTGTCCCTTTAGCATTTTACGCCAATCTGTTTTATCCGCCACCATACTTTTCATAACAACTTCAACAAGCCCTGAATGATAGCGATTTTTAACGCGAAAAATGGGCAACGCTTGAACAGCACCTTGATCAATCCAGCGGGTGGGAATTTGGGTTTCTCGAGTAATGCCAACTTTTAAACCGGAAGTATTCGCCAGATAAACAATATGCGGAATAAAACAATGGATTTTTCCCCACTCGGGTTCTCGACATGTGCCTAGATGGAAATGACATTTTTCAGGTTTAACAATACAAAAATCGCATCGCGCCAATGTTTGCGCACAAGGAAAACAATAACCCTGACTGTAACTTTTTTTGATTTTTCGTTGACAATGCACACACTGAATATCTCCTAAAAACTTCAGCGTTACAATTTTACCTAAACAACCATTGAGCGGCAGCTCAACTTCGCCAATTGGTAAATAATATTGCACGGGATCACTTAACGTACTTTTTAATTTACGCAAGTCGCCTGTATACAAATTAGAGTTCCACCATTTCAAATCCACGCATTTTAACAACGCCCTCGTAAATTTTATGGAACTTCGGAGATGGATGACACCAATCTCCCTCGGCTAAAAACCTAGGCAAAATGGTTGAATTTTTTTGTATTTCGGCCAAACTAAAATACTTGCAAAATTGAACACTTCCGAATTCATCGTTCCAATTATCAGAAATAGCGCCCTCTAAGACCACTGTTTCAAAATAAAGATGTATGTTATGAACGTGATTTTCAATATCAAAACACTCTAATACATGACGCAATAAACCCGCTTTTACAACCAAGCCCGTTTCTTCATATACTTCTCTTTCTACACACGCAGTTAAGGTTTCCGAGTTTTCTATTTTTCCGCCTGGCAGATACCAATAGGTGCCTTCATCGCTCACAAACAAGAGTTTTTTCTGCTCGATAATTAACGCACGTGCTGTCACACGCAATCGCGGTTGAGTGCTCATTTTATTACCTTAGGATGTTTATGATACGATTCCCTTAAAAACAAACTGAGGATACCTGATAAGACCAAACCTAAAGGCAACACGGCCAATGCAATTGAAAAATCATACACAGTCAAAACCGGACTATTATTAACAACGAGGATCGCGTCATCTAAAATTTTTCCAATCAAGGGTGGTAACAATACGCCACCTACCATCACCACCATATTGGTAAACGCAATCGCTGTTGCACTCACCGAATGGCGTGAAATATCGTTACTCACTGCAAAAATTAAGATCTCTACCGATGCAAAAAAGCTCGATAAAAATAATAATGAATACATCCAAATCAACGATGTCGTTGGCATAAATACAACTAAGGCCATAAAGCTTGCCGCGAGAAATGAGCCGATGATCAGTGGGATTCGCCGGCTTTGCATCGCATCCGAAATAATGCCCCACAACGGTGCACCCACCGCAAATCCTAAAAACAGCATTGAAGCACCTGTAGCTGCATCAAATTTAGACAAACCAACGGTTTCTAAAAAACTCATGGCCCAAATTTCGGCAAAACCTGTAATCGGCAAAAAAGTTAAAAGACCGATTAATCCTGTAATCCACATTTGAGAACTACAGATGATTTGTTTAAGACCAGTCAGTTTTAGGTGCACTTCATGTGCCAAATCCATTTCGCTAGGATCCTGTTTTTCGTGACGGGTCCCATCCCGTAATACAAGCCACAATATAAGCATCAGTACAATACCCGCTGCTGCTGAATAATATAAAGTTGATTGCCAACCCATGCGTAACATCAAATGACTCATTAAAACTGCACAGCTAATCCCGCCAAACATCCCTAAAGTCGTACACAGCCCCGCCATAAACGCAAAATATTTTTTAGGTAACCAAACATTTGAAAGTTTAAGAACGCCCACATACGCAAATGCCGATCCAAACCCCAATAAAAACCGACCCATTGCTGCAATCCAAAATTGTCCGGTTATACCAAAAAGCACCGTTCCCAATACACAGAGAAAACAGGCAAATGTTAAGAGGCGTCGGGGCCCAAAACGATCCATCATCATACCAACCGGGATTTGCATGGGTGTATAGGCGTAATAAAAAAATGCAGCCAAATTTCCAAAGGCTGCTTCACTTAAGTTAAAAGTCAATTTTAATTCACTACTCATAACACTGGGTGCAACGCGTAAGTAATATTCGTAATAATAAAAGAGGATTGCCAATACACACATGGTGACGGCCGAACCTGTCACTGCTTTTGTTCTATCTTTGGTTTTATTCATTGGTTTTATCCAGTATTTTATTGCGTTTGTTGTAAACATTGGTCGGGGCGAGAGGATTTGAACCTCCGACCACATACACCCCATGCATGTGCGCTACCAGGCTGCGCTACGCCCCGAAGGTTTGAATAATAACACCCCAAGCTATATTCGTCATCTCCGCAAAATACCAAGATTGTAGGATAACACTGAAAAACATTTGCTTGTTAAATAACTATCTTAAGATGAGATAAAAAGCATCTATACTTATGAACAGAACGCCAGCAGATCCGCAAAGGGAGATCCTCAGTTGCAAGAAGAACTCGAAACCACTAAAGCTTCCAAACTAAAATTTCGTCAAGAAGCATTATTAGAGCTCCATACACCCGATCAAATCGACAAGCTGATTGAGGTAGTATCTCCCAAAGCATGGATTATGCTTCTATCTTTTTATATGCTGCTGATTAGCCTCATTGTTTGGGTGATTTTTGGGAGTATTCCTACCCGTGTCGAAGGCAAGGGTATTCTATTGGTTGAAAATGGGTCTGTCTACAATGCGGTTGCCCCACCAGGTGGCGGGCAAATTGCCGATATTTTAGTGCAGCAAGAACAAGAAATAAAAAAAGGAGATATCATCGCGCGACTGGAACGACCCGATCTAACAGAAAAGTTGCAACTTGCCAAAAATTATGTAGAACAGCTAAAACGTGAGCAAGAGGAACTCAGTCAAACTTCAAAAAAAGAGCTCGCGATACGACATGAAAAAATTAGTCAACAAATATCTATGTTGGATAGCTCTCTTTCCTCGGGAGCTAAAAACCTCAAAGATATTGAAACGCTGCTTAATTTAAAAGAAGAAAACTTTAAGAAAGGTATACTGATATGGCAAGACATTGAAAACACTCGCCGCGATTATTACTCTGCTAAAGATCGCTTGGAGCAACTTCAGAACCAAATAACTCAACTGAAAACCCAAGAAGATGACTTTAAAGATCAATGGCGACAACGTTTAAAAGATAAAGAACTCACCATTCTTGCTGAACAACTTAAAATGAATAATATGGCCGCAGAAGTGACGGTCTCAAAAACGGTGGTTAGCCCAGCAGACGGAATTATCATTAGTGTTAATACATCCGTCGGTAAAATGGTTCCAGATGGCGGCTCTGTTGTGACCATTACAAGTTTAGGAGAAGGTTTGGATGCATTGATATTTATGCTGCCACACGAGGGACAACGGGTTACGCCCGAAATGCCTGCTTTGATAACCCCAACCACCATCGAAAAAGAAGAATACGGCAGCATGAAAGGGAAAGTCTTAAGTGTATCTGAATTTCCACAAGCAGCAGAAACAATTATTGCGCTATTACATAATCAAGAAATGGCCAAACAATTTGTAGAATCGGGTGCCCCTACAGGTATCCGAATTCGTATTACGCGTGATCCTAACACTTTCAGCGGTTATCAATGGTCCTCATCTAAAGGCCCAAATAAAAAAATTAGCCCGGGGACATTAGCAGAAGTTCGTATTACAGTCCGAGAACAACCGCCTATCAGCTTGGTTATTCCCGCTTTTAAGAAATTACTCGGGGTTTCTTAATATGCTTTACAAGCATTCTAGACATAAAACGCCCACCGTATTACAAATGGAAGCCACTGAATGTGGTGCAGCTGTGCTCGGCATTATGCTCGCTTATTACGAACGGTATGTCCCTTTAGAAGAGCTGCGCATTGCTTGTGGTATATCACGCGATGGCAGCAAAGCCATCAATATATTGAAAGCCGCACGAACTTATGGATTACTCGCCTCGGGTGCACAGGGTGATATCGATGCATTGCATGAAGTGCGCTTTCCTTTCATTGTTTTTTGGCAATTTAACCATTTTGTTGTGGTAGAAGATATACAAGAAGACAAAATTTACATTAATGATCCGGCCACAGGTAGACGAAATGTCACACCTGATGAATTTAATAAATCTTTTACAGGTATTATTATTATTTTAGAACCAGGACCCGAATTTAAAAAAGGTGGCTTATCACACTCTATTTTTAGAAGTTTAAAAGCACGGTTTTTAAAATCACTGCCTACGATTAGCTTCTTGATTTTAATCAGTCTTGCTTTAATTATCCCGGGTATCTTGATCCCAGGATTTTCAAAAATTTTCATTGATAATGTGCTATTGGCGAGCACACATAACTGGTTAGTAATCCTCCTCATTGGACTTTGTCTTACCGCTATTTTAAGAGGAATTTTTTCGGCTGTACAGCAGTACTATTTTTTACGTTTCCATATGAAACTCATGATTATCGGTGGCGCAACACTTCTTTGGCATGCCTTTAGACTCCCCATCGCCTTCTTTGAGCAACGCTATGCCGGAGACATTAGTGAGCGCTTGGGGGCTAACGAACGCATAGCGGCTATTTTATCAAACAATGTAAGCTCTAGTGTGGTTAGCCTAATCAGCATGATTTTCTATGCGATTATTATGTTTATGTATGACTGGCGCTTAACCCTGATTGGGTTAATAACAGCTGCCACCAACGCCGGTATTCTCTATTTTATTTCAAACCGCCTTCGTGATGTTTCTCGAAAATTTTTACAAGACAGAGGAAAATTAGCAGGCATCGAAATCAATGGGATCAAAACCATAGAAACCCTAAAATCTGCAGCTTTGGATGCTGTTTTTTTTAAACGATGGTCTGGAAATCATGCGAAAATTATCGACTCACAACAGAAGTTATCTTTATATTACCAACTAATTTCGACAACATCCAGCCTGCTATCCGGTCTATCCATGATTTTTATATTAGGTCTTGGTAGTTATCGGATAATGGAAGGATTTTTAACCGTTGGTACACTGATCGCTTTTCAGACTCTTTTATCCAGCTTTAATGACCCCCTCAATACACTACTGGGTATTGGTACAAAATTACAAGAAGTACCAGGAGATATTGCGCGTTTAGAAGATGTCTTAGCACAAGTAGAAGATACACGTTTTACAAATATACCTTCCACAGAACAATCCATTCAAGCAGAAATAAAAACGACATCCTTGGAACACAACATGAGTATCATTATGCAAGAGATAACCTTTGGGTATTCAAAGCTCGATCCTCCCCTTATCCAAAACTTTAGTTTATCTCTTAAAAAAGGCGGACATGTCGCAATCGTAGGCGCAACAGGCAGCGGGAAATCAACGCTTGCAAAATTGCTCAGCGGTCTTTATAAACCCTGGTCTGGTAGTATCGCAA
>Ga0073904_10000971_pt1 | contig 21161 bp, 15 predicted proteins | sample KloWWTrecipitate_FD_66668 | JGI IMG/M metagenome (GOLD analysis project Ga0073904, IMG submission 66668) | Active sludge microbial communities from Klosterneuburg, Austria, studying microevolution and ecology of nitrifiers - Klosterneuburg... | ecosystem: Engineered > WWTP > Aerobic digester >... | reverse complement strand
GTCCGCCGTGACGATGATGTTGTCGGTGTAGCTGCGCACGTCGCGCCGGAAGCTGCCGCCGCAGGTCACCAGGATCAGCCGCGGGCTTCCGTCCCGGACGAAGACGTCGGACCACGGGACGTCCGGCTTCGGGACGGCGGTCACGCTCGCGACGGCGAACCGGCGCAGGGTCCCGTCCTCGAGCGTGACCTCGACGACGTCGCCGACGGCGAGCTCGCCCAGCCGCGCGAACGGGCCGAGGCCCGCGGAGGCGACGGAGTCGACGTGGGCTGCGACGACGGCGGTGCCCTGGGTCGCGCCGGGGGCCGCTCCGAAGCGGTACCAGCCGGCCCGCTCGGCGAGCGGCGGGATCTCCATCTGCCCGTCGGCCTGGACCCCGACGGGGTCGATCGGCACCGTGATGCCCAGGGCGGGGATGGTGAGGCCGACCGGGGGAACGGGGGGCACGACGGTCGAGGAGGCGAGGTCGGCGGGGGCGACCGGCACGTCGACGGTGGCGGTCGGTGCGGGCCGGGGTGCGGGCGTGAGGGTTGCCGTCGGCTCGGGGGCGGGTCGAGCGGTGCCCGTCGTGGTGGTGCAGGCCGCGAGCACGAGGGCGGCCGTCCCGAGGACGACGGCGAGGCGACGGTGCGCCATGGTGACCTCCTCGGGTGCGGGTGCGGGTGCGGGTGCGGGTGCGGGTCGTGAGGCTCGGCGGGCCGGTGACCCGCCGATGGGGTGCGGCACCTCCCCCCCGGGAGCGCCGCACCCCACCGTCGGGGTCAGTCGGTCAGGCGGTCAGGCGGTCGGTCGGTCAGTCGGCCACGGCGGTGCGACGCCGGACCGCGAACGCCGCTCCACCGGCGGCGAGCAGTGCCGCGCCGAGCAGCCATGCGGTGGGCGCCGCGCCGTCGTCGGCCAGGCCCAGCTCGCCCGACGGCACGCCGGCCGGGGCGGAGTGCAGGCCCGAGATCGTCTGGACCGCGAGGGCCAGGTTGTCTGCGCTCAGGCTGCCCCAGGCGTAGACGATGGTGTTGACGCCCTCGGTGACGGTGACGTCGGCCGGGCCGATCACCGGGGTGGTGGTCCCCGCGGCGGCCACGGCGGCCGAGAGGGTGGCGGGCGCGATGTTGAGGATCGACTCCTTGGGGTTCTCGAGGCCGGAGATCACGGCGGAGCCGCCGGCGAGGACGTCCACCGCGGGCGCGGCGGCGACGTGCCGGACCGTGAGCCGGCCCTGGCCGGCCGCGGTGGCGGACACGTCGTTGGTGAACAGCGTGGCCGTCGGGGCACCCGCGGCGTCGAGGTGGGCGACGGCGGTGTAGTTGCCGTTGGCCGCGAGCGGCAGGTCCACCGGGCCGATGGCCGGTGCGCTGTCGTCGGCCGCGTCGGCCGCGGTGATCGCGACCGTGTAGGTGCCGGCCGGCAGGGCCAGCGGGCCGGCGAGGTCGCCGGGCTCGAAGTCGTCCAGCGTGAGCTCGCCGTTGACGTACACGTCGACGGTCAGGCCGGGCACACCGTGGAGCACGGAGAGCTGGGCCTCGTCCGCGGCGAAGGCGGGCGTGGCGCCGGCTGCGGCGAGGGCGAGTCCGAGGCCGAGTCCGGTGGCGGCGGTGCCGATGGTGCGAGTGCGCATGGTTCCTCCTGGTGCGGGCCCCTGGGGGCTCCGGAACGTGCTGACACCCCCTCTACGCCAGCACCCCCCTCCCTGGATGCACCCCCGTGCGACCCACTTCCGTCAGTTCTCTGCACCTTCCGGTCGTCAGGCGACCAGAAGGTGCAGAGAACTGGCTGTGGCGGGTGGTGGGCGTGGACGGGGGGCATAGGCGCGGCGCGGGTCGTGTTCACTACCGACGTGACGACGACGAGCCCTCGCCTGCCCCGCGTCCGCGCCTCCGAGCTCGTCGGGCGCGGCTGGCTCAACACGGGCGGGCGGACCGTCACCCTGGCCGACCTGCGCGGCAAGATCGTCGTGCTCGACTTCTGGACGTTCTGCTGCATCAACTGCCTGCACGTCCTGGACGAGCTGCGCGCGCTCGAGGCCGCCCACCGGGACGTGCTCGTCATCGTGGGCGTGCACAGCCCGAAGTTCGTCCACGAGGCCGACCCGGTGGCGCTCGCGGCCGCCGTCGAGCGCTACGAGGTGCACCACCCCGTGCTCGACGACCCCGAGCTGGCCACCTGGTCCGCGTACAGCGCGCGTGCGTGGCCGACCCTCGTGGTCATCGACCCGGAGGGCTACATCGTCGGCCACATGGCGGGCGAGGGCCACGCGCACAACCTTGAGGTGCTGGTGGGCGAGCTTGTCGCCGAGCACGCGGCCAAGGGCACGCTGCGCCCGATCGGCTCGGGCGACGGCCCGTACGTCCCGCCCCCCGCGCACTCCTCGACCCTCCGCTTCCCCGCCAAGGCGATCCGGCTCCCCCCCGCCCCCGCGGTCCCGGCGCCGACCGGGGACCCCGGAGCGCGGACCGGTTCCAGGAGTACGGGGTCCGCGGCGACGGGGACGCTGCTGGTCGCCGACGCGGGGCACCACTCGCTGGCAGAGCTCGCGGCCGACGGCGAGACGCTGCTGCGCCGGATCGGCTCCGGCGAGCGCGGCCTTGCCGACGGCGGCCCGGACGAGGCCCGGTTCGCCGAGCCCAACGGCCTGTGCCTCCTGCCCGACGACGTCGCGGCGCGGGTCGGGTACGACGTCGTCGTGGCCGACACCGCGAACCACGCCCTGCGCGGGGTGCGGCTCGCCGACGGCGCGGTGACGACGATCGCGGGCACGGGTGAGCAGTACCTCGTCGGCGGCAGCGAGAACGGTGATCGCCGGGACGGCGCCCGCGCCGTGCGGCTGTCGTCGCCGTGGGACGTCCTGTGGTGGCCGCAGCGGGGGGTCGTGCTCGTCGCGATGGCGGGCAACCACACGCTCTGGGAGCTCGACGTGCTCGGTGCGCACGGGCACGGCACGGCCCCGGGTCGGGTCGCCGGGACGATGAACGAAGGCCTGCTCGACGGGCACCCGAGCGACGCGTGGTTCGCGCAGACGTCGGGGCTCGCGGTGGACGCGCGCGGGGCCGTCTGGTTGGCGGACTCGGAGGTCTCCGCCCTGCGCCGCCTGGAGTGGCGACCGCCGGGCTGGGAGCCGGGGATCACCGGCCTCGCGGCCGCCGCGTCCGGCGACGACCCGGCCGAGGCCTACGGGGAGCACAGCGCCGTGACCACCGCCGTCGGCGCCGGCCTGTTCGACTTCGGCCATCGCGACGGTCCGGCCGACCGGGCGCTGCTCCAGCACCCGCTCGGCGTGGCGGTGCTGCCGGACGGCTCGGTCGCGATCGCCGACACCTACAACGGCGCCGTCCGCCGCTACGCCCCGCCCGGCGCCGACGCGCCCGCCGGCACCCCCGGCGAGGTGACCACCCTGGCACGGGACCTCGCCGAGCCGTCGGGCCTGCTCGTCGACGTGCACGACGACGGCTCCATCGACCTGCTGGTCGTCGAGTCCGCGGCGCACCGCCTCACGCGCCTGCGCCTGCCGGCCCGCCTGGCCGGGGAGATCCTCGACCACGGCGCTCACCGCACGGCCCGGCCGGTGAGCGAGATCGGCGCGGGCGAGCTACGCCTCGACGTCGTGTTCACCCCGGCGACGGGCCAGAAGTACGACGACCGCTACGGCCCGTCCACGCGCCTGCAGGTCTCGGCCACCCCGCCGGAGCTGCTGCTCGACGGCGCGGGGGACGACGTGGCGCTGGTGCGCACCCTGCGGGTCAACCCCGCGGTGGCGGAGGGCGTGCTGCACGTCACGGCCCAGGCGGCGTCGTGCGACGCGGACCCCGCGATCGAGTACCCGGCGTGCCACCTCGCCCAGCAGGACTGGGGCGTGCCGGTGCGCGTGGTGGACGACGGGCCGGCCGTGCTCACGCTCCCGCTGCACGGCTGAGCCGCGCAGGACGCGGCCTCAGGCGGCCGACGCCTGCGCCCCGACGGCGCGCAGCACGAAGGCCTCGATCGCCTCGATCGCCGCCTCCCGCTCCGGGCCCTCCTCGTCGGGCACGCCACGGCTGCCCAGGCTGGCGTTGACCAGAGGGACGGTCATCGCGACGGGCTGCTCGGCGAACACGCCGGCGTCGATCCCCGCCACGAGGATGCGTCGCAGCACGTCCTCCACCAGCGAGGCGTGCTGGCGCAGCTGCTGGGCGCTCTCGCGCGACATGACGCTGCGCAGGTCGACCCCGGGGGCCGGGTAGTACGTCTTCTTGCGGTCGACGTGCTGACGCACGTACGTGCGCAGCTGCTCGACCGGGTCGCTGACGCCCTCGAGCGTGCGCTCCAGCGCGACGACGTAGGCCTCGGTGGTCTCGTAGATGAACGCGAGGAGCAGCGACTCCTTGTCCGGGAAGTGGTTGTACAGCGCCGTGCGGCCGACGCCGGCCTCCTGGGCGATGTCCGCCAGGGTGATGGCGTCGAAGCCCCGTTCGGCCATGAGTGTGGTCAGCGCCTCGAACAGCCGCGCGCGGGTGCGCTCGCGGTGCTCGGAGAGCGACCCTCCGATGATCTTCGGCATGGGGTCATTCTCCCACCTGCGGGCCGAGTTAGGGTCGGCCGCATGAGCGAGCAGATGGATGCCTCCGCCCCACGCCCGGACGCCCCGCCGATCGAGCCTGACACCAAGGACTGGACCTGGGTGCTGCTGGCCCCCTGCGCCGAGTGCGGGTTCACCGCGGACCAGGTGGACCGGTCGGGGCTGCCGGCCCTCGTGCGCGGGTGGACCGCGCGCTGGGAGCACCTGCTGACGCGGCCCGACGTCGCCGTGCGGCCAGCCCCGACGGTCTGGTCGCCCCTGGAGTACGCGTGCCACGTGCGCGACGTGCTGCGGGTGTTCGACGGTCGCGTGGGGCTCATGCTCACGCAGGACGGCCCGACCTTCGCGAACTGGGACCAGGACGAGACCGCGGTCGCCGAGCGCTACGGCGAGCAGGACCCTGCCGTCGTCGCGGTCGAGCTGCGCGCGGCCGGCGACGCGCTCGCCGCGACGTTCGCCGCCGTGCCGCCCGGCGCGTGGGCGCGCACGGGGCTGCGCTCCAACGGCTCGGCGTTCACCGTCGACAGCATCGGCCGCTACTTCGCGCACGACGTCGTCCACCACCTGCACGACGTCGACGCCTGAGCGCACCCGAGACCTGTGCCCACCCGCCGCCCGAGCGGCCTCCGGGACGCGTTCCCACCCCGGCTGACCAGCGGCGTCGTGCACAACTTTCGTGCACAGGCCTGTGCATCAAGGTCCCCGTGAGCGTGCGATCTTGTGGACGAACCTGTGTCTATCGGGGACCCGAGAACTGGTCCCCGGAACCGCTTGCGGGGGCCACGCGCCGAGGTCTAGAACTAGGTCATCGGCAAGAAGGAACAGCCGCTTCGACCGGGGAGACCCGGGAGGATCCGCCGGGGCAACCCGGCCGGATGGCGGAGGTTTCGCACTACCGGACCGACCGGAGAACCGGTGGATCGACTCGGAGGGGCAACCCGAAGGGCTGCGCCTGGCGGCGTGGGTGTCCATGAGGTACCGGACGGGGTGGTCTGAAGGATCGACGGCTCGCGGCTTGCCGTGGAGCGACGGATCCGCCGCATCGCCAGAGCGGGGTCGGCGTGACCGGGCAACCGGACTCGTGACCGCAGATCACGGCAAGGCCCCTCGGACGCTTACTCCGAGGGGCCTTTGCTGTGTCCCACGGTAGGCGTCCCACCGCGACCCACGGGTGAACGACACGCGGCGACGGACCGTCGCCTCAGGGTCGGTCGAGGGCTCAGATCCCCTCGACCGCGGACAGCCGGCCCGCGTCCACGGCAGCGCGGAACGCCTCGAAGTCCCGCAGGTTGCGGTCCGCGTAGGCGACGGCGAAGTCGGCGAGCGCGGCGTCGATCACCGCGCCGTGGCCGAGGTAGGCGGCCAGTGCCACACGGTCCCCGGTGCGGGCGTGGGCCTTGGCCAGGGTCCACCCGCACAGCCGGGCGTAGGCGGCGAGCCCGAGCGGGGCCACGCGCTCCAGGTCCACCGACCCCTTCCAGTCCCGCAGCTGGCGGACGTACACGTCGCGCGTCACGCCGTCGGGCCCCAGGACGCTCGCCCAGCCCAGCAGGATGTCGCTGACGGACTGCATCACCCGCTGCCCGACGACGACGCGCTCGCCCTGGTGCCGCGGAGCGTCCTCGCCGAGGCTGCGCGACACCACCGAGCCCTGGGCCTCCTTGACCTGCAGCAGCAGCGGGTCGCCGTCGTCCCGGCCGCGCAGCAGCACCACCCACGCGCGCGTGCCCACCGAGCCCACGCCGACCACCTTGCGTGCCAGGTGGACGTACTCGTACTGCGCGAACAGCCGCTCGTGGCCACCCGTGAGCGTGCGCGGGTACTCCGCGAGCACGCCGCGGACCTCGGCGACGGCCGCGTCGACGAGGTCCGTCTCGCCGAGCAGCTGCTCGATCGGCACCACCAGCGGGGGCTGGTGCACGATCCGCCGCTCGCCGTCCACCACCTCGGTCAGCCGCCCCTGGGCCTGGAACCGGTCGCGCGTGGTCAGCTTCGTCACCGAGCGCTCGACCGCTCGCACCGAGCGGGGGCCCAGGTGGCCGTCGAGCCGGTCGAGCAGCTCCTGGGAGCCCAGCGAGGCGTACCAGACCTCGAGGTTGCCCATCGCCGCGAACTGCTCCGTCGCCGTGCGGTACGCCTCGGCGCCCGCCAGGACGGCAGCCCGGCGCTCGCGGGGGCGGAACCCCCGGTGGCGCCCGGCGATCTCCACGCTGGTGAGCAGTCGCTTGACGTCCCACTCCCACGGACCGGGCGCGGTCTCGTCGAAGTCGTTGATGTCGAACACCTGGCGCCGCTCCGGCGAGCCGAACATGCCGAAGTTCGCCAGGTGGGCGTCGCCGCACAGCTGGGCCGTGAGGCCCGAACGCGGTGCGCCGGCGAGGTCGGCCGCCATGAGCAGCGCCGCACCGCGGTAGAAGGCGAACGGGGAGGCGAGCATCCGGCCGTGCCGCACGGGGACCAGCTCCGGGAGGCGATCGGCCGCCTGCTCCTCGAGCAGGCTCACGGGGTCGCGCGCCGGCCCGGGCTCGGGCAGGTCCGCCTGGGTGCCGCGGGGTGCCGCGGCGCGTGCCGCACGGCCGCGGTCGATCCGCTGCTGGACCGTGTGGTGCACGTGCGTGCCCCGTTCTCCGCCATGGCGCACGGCGCGGGAGGTCCGGCCGGACGCGGGCGCGCGGTGCGGGGCCCGATCGGCGCCCGTGCCGCCGACCCTACTGCGGGACGCGCCGCGCGACGCCGCGGGCGGCGTGCCGACGTCGCGCGGCGCGGCGGCCCCGCTCAGGACGTCGGTCCGCCGGCCGATGAGGGGCCGTACCCTTCGCACAGGCGCACCCGGGTGCATCGGTGGGTGGCGGTCGGGTCACACCGCCCGGACGAGGGAGCAGGGTGGCGTGACGGGGAGCGGCTCGGCGGCGGTGGGCCAGGCGGCGGTGCGCCTGGGCTGGCAGCGTCGCACGCTGCTCGCCGCGATGTGGGTCTTCGTCGCCGCCTACGGTGCTCTGCTCCGGCTCTCGGACGCCTCCGAAGCCTCCGCCGTCGGCTCGGTGGGGGTCGTCGGCCTGGTCGCGGTGTGGCTGGCGGCGACGGTCTGCGCCGTCACGGTGCTGCGCGCCGGCCCGCGCCAGCACGCCGTGCGGCTCGCGACCGGCGCCGTCACGGCCTTCGCGCTCGGGCTCTCCGCCTACGGCGCCCAGATCGCCCTCACCGGCTCGGTCGGCCTCCCCTCCGTGGGGGACATCGGCTACCTGCTGTTCTACCCGCTCATGCTCGCGGCGCTGGCAGCGGCCGTGCGACCGGTGGTCCAGATCCGCGGCCCGGCCGTGCTGCTCGACGGGGTGATCATCGTCCTGGCCGTCGGGGCGGTGCTCTCGGTGCTGCTCGACCCGGTGCTCGACCCGGTGCTCAGCGGGGACCTGTCGCTGGGCACCGCGGTCGCCCTGGCCTACCCGTTGGCCGACCTGCTCCTCGTGGGTGTCCTCGTCGGGATGGGCCTGCTGCGCGGCTGGCGCTCGGTGCGCGGCTGGGGCTGGCTCGCCGCGGGTCTGATCGTCTTCGCGGTGACGGACATCTCCTTCGCCCTGTGGCTCGGCGAGGGCAACGGCCTGGTGGGCCAGCCCCTCCAGGCCGGCTGGGCCCTGGGGCTCGTGCTCCTCGCCACCTGGGTCGACGGTGCCCCGGTGCCCGAGCGCCGCTCCGCACGGTCCGAGCCGCAGGCACGGGTCGAGGACCGGCCGGCCGTGACCGCGGTGGCCACCGCGGGTGGCGCGACGGTGGCCGGGCTCGCGGTCCTGGTGGCCGGGACGCAGGTGACCCTGTCGACGCTCTCGGTCGGGCTGGCCGGGGCGACGCTGCTCGCGCTGGGCCTGCGCACGCAGCTCGCCTTCCGCCAGCTGGTCCGCGCGGCGGACCTGCGGACCCTCGCGGCCACGGACGACCTCACGGGCCTGCCCAACCGACGGGCCCTGTACGCCGAGGCGCGGGCCAGGTTCGGCCAGGAGCGGCCGAGCGGCCAGGCCCTGCTGCTGCTGGACCTCGACCGGTTCAAGGAGGTCAACGACAGCCTGGGCCACCAGGCCGGGGACCGGCTCCTCGTCGACGTCGGTGCCCGGCTGCGCGCCCGGCTGCGCGAGGGCGACCTGCTCGCCCGGCTCGGCGGGGACGAGTTCGCGATCCTCCTCGAGGGCGCGAGCCGCGGTGAGGCGCTCGCGGTCGCGGCGTCCCTGCGTGCCGCGCTCGTCGAGCCGTTCCAGCTCGACGACATCGCGCTGCACAGCAGCACGAGCATCGGGATCGCCCTGTTCCCCGAGCACGGTGACGACCTGTCGAGCCTGCTGCGCAAGGCGGACATCGCGCTCTACCAGGCCAAGGTCACCCGCGACCGCCACCTCGTCTACCAGGGCGACACCTCCGCGGAGGGCGTGGACACCTCCACCCGCCTGCGCCGCGTGGCGGAGCTGCGCACCGCGCTGGCGGAGCACCAGTTCCGGCTGCACTTCCAGCCCAAGGTGGACCTGCTCGGCGGGCGGGTCGTCGGGGTCGAGGCCCTGGTGCGCTGGGACCACCCCGAGCGGGGGCTGCTGCTCCCGGCGGTGTTCCTCGCCCTCGTCGAGCAGAGCGGCCTCATGCGCGCCATGACGCAGGAGGTGCTGCTCCTGGCCATCGACCAGGCTGCCCGGTGGCGCACCGCCGGCACGCCCCTGACCGTCGCGGTCAACCTCTCGCCCAGCTGCCTGGCGGACGACGAGCTGCCGGACCAGATCCTGGCCATGCTCGCGGCGCGCGGCGTGCCGGCGCAGACCCTGCAGCTCGAGATCACCGAGGAGGTGCTGATGACCGACCGGGAGCGCGCCCGCGGCATCCTCACCCGTCTGCGGGCGCACGGGGTGCAGGTGGCCGTGGACGACTTCGGCGCGGGCTACTCGTCGCTGGCCTACCTGCGGGACCTGCCCATCGACGAGCTCAAGCTCGACCGCGCCTTCGTGCTGCCCATGTCCACCGACCCGCGCGCCGCTGCCCTCGTCGCCTCGACGATCGACCTGGCGCACAGCCTCGAGCTGCGCATCGTCGCCGAGGGGGTCGAGGACCGGGAGACCTGCCGCGAGCTGGCCCGCCTGGGGTGCGACCAGGCGCAGGGCTTCCACATCTCCCGGCCCGTGCCCGCCGCCGAGCTGGAGGCCTGGTTCGCCACCGGCGCCCTGCACGTCGAGCCGCCGCCCGCCGGTGCGCAGGCCTGCCCGCACCCGGGGCCGAGCGGCCTGGTGGAGGCGGTCCGGGGCTAGGGTGCCGTCGTGCACCCGATGCCAGCCCTGCCGCCGTCCGTCCGCCTCGTCGACGGCCAGGGCGGGTTGCCCACCGTCGTCGTCCGGCACGCGCGCCGGGGTCACCTCGACGTCGTCCTGCAGGGTGCGCACGTCACGCGATGGATCCCCCCGGGCCGCGCCGACGTGCTCTGGCTGAGCCCGACGGCGACGTTCGCGCCGGGCACGGCCGTCCGGGGTGGCGTCCCGCTGTGCTTCCCCTGGTTCGGCGGCGGGCCGGACGGCACGCTGACGCCGTCCCACGGCTACGCCCGGCTGACCCCGTGGCGGCTCCTCGAGGCCACCGAGCACGCCGACGGCGTCGAGCTGGTGCTGGGCCTCGACCCCGCGCCCGGGGGCGACGGCCTGGCCGCGACCTACCGGATCACGCTGGGTGCAGCGCTCGGCCTCGAGCTGGCGGTGCGCAACGTCGCCGCCGTCCCGGTGGGCTTCGAGGCGGCCCTGCACACGTACCTTGCCGTGAGCGACGTCCGCGACGTCGCGGTGACGGGGCTGGGCGGCGCGCGCTACCTCGACCGCCTGGGCGGGCCGGACCTGGTGCGCCAGGACGTCGACGTGCTGCGGCTCACCGGCGAGACGGACCGGATCTACCAGGGCACCGACGCGACGGTGGTCGTGCACGACGCCGCCGCCGCGCGCCGCCTCGCCGTCGCCAAGGCCGGCTCGGCGAGCACCGTGGTGTGGAACCCGTGGGCGGCGACCGGCGAGGCGATGGCCGACGTCGGCCCGGCGTGGTCCTCGATGCTGTGCGTCGAGACCGCGAACGTCCGCGAGCACGCCGTGCGCCTCGCGCCCGGCACGGAGCACGTCATGGCGACGTCGATCGCGGTGCTCGACCCGGTCTGAGCGGGTGGGTGCGCGGCGTCGACGTGGCCGTCAGCCGCAGCCGAGCAGGTAGCGACCGAGGACCTGGGTGACGGTGCTGTCCGCCGCGTCGTTCGCCGACCAGTAGAAGAGCGACGCCGGGGCGCCGGGGTCCATCACCTCGACCTGGAAGACCTGGTAGTTCTCGAGGAGCACGCCCGGCTGCGCGCCGGGCAGGGAGGCGACGTCGGACATCGGGCTGCCGATCCCGATCCCGGACGCCATCGCCAGGACGGTGGGCAGGGGTGCGCTGCCGTCGACCTGCCACGACAGCAGTGCGCCGGCCTGGACCCCGACGGTCACCGGGCCCCAGCGCACCGTCTGCGTGTCGGTCAGCCCGCACTCGGCCGGGAAGTCCGTCACGCTGTCCGGCGGGCCGAGCAGCGTCTCGAGCGCCGTGAGGGCGTCGGGCGCGTCCCAGGGCAGGTCGCCGACCCCGTGCGCGGAGAGCAGGACGGTCACGGGCTCGGTGGTCGGCTCCGGCGTGGGGCTCGCGCTCGCGTCGGGCGATGCGTCGGGGCCGGCCGAGGAGGTCGGGCTCCCGGAGGTCGACGGCGACGGCGTCGGACCCGGCGCGTCGGGTGTGCACGCGGCGAGGGCGCCGACCAGCAGCGCACCGCCGGCGAGCGTGGCGACGACGGCGCGGACGGAGGTGGTGGCGCGGGGGCTGCGGCGCGGACGGAGGCTCATGGGTGCACGCTCCCACCGCGCGCCCCGGCACGGCAACGGTGCCCCCGGGTGACCGGGGACACCGTCACGTGCCGGGTGGCGCGGGTCAGAAGTTCTCGCCCGGCAGGATGTCGAACGCGGTGTCGAGCCATGCGAGGTCGTCGGCGGTGTCGACCCGGTAGCCGCCGCCGGTGCCGGCGCAGCGGGCGTTGACCCCGAAGGAGGTCACGGCAGCGACGACGTTGGAGCCCTCGACGAAGATCGGGCCGCCGGAGTCCCCGCTGCACGTGCCGCCGCCCGCGGCGTTGTTGGTGAACAGGACGGTGTTGCCCGCCTTGTGCTCACCGAACGCGGCGTCCTGGTTGATGATCTGCAGGGTGGCCTGGAGGCGGATGCGTGCCGACTCGGTCAGCGAGGTCTGCGCGGGCATGCTCCGCTGCAGCCCGTAGCCGACCGCTGTGAAGGCCTGCTTGTTCTGGCCCCGTGCGACGAAGAAGTCGTCGAAGTAGCCCACGTCGGGGATGGCGCCGTACTCCGCGAGGATCACCGGCTCCTCGAGCACCACGACGCCCAGGTCGTGCAGGTAGAACGCGCTGTCGTCGTACTCGGGGTGGGTGAAGGGCTGGCCCTCGACGGAGGTGGCGCCACCGAGGGGGTAGCCCACGGTGGCGGCGTCGGTGAGGTCCTCCTCGAACCACACCCGGGCGCCGTCGGCGCCGAACGTGCAGTGCCCGGCCGTGAGGAAGATCGTCGGGGAGACGAGGGTGCCGCTGCAGCGCCACGCCGGCGCCCCCCCGGCGTCGGCGATCATGAGGCCGACGTACGGGTGCGCCCCGTCGTCCGGCTCGCCGTAGCGGATGGCTGCGGCCGGGCCGGCACTGGCGGCGACGACGGCCAGCGCGGCCAGGACGACGACCCAACGGGTTCTGCGCACGGAGGTCCCTCTCGACGGTGGTGAGGTGATGCGGGTGGGGCGCACGCTACTCGTCGGTACGTTCCGCGCAACCGGTGGTCCAGCCCCACGGGCTGGATCAGGCGCTCGCCCTCCGGACGAGGTCGACGACCGTGCTCTCCACCGCGGGGCTCCACCGCACGAGCGCGTACGACACCGGCCAGAGGTCGCCGTCGTCGAGCGCCGCCGGGTCCTGGAAGCCCAGGGTGGAGTAGCGGGTGGAGAACTTGGCCGCGTCCTGGAAGAAGACGACGACCTTGCCGTCCGCGTTCGCGTAGGCGGGCATCCCGTACCACGTCCTCGGCGACAGCCCTGGGGCCGTCGTGGTGACGGCGACGTGCACGCGCTCGGCGAGAGCACGGTCCTCCGGCGCCATCGTCGCGATCCGGTCGAGGACCGCCTGGAGGCCGTCGGCCGCCTTGCTGCCCTTCTTGCCCTCGGCACGCAGCTCGTCGGCGCGCTCCTTCATCGCGGCGCGCTCCGCGGGGCTGAACCCGCCGGACTCGTCCTCGGCCTTCGTCGTGGGCATGTCGGGCTTCCTCTCGACGGTCCTCGGCTCGGCGTGGCGCCGATCCGTCGCTGCCAGGCTAGGCCCGGGCCCGCCGGGGCGCTCCTCGGCTCCCGCTCCCTCGTCCGGCCCGAGATCGCCGGGGGCGCACGGCGGGGATGGGTAGGCTCGTGCCGGCGGGGACCCCTCCGCGCCCCTCCGCGCCCCTCCGGTCGCGCGCGCGACCCCGTGGGAAGGCAGCCGGTGGAGACGACGCCACGGAGCAGGGACGGCAGCGTCCATGTGACCGACGAGCGGTTCAACACCGTCTCGCACCTCTTCGCAGCGTGCTTCGCCGTCGCGGGTGCCGCGGTGCTGGTCGCACAGGCGGCGGCACAGGCGGATCCGTGGAAGGTCGTCGGGTTCAGCATCTACGGCGTGTCGGTGGTGATGCTGTTCGTCACCAGCGCCCTGCACCACGGCATCGACGGCGGCCCGCGCGTCAACGAGGTGCTGCGCACCCTCGACTACGTGTCGGTCTTCCTCCTCATCGCGGGCTCCGTGACGCCGATCGTGCTCGTGCTGTTCCGCAGCCCGTACGGCTGGGCGGTCCTGGGTGCGGTGTGGCTCATCGCCACGCTCGGGATCGTGGCGCGCTCGGTGCTGCGGGAGCTGCCGAAGGACGTCACGAACACCCTCTACATCGCCCTGGGCTGGTTGCCGGTCCTGCTGGTCGGTGCGGGCGGCTCGGTGCCCGTCGGGGCGCTGGTGCTCATGGCGGCGGGTGGTCTGGTCTACAGCGCCGGCTTCGTGATCTTCGTCCTCGAGCGGCCGAACCCGTGGCCGGGGGTGTTCGGGTTCCACGAGATCTGGCACGCGATGGTGGTCGTCGCGGCCGTGCTGCACTACCTGCTCATGTACCTCTACGTGCTGCCCGCGCCCCGGGTCTGACGTCGCCGCGCCCACCGCGTCGAGCCGCGGCCGGCGCGACCGGCGTCACGACGGCGGCGGGGGCGCGGTGCTCGCGCGCACCACCAGGTCGGTGGGGACGAGCACGCGGTCCCGCACGACCTCGGTCCCGTGACGCACCTGCCCGAGGACGAGGCGGACCAGCTCGACGCCGATCTGGTTGAAGTCCTGCCGGACGGTCGTCAGCGGCGGGGACGAGAACTCGCTCAGCGCGATCCCGTCGAAGCCGACGACGGAGACGTCCTGCGGCACCCGCAGGCCGGCCTCGTGCAGGGCCCGCATGAGCCCGAACGACATGTCGTCGTTCGCGCTGAAGACGGCGGTGATCGACCGGTCGAGCGCGATCTCCCGGCCCACGCGGTAGCCCGACTCGGCCGACCAGTCGCCACGCCAGACCTTCGGCGGCCGGACTCCGGCCTCCTCGAGGCAGCGCTCCCACGCAGCGGTGCGGACGCCGGCCGGCCAGGAGCCCTCCGGCCCGGCCAGGTGGTGCACGGTGCGGTGCCCGAGGTCCAGCAGGTGCTGGGTCGCGTCCCGGCTGCCCTGGACCTGATCGGCGACCACGCTGGGGTAGTGCCCGCTGAACCGCGAGTCGGAGACCGCGACGGGCATGCCCTGGGGCAGCGCGAGCGACTCCGCCGTCGCACGCTCGGCCCGGATGATGATGAGGCCGTCGATCGCCTGGTGCGGCAGCCGGTGCGCCGCCCGCTCCCAGCCCTTGGTCGCGGGATCTCCCACGGTGAGGAGAGTCACCGCGTGGTCCTCGGCCTCCGCGGCCCGCACCACGGCCTCCGTCGTCAGCGCCTCGCCCGTCCGGCCGAACCGGTGCGCGACGACCCCGATCGCCCCGTAGGTCCCGTTGCGCAGCGCGCGCGCGGCGCGGTTCGGCGTGTAGCCCAGCTGCTGCATGGCCCGCTGCACGCGCTCGCGCGTCGCGGGGCGGACGACGTCGGCACCGGTCGACACGCGCGACACGGTCTGCGCCGAGACTCCCGCGAGCTTGGCGACGTCTTCGATGGATGGGCCGGTCTTTCTCCGGCCCCGGCCAGTCATGGCGGCCATGCCCGGCATCCTAGTGGCGCGATGTTGACGTCAACGTCACGGATCCCGCCGCGTGACCCAGCGCCCGTTCTTCTCGTTACCGGATCGTGACCCGAGGGTCTAGCCCGATCGCCGGGAGGCGCCCTATGTTTACCTAAACATTTGTTGGCTCAGAGAGGAGCGCAGCAGGACGACACGTCGTCCCCCTCGGCGCACGAGCCGCCCGGGAGTGTCGCCACCACGGAGCATCCCGGGGCACCAGCGAGTGCGACGAGACCCGGTCGGGGCGTGGGCGACAGGAGTCGCAGGGAAGTCAGGTAGGCCCCGGGCCCGGCAGCGACGCCGGCCCCGGCTCGGCAGCGACAAGAAGGAAGCTCAGATGGACACGTTCCGGAAGTCGGTCTCGGTTGCGGCAGTCATGTCGCTGTCCCTCGCTCTTGCGGCCTGTGGCGGCGCGGACGAGGTCGACAGCGGTGACGACGCCGCCAGCGGCGACGACAACACCCTCACGGTCTGGGCCTGGGACCCGGCCTTCAACCTCTACTCCCTGGAGGAGGCCGAGAAGGTCTACCAGGTGGACCACCCGGACTTCTCGCTCGAGATCGTCGAGACCCCGTGGGACGACCTGCAGACCAAGCTCACGACGCTCGCCCAGTCCCAGGAGCTCGACCAGCTCCCGGACATCTTCCTCATGCAGAACAACGCCTACCAGAAGAACGTCATCAACTACCCGGACCTGTTCAGCGACTACTCCGCCTCCGGGATCGACTTCGGTGAGTTCCCCGACTCCGTCGTGGCGTACTCGACGGTCGACGGCATGAACTACGGCCTGCCGTTCGACAACGGCACCGCGATCTCGGCCCTGCGGACCGACGTCCTGACGCAGGCCGGCTACACGGTCGACGACTTCACCGACATCACGTGGAGCGAGTACATCACCCTCGGCAAGGACGTCCTCGCCAAGACCGGCCAGCCGCTGCTGTCCGGCCCGGCCGGCTCGTCCGACCTGATCATGATGATGCTGCAGAGCGCCGGCGCGAGCCTCTTCGACGACGAGGGCAACCCCACGATCGTCGACAACGAGGCGCTGCTCGCCGCGATCGCGACCTACCAGGAGCTGGTCACGTCCGGCGTGCTCGTCGAGGTCAACTCGTGGGACGAGTACATCAACAGCCTCGTCAACGCCAACGTCGCCGGCACCATCAACGGCGTGTGGATCATCGGCTCGATCCAGTCGGCCGCAGACCAGTCCGGCCTGTGGGGCATCACCAACCTGCCGAAGCTCGACGACGTCGACGGTGCGACCAACTACTCGGCCAACGGCGGCTCGTCCTGGGCGATCAGCTCCACGGCGAACGCCGAGCTCGCGGCCGACTTCCTGGGCGCCACCTTCGCGGGGTCCACCGAGTTCTACGACACGATCCTGCCGTCGGCCGGTGCGCTGGCCAACTGGACCCCCGCCGGGCAGAGCGCCGTCTACGCCGAGCCGCAGGAGTTCTTCGGCGGCGATCCGATCTTCACCAAGGTCGTCGAGTTCTCGACGCAGGTCCCGAGCAACAACACCGGCGCGTACTACTACGAGGGGCGCGACGCCGTCAGCGTCTCGATCACCAACATCATGAACGGGGCCGACCCCGCCACCGCGCTCGAAGAGGCGCAGGCCACGGTCGAGTTCGCGATGCAGTGATCCCCGGACCGGGCGCGGTGAGGTCGACTCGCCGCGCCCGGTGCCAGGCCCCCGGCTCCCCGCTCGTCCCGTCGCACAGAAGGTGAGTTCGCCGTGTCACAACCGGCCGCGCCGGCCAAGGAAGCCCCTCGATCGGCTCCCTCGCCGCTGACGAAGATCACGGGCCTGTTCTCCCGCTCGGCCCGGCCCCCCGGCTCCTCCGGCCTGACGCTCGGGCTCGAGCGGCGCCGCAGCCTGACCGGCTGGGCCTTCCTCCTGCCCGCCACGCTGCTCATCCTGTGGCTCAACTTCTGGCCGATGATCCAGGCGTTCATCCTGTCCCTGCAGACCGGGCGCGGCACCCAGCTCTCGTTCGCGGAGCCGCTGTGGTCCAACTACACGCGTCTGCTCGACGACGAGGTCTTCCGGCTCACCCTCGGGACGACGTTCTTCTACCTCGTCATCCAGGTCCCGATCATGCTGGGCCTGGCGCTGGTCCTGGCGAACCTCCTCAACGACCGGAACCTGCGGTTCAAGGGGCTGTGGCGGACCGCGATCTTCCTGCCGAGCGCGGTGGGCCTGGTCTCCTACGCGCTGGTCTTCCGCACGATGTTCGCCAACGACGGGCTGGTCAACGACATCCTGCTCGGGATGGGCTTCATCGACGGCCCGGTCAACTGGCTCGGCCAGACCGGCACCGCGCGCATGGTCCTGGTCCTCGGCCTGCTGTGGCGGTGGACCGGCTACAACATGATCTTCTACCTTGCTGCCCTGCAGAACATCGACCAGTCGACGATCGAGGCGGCGCGGATCGACGGTGCTGGCTCGTTCAAGACGTTCTGGTACGTCACGATCCCCCAGCTCAAGCCGATCATCCTGCTCACCGCGATCATGTCGACGAACGGGACGTTGCAGCTCTTCGACGAGTCGTTCAACCTCACGGCCGGCGGGCCGGGCAACACCTCGATGACCATCTCGCACTACCTGTACAACGTGTCGTTCCGCAACAGCCCGAACTTCGGGTACGCCGCGGCGATCTCCTACGTGATCCTCATCATCGTCGCCATCCTGGCCGCGATCCAGCTCAAGGTGGGTGACAAGCGTGACTAGGCGTTGGCACCGGGTTCCCGGCTACCTGTTCCTCTCCGCCGCAGCTCTGGCGTCGGTGTTCCCGCTGTACTTCATGGTGGTCTCCGCCACCAACACCAGCCAGGAGGTGGTGGGCTCGAAGCTGCTGCCCGGCACCCACCTGCTGGAGAACTTCGAGGCCCTGGCGACGTCGCAGCCGCTCGGCTCGGCGCTGTGGTACTCGGCCGTCAACGCCGTGGGAACCACGGTCCTCGCCCTGCTCATCACCTCGATCGCGGGCTACGCGTTCGAGGTATTCCACACCCGGGCCAAGGACTGGCTCATGGGCCTGCTGCTCCTGGCGATCATGATCCCATTCGCGGCGACGATGATCCCGCTGTTCCAGATGTTCGCCGACCTGGGCCTGGTGAACTCCTCGTACGCGGTCATCCTGCCGGCGGTCTCGACGCCGTTCCTCATCCTGCTGTTCCGCCAGGCGTCGAGGTCCTTCCCGCACGAGATCATCGAGGCGGCCCGGATCGACGGGCTGCGCGAGCTGGGGATCTTCCTGCGCATCTACCTGCCCGCCAACCGGTCGACGGTCGCCGCCGCCGCGGTGATCACCTTCATGGCCGCCTGGAACAACTTCCTGTGGCCCAAGGTGATCCTGGTCGACAACGCCTACCAGACCATGCCGATGCTGCTGTCGAACATCCGTGCCGGGTACGTCACCGACTACGGGATGCTCATGCTGGCCGTCCTCATCGCCTCGGTGCCGGCGATGGCGATCTTCCTGGTCCTGCAGCGCAGCTTCGCCGAGGGCATCACGGGAGCCATCAAGTGACCTTCGACATCAGCCGGATCGCCGACCCGGAGTACTTCGCCGAGAACCGCCTGCCCGCCCACTCCGACCACCGGTGGTTCCGCAACCGGGCGGAGGTCGCCGCCGGGACCAGCGGGTTCGAGCAGTGCCTCAGCGGCCTGTGGAAGTTCCACTACGCGAAGAACCCCGCGCTGACGATCCCCGGCTTCGAGAGCCCCGACCACGACTGCTCGTCGTGGGACGACATCCCGGTGCCGGCGCACATCCAGCTCCAGGGCTACGACCGGCCGCAGTACACCAACGTCCAGTACCCCTGGGACGGTCACGAGGCCGTCGAGCCCGGGCAGGTGCCGACGCGCTACAACCCGGTCGCGAGCTATGTGACCACGTTCGTCCTCGACCGCCCGCTCGACGACGGCGAGCGCCTCAGCGTCGCCTTCCAGGGCGCCGAGAGCGCGATCGCCGTCTGGCTCAACGGCACCTACATCGGCTACGGCGCGGACTCGTTCACCCCCTCGGAGTTCGACCTCACCGACGCGCTGCTCGAGGGCGAGAACAAGCTCGCCGCGCAGGTCTTCCGGTGGACCGCGGGGTCCTGGATCGAGGACCAGGACTTCTACCGGTTCTCCGGGCTCTTCCGCGACGTCGTGCTGCACCGCCGACCCGCGGCGCACGTCGACGACCTGCGGGTGACGTCCACGGTGTCCGACGACCTCCGCGAGGCCACGGTGGTGCTGCGGGCCCGGGTCACCGGGGGCTCGATCCGCGCCACGCTCGTCGGCCAGGGCCCGCTGGTCGAGGACGGCGCCGGGGATCTGGCCATCACCCTGGCGGACCCGCACCTGTGGAGCGCAGAGGACCCGTTCCGCTACCGGCTGGACGTCGAGGTGCTGGGGCAGGACGGCTCGACCAGCAAGGTCGTCGTGCAGCACGTCGGCGTGCGGCGCTTCGGCATCGAGGACGGCGTCCTGAAGATCAACGGACAGCGGCTCGTCTTCAAGGGGGTCAACCGGCACGAGTTCGGTCTCAACGGCCGGGTGGTGACCCGGGACGAGACCGAGGCCGACATCCGGCTCATCAAGGCGACCGGGATCAACGCGGTCCGGACCAGCCACTACCCCAACAACACGTACTTCTACGAGCTGTGCGACGAGTACGGGCTCTACGTCATCGACGAGATGAACCTCGAGTCCCACGCGATGTGGGACCGGGTCGCCTCCGGCGAGCTCGCCGTCGAGGACGCGCTGCCGGGTGACCGCCCCGAGTGGCTGGGTGTCCTGATGGACCGCGCCGCGAGCATGGTCGAGCGGGACAAGAACCACCCGAGCATCGTCATGTGGTCCTGCGGCAACGAGTCGTTCGGCGGGACGAACATCCTCGCCGTGTCGAACTACCTGCGTGAGGTCGACACCCGCCCCGTGCACTACGAGGGGGTGCACTGGGACCCGCGCTACCCCGAGACCACCGACGTCGTGAGCCAGATGTACACCCCGGCGGCGGAGATCGAGGAGTGGCTGCGCACCCACCGGGACAAGCCCTTCATCCTGTGCGAGTACGCCCACGCCATGGGCAACTCCTTCGGCGCCGTGGACAAGTACCTCGACCTCGCAGACCGCGAGCCCCTCTTCCAGGGCGGCTTCATCTGGGACTTCGCCGACCAGGCGGTCCGGCTGACCGATCGCTGGGGACAGGAGTACTTCGGGTACGGCGGTGACTGCGGCGAGGCGCCGAGCGACTACGAGTTCAGCGCGAACGGCATCGTCTTCGCCGACCGCACCCCCACGCCCAAGCTCCAGGAGGTCCGCTACCTCTACCAGCCGTTCCGGATCTCGATCTCCCACGACGAGATCGAGCTCGAGAACCGGTACCTCTTCACGTCCAGCTCCGGGCTCGAGTGCGTCGTCACGCTGAGCCGCGAGGGGACGGTGCTCGCCGAGTCCGCGATCGACACCGACGTGGCTCCCGGGCGCTCCGGGGCCTACCCGCTCCCGATGACCGTCCCCCGCACGCCCGGCGAGTACGCGATCGACGTGTCGCTGAGGCTCCCCCGCGCGACCGCCTGGGCCCCGGCCGGCCACGAGGTCGCATGGGAGCAGCGGGTCATCGTCGTCGCGGGCACGCCGTCGGTCCCGTCCCCGGCCCGTGACGAACCCCCGACCCTCGTCGAGGGCATCCACAACATCGGGGTCCGGGGCAAGCACTTCCTCGCCCTGTTCTCCCGCCTCCACGGCGGGCTCGTCTCCTACCGCTACGGGCTCACGTCGGACGGCGGCCGCGAGCTGTTCCGGTCGATCCCGCAGCCGAACTTCTGGCACGCGCCCACGTCGAACGAGCGCGGCTGGGGCATGCCCTTCCGGGACGGCCACTGGCTGCTCGCCAGCCGCTACCGCGAGCCGCTGCCCAGCCAGGAGCGGCCCGTCGTCGCGCAGCACGCCGACCACGTCGAGGTGCGGTACGCGTACCTGCTGCCCACCACGCCGCACAGCGAGTGCGAGGTCGTCTACCGCGTGTACGGCAGCGGCCGCGTCGAGGTCACCCTGTCGCTGCGCCCCGGCGCCGGCCTGCCGGACCTGCCGGAGTTCGGCATGCTCTTCACCGCGGACGCGGCCCTGCGTCACCTGCGCTGGTACGGCGACGGGCCGGACGAGTGCTACGTCGACCGGCGCGGCGGGGCACGGCTCGGTGTCTACACCGCTGACGTCCGTCAGGAGCTGACGCCGTACGTCCGGCCGCAGGAGTCCGGCAGCCGCACGGGCGT
>Ga0073904_10000958_pt1 | contig 21307 bp, 15 predicted proteins | sample KloWWTrecipitate_FD_66668 | JGI IMG/M metagenome (GOLD analysis project Ga0073904, IMG submission 66668) | Active sludge microbial communities from Klosterneuburg, Austria, studying microevolution and ecology of nitrifiers - Klosterneuburg... | ecosystem: Engineered > WWTP > Aerobic digester >... | reverse complement strand
ATGCGCTGGCTGTTGCCAGGCTGGCTCCAGAAAGCGTTGCTGGCCGGATCGAACAGGCCCAGCGCGGTCGACACCTTGCCGGCCCACAAGCCAAAGCCGTACACCACGCCCCAGGGTTGTCCGGCCAGCACCAGATTCAGGGTCGCCAGCAGCGCCAGCGCCAGCGCACCCCAGACCCAGCGCCGCGCCAGCCACTGGCGACCCGGCCCGACCCAGGCGCGTACCAGCAGCAGCGTCAGCGCCAGCAATGCGAAGGTCAGCGCCAGTGCACCGGCGGTGCCGAACACCGTGGAGAACCCGACCGGTTCGGTCTGGCCCAGTGCCAGCCAGCGGTCCAGATGCACCGATCCCAGAAAGCTGCCCAGCGCGAACAACGGCAGGATGCCCATGTTCAGCGGCACGCCCATGCCAGCCTTGTACAAGGTGCCGGAGCCGCAGCCATCGGCAATCTGCATCGTCAGACCGAACACGAAGGCGCCCACCAGCAGGCTGACGCTGGGCGGGCCCAGCGCCGCATGCAATTCGGAGAACTGGCCCAGCAGCGGCAGCGCCGCCAGGCTGGCCAGCGCCAGCAACAGCACCTGGCCGGTCACGCCCTGCGGGTCCCTGTGCTCGATCAGCTGGCGCCAGCCGGTGGTGAAACCAAAACGGGCACCGGCCAGCGCCATGCCCATGCCAACACCCACCAGCAGCAATGCCGCCTGCCGCACCGACACCGCCAGCACCAGGAAAACGAAAAAGGCGGCCAACAAGGCCGCCAGCGGAACCCGCTTCATGGAAAAGTCCCGCGCAAGGCTATTTGAAGGTCTTGTCGGACCAGATCTTCGCGTCGATCAGCAATTGCGATAGACGGCTGGGCACGTTTTCCATCGGCAGCCCGTTCGGGTCCAGCGACCATTCGGTCATCGACCCGGCATACAGCTTGACATTCTTCTGGCCCAGCACCTCGGACATGGCGAACCAGTTGGTTGCAGCCCAGTGGCCGGTATTGCAGAACGAGACTGTCTCCTTGGCCGGATCGATCGGGCTCGAAGCCGCGATCTGGCGCGCCTGATCTGCTGGCACGAAGGTCGAGCTGCCGGCGGCAAACCACTTGTCGTGGCGCAAGTTGACCGCACCGGGCAAGGTGCCTGGCACCTTGGCCGCCGGCGCACGGGTCTGGCCAAGGAAAAAATTCTCGGGTCGGGCATCGAGCAGCACGGCGTCGCCGGCCTTGACGTGTTGCACCACCTCTTCCTTGGTCGCGATCTGCGACCCGTCCAGCGCCGGCTGGAAGTTGCTCGCAACCACGCTGACCATGTCCTTGTTCAAAGGCAGGCTGGCTTGCGTCCAGCCCTTGACGCCGCCGTTGAGGATGGACAGCTCCTTCAAACCCAGCACCTTGAGCGTCCAGTAGACACGCGCCGAGGAACCGAAGTCGGTCGCGTCGGCACCGCTGGAGACCACCACTGCATGGCTGGTCGGGCTCAGGCCCAGCCGCTGCACCAGCTGGGTCAACTTGGGCAGTGCCGGCAGTTCGCCGGGGTTGCTGGCCGGACCGCGCCATTGGCCATACGGCGCATTCACCGCGCCGGGAATGTGGTCGGCGGCATAGGACTTGGCATCACGGATATCAATGATGCGCACCAGCGGATCGGCCAGGCGCGATTGCAGCTCCTGGGGGGACAACAAGGGTTGGGCGGCGTGGGCCTGCGCGACAAGCGCCAGACCGGCAAACAGGACAGAGAGGGTTTTCATGGTTCCATTCACATCAGACAGGCCCGCATTCTCGGCCGGCGAGGCAACAAGTGGAAATACTTCTTTGTCCGATGCTTATGTCTGAATCGGCATAAGCCATCAGCATGTCCCGCCACCCCTGCGTCCGGCCATTACGCGCAGGCCTGAGGTGCAGCGACGTTCAGCGCAAAGGTCGCTGAAGGCGAGGTTCACCATCGCATAAACTTTCGGCTTCGCGCATGCGGCCAGGCCGGACTTGGTACAGTCCGGCCTGGGCCTTTGACCAGCCTGGTACCAACAATTCGTCTGGTGGTCGATTTTTGCGGGTCTGGGCCGTCGTGTTCGAGCAGTGCTGCCACACCATGGCATACGGCGGTCACATCCGTGATTCCGTTATCCAGTTACTCCGTTATCGATGCGAACCTCTCACCATCTGACCTGCATGACGCTGGCCGCCGCGCTTGCCGGCTGTGCCGGCACACCGACGCCTGGCCCGGCACTGCCGGGCATGGCCGCGCCGGCGCAGTGGCAGGCACCGCTGCCGCACAACGGCGAACTCACCGATCTTTCGCGCTGGTGGCAGGATCTGGGCGACCCCCTGCTGGTCGAACTGATCGATGCTGCACAACGGGTCAGCCCCTCGCTGGCCGGCACGCAATCGCGCGTGATCCAGAGCCGCGCCGCCCTGCGCCAGACGCAGGCCCGCCTCGGCCCGTCGCTGGACGGATCCGCCAGCGCCAGCCGCGGCGTCACCCAACCGGCCATGCCGGTGGCCAGTACGCTGCAGGCCGGTGTCGTGGCGTCGTGGGAGATCGACCTGTTCGGCGCCAACCGCCTGGGCAGCGAGGCCGCGCAGGCCCGGCTGGACGGTGCACAGGCGCTGTGGCACGACGCGCGGGTGCTGGTGGCTGCCGAAGTGGCCAACCGGTATTTCAGCCAGCGGGCCTGCGTGCAGCAGGCCCGGATCGCCCAGGCCGATGCGTTGTCGCGCCTGGAAACGGCACGGCTGTCCGACCTGAGCCTGAAAGCCGGCTTCACCGCCAGCGCCACCGATGCGCTGGCCCGTGCCGGCGCCGCCGACGCGCAGGCACGGGCCACGCGACAGGCCAGCCTGTGTGCACGCGAAGTCAAGGCGCTGGTCGCACTGACCGGACTGGACGAAGCGGCACTGGCCGGACGGCTGGCACAGGCATCGGACGACCTGGCCAGCCAGGCGCAACTGGTCGTAGATCGATTGCCGGCGCAGACGCTGGCCCAGCGGCCGGACATCTTTGGCGCGCAACGCGAACTGCTGGCGGCCGGCCTGGACACCGGTGTCGCGCAGGCGCAACGTTACCCGCAGCTGCGTCTGTCGGGCTCGATCGGCGCACTGCATTACCGCGCCGCGGGCAGCGACGACGGCATGGCGACCTGGTCCATCGGTCCGCTGGCGCTCAGCGTGCCATTGTTCGACGGCGGGCAACGCGATGCCGCCGTGATGGCTGCCAGGGCCCGTTACGACGAGGCACTGGCGATCTACCAGGGCAAGGTGCGCCAGGCTGTGCGCGAGACCGAAGAAGCACTGGTCAGCCTGCAAGCCACGGCCGCGCGGGTCGGCGACGCCCAGGTGGCCGAAGCCGGTTACCGTGACTGGCTGCAGGCCACCGAGTCCAGATACAAAGGCGGCCTGGCCAGCCTGGTGGAACTCGAGGACGCACGCCGGACCCGGCTGGCATCGGCAGACGCACTGGTGATGTTGCGGCTCGAGCGCATAACGGCCTGGATCGCGCTGTACCGCGCCGCCGGTGGCGGCTGGAAAGCCCTGGCCACCAACGAACAACCCTGATCGGGCCAGACTTCTGTGCGCCCGCGACACGACAGAACCATGATGCATCTGAAACTGGACAACAAGAAAAGCCTTGCTGCCGCTGCGGCGACCCTGGTCGCGTTGGCACTGGCCGGCTTGTGGGCCGTTCGCAGCAACGCCGCCGACACGACGCCACCGACCAGCAAACCGGCATTGACGGTGACGATCACCCGACCCACGCTGGGGCGGCTGCCGATACGCCTGGCCGCCAACGGCAACATCGCCGCCTGGCAGGAAGCCATTGTTGGCGCAGAAGCCAATGGCCTGCGCCTGCTGGAACTTCGCGTGGCAATCGGCGACACGGTGCGCGCCGGCCAGGTGCTGGCCACGTTCGCTGACGCCACCATCCAGGCCGACGTCGCGCTGGCACGCGCCAATCTGCTCGAGAGCCAGGCAGTGGCGCAGGAGGCCAGCGGCAACGCGACCCGCGCGCGCAGCCTCAAGGACAGCGGCGCGCTGAGCGCGCAGCAGATCAACCAGTACCTGACGCAGGAGCAGACCGCGCAGGCCCGCGTCGAGGCGGCCAGGGCAGCGCTCAATGTCCAGCAGCTGCGGCTCAAGCAGACCCAGGTGCTGGCGCCTGACCGCGGTGTGATTTCGGCGCGCAGCGCGACCGTCGGCGCGGTCGTGCCGGCCGGTACCGAACTGTTCCGGATGGTGCGCCAGGGACGGCTCGAATGGCGGGCCGAAGTCACCGCCAGTGAACTGGGCCAGCTCAAGCCGGGCACGCCGGCGCTGATCACCTTGCCCAGCGGCGTACAGATCCGGGGCAAGGTCCGCATGATTGCACCGACGGTGGACAGCCAGACCCGGGTGGCACTGGTCTACGTGGACCTGCCTGCCTCCGGCGACCTCGCCGCCCCACCGCGCGCAGGCATGTTTGCCAGCGGCAGCTTCGAACTGGGTGACACCAGTTCGCTGACCGTGCCACAAACGGCGCTGGTGCTGCGTGATGGCTTCAGTTATGTGTTCCGGCTGGGCGACGACAACCGGGTCTCACGCATCAAGGTGCAAACCGCGCGCCAGGCCGGTGACCGGACCGAGATCACCAGCGCGCTGGATGTCGGCACCCGCCTGGTGGCCAGCGGTGCCGGTTTCCTGAACGACGGGGATCTGGTGCGCGTGGTCGAAGGCGCCGACGCAGCGCCGGCGCCGCAGAGCGCGGCGTCCTCCGCCAAACGCTGAGGCTATTCGCCATGCTCAACGTATCTTCATGGTCGATCCGCAATCCGATACCGGCGGTGATGCTGTTCGTGATGCTGTGTTTCGCCGGCCTGGTGTCGTTCAATGCAATGAAGATCCAGCAGTTCCCGGACATCGACCTGCCCACCGTGAGCGTGTCGGCCCAGTTGCCCGGCGCTGCACCGGCCCAGCTCGAAACCGAAGTGGCGCGCAAACTGGAGAACTCGATCGCCTCGCTGCAGGGGCTCAAGCACATCTATACCAAGATCCAGGACGGCAATGTCACGATCACGGCCGAGTTCCGACTGGAAAAACCAGTGCAGGAGGCGGTCGACGACATGCGTTCGGCCGTTGCCAAGGTCCGCAGCGATCTGCCTGGCGATTTGCGCGACCCGATCGTCAGCAAGCTCGACATGGCGTCCCAGCCGGTGCTCGCTTTCACGGTGCGGTCGATTCCGCGCGCGGGCAATGCCGGCATGGACGACGAAGCCCTGTCCTGGTTTGTCGACAACGACGTGACCCGTCGCCTGCTGGCCGTGCGCGGTGTCGGTGGTGTCAGCCGGGTCGGCGGGGTCACGCGTGAGGTGCGCGTGGCGATCGACCCGATGCGGCTGCAGGCACTGGGCGTCACCGCAGCCGACGTGTCGCGCCAGCTGCGCCAGATGCAGACCGAGAGCGCAGGCGGCAGGCTGGATCTGGGTGGCGGCGAGCAACCGGTGCGTACGCTGGCCACAGTGCAGACCGCGCAGCAGCTCGGCCGGATCCGGCTGGCCTTGGGCAACGGCCGCAGCGCGCGGCTCGACGAGCTTGCCAGCGTCACCGACACCACGGCCGAACCCCGTTCGGCCGCGTATCTGAACGGCCAGCCGGTGGTCGGCTTCGAAGTCTCGCGCAGCAAGGGCGAGAGCGAGGTGACCGTGGGCGCAGCGACCCAAGTGGCCTTGCGCGAGCTGCAGGCAGCGCATCCGGACATCGAATTCACCGAGTCGTTCAACTTCGTGGCGCCGGTCGAGGAGGAATACACCGGCTCGATGCACCTGCTCTACGAAGGTGCGGTGCTGGCCGTGCTGGTGGTCTGGCTGTTCCTGCGCAATCTGCGCGCCACCTTTGTGTCGGCGGTCGCGTTGCCGCTGTCGGTGATCCCGGCGTTCGCCGGCATGTACCTGCTGGGTTTCAGTGTCAACGTGATCTCGCTGCTGGCCTTGTCGCTGGTGGTGGGCATCCTGGTCGACGACGCGATTGTCGAGGTCGAGAACATCGTGCGCCACCTGCGCATGGGCAAGACACCGTACCAGGCAGCCATGGAGGCGGCCGACGAGATCGGCCTGGCGGTGATCGCCACCACCTTCACGCTGGTGGCGGTGTTTCTGCCGACGGCGTTCATGAGTGGCGTCGCCGGCAAGTTCTTCAAGCAGTTCGGCTGGACCGCGTCGCTGGCGATCGTGGCCTCGCTGCTCGTGGCCCGCATGCTGACACCGATGATGGCTGCCTACCTGCTCAAGCCGATCAAGGGCGAACACAAGGAGCCGGGCTGGCTGAAGATCTACATGCGCTGGGCAGCATGGTGCATGCGCCACCGGTTGTTGACAATTCTGGGTGCGATCGCATTCTGGGTCGGTTCCTTGTTCCTGATCCCGTTGCTGCCAACCGGCTTCATCCCGCCGGACGACAACTCGCAGACCCAGGTCTACCTGGAGCTGCCACCGGGGACCACGCTGGAGCAGACCCGGCGCAGCGCCGAACTGGCGCGCCAGCTGGTGGCCGGCGTCGACCATGTGCGCAGTGTCTACACCACGATAGGCGGCGGTTCTGCCGGTGCCGATCCGTTTGCGCCGCAGGGCTCGGGCGAGGTCCGCAAGGCCACGCTGACGGTACAGCTCAGCGAGCGCCGGACGCGACCGCGCAAGCAGGGCATCGAGAACCAGATCCGCGCCGCGCTCGAGCAATTGCCCGGCGCGCGCAGCAAGGTCGGCCTTGGAGGATCTGGCGAGAAGTACATTCTGGTGCTCACCGGCGATGATCCGCAGACCTTGCAGAGCACGGCGCTGGCGGTGGAAAACGATCTGCGCACGATTCCCGGACTGGGCAGCGTGGCCTCCAGCGCCAGCCTGATCCGGCCCGAGATCGCGGTGCGACCGGACTTCGCCAGGGCAGCCGACCTGGGTGTGACCAGCGCGGCGATCGGCGAGACCCTGCGCATCGCCACGCTGGGCGACTACGACATGTCACTGGCCAAACTCAACCTGTCGCAGCGCCAGGTGCCGATCGTGGTGCGCCTGCAGGACGACGCGCGCCAGGACCTGCAGCTGATCGAACGGCTGGCGGTGCCGGGCGCGCGTGGACCGGTGATGCTGGGCCAGGTCGCAACCGTGGAGATGGCCGGTGGTCCGGCCGTGATCGACCGCTACGACCGCGCACGCAATGTCAACTTCGAGATCGAACTCTCCGGCCTGCCGCTGGGCGACGTGAAGGCGCTGGTTGAAAAGCTGCCGTCGATCCGCAAGCTGCCCCCGGGCGTCAAGGTCATCGAGATCGGCGATGCCGAGGTCATGGGCGAATTGTTCGCCAGTTTCGGGCTGGCGATGCTGACCGGCGTGATGTGCATCTACATCGTGCTGGTGCTGCTGTTCAAGGATTTCCTGCATCCGGTGACGATTCTGTGCGCCCTGCCGCTGTCGCTGGGTGGCGCCTTCGTCGGCTTGCTGGTGGCCGACAAGAGCTTCTCGATGCCCTCGCTTATCGGCCTGATCATGTTGATGGGTATTGCCACCAAGAACTCCATCCTGCTGGTGGAATACGCCATCGTTGCGCGGCGTGACCAGGGCATGAGCCGGACCGACGCACTGCTCGATGCCTGCCACAAGCGGGCCCGCCCGATCGTCATGACGACCTTGGCCATGGGCGCGGGCATGATGCCGATCGCGCTCGGCCTGGGTGTGGCCGACGCCAGCTTCCGCTCACCGATGGCGATTGCCGTGATCGGCGGCCTGATCACCTCCACTGTGCTGAGCCTGCTGGTGGTGCCGGCGGTGTTCACCTACATCGACGATCTGGGCAATGGCTGGCATCGCCTGCTGGCCAGGATCCGGCACCGGCCGACAAAGGGCCCGGCCTCGAAAGACGGCGCCACGCCGCCTTTCGAGGCACCACCCAACCGTGCCTGATTCGCGCACCATGGCCTGGCCGGGCCTGTGCCTGGCACTGGGCATGGGCAGCCTGTATGCCTGGTCCGGCGGTCGCCAATACCTGCTGGTCTGGTATGCGGATGGCTGGGCGCACCATCCCTGGCAGTTGTGGACGGCCAGCCTGGCCCATCTCAGCAGCGCACACCTGCTGGTCAATCTGGCGGCGTTGCTGGCCATGGCGGTTCTGGGGGTGTTTTTGCAGGTCGGCCGCAGCGCCGCATGGGCCTGCCTGCTGGCATGGCCGCTGGGTACGCTGGCCTTGTCGTGCTGGCCCGTTATCGGCTACTACAGTGGCATGTCCGGCCTGCTGATGGCGATGCTGGCCGTGCTGGCAGTGTCGGCGAGCGCGCAACCCGACACCCGCGGCATCGGCATGTTCCTGCTGATCGTGCTGGGCTTCAAGCTGCTGACCGAGCAAGCCTGGAGCCAGCCGCTGGCGTTCGACCCGCGCTGGGGCTTCAACGTGGTGTACGCGGCCCATCTGAGCGGAGCGCTCACCGGCGGCGCATCGGCTTTGCTGATCCGCGCCATGCAGGCCCGGCGACACCCACACAGCTGAACATGGTCAGGTTCGCGCTGGCGCCGGCGTGATCATCCTGCCGGTCGCCATCGAACGAGGCTGACGAAGCTCAGCTCGCCGCAGGAATCACCCATGCATCGTGGACCTGCAGGCGCAACAGATCATCCTGCCTGGGCTGCAAGCCTGTCGGAAGCACGCAGGAAAAGTAGCTGCCGTTGCAACGCGGCAAGTCGGTTTCCACCAGGTGGCCACTGCCTTGAAAGAACACGAAGGTGCAACGCACTTCGAGCGCTTGGGCCTGTGTCGTCAACGAGACCGCCGATGGTGAAATGCATACCTGCACGTCCGCCGTCCGAGGCAGGGTGCGACACCGCGCGATGAACTCGTAGCCACGCAGCGACAGCAAGACCTTGTGGGGGTCCAGCGCACGCAGCACCTTGGCGTCGATCACATTGCCGCCACCGACAAATGCCGCAACCATCGCGCTGGCAGGCTCGCTGCACAACATGGCGGGGCTGTCGAGCTGGACGATCTGCCCGTGCGCCAACACCGCGATCCGGTCGGACAAGGCCAGCGCCTCTTCCTGGTTGTGGGTGACATACACCATGGGCATATCGCTGCGCCGGGCACGGGCGATCTGGCGCATCATGTCGCGGCGCAGTTCGGTATCGAGACTGGCCAGCGGCTCGTCGAACAACAGGACCCGCGGCGCCCCCACCATGGCGCGCGCCAGTGCGACCCGCTGGCGTTGTCCGCCCGATAACTGGCCGGGAAACCGTTGCGCAAGGTCACCGAGTTCAACTGCGGCCAGTGCCGCCAGAACACGGCGCCCCACTTCCGACGCCGAACTGGCGCCTTGGCGCAACGGAAACGCAATGTTGTCATGTACCGTCATATGTGGCCACAAGGCGTGACTCTGGAACACCACCGAGACCTGGCGCCCCTCAGGGGGTACATGATGGCGTGCAGACGGCAGCGCGCTGGAAACAACGTCCGAGCCAATCAGGATTTCACCGCCATCGATGCCCTCCAGGCCCGCGATCGTGCGCAGCAAGGTGGTCTTGCCGGAGCCCGACGGCCCGAGCAGGGCCACGAATTCACCGTCGGCCAGATCGAGCGACACGCCCCTCAAGGCATGGTGTGACTGGGCGCCGCTGCCATAGGTCTTGTGAACTTGACGCAGACTCACGCTCGCCATGGCAAAACTCCAGAAGGTAAGCGCCGGCCCGCAATCGAAGCCAACAACATGATCGAATTTGCCACCGCCACCGACACGATGCCGATGGCCGCCGCCGCTGCCGATTCACCACCTTGCTCGAGGTTGAACACGGCAACACCCAGTGTTTCCGCGCCAGAGGACCACAACAAGGCGGAAATCGTCAATTCATTGAGCGCCAGCAACACGACCAGCATCGCGCCGGCCGTGACCGATGGCAACAGCAGTGGAATGACAATGGTGCGCAGGCGGCGCAGCAAGGGCGCGCCAAACACCTCGGCAGCCTCCAGCATTTCGACTGGCAACTGCTGAAAGCCGCCGATGATGGGGCGCAGCTGGATCGCCAGGAAACGTGCGAGATAGGCCAGGAAAATGATTCCGAGCGTGTTGTACAGCGATATGCCGAAAACCGGCTTGAGGTAGAGCAGGATCATCGCGATCGACAGCACCACGCCCGGCAGCACATAGGGCACCTCGATCAGGTAGTCGAGCCGCTTGAGCCAGCGGTTCTTGCGGTATTCCATCAGGTAGGCCATGAACAGCGCAACCGTTGCCAGCACGGCAGCGGCACCCATCGACATGGCGATGCTGTTGACAAAGGCACGCACCGTTGCGTCGTTGCCCTTGAGCACATACACGTAGTGATCCATCGTGGCGCTGGCCCAGGTCAGTGGCACGCCCGGCGCCGGCGACAGCGACTTGGCCAGCAAGGCAGCCAGCGGCGCCAGCAACAAGACCAGCAGCAAGGTCAGCAAGGCCACCTCGACCCAGACCCGCGCGCGATGCAACAGGAACGGCGGGTCCGCTGCGCGCGATGGCGTCACCTTGAAATGGCCCTTGTTCGCAAACCAGTGTTGCACCAGGATGCCCAGACCCGCCAGGACGCTGACCACCAGCGACAACATGGTGGCGGTGGGGATGGCGCTGCTGCCAAAACCCGACAGTTCACGGTAGATCAGCGTAGGCAACACCAGATAATTGGCCGGGATGCCCAGGAACGCCGGAATTCCGAAGTTCCCGATACACGACACAAACGCCAGCGCGGCGCCCGCCGCCAGCGCCGGTGTCACGAGCGGCCAGATCACCCGCAACAACACGACGCGAGGTCGCGCACCGCTGACACGTGCGGCCTCGATCACCTCGGCAGGCACGTTCAGCAAGCCGGCGCGCACGGTCAGAAAAACCAGCGGTGCATAGTGAATACCCAGCAGCGCCATGATCCCGGCCCGCCCCTGCAGGGGATTGCCGAATGCGGCTGCGTTCTCCCATCCCATCGATTGCAACAGGCCACGCAGCGGAGACCATATCTGCAACCAGGCCAGGGCCACGACCTGCGGTGGCAACATGGCCTGAACCACAAAGGCGTAGACAATCCAGTTGCGATAACGCACATTGGTCAGCGTCACAAGGCTGGCCACCACCAGGCCGTAGATCGAAGCGATCAGTGCGCCGACCACGGCGACCTCGATCGAATGCCAGCTTGCCGTGAGCGTCGAGGACGATTGCAATGCCCCCACCATGGCGGCGCGCTGGTCGCCCAGCAAACCAAGCACCAGTTCGATCGCCAGACGGGCCACCGGCAGCAAGGCAAACAGCATCAGGAACAGCACACAGGCGACCGCCGCCGTTGGCTCACCCCAATTGGAAAACTTGCCGCGCATGTGCCTGCTCACGAAGTATGAACGCCTTGGAAACGACCCGCCGGCCGGCACCGGAGACGACCGGCAAACGGAGCGGGCACTGCAACCGCCAAAGCGGCATCAACCGCCAAAAATGTCGCCAAAGCGCTTCTTGTTGGGTTCGATGCCTTCGAGAATCTTGCCGGTGTCCAGCGGCATGAATTTCATCTGTTCGGGCGCCGGATATCCTGCGGGCGGCTTGACGCCCTTGAGGATAGGCACATAACCGAGCGTCGTCGAAAACACCTGGCCGTCGGCCGACAACAGGAAATTCACGAACGCCTCGGCAGCGGCGACGTGCTTGGCCGTCTTGAGCATCGCCACCGGCTCGGTCACGAAGGTCAGGCCTTCCTTGGGAATCACGAATTCAACTGGCGAACCTTTGGCTTTGGCGTTGAGCGCCATGAAGTCGACCAGAATGCCCGCCGACTTCTCGCCATTGGCGACCTGCTGCAGCACGGCACCGTTGCCGCGCACGGCGATCGCGCCGTTGGACTTGAGACCTTCGACATAACTCCAGCCTCCCAGCGCAGGATCCGCCAACCAGGCGCCCAATGAGATGGCTGCCGCGCCCGAGTACAACGGACTGGGCATGGCAACCTGGTTCTTCAGATCCGGATTGAGCAGTTCCTTCCACGAAGCGGGCTTGAACCTGGCCTTGGTATTGACCACGATTCCCGTGGTGATGACCTTGGTACCGATGTAGTACTTGTCCTTGTCGTAAAACTGCGCCGGGATGCCGGAGACGTCGGCATTTTTCATCGGCATCAGCTGGCCGTCTTTCTTCAGGGCCTCCATGGTGACTGAATCGGCCAGCAAAATCAGATCGGGCTGCGGTGCGCCCGCCGATATTTCAGTGCGCAACTTGTTCAACACCTCGGTGGTTCCGGAGCGAAACACCTCGACCTTCACGTCAGGGTATTTCTTGTTGAATTCGGCGATCGTGCCCTTCACGTCCTTGTCGGGCTGCGACGTATACAGGACCAATGGGCCTGATACCGCGGCGGACTGCGCAATTGCAAATTGCGGCAGCGAGATCGCCGCAGCCGCGCAGGCAAGCAATAGACGCCGCTGAATCAATGAATTTTTCATACTGTCTCCTTAAATTTGGCACACACAACAACCGGGACGGGTCTGACACCCGAAGGCGAGATTCTGACGCATGAACATGTCGATTCCGTAACCGGCTGGTTCAGGCAATTTCAAACACATGGCGGATGCGGCGCAATCACTTCGGTATGCAGCACACTGCCCGATACGTCACACAGCTGGACCGTCAGGCATCCTGAGTCCGGATCGATCGCCACTTCACCAAAGAATTGGAAACCCGCCGCGGGACTCGCCCCCCTGACCGGAGAGGCGCGCGAATACCGGACCTGCACGCCAAAGGTGGCGTCGGCGCCGAATGGCCCGTAGGAGCCTGCATGCAGCGGCCCGGAGACAAATTCCCAGAACGGCAGGAAATCCGGGTACGCCGCCTGCGCCGGATCGAAATAATGGGCGGCGGTGTAATGCACGTCGGCACACAACCAGACCATGTTGTGGATCGCATGCCGCTTGATGAAGGACAGCAGGTCGGCCAGCTCGATTTCACGGCCCTTGGGCGCTCCGTCATCGCCATTGGCCACACCTTGCCATTTGACCCGGCCCTGCGCATCGTGGCCATCGGCGACGTTGATGCCGATCGGCATGCCCGCCGCAATGACCTTCCACTGTGCGGTCGACGCCAGCAATTCCTTCTTCAGCCAGTCGATCTGGGCCCGCCCCAGGAACGCGGTATCGTCACCCGCCTCGGCCTGCAGGTTGTGCGAGTTCGGGCCGCGGTAGGTCTGCATGTCCAGCACGAACAAATCGAGCTGCGGCCCATAAGACACCCGTCGGTACAGTGCGCCGGCTTCGTCGAAGCCTTCCAGCGGCATGGGCGAATACTCGCGAAACGCGCGCGCGGCGGTGGCTGCGAGCATCTTGAGATCCTTGATCCGATAACGCTGGTCACGTTGCAGGTCCAGTGACGGCGACCAGTTGTTGACCACTTCATGGTCATCCCACATGACGACCTGCGGCACCTCGGAACAGAACCGTGCGAAATGCGGGTCCAGCCAGTTGTAGCGGAAGTTACCCCGGTATTCGGCAATCGTCTCGGCCACCTTGGTCTTGGACAACGAGACGATGTTGCTCCAGCTGCGCCCGCGCTCGTCGTCCACCTTGTGCTGCAAAGGGTGATCAGCATAGATAGTGTCGCCGCAATGCACGAAGAAATCGAGTTCGCGCTGGCGCATGGTTTCAAAAATGCGCATGCCACCGGCCTCGGGGTTGATGCCGAACCCCTGCCCGTTGACATCGGCCGACCATGCAAAACGCACCGGTCGCCGACTCGCCGGCGCGGAGCGGAATGACGTGCCGCGCACCCATTGGGTCGGGTTCGCCGCCTCGAGCGCCAACGCGACGATCGAAACATGGATGGTGCTGTCCGCCGGCAGGCCGCGCAAGCGCACACGGGTCGTGAAATCGGTCACCTCCAGCGCCTGCGGCGCACGGATGCGGTTCCATGGGCCTTCCGGGCCTTGCGCGCTCCAGGCAACAGCCACGTCACAGGCATAGGGCAGGCGCGCCCAGATGATGGCGCTGTCGGCGCCGACTTCGCCCACCTGCATGCCACTGATCTGGCTGTCGTCCACCAGCGGCAGCCGCTTGGCTACAGCCACAGGCACCGGCCGTGCCTCCATGCGTGCGCGCACATCGTCCGACAGGTCCTTGAGTGCCTGCGGAAAATCGAGCGGGCTTGGCAGATTGCGCAAAACCCTGAAAGGCAGGTCGAACAGATTCATGGCCACAAAATTCTCACTCGGTTTTCACACGCCGAACCCTCGGGTCAGCCCAGCCCACGATTGATGCCATCGAGCACCGCATCATCCACCTGTGCCGCTGCATTCCAGCACAGGCGATACACCGACGCAAAACCCGCATCGAGCACCTGCGTATCGTCACCCTGCGACGATCCGCCAGCACGCCCCTTGGCATACCGAAGCACTGTCGTATCGCCGCGGATTTCCGGCACTTGCATGGCCGCGGCAATTTTTGCCCGACCCGGAACCGCATGGCGCAGTGGCGCCGGGACGACCGACGGCAAATTGACGCTCAGCCAGGCATCGGGTCGATGCCAGCTGGAAAGATTGCGGCCAAAACCACCCACAACCTCCGACAACCAGCGTGCCAGCGCGGGCGCTGAAAAATCGAGCTCCTTGGGCGCCGAGAATGCGATCGCCGGAATGCCCCAGAAACTGGCCTCGCGTGCGATCGACATCGTGCCCGAATAGGCAATGTCCTCGCCAATATTGCGTCCTTCATTCACGCCCGACAGCACCAGGTCGGGCTTGGCCGAATCGGCAAACAACCAGGCCATGGCGGCGATCGCGCAATCGGCCGGTGTGCCCGAACACGCATACCGGCGTTCGGACAGGCGCGTGATCTCGAACGGCTCATGCAACGATATCTGGTGCCCCATGCTGCTGCGCTTTTTGTCGGGCGCCACGACCCATACGTCGTCACTCAAGGTGGCCGCAGCGCGCTCAAGTGCCGCAATCCCGCCGGAAAAGTGACCGTCATCGTTGCTGATCAGGATGCGCAGCGCGGTCATGCAGGGGGGTCCTCAGTGGGCGTTGCCAGCGGCCAGTTGCTGGCGCACCAGTTGTGCCAGCAGGCCAACGGCCTCGACCTGCGGCAAATGACCGACACCCGGCAGCAGGTGCAAAGCCACGGCACCGGGCAAACCGGCGGCATGGGCGGGAGGAACGATCCGATCGAGCGCACCCCAGATCAGTTTGACCGGCATACCCAAGCCGGACAGCCGTTCCCGCAGCAGACGCGCTTGCGTACCGTCGGGCAAGAGTTGATCGGCCATTTCGGCCAGCGCGCCACGTGTCTGGGCCGATTCAAGTTCACTCCAGGCGGTAGCGGCAAACGAGCCCGACAACCAGGCCGGATCGCCGAACAGGGTATCGAGCCACGGCTGCAGACTGGCCAGGCGCGTCGCGCGCAATATGCCCTGGATGAACGCGCCGTTGATCTGCGGGCCCAGGCCCAGCGGCGCCACCAATGTCAGGGAACGCAGGCGCGACTGCAACGCCGTGGCCAACGCAATGGCGGCACCACCACCCATCGAATGGCCAAGCAGATGCAGCGATTCAATACCTTCCTGGTCCAGCCGCGCCAGCAACAAACGCGCCAGCGCATCCAGGTCCGGCACCGGCATGCGTGGCGATTTGCCATGGTTGGGCAGATCCATGCCCAGCACCGGACCATCGCCCAGCTGCTCGGCCAGCAATCGCCATGACCCCGACGATGTGCCAAAGCCGTGCAAAAGCAGCAAGGGCGCTCCTGCGCCACGGCTGAACCATTGCAGATGCAAGGCGGCTGCGGCGGGTTTGCCATGAAGATCCTGCAGATCCCCGGCCACGATCCGGCCTGCGGGCCCGGAACCGCGCAACCCGTGCAGGTCGATGTTGCGCTCGCGTGCAATGCTGCGCGCCAGAGGTGTTGCGCGCAGTACCGCTGTGGTTGCGGCAGCCGCGCCGCTGCTTGCCTCCGGTTGGGTCATACCCGCGCTTGCCGCTGCGCCGCCCGACGCCGGCACGACGGACGGGTCCGGTGGCGCCGTCGCGGGTACACCTTTGGATGCGCCGTCTTCACTGGGGGCCGCCGCTACTGCAGTCCCGTCGGACGGAATTTGTTCGCCAGGGGCAACAATCCATGCGACCACCTGGCCGACCGGCATTACGACGCCGGTGCGCCCGTCGCTGCCCTGCAAGACACCGTCGGCGGTAGCCTCGATCTCCATCGTGGCCTTGTCGGTTTCGATCTCGAAGACGATCTGCCCCTTGCTGACAGCATCGCCGTTTCGGACATACCAGTGGGCAATCTTGCCCTCGGTCATGTCCATGTCCACGCGCGGCAGGATGACTTCCTCTGCCATGTCAGTTCCTGCCGCTGCGCACCGAACGCAGGGCAGCGGCGACGATGTCGTCCACCTGCGGCACGGCTGCCTTTTCCAGTTGCGGGTTGTAAGGCAAGGGGCAGTCGGCACCACCGAGCCGGATGATCGGCGCGTCAAGCCTGTCGAAAGCCGCGCTCTCGGCAATCAGCGCGCTGACCTCGGCACCAATACCCAATTGCCGCGTCCCTTCGTAGACACACAGCAATCGGGTGGTCTTGCTGACACTGTCGATCAGCGTGCGATGGTCCAGTGGCCGCAACGAACGCAGGTCGATGACCTCGGCCGAGATACCTTGTTGCGCCAGCGAATCGGCCGCCTCGAGCGCGCGGTGCACCATGATGGCCGAGGCTGCGATCGTGATGTCCTGCCCGACGCGGCGAATCCGCGCCTCATGCAGCGGTTCGGTGTAGTACCCCTCGGGCACCGGGCCCTTCATCTTGTAGAGCAGCTTGTGCTCGAAGAACATGACCGGATCCGGGTCTTCGATCGCTGCCAGCAACATGCCCTTGGCATCGTGCGGTGTGGTGGGTTGCACCACCTTGAGCCCGGGCACATGGGCAAACCAGGCCTCCAGGCTCTGGCTGTGTTGCGCTGCCGCACCAGTACCGGAACCGCTCGGAAAACGCATGACCAGCGGGACCGAGGCCTTGCCACCGAGCATGAAGCGAATCTTGGCTGCCTGGTTGACGATCTGCTCCATCGCCAGCGTCGCAAAATCGGAAAACTGGAATTCGAAGACCGGCCGCCGCCCCATCAACGCGGCGCCCACGGCAACACCGGCGGCACCAAGTTCGGAAATGGGCGTGTCCATGACACGCTCCTCGCCAAAACGCTGCACCAGGTCGCCGGTAACCTGAAACGCGCCACCATAGACGCCGATATCCTCGCCCATCAGGAACACGCGTTCATCGCGCTCCATCGCGATCGCCAGGGCTTCCTGGATCGCCTGCGCATAACTGAGTTCCCGCACCTCATCCGCCATGGAAAGCCTCCACCGGGTTGGCATAGACGAAATCTGTCAGGCTCGACAATTGCGGCGCGGAACTGTCGTTGGCAAATGCAATCGCATCCTCGATTTCCCGGGCCACGCTGGCAGCCAGTGCGTCGATTTCATCCTGCGCGATCAGTCCGTGGCGCAGCAGATCCTGCTCGAACAGGTCAATCGGATCCTGCGCGATCCAGCCGTCGATTTCTTCCTTGCTGCGGTAACGGTTGCGATCACTCTTGGAGTGACCGCGGTGGCGGTAGGTCAGGCATTCGATCAGCGTCGGCCCGCCGCCACTGCGGGCGCGGGTCAAGGCCGCATGTGCTGCTTCGGCCACGTCGGCAAAACAGTTGCCGTCGACCGTAACGCCCGGCATGTTGTAGGCAACCGCACGGGTGGAAATCTGGCTGACGGCGGTCGAGCGCTCGATCGAGGTCGACATGCCGTATTTGTTGTTCTCGCACACGAACACGACGGGCAGCTTCCAGATCGCCGCCAGGTTCAGGCCTTCGTGAAACGCGCCCTCGTTGTTCGCACCGTCGCCGAAGAAGCAGGCCACGGCATTGGGCCGGCGCATCTGCTTGAGCGCCAGTGCCGCGCCCACCGCAATCGGAATACCACCACCGACGATGCCATTGGCACCCAGGTTGCCGCCTGCCACGTCGGCAATATGCATCGAACCACCGCGGCCTCGGCAATAACCCGTGTCCTTGCCGAAAAACTCGGCAAACATGTATTTCGGCTCGGCTCCTTTGGCGATGCAATGGCCATGCCCGCGATGTGTCGACGTGATGCAGTCAAGCTCCTGCAGGTTGATACCCACACCCACCGCGCTGGCTTCCTGCCCGATCGACAAATGCATGGTGCCATGCACCAGCCCCCGCATATAGGCCTGTTCCGCACCCTCCTCGAAACGCCGGATCAGTTCCATCTGGCGCAACGCCTTGTGCAGCGTCTCGCGGCCCAGCCGCGTATAAGCCGGCACCGGCGCCAGGCTGGAAGCACGCTTGCGGCTCACTGCGCTTCCCTCCGCGCTTTGCGCTGCGGGACCATTCGCCTTGGGAGCGGCCCCGCGGCTCATGCCCCGTACACCAGTGCGTCCTGCCGGCGACGCAGTTCGACAATCCGCGAGTCCTGCAGCACCGCGGTGTTCGCATAGGTCAGCAACTCGCCCTTGCGCACCGGTGCCGTGACGGTGGCGCGCTCGAGCAACCCGCAGGGCACGGCGTTGGCGGTGCGGGCTTCGGTCGCGGCCATGGCCCAGGCGCGGTAGGTGTATTCGCCGATCGCGTCGAGGCGATTGCCCGGTTTGAGATCACGCTTGGCCAGCGCACAGACTTCGGCCGAGGGGCGGGCCAACGGCGCCATGTCGGCGCGCTTGTACAAAACCGCACGCGCACAGGTCAATGGCACCTCGAGGCTGCACAAATGGTAGGGCCGGTAAAACGTGTAGTACGGACCCGTACCCAGCTTGAGATAGTCCATGCGCTCACGCAGCCGCGGATGCGCCATTTCGGCCACCACGAACACGCCCGGTGCCACATCCTTGCCGATGGTGTAGTCCACCACCCCTTTGCGTCCAAGAATGCCGCCATCGGCCACCGGGCACAACACCTTGTGCAGGTCCTTGAGCGAGGCCGCCGGCCCATGCATGCCGGCAATATCGGGCACCAGGCCGGTCGCATTGGCGATCGCCGACATCTCGACGGCTGTCTTGGAGCCATCGACAAATTCCACCAGCATGCGTGGATTGAGGCCCATGTCCAGCGCCTGGCCGGCATAGTCGTCCGGCGTGGCATCGACGTTGAGCGGGTTGTTCTTGCCTTTGCCCGCCGCTATCACCGGATAACCCAGCGCCGAGACAAAGTTGATGAGTTCGATCGTCGCGCTGGGTTCGTCACCCGCGCCGAGCGAATAGACCACACCCAGGCGGTCGGCCTCGTGCTTGAGGTAGGCGCCTATCGTCACGTCGGCTTCGACGTTCATCATCACCAGGTGCTTGCCGTACTCCATCGCGGTCAGGCCGATCTGGGCACCGACGTCCGGCTTGCCGGTGGCGTCCACCACCACGTCGATCATCGCGCAGGCGCACACCAGGTCGGCGTTCTGCGTAATGGCGATGCGTTTGTCGCCAATGGCCTGCTCCAGCGCGCTGGCGCTATCGACGATCCGATGTGCGTCTGCGTCATGGCCGGCCGAGGCCAGTGCTGCCACGGCAGCCGGCACATGGATGTCGGCAATGGCCGCCACCACGATGCCGCGCATCTGCAGCACCTGGGTCACGATGTCGGTACCCATCATGCCCGAACCGATCAGGCCGATCCGGATCGGCTTTCCGGTGGCCTCAAGGGCCGCCAGATCTGCGGCCAGGCCGCTTGCTTGAAATCCCGTCATGGAAGATCCATTTGCCGTACAGCGAAAGTGTACATATGTGCGCCATTCTAGACTTATGTACCATCAAGCTGCAAGAACTTACCCGCACCGAACCAGGGGTCAAGGGTTAACCCGAAGACCGAAAAAACACCACGTGCTCGCCCGATGGGATTGGTGTTGAACCAGGATCACCCGTCGCCGTCGTTTGCCAATGCCAGCAGCGCGCGGGCGCAATGCTCATCCGTGATCAGGGTCGTGGGCGCGATCAAGCGCAACGAACCCAGCAGGGCTTCGACCTTGTGGGCACCGCCAGAGGCCACGATGCGCTGCGGCACTGCCTTGAGGGTTTCGACCGGGACCGACATCACGCGGCCCTGGATCGGATCCTGGATCAGTTTGCCGTCGCGGTCGAAATAGTGAAACAGCAAGTCTCCGACGGCGCCCATCTCGACAAAACGCTGTCGCATCTGCTCGGGAAGCACTCCGTACCGATAGGCGGTCCCTTCGCGCGTGACATCACCCACGCTCACCAGCACCGTGTCCAGCGACTTCGCGTTCTCGAACACGTCGGCCAGACCACAACGGTCGATCAGGGTTTGACGGGTTTGGGGCGAGTCAACCACTGCGGGGGCGGTCATCAGATAACACTCCGCCTGGAACAGGCTTGAAAAACGCCAGGCAAACTCGGAAGGATTAAAACGACGCACCTTGGTGATGCCGCCGAGCAGGGACACGACGCTGAGATCGGCCACTGGCGCATCGGTCATGAAACGCAGCGACTCATGCAGCGTGCGCCCCCAACCCACCCCGATGCGCATCCCGGCGCGCAAGATGCCTGCGGTGTATTGGCCGGTCGCTGCAGCGACGGCAATCGTGGCATCGGCTTTCGGATCGGACAGTGGCGCGACGATCGCGTCCTGCAGATGGAACTTCTTCTCCAGCGCGCGCTCGAGCACCAGGCATTCAGGGACGTCGTTCTCGATGTTGAACTTGATCTCATTGCGCTCGCGCAGATCGGCCAGCAGGCGAATGACCGTCACCCGGCCGATGCCCAGGTGCTGCGCAATTGCGCTCTGCGTCATTTCCTCGACGTAGTACATCCAGGCCACACGCAGGCGCATGCGCTTGTTGCGCAATTGAGGTCCGGAGCTGGCACTGGCCGGCGACGGATCGTCTGCCGGCGGCACCGGCAATTGCTGCCGATTCTTGTTTTTCATGCTTGCGGCCATTTCTTCGATCGTGGCAAACGATGGCGTTCGGGTGCAAAATCACGACCAGAACCTTGTTCCGCCCTTGCGAACATGCTACCGCAATCCTTCCGTGGAATTCGCCATGATCCCGACAACGACCCGCACGCCAACGCAGCAACCCGTGCTCACGGCAGTTGAACTGTCGCTCAAGGACGGCCTGCGTTCACTGGGGGTCCATCTTCATCTGGGCGCGCACTGGCTGGTCGACGATCTGGCTCCGCGTCTGGCCCAACAGGCAGGGCCGCTGGGTACCAGCGGCAAGTTCGAAAAGTTGCACGGGCTGATCGATTCTGCCGCCCGCCAGACACTGCAAAAGCTGGAGTCGGCGCAGCACCGTGCATCGGCAACCGTACTGGACGACG
>Ga0073904_10000957_pt1 | contig 21308 bp, 18 predicted proteins | sample KloWWTrecipitate_FD_66668 | JGI IMG/M metagenome (GOLD analysis project Ga0073904, IMG submission 66668) | Active sludge microbial communities from Klosterneuburg, Austria, studying microevolution and ecology of nitrifiers - Klosterneuburg... | ecosystem: Engineered > WWTP > Aerobic digester >... | reverse complement strand
AGGAGCCACACGATTCATTCGTTCCGGTATTCCCAGTGGCGACGCACGAGGCGGTCCCGGCGCCGCGAGCCCGCATCAGCGCCCCGGCCCCGCGGACCACCACTACAAAGCCTGTGAGATCGCTTCGTCGGACCACCAACGGAGTCCCTCCTCGCGATGACGATCCAGGGTTTCTCCCCGACGTCACGTCCATAGGACGTGGTGGGCTCGCAATGACGAACCCTAGTGCCCCGAACTGTGGGAGTTCGAACTCGCGCTTCCTTACTTCGAAGCCGCGACCGAGCCGAGACGGGCTTCGCGAATTCCCATGGCCACGAGCAGGCCATTGAGAATCGCCTGCGGGCGCGGCGGGCAACCGGGAATGTAGACGTCGACGGGGAGAACGCGATCGATGCCGCCCACCGAGGCATAGGTGGCCTCGCCGAAGATCCCTCCGCTGCAGCCGCAGGCACCCACCGCCACCACGATCCGCGGCTCGGGAGTCGCTTCGTAGGTCCGGCGCAGGGCGACCTCCATGTTCCGGGTCACCGGGCCGGTGACCAGAAGCACGTCGGCATGACGCGGACTCGCGACCACGTGAACGCCGAATCGCTCCAGATCGTAGATGGGATTCGTGGTCGCCGCGATCTCCAGCTCACATCCGTTGCAGCTTCCGGCGTCGACCTGGCGGACATGGAGGGAGCGACCGAGTTGACCGTGAATGCGCGCGCGGAGACGGTCGGCCGACTCCTGGAAGCTTGGCCCGGAGTGAGCCTCGATGGACTTGAACGCGCCGCTGCCAGTCTGCGGGTCGACATCGAAAGACGCGGTGCGCGCGAGTTGGTCGCGGGTGAACGCGGCGACCTCGACGTCGGGCGAGACCGCGATCGCGTTCTCCGGACAGGCGGAGACGCAGTCCCGGCACTGGATGCACGCGGCATAGGAGAGGGTCACGGTCTTGCGCTCCGGCGCGGACGCGCCGGTCTTTATGGCTCCGGTCGGACACACGCGCGCGCATTCGTCGCACGCGACGCAGCGGCTGAAGTCGATGACCGGAAAACCGAACGAGGCCTTCGTCCCGAAGGGCTCGACCTCGGTCAGGACTCCGGCCCTAAGGCTCTTGGCGATGATGCGAAGCATGTGTCCCTGGAATCCCTCTCAGCGATCGTTGCCGGAATAGGAGAAGTTGAAGCTCTTGTTGATCACCGGGAAGTCCGGGATGATGTTGCCCGGCGCAGCCTGGATGATCCCGGGCCAGTTCTGGAAGCTCGGGTCGTTGATCTTGACCCGGGAGATCCCGCCCCTCTCGTCGGTCGCGACCCAGTGAGTGCAGGGGCCGCGCCAGGCCTCCGCCCAGCCGAGGGCCGAGGCGCGCGCGGGCAAACGATCGGGCAGGAGTGCGGCGAGCGGGGCCTCGCTCCGCGCCGGCATCGAGTCGAGAACCTGCCGGATGATCGACAGCGACTGCTCCACTTCGCGCGCGCGCACCATGAGCCGCGCCCGGACATCGCCGCCTTCTTCCACCGGGACTTTGAATCGCAGGCCCTCATAGGCGTCGTGCGGATGATCCCGGCGGAAATCGGTGTCTACCCCCGACGCGCGCGCCGCCATGCCCACGATGCCGAGATCGAGGGCAGCCTGCCGAGTCAGGACTCCGGTCGCGTCGACCCGGTCGGTGAACGAACCCGCGCTGGTAAGGAGCGAGAGAAGGCCTTCAAACTCCTTCTGGAACCGGTCGAGATGGAGCCGGAGGGCATCCTCGCCGCCCGGCGGCAGATCCCGCTTCACCCCCCCCGGAGCCACGATGCCCCGCATGAGCCTGGTGCCGAACTGCCCGTCCTGCAGGCGGACCAGCCCCTCGCGCAGCGCCTGGGCCCGGCTCGCAGCCACCGTGAAAGCGACGTCGGTGGCGACACCGCCGATGTCGGCGATGTGGTTGTACGCGCGCTCGAGCTCGAGCATCACCACCCGCAGGGACCGGGCCCGCGGCGGCGGCTCGACCCCGGTGAGGCGTTCGAGGGCATGGGCCCAGGCGAGCGCGTGGCCTATCGAGGTGTCGCCCGAGATCGACTCGGCGAGCGCCATTCCGTGGCGCCAGGGGAGGCGCTCGAAACGCTTCTCGGTTCCCTTGTGGACGTAGAAGAGCCGGAGCTGGAGATAGAGGATCGGCTCGCCGGCGACCCCGAAGCGGAAATGCCCGGGCTCGATGATGCCGGCGTGAACGGGCCCGACGGGCACCTGGAACACTCCCTCGCCGGTGACCGGCCGGAAGGGATGGAAGTCCCCGGTGAGGCGGGGGACCACCCGGTCGTCGGGAAAATCCTTGCGAAGAGGCCACGCCCCGTCCGGCCAGTCGTCGTGGAGGGCCACGCGGGAAAGGTTCGGGTGGCCCTCGGGCCTGAGGCCGAAGAAGTCCATGATCTCGCGTTCGAACCAGTTCGCGGCCGGATACTTCGCGGCGATCGACGGGAAGACGGGATTGGAGGGATCGATCGGCGCGACGAGGTGAAGGAAGCTCCCCTCCTTCGGCAGCGACCAGACGTGGCGCACGACGAAGCGACCGGTCGACGAGCGCTCGTCGGTGGCGAAGAGCGTGACCAGCCGCCCTCCGAGGCCGCCGGATACGCGATCGGCGAGACCGGGCAGCGCGGAAGACTCCACCTCCAAGGTCAACTCCCCGCGGCGCAACTCGCGAACCGAGGCTTCGGCCACGCCGAGTGCGGTCGCGACGGTGGCGACGGCCGACATCAGACTCCCCCGCCCACGACCGCGGACGCCGCGTGAATGAGGGCCAGCAGCCAGGCCGGAAGATAGAACGCGGACACCACCGCCACCATGGCCGCGACGATCGCGGTGGAGGTGCTGATGTCAAGGCGCTCGGGCGCGGGCACACGCCGGTCGGAAGGATCGCGCGGAGGTCCGAGCACCAGGCGCCCGATCTGGTAGGCGAAGCCGCAGAAGAGAACGACCAGCGCGGCCAGGAACACGGCGGTGACCGCCACGTGGGGGCCGGAGAAGCCGGCCCTCAGGATGGTCATCTCGCTGAAGAAGATGCCGAAAGGCGGCGAGCCCATGACGATCAGCGACCCGAGCACGAGCAGACCGCTCGCCACGGGAGCGCGGGTGAACGTCCCGTTCCCGATCCGGTCGAAGTTCGACGAGCTGTGCAGCTGGGCGAGGGTGCCCGCGGAGAAGAAGGTCACGGGCTTCGCGAGCGAGTGATAGGTCATGTGCAGGAGGGCGCCGAAGACTGCGGCCTCGGTGCCGAGTCCGAATCCCACGGCCATGATGCCGACGTGCTCGATGCTCGAATAGGCGAGCAGGCGCTTGAGGTTCCACTGGACCAGGATGAAAGGTGTCGCGATGAGCACGGAAAGCAGGCCGAGGCCGAGCAGAAGGTCGCCCGAAAACGCGGGGCCGAGCGCCGCCTTGGAGATGAGGTGGATGCGCAGGACGCAGTAGAGCGCCCCGTTCAGCATGCCCACTGCCATGAGCACGCCCGCGGGTGAGGGGGCCTCGCGGTACGCGTCCGGCTTCCAGGTGTGCATGGGCGCGAGTCCGGCCTTGGTGCCGTACCCGATGAGCGCGAACATCACGCCGAGGCGCAGGGTGAAGGGATGCAGGGACGGCGCGGCCTCGATGAACCGGGTCCAGTTGAGCCGGGCCATTCCCTCCCCGAGGAATCCCCGGCCCGAGGCGTAGAGCAGGACGGTTCCGAGCAGGGCGAAGGCGAGACCGAGGCTTCCAAGCACCAGGAACTTCCAGCCCGCTTCGAGCGACGTGTCCTTGTCGTGGAAGGTGATGAGGAAGACCGAGGCCAGGGTGGTGAGCTCCACCGCGATCCACAGGACGCCGAGATTGTTCGACACCGAAACCAGGAGCATGGCGAACACGTAGGCGGGGATGAGGCCGAAGAACTCGCTGCGCATGCGCGGGGTGACGAGCTTCCGGGCCTCGTTGCGGCGCAGGTACCCGACCCCGTAGACCCCGGAGAGCACACCCACGAAACCGCACAGCACCAGCACCAGCGCGGACAACCCGTCGACCCGCAGCGCCTCCTCGAACGCCGAGGGGACGGTCCCGCCGAGGAATTCGAAAGCGGTGAGGAGGCAGAGGATGAAGGTCAGGGCCAGGCCGCCCACCATCACGATCTCCTTGAACCGGCGCGAACCCACGAAGCCGCCGAGGGCGGCGGCGATCAGGGGGACGGCAAGGGTGAGGATGAGCAGGTTCAACTCTTACCCCTTCAACTTCGAAAGCCGGCTGATATCCATGGATTCGAACCGGTCCACGATCCGCTGGACGAGAATGCCGAGGAGGAGGACGGCCACGATGACGTCGAAGGCGATGCCCAGCTCGACCACCAGGGGCATGCCCGGCGTCACTCCGACCGCGACCAGGAACACCGCGTTCTCCACGGTGAGCAGGGCGAGGATCTGGGTGATGGCCTTCTTGCGGGTCACCATCAGGAACATCCCGATGAGCAGCATGGAGAGGGCGACCCCGATGAGGTGATGGCTGGCCGCGCGGCCGCCCTGGGGGAAGCCGGTGCTCACCCGGTACCCGACCACGGTCAACCCGAGACACACCATGAGCGAAGCCGGGACGTTGAGGAACGGTTCGATCTCGCGGTGGATGCCGATGCGGTCGATGATCCTCATCAGGTACCACGGAATCAAGACCGCCTTCAGGGCCACGGTGATGACCGCGGTCACCAGCAGTTCGTGCCGGTCCTCCGAGAGGGCGATGACCGCGGCCACCACCCCGAGGAAGAGGGACTGAACGCCATAGAGGCGGATGGTGGTGAAGAGCGCGCGCTGGCCGACCATGAGGAACGCGCTCACCAGCATGCCCGCGGCGCACAGGATCAACAGGTCGCTGGTGGCCATCATCTTCGGAACCTCATAGGAAACGGATGGCCAGGGCCAGGAAGGCGAGCCCGAGGGAGATCGACACCAGTTCCGGCACCCGGAAGAGTCGCAGCTTGGCGTTGGCGCTTTCGGTGATGGTCACCGCGACGGCGAGCACGAAGACCTTGAGCAGCCAGACCACGAGGGCCACGAACACCGAGACCGGCTCGGCGGTCAGGGCCAGGCCGAAGGGCACGAACAGATCGACGAGGAGGGTGAGGTACAGGAGTTCCTTCACCGCGGACGCCCATTCGACGAGCGCCAGGTCCGGTCCCGCGTACTCGAGGACCATGGCCTCGTGGATCATGGTCAGCTCGAGATGGGTCGCGGGGTTGTCCACCGGGATGCGGCCGGTCTCGGCGATCACGATGATGAAGAGCCCGGCGAACGCGAGCACGTCGCTTGGATGGAAGGTCACGCCGTGCACGATCAGGTTCCGGACCAGTTCCCCGAGGTTCAACGACCCGGCGCCGAGCGCGGAGGTGAACAACCCGAGCATCAGGGCGGGCTCGGCCAGGGCCGCGATGGTCATGTCGCGGCTCGCGCCCATGCCGCCGAAGGCGCTCCCGGTATCGAGGGCGGCGGTGGCGAGGGCGAAGCGGGCGAAGGTGAGGGCGCCCACGAGGAGCAGGATGCCGCCCGCCGACTCCATGGGGGCCCCGGCCACGAGGACGGGAACCAGGGTGGTGGCGGCGACCACCGCTCCGAAGTACGCGCGCGGGCCGGCCACGTAGATCCACGAGGCGGTCTCGGAGCGGACCGGCTCCTTTCGCAGGAGCTTGGCGAGGTCGTAGTACCCCTGCAGCAGCGGCGGTCCCTGCCGATTCTGGAGCCGCGCCTTCATCTTCTTGATGACGGTCTTCAGAAGCGGAGCCACGGCCAGCAGCAGGGCCGCCTGCAGCGCGGCGTAGGCGAAGGCGCGGAGCGCGCTCAGAACCATATCCATCAGGCGCCGCCTCCAAGCCACCAGAGGATCGCGACCACCAGCACCAGCACGTAGGCGAGGTAGGCATGGAGGCTGCCCGCCTGCAGGACCTTCATTCCGTTCGCGATCCCCAGCACGCCGCGCAGCAGCGGACCATAGACATAGCGTTCGAAGGTGGGCTCGATGACGGCCCAGTACCGGACCTCGTGAGGGAAATAGGGCGAGCTTTCCGTGAGGGTTTCCACCCTCCGGCTGGGCCGATACACGCCGTTGAAGATCATCATCAGCGGCTTCGAGAAGGCGGCGGCCGAATACTCGGTGCGCGCCGACAACTCGCCGCCGCAGCCCCAGGTGGGCACGCGGCGGGTGGCGAGACCGTTCCTCGCGGCGAGGAGGACCGCCGCGAAGAGCGCGCTGAGCAGAACCGCGGCGAAAGTGGCGGGAGCCAGGTGGTCGAAGGACGCGCCCGCTGACTTCGTTTCGATGGTTCCCCAGTCGAGGCTCATCGCGTTGTGCAGTCCGGGCAGCGACGGCAGCACGCCGCCGAGAGCGCCGAGCACCACACCCGGGAAGATCCCGAGCCCCACGCACATGAAGGCCAGGAAGGCCTGGGGCGCGAGCATCGACCGCGGCGACTCGTGCGCTTCGGCCGCCGCGGGGCTCCGCGGCAGAGCGAGAAAGCTGATTCCGAACACCTTCACGAAGCACGCGGCGGCGAGCGCGCTGGTCAGGGCGAGGAGCGCGCCGCTCAAGGGATAGTTCAAGCGGATGAGACCCGAGATCGAACTGAACCCGAGGAGCAGAGCCTGGAAGGTCAGCCACTCGCTCACGAAGCCGTTGAGGAGGGGCAGGCCGGCGATGGCCATGGCGCCCACCAGGAAGAAGAGTCCGGTCCAGGGCATCCGCCGCAGCAGGCCGCCGAACGCTTCGAGACTCCGGGTGCCCGTCCCCATGACGACACTTCCAGCACCGAGAAAGAGCAGGCTCTTGAACACCGCGTGATTCAGGACATGGGCGAGACTCGCGGCCATGGCGAGGGTCGCGAGTTCGCTGCGCTGATACGACAAGGCCACCATCCCCGCCCCCAGTCCGAGGACCATGATCCCGGCGTTCTCGATGGTGCTGTAGGCGAGGAGCCTCTTCAGGTCGTTCTGGGTCAGGGCGTAGAGCACGCCCAGGATCGCGGAGACGGTGCCGAGAGCCATGAACAGGAGGCCCCAGTTCGAGGTGGGCGTGCCAAGGCCGAAGGCGCAGACCCTGAAGAGGCCGTAGATCCCCGCGGTGATCAGGACCGCGGACATGAGCGCCGAGATGGAGCTCGGCGCCGCGGGATGGGCCTCGGGCAGCCAGACATGAAACGGGATTATTCCCGCCTTCACCCCGAAGCCGATCAGGAAGAGAGCGAACACGAAGTCGCGGTGCCAACCCGAGACCAGGTTGCCGGCGAGCAGAGTCGACAGCGACATCGAGCCGGACGAGCCACCCAGGGCCAGGAAGCCCGCGAGCAGGCAGCCCGTGCCCACGTGCGACATCACGAGGTACAGGTAGGCGGCGCGGCGGCTCGCCGGCTCCTCGTGTTCGGTGGCCACGAGCGCGGCGGTGGCGAGGGTCATCAGCTCCCAGGCGAAGAGAAAGGTGATGACATCGGCGGCCACGAACACGACCTCGACCGCGCCGAGCATCACGTTGAATCCGATGCCCACCCCGGCCATGCGGGACGCGGGAATCGAGTGGGCGAAATAACCGGCGCTGTAGACGGCCACGGGGAGGGCGACGAGGCCGAACACCATCAGGAACCAGGCCGAGAGGGGCGTCATCGCCCAGGTCAGCACCAGGCCTGACGCGGTGTGGCGGAGGAGGTCCCCCTCGAGCGAAGGGCCGCCCATCAGGACGCTGATCGCCGCGGTGAAGGTCAGGGCCGAGGCGAGGATCGAGCCCACGAGGGCCACCGACCTCGCGGTCGCGGCCTGCCGGACGAAGGCGAGGGTTGCCCCCGCCGTCACCAGACGGATCACCACGGCCGCGGGCACCGCGACCTCCATCAGCCAGGATATGTTCGGACTCAACCTCTCCACCAGACGACCAGCATCAGCCACACGACCAGGGCGATCACGTACGCCAGGTAAGCGTGAAGGCTTCCGGCCTGAACGACTTTCAGGCCGCTCGCCACGCGTATGACCGCGCGGAGAAGCGGATTATAAATGTAGCGTTCGAAGGTCGGCTCGATTTCCGCGTGATAGCGAACCTCATGGGGAAAATAGGGAGAGATCTCGGAGAGCGATTCCACGCGTCGGGTGGGGCGATACACCGCCCCGAAGATCATCATCAAGGGCTTGGAGAACGCGGTGGCCGTGTACTCGCTCTGCGCGGACAACTCGCCCCCGCAGCCCCAGGTCGGCACGCGGCGCGACGCGACCCCGGCCCGGGCGCCGAGAAGCCCGGCGAACGCGATCCCGGACAACAGGACGATGGCGAACCCCAGGGGAATCACATGATCGAAGCTGCCCCCGTCGGTGGCCATGCCAAAGCCGGCGCCCGTCGGGCCCGCGGGCCGCTGCAACCCGGGCAGGGACGCGAGGACCGGGCCCATCGCCTGGAGGACGGCTCCCGGAAAGAGTCCCAGCACCACGCACAGCACGGCCAGCAGCGCCTGCGGCGCCAGCATCACCGCCGGCGCTTCGCGGGCGTCGGCCGCGGCCCGGGACCGCGGCAGGGCGAGGAAGCTGATCCCGAAGGCCTTGACGAAGCAGGCGGCGGCGAGCGCGGTGGTGAGCGCGAGCAGGGCCCCGCCCAGGGGAAACATGAAGAGAACGAGAGGATCGGTGGACCCGCGGAAGCCGAACAGGAAGGCCTGGAAGGTCAGCCACTCGCTGGCGAAACCGTTCAGCAGGGGCAGGCCGGAGATCGCCATGGCCCCCACGAGGAAGAAAAGCCCCGTCCAGGGCATCCGCCTCAGCAGACCGCCGTACTTTTCGATCCCCCGGGTTCCCGTGGCCATGGCCAGGTTGCCGGCGCCGAGAAAGAGCAGACCCTTGAAGACCGCGTGGTTGAGCACGTGATAGAGGCTCGCCGCCACTCCGATCCAGGCGACATCCTTGCGGCCGTGGCTCATCGCCATCATCCCCGCACCCAGGCCGAGCAGGATGATGCCGATGTTCTCGATGCTGTGGTACGCGAGGAGGCGTTTCAGGTCGTGCTGCATCAGCGCATAGAGAACTCCGAGCACGGCGGACAGGCCGCCCACCGCCACCACGATCACGCCCCAGGAGAGCCTCGGCGCCCCGAGTCCGAAGGCGCACACCCGCACCATGCCGTAGATGCCGGTTTTGAGGAGGACCGCGGACAGCAGCGCGGAGATGCTGGTCGGGGCCGCGGGGTGCGCCTCGGGAAGCCACACGTGCAGCGGCACGATCCCCGCCTTGACCCCGAACCCGAAAAAGAAGAGGGCGAAGAGAACGTCGCGCATCGGCCCCCGCACCACGTCGCCCGACAGAAGGATCGAAAAGGACAGCGAACCGGACGCCGAGGCCAGCACCAGGAACCCGGCGATCAGGCAGCCGGTGGCGACGTGCGACATCACCAGGTACACCGCGGCGGCGCGGCGGCTCTGGGGATCTTCGTGGTGAGTGGTCACGAGCGCCGCCGCGGCGAGAGTCATCAACTCCCAGGCGAAGAGGAAAGTGATGACGTCGCTCGCCACGAAGACGATCTCGACCGCGCCCACCAGCACGTTGAACGCCGCGACCACGAAGACGGATCGGCGATCGAAATGGCGGTCGGCGAGATACCCGATGCTGAAGATCGCGATGGGAATCGCGAGGGTCGAGAGCACGATCAGGAACCACGCGGCGAGCCCGTCGAGGTCGTAGCTGAAGGAGAACTGCGAGGCGCGGTGGAGGAACAGGACGCCCGGGCTGGACCCTCCAGCCACCAGGGTCGCGACCGCGGCGGTCAGGGTCACGAAGGAAGCGATCGACGATCCGACGAGGCCCAGGAGCCTCGCCACCGCGGGCCGCGAGGCGAGGAGCAGGGTCAGGGCGACAATCACCACCCGGAGCGCCAGCGCGGCGCGCAGAGTGTCCCCCTGGTCCAACGGGGTCATCCCCTCAGCAATCCGCTCCGCGGTCGACGCCGCCGCTCATTCAGCGTCCGCCCGCCGGGTGTTCACCACGGAGCCCGGAGTGAACGAGGAGCTTCAAGCTGTCATCACCCCACGCATGGGCGGATTGTAGCGCCGAGGGCCCGCGAGGGGGCGGGCGGGCGAGGCTATTCGAGAGCTTTCATGAACCGCTCGAAGCGGGGCCGGAAGCTTCGCGCGGGGTCGACGGAGGCCACGACGCGGGTGGCCTGGCCGAGGATCTCGGACCGTGGAACGAAGCCGAAGAAACGCGAGTCGAAACTGTTGTCACGGTTGTCGCCCATCACGAGATAGCGACCGGCCGGCACCACCACCGGGCCGAAGGTCGAAGCGGCGGTCCGGGTGGCCGAGAGTTCAACGAAATGCTCGCGTTCGAAGACGGATTCGCGCCACACCGCCGAGTCGCCGTCGGCCGTCGCGGTCTCGCGATAGAGGGCCGTGGTTCCGTTGACGATCAGGCGGTTGTCCTTCATTTCGATCCGATCGCCGGGCACCCCGACCACGCGCTTCAAGAGGCGCGCGCCGTCATGGGGCGAGTAGAGCACCACGATGTCGCCCCGGCTCGGGTCCGACCACTGGGCCAGGCGCCAGGTGGTGAACGGCACCTTGAGGTCGTAGGCCGCGCGATTGATGAACACCCGCTCGCCCTCGAGGACGGTGGGGCGCATGGAACCGGTGGGCACGTCGTTCCAGTCCGCCACCGCGGACCGGAACGAGCCGAGCACGATGGCGGTGACGAGGAGGGGCCGCATCCATTCGATCCAGAAGCGGTGAGCGGCGTCGCGGTACTTGTTCATGTGGATATGAAGACGATCCCGGGGAGACAAAGGTTTCAGGGGAGGGCCGCTAGAATCACAGTCAATCACGGAGATCTGCGAATGAGCAAAGGGCGGCTCGAGGCGTTCAGCGATGGCGTGCTCGCCATCATCATCACCATCATGGTCCTGGAACTGAAGGTGCCGCACGGCGCCGACCTCGAGGCCCTCACTCCACTCTTTCCGGTGTTCCTGAGCTACGTGCTGAGCTTCATCTACGTCGGCATCTACTGGAACAATCACCACCACATGCTTCACGCGGCCTCGCAGGTCACCGGTGGAATCCTGTGGGCCAACCTGCATCTCCTCTTCTGGCTCTCCCTCGTTCCGTTCGTGACCGCGTGGATGGGCGAGAATCATTTCGCACCCGCTCCCGTAGCCCTCTACGGGGTGATCCTCTTCATGGCCGCGTGCGCCTACTTCATCCTCGCCCGCACCCTGGCGAGCCATCATGGCTCGGGGTCGAAGATCGCAAGGGCGCTCGGCGACGACTTCAAGGGGAAGATCTCGGTGATCATCTACGCGATCGCGATCCTCCTCGCCCTCTATGTGCCGGCGCTCGCCGGGGCGCTCTACGCGGCGGTGGCCATCATGTGGCTGGTGCCGGATCGCCGCATCGAGAAGGTCCTCGCGGAGTAGCGCGCCGCGGTTCGGGCCGCGCAGGCCCTATCGAAGAGAATCAGGGCGTGACCATGAGACGCGCCGCCCCTCCCGCGGAGAAACAGTTCGATGCCTTCCGGGCCTCGAGCCTGTATTGCCCGCGCTGCCAGCGCGCGCAGCCCGTCGACGAGCGCCTCCTGCTCATCCTGCCCGACGGCGAGCTGTACGAGTACGTCTGCCAGTTCTGCTGGACCCAGCTCGGCAAGCGCAAGGTGGAGCAGGAACGCCCCGCGTTGATCATCTGATCAGAGATCGAGCAGGCGGCGGCCCAGGGCCAGCAGCGCCCTTGCCGACGCTTCGTCGGGACCATCGCCGATGAGGCGCGCCACGCCGGCCTCGGTCTTCGATCCGCGAATCCACAGGAATCCCTCGGCGCCCGGTCGCGACACCCGCGCTTTCCAGCCGTAGCCCGTGGCCAGGGGCCGCACCGGGCCGACGTCGCGGATGTACGAGTACACGATCTCGAACCGCTCCCAGCCGCCCGCAAGTTCCTCGGCGAACCGTCGGGGAAATTCCCGATCCAGCCTGGCGACCGTGGTCGACCAGTCGGCGGGGGCCAGGCGCTTCTCCATGAACGAGCGCTGGGCCGGCAGGGCGTCGATGAACCCCGACAGTCCGGGAGCCATGGCGCGACCGGGAGTGAGTGCGCGGGAGATGATCGCGCGCAGCTCCGCGTCGGCCGAGGCCAGCAGCGCCCCGGCTCCGACCAGGGTGCCGTCGCGGCACGTGGTGCCCGCGAAGATCGTCCCCCCGTTCGGCCCTTCGACCCCGACCACCGCGCGCAGGCCGCGTCGTTCGGCATCCCGCATGGCGGTGACCACATTGATCTCGCCGGTCTCGACTTCGACGACCTGGGCGCCGAAGGCCGCGGCGATCCGCCCGACCCGGCACGAGGTCGCGTCGGAGGCCACGACCACGGCCTGCCTCGCATCGCCCTTCCGCCGATGAACGGCGAGCGCGATCGCGGTGTTGATGGCGGCGGCGGCCTGGGGCGAGGGAATCTGCACCGCTCCGGACGCGTCGACGTAGGTCAGGTTTCCCCGGTCCGCATCGAAGTCGTAGGCGAGGCCGAACAGCGCCTCCTCCGCGCGCACGCGTTCGGCCAGGTCGTGAAGGACATGGACGCCGCTCGGTCGCACCTGCTCGACATCGATCTCGTGGGCGACGACGCCTTCCTCGTTGTTCACGACGATGGGCTCCACCCCGAGCGCGCGAAACGCCCGGGCGGCGATTCGGGACGCGGCCCCGCCGTTCGGGTCGATCACCACCCGCGCGCCCGGAGCATGGGCATGGTAGGAGTCGGCAACGAAAGCCACGTACTGCGCGATGGCGCGCTCGCGAGCGTCCTCGTCCGCTTCCGGGTCGACCGCGGTGTGGGTCGGGGCCGGTTTGAACGCGTTCGCCGCGCGAATCAGGCTGCCCATGTCCGCGGCCGAGAGGAGCGCCCCCGGCGGGGCCGGATCGCCGCCCAGGCTGTCGACTCCGGTCGCGTATTTCCAGCCGTTGTCGTCGATGGGATTGTGGCTGGCCGTGATCATCACACCGCCATGCGCCTCGAAGAGCCGCACCGCGTGCTGCCACACCGGAGTGGAGACGATGCCGAGGTTGACGAGTTCGAGGGACACCCCGAGGTCGCGGCAGGCGCTGGTGAGCCCCCGGATCTGCGCGACGGAAAGCGCGGGGCCGGTCGGCCGCGGATCCCGGGCGAGCACGATCCGCGCGCTCGCCGCGGGGTGGGCCTGCAACCGCGACAACGCGTAGCAGTAGGCGTGGCGGAACGCGAATGTCTCGTCGTCCTCGCTGACGCCCGGTCCGCCCCCGAGGGTGGCGCGTACGCCGGAATACGACTGCAGCCAGCGAGCGTCGGGCATGGAGGGAAGTTTACCCAGCCCGTGCCGGGCGCGCGGGCTGGTAGTGGGGGGAGGGGGTTGCTTCGTCGCGGTACAAGAACGGACTGGCTCCTCGCAATGACGACCCAGGTGACTCCTGCTGCACGGGCTGGGTAGTGGGACACCGGCGGGAGGAGAATAGGCGCGACCTGAAAGAGAGGTTCCAGCCATGGCGAACATCGGGGCCGGCAAGAAGCGCATCGCGATCCTGACCGGGGGTGGCGATGTCCCCGGCCTGAATCCGGCCATCCGGGCGGTCACCATCCGGGCCCTGCGCGAGGGCTACGATGTCATCGGCCTGCGGCGCGGCTGGGCGGGCGTCATGGACCTCGTGCGCGACCACGACTACGACAACCACAACAACTTCCAGCACCTGTCGGAAGAGATCGTCAATCGGGCCGGGCGCACCGGCGGCACCTTCCTTCACACCTCGCGCACCCGTCCCAGCGCGGTCAAGGCCGACGCGGTGCCGGAGCATCTGCGGCACCGGTATCACCAGGAGGTCAACGACCTGACCCCGGAGGTTCTGAAGAACCTCGACTGGCTGGGGGTCGACTATCTCATTCCCATCGGCGGCGACGACACCCTGAGCTACGCGGTGCGCATGCACGACGAGGGGGTCAAGGTCATCGCCATCCCGAAGACCATGGACAACGACGTGCCCGGCACCGACTACTGCATCGGCTTCAGCACCTGCGTCACCCGCACCATCGAGATGGCGCACCGCCTGCGCACGTCGGCCGGTTCGCATGAGCGCCTCCTGGTGATGGAGGTCTTCGGCCGCTACGCGGGCTTTACCGCCATGCTGCCCACCATGGCCGGCGCGGCCACTCGTTGCGTGATCCCCGAGCACGAGTTCAGCCTGGACATCCTCACCGAGATGCTGATGTACGACCGCAACCGCAATCCCAGCAAGTACGCGGTCGCTCTCGTCTCCGAGGGAGCGGTGGTGGCGGGAGGCGAGAAGGTGTGGGCGAGCCGGACCACCGACGCCTTCGGGCACGCGAAGCTCGGGGGCATCGGCGACCTGGTGTCGGCCGAGGTCCAGAAGCGCACCGCGCAGTACAACCAGGGCCGCGAGGTCAACATCATCAACCAGAAGCTCGGCTACCTGGTGCGCGGCGGCGACCCGGATGCCATCGACTCGATCGTCCCCATGGCCTACGGCAACCTCGCCTTCGACCTCCTGCTGAAGGGGACGCACGGCCGCCTGGTGGTGGTGAAGAACGGCTGCTACGGCAACATCCCCCTCGATATCGTGACCAGCAGCAAGAAGCTGGTCAACGTGGAGCGCTACTACAACACCGAGCGCTACCGGCCCCACTTCAACAGTTTCGACATGGCCCCGCTGTTCATCATGACCAGCGAAGGGTGATGTGAGAGCATTGCCCTCCCGATGACGACCCAAGACGCCGCGGCGGCCATGGACACACGAGGCATCGGCGGACACCCGGCGGGCCTGACCACGCTCTTCCTCACCGAGCTGTGGGAACGCTTCAGTTACTACGGCATGCGGGCCATCCTGGTCCTCTTCATGGTGGCGCCCATCGTGGACGGCGGCCTCGGATTCGACACCGTGCAGGCCAGTTCGCTCTACGGCACCTACACCATGGCCGTCTACCTGCTGGCCCTGCCCGGCGGCTTCGTGGCCGACCGCTGGCTGGGACCGCGGCGTGCGGTACTGCTCGGCGCCTGCTTCATGGCCGCGGGGCAGTTCGTCCTCGCCGTGCACTCGATGCCCACGTTCTACGCGGGCCTCACCATGATCGCGGTCGGCACCGGCCTGCTCAAACCGAACATCTCCGCCCTGGTGGGCCGCCTCTACGGCCCCGGCGACGTCCGCCGCGACAGCGGTTTCTCGATCTTCTACATGGGCATCAACGTGGGCGCGCTCATGGCGCCGCTGGTGTGCGGGTGGCTGGCCGAGAGCCCGGCCTTCAAGGGGTGGCTTTCGGGCCTGGGCCTCGACCCCGCCCGGAGCTGGCACTACGGGTTCGGGGCGGCGGGGATCGGCATGCTCGTGGGCATCGCGGTCTTCATGATGCAAAGCGGTCGCCTGCCCGGCGACGAGGAGCGGGTGGCCGCCCGAGCCGCGGCCGCCGCCGGGAAGGCCGAACTCCTGACCAAGGAGGAATGGAAAAGGATGGGCGCCATCGTCATCCTCTTCGCGTTCACCATCATGTTCTGGGCGGCCTACGAGCAGAAAGGAGCGAGCCTCAACCTGTTCGCCAAGCGGCTGGTGGACACCAACGCGTTCGGGTTCCAGTTCCCCGCGAGTTGGCTGCAGTCCCTGACCCCGCTCTACGTGATCCTGCTCGCCCCGGTTTTCGCGCGGCTCTGGGTCCGCCTGGGCACGCGGCAGCCCTCGAGCCCGGCCAAGTTCTCGCTCGGCCTTTTCGCGATCGCGATGGCCTTCTGCCTGCTCGTGCCGGCTTCGGCGCTGACCGCGAGCGGCAAGATCTCTCCGCTGTGGCTGGTGGGCGTCTATTTCTTCGACGTGGTCGGCGAGCTGTGCCTCTCTCCGGTCGGGCTCAGCACGGTCACGAAACTTTCCCCCGCCCGGTTCGTGGGTCTGATGATGGGCCTGTGGTTCTTCGCGACCTCGCTCGGCAACAAGCTCGCGGGGTTCCTGTCGGGCTTCTTCGTGGCCGACGATCCGGGTCGGCTGATGCAACTGTATGGCGGCATCGCGGTGGCGCTCCTCGCGTCCTCCGTCCTTCTGGTGGTGTTGACGCCGAAGATCCGCCGCTGGTCGGGCGAAGCCTGAGATGGCCCGCAGGCTCGTTCTCATCAGCACCTCCACCGTATTCGGGACGCGGTACCTCGAGCACGCGTACCCGGAGTTGCGCGAGGCATTCGGCAGCGTGGCCCGGGTGCTCTTCATCCCCCACGCCCTGAAGGGCCGGGACGCCTACGCGGCCAAGGCGCGCGTGGCTTTCGCGGAAATGGGCTACGGGCTCGATTCGCTGCACGAGAGCTCCGATCCCCGCGAGGCCATCGAGCGGGCCGAGGCCATCTTCTGCGGAGGCGGCAATACCTTCCGCCTCCTGAAGGCGCTCCACGAAATGGGCGTGCTCCCTCTCATCGAGCGGCGGGTGCGAGACGGCATGGTCTACGCGGGCGCGAGTGCCGGGTCGAACCTGGCCTGCCCGACCATCCGCACCACGAACGACATGCCCATCGTCGAGCCGCCCTCTTTCGACGGCCTCGGTCTGGTTCGCTTCCAGATCAACCCGCATTACCTCGACCCGGCTCCCGGCTCCACCCACATGGGCGAAACCCGGGAAACCCGCATCCGCGAGTTCCACGAAGAGAACGAGACTCCGGTGGCCGGCCTGCGCGAGGGGGCGATCCTGCGGGTGGAGGGGGCTTCCGTTGCCCTCAGAGGTGTGGCCGGCGCTCGAATCTTCCGGCGCGGCCTGGAGCCCCTGGAGTTCCTGCCGGGAGCGGCCCTCGAAGGGCACCTCGAACCCGGCCAGCAGCCGGCCTCCTGACCTCGCCCTCGAATCGGCGGGCCGACGGGGTCAGACCGTCCAGCTGACCACGTAGCGGCAGTGCGGACCACCGCGAGCCCGACACGGCTCCTCGGCAATCTGCACCCTGGTGGCGCCGCACATCCGGAGCGCCTCCTCGTACCATCCGATCACGGTCAGGCAGTCGTTCTCGGAGAAGGTCGCCGCGTCATAAGTCGTGATCACGCCGGAGGCCGGTCCCGTCGACTCGTACTCGCGATGTCCTTCGTCATAGTAGAAGCGGTAGATACGGTCGGTCCCCGCCATGAAGGCCTGCGGATTGCCCTTCTTGAGAAAAGCCTGATGCGCCCCGGAAAGGTTCGTCCGGGCGGAACGCGCGCCGATCTTCTTGAGAACGTTGCGATCCCCGCGGCCCAGCACGTCGACGATGGCCCGGTCGAGATCGGCATTGATCTCGAACGGGTACCATCTCGAACTGAGGAGCACGCCTTCGAGCTGGCCCCGGTTGGCGGAGGTGACACCACCCAGCACTTTCTGCCAGGCATCGTCGCCATACTCCTCACGGACGAACTCTTTTCGCGAGAGAAGAACCGCGCCTTTTACCTGCGTGGACATGTAGGATCGCTTGACTCTATCTCACTGCGAAGAAGAGGTTCGGATTCTCAGGCGTCAGTGCGGAAGGGCGGTTTCCGCTCTCGCCGGTGGCGCGGCTAACCTCTGGAGGGAGCGTTCGCTTTGAATCTGGCTGACCCGACCTACATCGCGCTGCATCGGTACACGAAGGCGCTCTCCGTTGCCCTGGGCCACCGAGACCTGTACACCCGTGTCCACTCGGATCGCGTGTTCGCCCTTTCCGAGGCGATCGGGGTGCGGATCGGCATGTCGGAGCCCCAGCTTGGGATCCTCAGGATCAGCGCGACCTTTCACGACATCGGCAAGATCGGCGTGCCCGACCACATCCTGCTCAAGCCCGGCGGGCTCGACGAATCGGAGACGGCGATCATGCAGCGGCATTCGGCCATGGGCGAGGACATCGTCATCTCCACGGAGATCGAGGGCGCGACCGAGGCGGCCATCATCATCCGTCATCACCACGAGCGCTACGACGGAGCGGGCTATCCCGACGGGCTCGCGGGCGAGGACATCCCCCTGTCTTCGCGGATCATCGGGATCGCCGACAGCTATGACGCGATGTCGACCACGCGCGCGTACCACCCCGCGAAGACGCACTCGGAGATCATGGCGGTTCTTCGCGAAGAGGCGGGTGGGAAACACGATCCGAAGCTCACGGATATCTTTCGCGAGATCATCGAGAACAGTCGGTTCAAAGTGCCCGACTTCTGACCAGGTTCGAGATCCTGGCGACCAGTTCGACTCGTCGGCAACCACTCCTGCTAAGGTCGCCGAGGTACTTTGAGATGAACCTGTTGTGACCACACGAGCCTCGCCGGAGAGGCTCCCAGGCATCAGGCTCCTGCTGGCCTCGGTCGCCGTGGTCGTGCTGGCGAGCGTGCTGGCGTCGCTGGTCCAGAACTCGGGCGGGCACGTTCGCGTGCACGACATCAGGATTCCGACCCAGAACGGGCAGTGGGTCGTGGCCGACCTCTTCAGGCCGAAGACGGCCACGAGCGAGACCCCCGCGCCGCTCGTCGTCGTCATCCCGGGTTTCCAGCGCTCGAAGGAGGCGCTCGCGAGCATCTCGATCGAGCTGGCCAGGCGGGGGGTCGTCGTCATCGCCATCGATCCCTACGCCCAGGGGTCCTCGAGCTCGTCTGCGAGCACTCAGGCGGCGACCACCGAGGGCTACGGCATGTTCTCGGTGATCGACTACGTGGCGAACACCGGGAACCTGAACTATGTCGACAAGAGCCGCCTCGGCGTGACCGGGCACTCCGCAGGCGGAAATGCCGCGGTGCGCGGAGCGGCCTACTTCGGCAGGCGGGCCGTGAAGGACAGGAAGCTCAGCGTGCTGCAGGCGATCTACGTCTCGGGCTACGTGCTCAGCTTCACGGACAACGTGCTGAAGGACGTCCGCTCCAACGTGGGGACGGCCTACGCCTACTACGACGAAGGGGCCTATCGGAACGAGCTGAAGAACGGCGACATGCGCCGCGCGCCGGAAGCGCTGCGCCTCGTGAACTCCGGTCTCGAGCCGGGAGCAGCACCCTTGGAAGAGGTCGCGCTCGGGCAGCATTATGGCGACGCCGCGAAGCGGACGCTGCGGGTTGTCCACAACGAGCGGGTCCTGCACCCGTTCCAGCCCTACATGGTCGAGGCGACCGCCAACCAGATCGATTTCTTCGAGCACGTCTTCGACATCAGGAGCGGTCTGTCGAGCCGGGACCAGATCTGGTACTGGAAAGAGCTGTTCGGCCTGATCGCGCTGGCCGCTTCCCTGATCAGTCTCGTGCCGGTGGCGCAGCTGCTCCTGAGGACTCCCGTGTTCCTGCCCCTCGTGCACCCGCTACCAGGGGCCCTGCCCAGACCTCGGGGACGCGGGCGGCTGCTCTTCTGGACCCTGTTCGTGCTCGGCGCCGCGATCGCCTGCTTCACCTACATCCCGCTGTCGGAGTTGTCGCAGCGGCTGTTCGTCGCGGCGTCGAACCGCGAGCCCACGTGGTTCTTCCCCCAGCGGATGAACAACGCCGTCATGCTGTGGGCGGTGCTGAACGGCGCGGTGGGATTCCTGCTCTTCTTCGCGAGCTACCGCTTCCACGGGAAGCAAAACGGCGTCCGGCCGGACATGTGGGGAGCGAGGATCGGCGGGTCCGAGCTTTTGCGCACCGGAGCACTCGCGTTGGTTCTCTTCCTCGCGTACTACAGTCTGCTCCTCACGATCTACGCCGTCCTGCACGTGGACTACCGGTTCCTGTTCATGGGAGTCCGCGTCTTCCAGCCCGAAATGCTCCTCCTTCTGGGCATGTACCTCCCCTTCTTCCTCGTGTTCTTCCTGTCCAATTCGTTCCGGGTGAACGGGTCCATGCGGTTCGAGGGCGAAGCGGAGTGGAAGAGCATGCTGCTCGGGGGCGTGGCCAACTCGGCGGGCCTGCTGCTGATCGTGATCGTGCAGTACACGACGATGGCTATGACCGGGACGGTGTATTGGACCGAAGGCTGGCTCTACGTGAACCTGCTCTTCGCGGTCGTGCCCATGATGTTCGTCCTGCCGTACTTCAACCGCTACTTCTTCAAGATGACGGGACGGGTGTACCTGGGTCCGCTGACCGCCTGTCTCATCTTCGTGATGATCCTGCTGTCGAACACGGTGTGCTACCTGCCGTTGTAGGCCAGGGCTTCGGTATGACCATCGATCCCCGGCTCGAGGCTGCCTGGCGGGTCCGGTCGGGGATAATTCGAACATGATCCATCCCTCGCTCGCCGTGCTGCTCCTGTTCGCCATCTCCGCTCCCCAGACCCCACCGGCGACGCCCTCGCCATCGCCCACACCCCTGCCTTCCCAGGCGGCTCCCATCGAGGGGGTGCGCAACTACACCTGGGTGGATGCCACGATCGGGTGCGCCGGAGCGACCGAGGTGAAGGCTCTGCCGAGCATCGCGAAGCTCGGCTACAAAGCGGTGCTGAACCTGCGGGAAGAGACCGAGGCCGGAGCCGGCATCGATGAATCGCGCGCGGCCGCCGAGGCCGTCGGCCTCAGGTACCTCCACCTGCCCTTCAAGAGCTCGGCCCCGGACGTGAAAGTGGCGGGTGAGTTTCTGAAGCTCGTGACCGACCCGGCGAACCAGCCGCTCTTCATTCACTGCGGCTCCGGCAATCGTGTCGCCGCCCTCTGGCTGATCAAACGGGTGGTGATCGACAAGTGGACGGAGGAGCGCGCGGTGGCGGAGGCCAGGGTCATTGGTCTGTCGAGCGAGGCGCTGCACAAGTTCGCCCTCGATTACGTCGCCAGCTCCAGGCCGTGACCGGTGTGGTTCAGTCGTCCTCGCGCCGCCGCAGCACCCAGGCCTCCACGAGTTCGTAGAGGGTCGGCAGGACGATCAGGGTCAGAAGCGTCGAGGTCGTGATGCCGCCGATGACGACGCTGGCGAGCGGCCGCTGGACCTCGGCGCCCGCGCCGTGGGAGAGGGCCATCGGGACGAAGCCGAGAGCGGCCACGAGGGCGGTCATCATCACCGGCTTGAGGCGGGTCGCCGCGCCGCGCAGGATCGCGGGCCTGAGGTCGAGATGGCCATCCTCGCGCAGGCGGTTGATGGCCGCGATCATGACGATGCCGTTGAGGACGGCGACGCCGAAGAGGGCGATGAAGCCGACGGAGGCGGACAGGTTGAGGTTGAGGCCGCGAATCCAGAGGGCGGCGATGCCCCCCACGAGGGCGAAAGGCACGTTGAGGATGACGAGCGCCGCCTGGCGGACCTTACCGAAGGTCAGGAAGAGGAGCAGGAAGATGATCGCGAGCGAGGCCGGTATCACGACCATCAGCCGCCGGGTGGCCCGCTCCTGGTTCTCGAACTGCCCGCCCCACTCGACGTAGTAGCCGGCGGGCATCTTCACCGCGGCCGCC
>Ga0073904_10000954_pt1 | contig 21326 bp, 23 predicted proteins | sample KloWWTrecipitate_FD_66668 | JGI IMG/M metagenome (GOLD analysis project Ga0073904, IMG submission 66668) | Active sludge microbial communities from Klosterneuburg, Austria, studying microevolution and ecology of nitrifiers - Klosterneuburg... | ecosystem: Engineered > WWTP > Aerobic digester >... | reverse complement strand
CGCCAGCACCAACCGGTCACCCACACGAGCCTTCATGGCCAGTCACTCCTCAGGGAGGTGGATGGCTCCATCATGCGCCCGTCCGGGCCTCCAGCGGCAGGGTCCAAGGGCCTTCCGCGGGCGCGCGCACGGGCGAGGGACCTGCGGGCTCGCGATCGGTCGGACCCAGCGCCTCCGCGGGGCCGGGCCGGCCGAAGAACCAGCCCTGGCCGAGGTCCACGCCCAGGCCGCGCAGCGCGGCCGCGTCCTGCGCCGTCTCGACGCCCTCGGCGACCACCAGGGTGCCGCTGCCGTGCGCGAAGTCCACGAGCGAGCCCACCAGGGTGGTGAGCACCCGGTCGGCCGCGACGCCGTCGACGATGCTGCGGTCCAGCTTGATGACGTCCGGAGCGGTGACGACGATGTGCCGCAGCGAGGAGAAGCCCGCACCGACGTCGTCGATCGCCAGGCGCATCCCGGCGGCCCGCGGCGCCGCGACGGCTGCCGAGAGCGCGTCGTAGTCCTCGACCTGGTCGTGCTCCGAGAGCTCGAGCAGCACGCGGTCGGCTGGCAGCCGCGCGAGCAGCGCACCGCACTCCGGGGTCACCAGCGTGGCCGGCGAGACGTTCATCGCGACGTACCCGTCCACGCGGGCCAGGTGCCGGGCCGCGCGCTCCAGCGCGAGCAGCTCGAGCTCGTGCCCGAGGCCGATGCTGTGCGCCTGCGCGAAGACCACGTCGGGCGCGAGCTTCCAGTGGGCGGGGAAGCGGCTCAGCGCCTCGGCCCCGGCGCGGCGCCCGGAGGCCAGGTCGACGATCGGCTGGAGCACCACGGTCGGCCCGCCCTCCACGAGCAGCGGCACGAGGCGGGACTCGATCTCCTCCGCCCGCGCGCGGTCGACGACGCCCGGCTCGATGACCACCGCGGCCGCGGCCGCCAGCACCTCCATGAGGGCCTGGTCGCGCGCGGACAGTCCCTTGTCCGTGGTGAGGCCCGCGGCGCAGAACGTGCCGTACAGGGTGCCGTCGGACAGCCGCACGGGCGCCGAGACGTAGGAGCGCAGCCGCGGGAAGCGCGCCGCCGGCAGCGCCATCGCCTCGGGGAGGGCGCGCACGTCGGGGATGACCGCTGGCAGCCGGCCGTCGAGGATCGCCTGGCAGAACGACGTCGCCTGGACCATCCGCGCACCCTCGGGGAAGAGGAAGGGGATCGAGGAGTCGACGACCTCCAGGTGCTGGGTGGTGCCGTCCATCCGCGACAGGAACGTCACGGACAGGCCGAGGGCGCGCTTGGCCGTACGCAGGAGGTCGGCCACCTGCTGCTCGGCCTGCGTGCGCTGCGCGCCCATGCCACTCCCGTCCCGGGCGGCGGCTCCGCCCTCACGGGAGGTGTCGGCAGACCCCGGCGGTGACGAGAGGGGACGAACGGGTGACGACGGGTGCGCGAACGGGTGACGAGCGTCACCTTCGCCTCATCAGTCCTCGCTCGGCAGCCCGCTGTAGGCGTGCTTGCCGTTGAAGAGCAGGTTCACGCCCGTGAAGTTGAAGATCACGGTGGCATAGCCCACGAGGACGAACCACGCGGCCCGGCGCCCGGACCAGCCGCGCGTGGTGCGCGCGTGCAGGTAGGCGGCGTAGACCACCCAGACGACGAAGCTCCAGACCTCCTTGGGGTCCCAGCCCCAGTACCGGCCCCAGGCGTGCTCGGCCCACACGGCCCCGGCCATCACGGTGAACGTCCACAGCACGAAGCCCACGGCGTTGACCCGGAAGCTCAGCGCCTCGAGCGAGCGCACGGAGGGCAGCGTGCCGAGCACCTGCCAGCGCGGGCTGAGCATGCGCGGCGAGGCGTTCTCCCAGGAGTCCTTGAGCAGCTGGAGCACGCTCGCGGCGACGGCGACGGTGAACAGCCCGGTGGCGATCGTCGCGATCGAGACGTGGATGACGAGCCAGTAGCTCTGCAGCGCGGGCTCGACGGCGTCGGCCGGCACGTAGAACGCCGCGAGGCCGAGGCCCAGGGCCACGACGCTCAGCCCGATGACGATGGTGCCGAGGAACCGCACGTCGCGCCGCAGGCACAGCACGCGGAAGGTGACGACCGCCGCGAGGGTGCCGATGAGCGTGAACTCGTACATGTTGGCCCAGGGCACGCGACCCGCGGCAAGGCCGCGCAGCACGGCCCCGGCGACGTGCAGGGCCAGGCCCACGGTGGTGGTCGACATCGCGATGCCGAGCACCCGACCGGCCCAGCGGCCGGGCACGACCCCGCCCGTGGGTGCCTCGGGCACGCCCGGCGCGTCCGCGACTCCGGGGCCCGGGCCCCCGACGAGCGCGGCCTCGCGAGCGGGCTTCGCCGCGGCCTCCGCGCGGCGCGCGAGGTCGGTGGCGAACGCGACGAGGGCCACGGCGTAGGCCGTCACGGCACCCCACACGAGGATGGTGCTCAGCTCGCCAAGACTCATCGGTCCTGCCTCCCGTCCAGCGCCCTGATCGCGTCCGTCACGCGGGCGAGCTCGGCCGCCAGGCCGATGTCGTCGGTGCGGGCCAGGGCGGCGCCGGCGACCACTGTACGTCCGGGGCGCTCCCCCTCGCCCGCCGGGCCCACGCGCAGCCACAGGCGCCGGCGCGGGGTGAACAGCGACACCGTCAGGCCGACGATCGCCGCGATCGCGAAGGCCAGGACGATGCCCAGCGACGGGTCGTGCCGCAGGTCGAGCGCGACGAACCGCGGCAGGTCGTCCCAGGTCAGCGTTCCCAGCCCGGCCGGCAGCTCCACGGTCTGCCCCGGGGCGACGAGCACGGTCACGGGGGCACCGTCCTCGTCGAGGACCGGCGACATCGCCGACGAGTCCAGCTCGTAGACGTTCTGCGGCACGCCGTCGTCCAGGCCGAGGTCCCCGCGCCACACCGTCAGCACCAGCATCGGGTCGAGGGGCTGCGGGTGGACGGACGCGGCACCGTCCGGCGTGATGACGGCCGTCGGCAGCAGGAAGCCCACCAGCCCGATCTGGTCCCCGGCGGACACGTCGGGCACCTTGATGACCCCCCGCGACAGGTACTGCGGGTCCTGCGGGAGGAAGGGCACCGGCCCCGCGAACGCCACCTCGCCCGCGGCGTCGCGCACCGTGACGTCGGGAGCGTAGCCGTTGCCCTGGAGGTAGATCTTGGCGCCGCCAGCCGTCAGCGGGTGGTTGACGCGGATGTCGGCCGCGCGCCCGGCGCCGCCGGGCTCGCGCACCGTGACCTCGGCGAGGAAGTCACGCGGCTTGGCGGCGAGGTCCTGCGTGAACGCGGCCGTGAAGCGGTCCAGCGTGAGGGTGAACGGGACGAGCGACGACGGGTCGAACCAGCTCCCCGCCTCGAACGTGTCGTAGTCCGTGACGGCGTTGGCGAAGCCCCTGCCCTCGACGACGATCGCCTGCCCCCGGTAGTGCAGCAGCTGCCCGGCGGCCACGGACAGCAGGATGCCCACCAGGGCGAGGTGGAACACGAGGTTGCCGGTCTCGCGCAGGTAGCCCCGCTCGGCCGCGACGGTGCCGCCCGTCCCGTCCGCGTCGACCACCACGTCGACGCGGAACCGCGGCAGCCAGCGCACGGGGCCGGTGAGCACCGTCCGGGCCGCGGCCAGGACCTGCTCGGCAGAGGCGTCGGTGCGGACCTCGTCGCGCGTCTCGAACCGGTCGAAGCGGCGCGGGGTGCGCGGCGGCCTGGCCCGGACGCCGCGCAGGTGGGCGGCGACGCGCGGCAGGATGCAGCCGACGAGGGACACGAAGAGCAGCAGGTAGACCGCGGAGAACCAGACCGAGGCGTAGACGTCGAAGAACCCGAGCCGGTCCAGCCACCCGCCGAGGTCCGGGTTGTCCCGCAGGTAGGCCGCCACCCGTCCGGGTGACTGCGGCCGCTGCGGCAGGATCGAGCCGGGCACGGAGACCACGGCCAGCAGCATGAGCAGCAGCAGCGCCACGCGCATGCTCGTCAGCTGGCGCCACACCCAGCGGCCCGTGCCGACGAGGCCCAGCCGCGGCAGCACGGGCTCTCCAGGGCGCTCCGCCGACGCGGCGCCGCCAGCCGTCGCGTCCGGCGCGTCCGGTGCGTCCGGCGCGTCGCTCGGGACCGTGGGGTCCTCGATCCGGTCCAGGGGCATCAGACCACCGTCTCGAAGCCGCCGACCCAGCCCTGGAGCGACTGCGTCCAGGTGCCCCACACGCCGGTGACCAGCGCGAGCCCGACGAGCACCAGCATCACCCCGCCCGTGCGGGTCACCGCGACCCGGTGCGTGCGCAGGAAGGCCAGCGCGCGCGCCGAGCGCTCGAAGCCCAGGGCGATGAGCAGGAAGGGCAGTCCGAGGCCGGCGCAGTACGCGACCGACAGGACGGCGCCGCGGGCCGCCGAGGCCTCGTCGAGCGCCAGGGTGTAGACGGCCACGAGCGTCGGGCCGATGCACGGGGCCCAGCCCAGCCCGAAGACGACCCCGAGCAGGGGTGCGCCCCAGAGCCCGGCCGTCGGCGCCAGGTGCAGCCTCCGCTCGCGCTGCGCGAACGGCACCCAGCCGAGGAACACGAGCCCCATGAGCACGACGACGACGCCCAGCACGCGCGTGAGCACGTCCGTCCAGCCCAGCAGCGCCGCACCGAGCGACCCCGCGAGCACGCCGAACGCGACGAAGACCACCGTGAACCCCGCGACGAAGAGGCCGACCCCGGCCACCATGCGGGTGCGCGGCACCTGGGCGAGCGTGCCCGTCGCGCCGCGGCCGGTGCGCGACGGCGCCGCGGCGCGTGCGCGCGGCGAGCCCGCGGCGCTGCCGGCCATCCCCGTGACGTAGCCGAGGTACCCCGGCACCAGCGGCAGCACGCACGGCGAGGCGAACGAGACCAGCCCGGCCAGCACCGCGAGCGGGACGGCCAGCAGCATGGAGCCGCCGAGCACGGTCTGCTGGACGGTGTCGCCGATCCCGGCAACGAGCGCGGTCACGCTCACGCGGGCTCGTCCAGCAGCTCGTCGACCAGCGCGCGCAGCGTGGACCCGTCCGCCAGCCCCAGCACGCGGGCCGCGACCCGGCCGCGGCGGTCGAGCACCACCGTGGTGGGCACGGCCTGGACGGGCACGACGCCCTGCAGCGACGCGATCGCGGCGCCGTCGACGTCGTGCACCGAGGGGTACCCGAGCGCGAACGTGCGCTCGAAGGCCTGGGCCGCGCCGGGGTCGTCCGTGGAGTTGATGCCCAGGAGGTGGACGTCGTCGTCCGCGTAGTCCGCGGCGAGCGCGGCGAGGTCGGGCGCCTCGGCGCGGCAGGGCGGGCAGCTGGCGTACCAGGTGTTGAGCACGACGACGTCGCCACGCCAGTCCGCGACGTCCACCGCGGCACCGGCGAAGTCGGTCCCGGCGAGCTCCACGGGATCGCTGCGGTCCGCGGCGTCCCAGGTGGTCACCGACCGGTCACCGGACACGTAGCCGGCCTCGGCGCCGCCCTCGGTCCAGCCCCCGGTGGCGGGCGCGCACGCCGCGAGGGACAGCGACATCGCGAGGACGGCGAGCACGACGAGTGCCACGACGACGACCCGGGCCTGCTGGTGGCGCAGACGGCGCACGGTCAGGCCCCGGCCACGGTGGGCTTGACGGGCAGCAGGTCGACGGCTGGCTCGGAGTAGGTGATCCCGGTGAGCCGGTCCCCGTCCCAGTGCAGCGAGGTGAGCGAGGCCACCGAGCACTCGCGGCGGCGCGGGTCGTGCCACAGGCGGCGACCCTCGAGAGCCTGGCGGGTCACCCAGATCGGCAGCTGGTGGGACACGATGACGGCCTCGTGACCCTCGGCGGCCACGCGCGCGTCAGCGACGGCCGCGAGCATCCGGGCCACCTGCTCGCGGTAGGGCTCGCCCCACGACGGACGCAGGGGGTTCCACAGGTAGCGCCAGTGCGCGGGGCGACGCAGCGAGCCGTCGCCCACCCCGAACGTCAGGCCCTCGAAGTGGTTGGCTGCCTCGAGCAGGCGGGCGTCGGCGCCGAGCGCCAGGCCGAAGGCCGCGGCGATCGGGGTCGCGGTCTCCTGGGCACGCTGCAGCGGCGAGGCGACCACGTGCACGACGTCGCGGCGGGGCGCGCCCTGCGGGCCGGTCCCCGCCAGGTGCCCGGCGACCCGCTCGGCCATCGCCTGGCCGCGGTCGGACAGCCGGAAGTTCGGCAGGCGCCCGTAGAGCACGCCGTCGGGGTTGTGCACCTCGCCGTGGCGCAGGAGGTGGACGGTCGTGGAGGCCATGGGACCAGTGTCGCTCACCACGCGCCGTGCGGTCATCCGGGTGGGGCGGGGGCGGGGGCGGGGCGGCTCAGCCTGCCGGCGGCGCGGGCGGGTCGAGCGGGGCCACGAGGGCCATCGCGTCGCCGAGGCCGCGCAGCTGGTCGGCCGTGAGCAGGTCGACGAGGTGGGCCCTGACCGCCCGGACGTGGCCGGGGGCCGCCGCGACGAGCAGGCGGTACCCGGCGGCCGTCATCCGGGCGTTGACGCCCCGACCGTCGGCCAGGCACGTGTGCCGCTCCACGAGCCCGCGCCGCTCGAGCCTGCCCACGGTGTGCGTGATCCGGCTGCGCGAGTGCATGAGGGACTGCGCGAGCTCGGACATCCGCGCCGTGTGCTCGGGTGCCTCGGACAGCCGGACGAGGATCTCGTACTCGCTGAGCGACAGGTCGCTGTCCGCCTCGAGCTGGCGGCCGAGCGCCTCGGTCAGCCGCGCGGACCCGAGCAGGAAGGACCGCCAGGCGCGCTGCTGGTCCTCGTCGAGCCAGCGGACCTCGTCGGCCGGCCGTGCGCCGGGCCGGTCCCGCGTGTCCGCCGGCACGTCCGCCGGAGCCTGCGCCGTCGTGCTCATCCCTGCCTCCCCGTCCGTGCCTGCGCGTCCCGTACGACGTCCCGACCCCGATCCCACCACAGGGGCGGGTGACGGGGGGTTGCGCTTCCAGGTGCAGTGTAGTAGAAATCTCAACTAGATGGTCGTTGACGCTTCAACCAAATGCGTCGGGCGGCCTCGGTCCCACCGACGCACCACCCACCTCGTCCCGTAGGAGAACACCATGACCACCACCACGCTCCCCACCGGCCTGCCCACCGGCACCTGGGTCGTCGAGACCTCGCACAGCCACGCCGGCTTCACGGTCCGCCACGCGGGCATCTCCAAGGTCCGCGGCACCGTCGCCATCACCGAGGGCACCCTGACCATCGGTGACGACCTGGCCGCGACCTCGGTCACCGCGACGCTGGACCCGTCGACCATCGACACCAAGGACGCCAACCGCGACGGCCACCTCACGACGGCCGACTTCTTCGACGTCGCGACGTACCCGACCTGGACCTTCGTCTCGACCTCCGTCGCGGGCGACGGCACCGACCTCAAGGTCACCGGTGACCTCACCATCCACGGCGTGACCCGCGAGGTCGTCCTCGACGCCGAGTTCAACGGTGCCGCGACGGACCCGTTCGGCGCCTCGCGCATCGGGTTCTCCGCCTCCACCGAGATCTCGCGCAAGGAGTTCGGTCTGACCTGGAACGCGGCGCTCGAGACCGGCGGCGTGCTGGTCAGCGACAAGGTCAAGGTCGCCCTCGAGATCGAGGCCGTCGCCCAGGCCTGAGCCACCCCGCACGTCCGGGTCGGGGCTCACCCCCCTGCGTCCCGATCCGGGCCGACGCCCGCGGCAGCCCCCTCGCACGAGGGGCGCGGCCGCGGGCGTCGTCGCGTCCGGGCCCGACCTCGGCCCTCGGTCAGGCGCGCCCCGCCGCCTTGCGCTGCTCGTGGAACGCGAGGATCTGCAGCTCCGTGCCCAGGTCGACCGCCCGCAGGTCGACGCCGTCGGGCACGTGCAGCACGCGCGGGACGAAGGTGAGGATGCCCCGCACCCCCGCGGCGACCAACCGGTCGCAGACCTCCTGCGCCACGTCGGCCGGCGTCGCCAGCACGGCGAGCGCCACGCGTTCGCGCCGCAGCACCTCCTCGAGGTCGCGCACGTCGGCGACCACCAGCCCGGCCACCGAGGAGCCGACCACCTCGGGCGCGGCGTCGACCAGCGCGGCCACCCGGAAGCCGCTGCTGCCCCGCGCGACGTAGTTCGCCAGGGCGTGACCCAGGTTGCCGATGCCCACGATGACCACCGCGAGGTCCACCCCGAGGCCCAGCGCGTCCGCCACCCGTCCACGCAGGTGCTCGACGTCGTAGCCCACCCCGCGCACGCCGTGCGAGCCGAGGAACGACAGGTCGCGCCGCAGCTGGGCCGGGCCCACCCCGGCGAGCCGGGCCAGCTGGTCGGACGACGTCGTCGTCACGCCCTGCTCCGCGAGCCCCTCGAGCACGCGCAGGTAGAGCGGCAGCCGGGAGACCGTCGAGGGCGGGACGGCGCGGGGGGCGACACCCACGTCAGCCCCGTCGCGGCGCGGCGAGCGCGCGGTGCAGCCGCTCGGCGTCCAGCCGCCAGTACCCCTGCACGACGCCGTCCACCGTCACCACCGGCACCATCTCGCCGTACCGCTCGGTGAGCGCCGCGGCATCGGGGTCCGTGTCGACGTCCACCGCCAGCCAGCCCGTGCCGGCCTCGGCGGCGACGGCGGCGACCAGTGCGGCCGCCGGCTCGCACAGGTGGCAGCCGGCCCGCGAGTACAGGACGAGGCGGACGTCGGCCGGGCCGTCGGGCGCCACCGGGCTGCTCATCGCACCAGCCTAGGCTGGCCGGCCGGGTGGGGTGGTTACAGTGGAGCACGTGGCCGAGCCAGCACCTGACCTCCCGGCAGGCTCCGGGACCGCGGCCTTCTTCGACCTCGACAACACCATCATCCGCGGGGCCAGCGCGTTCCACCTGGCCGTCGGGCTGCGCCGTCGGGGCTTCTTCGGCACGTGGGACCTCATCACGTTCGCCTTCCACCAGAGCCGCTACCTCATGTTCGGCGAGGACCTGCGCCAGATCGAGCAGGTGCGGGCGCGTGCGCTGTCCATCGTCGCGGGCCGATCCGTCGCCGAGATCGCCGCCGTCGGCGAGGAGATCTGGGACGAGGTCCTGTCGCTGCGGATCTTCCCCGGCACCCAGGCCCTGCTCACCGAGCACCTCGACGCCGGGCACCAGGTGTGGATCATCACCGCCAGCCCGGTGGAGATCGGCGAGCTCATCGGCCGGCGACTGGGCGTCACCGGCGCGCTGGGCACGGTGGCGGAGCACGTCGACGGGTTCTACACCGGCCGGATGATCGGCGACATGCTGCACGGCCAGGCCAAGGCGCGCGCGGTGCGTGAGCTCGCGCGGCAGCAGGGCCTCGACCTGACGCTGTGCTACGCGTACGGCGACTCCACCAACGACGTCCCGATCCTGTCGAGCGTCGGCCACCCCGTGGCGATCAACCCGGACGGACGCCTGCGCCGGCACGCGCGCGCCGTCGGCTGGCCGGTGCGCGAGTTCCGCGGCCGGCGCCGTGTGGCGGCCCGCCGGTCGATGCACGCCGCGAGCCTCGCCGGGGTGGCCTGGGTGGTCGGGCTCGTGTGGCGGTCCGTGCGCCGCGCCCTGCGCGCCTAGGGCACGCCGTCCGTCAGAGCAGGGCCGCCGCGATCCCGCCGAGCACGCCGCCCAGCGTCGGGCCGACGACGGGTACCCACGCGTAGCCCCAGTCGCTGCCGCCCTTGCCCCGGATCGGCAGCAGCGCGTGCGCCAGCCGGGCGCCGAGGTCGCGCGCAGGGTTGATCGCCCAGCCCGTCGGGCCGCCCATCCCCAGGCCGACGCCCAGCACCACGAGCGCGGCGCCCAGCGGGCCCAGCGCGCTCGGTGTCTCGGCGAGCGAGAGCAGCACCAGCACGAGAAGGAACGTCGCCACGGTCTCGGTGAGCAGGTTGTGGGGCCAGGAGCGGATGCCGGGGCCGGTGGCGAAGATGCCGAGGGTCGGCGAGCGGCGCGGGGCCGCGAGGGTGGCGGCCTGGGCGCCCACGGCGGCGTCGAGGTGCTGGCGGTAGGCAGCCCAGGCCACGGCGCTGCCGAGGACGGCCCCCACCAGCTGACCAATGAGGTAGGCGCTGACGGCCCACGCGCTGACCGGCACTCCGGGTGCCAGCTCCTCGGCGCCCGAGGCGATCATCCCGAGCGTCACGGCCGGGTTGAGGTGCGCCCCGGACCGCGCTCCGACGACGACGCCGGCGAAGACGCCGAGGCTCCAGCCGACCGCACCCATGAGGTTCCCGCCGGCGCGGCCACCGGTGGCCGGCAGGGCGAGGTTGGCGCCCACACCCACGCCGAGCGCGAGGAGCACGCCCGTCCCGGCCAGCTCCGACAGGGCGATCTGGGTCCAGGTGAGCACCGGGTCAGTCTGCCCGACGCCGGGTCACCGGCAGAGCCGCACCATCGACCACGAGACGGGCGGCAGCTCGATGCGCACCCGGCTGCCCTCGACCGCCGCGGACGTGTTGGGCCGCGGGACGAGGGTGGTGTCGTCCTCGACGGAGGACCGCGCGTACGGGTCGTCGTGCGCGAGCGACACGGCCTCGACGAGGCGCACCCCGTCCAGCGCCCGGACGTCGATCTCGACCGGCACGGACTGCGTGAGCGATCGGTTGACGGCGAACACCGCGAGCGCGCCCGACGCGTCGTCGTACGTCGCGACCGCGTCGACCAGCGGGGTGTCGCCATGCTTGGCGGTGGGGTGGCTGGGGCTGTCGACCTCGACCCGGAGCACCTCGCCCACGGCATGGCGCGCCGTCAGCGCGAAGGGGTGGAACGTCGTCTGCTTCCACACCCGCCCGCCCGGCTCCGTCATGATCGGCGCGATGACGTTGACCAGCTGGGCCAGGCTCGCCGCGTGCACACGGTCGGAGTGCCGCAGCAGCGAGATGAGCAGGTTGCCCACCACGACGGCGTCCGCGACGGAGTAGTTGTCCTCGAGCAGCACCGGTGCGACGGGCCAGGAGTCGGTCGGCGGCTTCGACGCGGCACCGTCGAGGTACCAGACGTTCCACTCGTCGAACGAGATGTGGATCCGCTTGCTGTGCCGGCCGGCGGCCCGGACGGCGTCCGCCGTGGCGACGACGTCCTCGATGAAGTGGTCCATGTTGATGGCGGAGCCGAGGAAGGACGCCAGGTCGCCGTCCTCCTCCCAGTAGTAGGCGTGCGCGGAGATGAGGTCCACCTGCTCGTAGGCCTCCGTCAGCACCACGCGCTCCCACTCGCCGAACGTGGGCATCGCCGAGCTCGACGAGCCGCACGCGACGAGCTCGAGGTCCGGGTCCACCTGGCGCATCGCCCTGCCGGTCTCGGCCGCCAGGCGGCCGTACTCCTGCGGGGTCTTGTGGCCGGTCTGCCACGGGCCGTCCATCTCGTTGCCGAGGCACCACATGCGGATGCCGTGCGGCGCCTCGGTGCCGTGGGCCCGGCGAAGGTCCGACCACGCCGTCCCCGCCGCGATGTTGGAGTACTCGAGCAGGTCGAGCGCCTCGGTGACGCCCCGCGTGCCGAGGTTGACCGCCATCATCGGCTCGACGCCGGCCTTGGCCGCCCACCGCATGAACTCGTCCACGCCCACCGTGTTGGGCTCGGTGCTGTGCCACGCGAGGTCCAGCCGCGCCGGGCGCTGGTCCACCGGGCCGACGGCGTCCTCCCAGCGGTACCCGGAGACGAAGTTGCCGCCCGGGTAGCGCACCGTCGTGATACCCAGCTCGCGGACCAGCTCGATGACGTCGCCGCGGAACCCGTCGGCGTCGGCCGTCGGGTGACCCGGGTCGTGGATCCCGGTGTAGACGCAGCGGCCGAGGTGCTCGACGAAGGACCCGAAGGTCCGCCTGCGGACCGGCGCGACGCGGAAGCCGGGGTCGATGGTCAGGCGTGCGGTGGTCATCGGTTCTCCTGGTCGACCGCTGACCCCCGGATCGGGTGGCCTGCCGGCGTGTACATCGTTGTACACGAACGATGATGCACCCGAGGCGTCGCGGTCAAGTCGTCGACGGCGCGGTGGAGCCACGGGCGACGACGCGGTAGTCGGCGAACACCCGACGCGCCGCGCGGCGCGTGCCGTCGAGCTGGTCGACGAGCAGCTGGACGGCCGTCCGGGCGATCTGCTCGCGGCCCGGGTCGACCGTGCTGAGGCTGGGGTTGGCGTAGACGCCCTCGTCGATGTCGTCGAAGCCGATGACCGCGACGTCCTGCGGCACTCTCAGGCCGCGGACCTGGAGCTCATGCATCGCACCCAGCGCGAGGGCGTCGTTGAAGCCGAAGACGGCGTCCGGGAGCGCCCCGGCGTCGAGCAGCGCGGCCATCGCCCGTGCCCCGGCGGCCCGATGCCACGGGTCGGCCACCCCGAGCAGGGCGTCGTCCGTCGGGATGCCCGCAGCAGCCAGCGCCTGGCGGTAGCCGACCAGGCGCAGCCCAGCCGAGCCGACCTCCTCACCGGGGTGCACGCCGATCGCCGCGATCCGGCGTCGGCCACGGTCCAGCAGGTGCTCGGTCGCCGCGCGCGCCGCCTCGACGTTCTGCATGGTGACGTGGTCCACGCCGTCGTGGAAGACGCGCTCGCCGAGCAGGACCATCGGCAGCTCGGTCTCGACCAGCGCCTCGTCGCCAGCGCCCAGGGCCACCGGGCTGAAGATCAAGCCGTCGGTCGTCCGGCGCCTCGCGCCGCCGACCGCCTCGATCTCGCGCGCCCGGTCCGCGCCGTGCAGCTCGATGAGGACGGTCAGCCCGTGGACCGCCGCGGCGGCGATGACGGCGTCCGCGAGCTCGGCGAAGTACGGGACGCTGAGCTCCGGCACGGCGAGGGCGATGACGCCCGTGCGACCGGTGCGCAGGTTCCGTGCCGAGACGTTGACCTGGTAGCCCAGCTCGTCGATCGCCGTCAGCACCCGCGCCCGGGTGGCAGCGGTGACGTGCCGGTAGCCGTTGACGACGTTGGAGACGGTCTTGATCGAGACGCCCGCGAGCCGGGCCACGTCGCGCATGGTGGCGGCCACACCCGATCCCTCTCGCTCGTCCTGGTGGCGACGCTACCGCCTGGCGCGGTGCACAGGCGCGAACCCATCGTCCCCGGACGCACCACAGGCCCGGCACTCGGCCGGGCCTGTCCTGTGCGCGGCTCGTGCCCGCGATCTCCGCGCGCGACGCGCGGAGCGGCTACTTCTTGTTGCGACGCTGGTGGCGCGTCTTGCGCAGCAGCTTGCGGTGCTTCTTCTTGGCCATGCGCTTGCGGCGCTTCTTGATGACGGAGCCCACGGGTCCTCGCAATGTGATCGGGTCGGCACGTCACCGGAGGACCGGCAGGCGTGCAGGGAAAGTCCGGGTGTCACTCTACCCGCTCGGCGGGCACCGCCGCGCCGTCGGGCGGATCGGTGGGTCAGCCGCTGCGGCGGGCCTCGTCCTCGTCCGTCCGGCGGTCGATGACGGCGGTCGCGAGGTAGGCGTCGAGCGCGTCCTGCGGCACCCGGTAGGAGCGGCCCACGCGCACGGCCGGCAGCTCGCCCGAGCGCGCCAGGCGGTACACGGTCATCTTCGACACGCGCATCGTCTCGGCCACCTCGGCGACCGTGAGGTACCGCACGCGAGGCCGCTCGGGACCACTGGACATGCCGCCTCGTTCCTGGCCACCGGCCGGGTGGGCTGCGCCACCTGCCCGGACATCACGAAGCGCGGCACGCGCCGCGCACCGCCAACCCTAGGCCCCCCTGGTGCGCAAGTGAAAGGGGTGAACAGAGTGAATCCCGCGACGTCGTGGCCACCCGCCCCGGAGCACTCCACCACCCGGTGGTCTGCGCCCTCGGGTCGCCGGGCGACCGAGCGATGCAGGGCACGGCACCGGGGTGGGGGTCAGTCGTAGAGAGGGTCGAGGTCGTGGTGGGGGAAGACGGCCTGGCGCGTGGCGAGGATGATGCGGTCGACGTCGTCGGCCGGGTCGTACCCCGCGCTCCACGGGCGCGGGGTGGGCAACGGGACGCCGTCGCCCATCACCAGCGGCAGGGGGAAGCCGAACACCGCGGCGGCCTCTGCGCGCCACGCCTCCGGCACCGCCGCGGACACCTCCACCGGTGCGTGCGCGGCGATGGCGAGCAGATGGGTCCAGATCCGCGGGACCACCTGCGCCACCGCGTAGCCCCCACCGCCCAGCGCGACCCAGCGCCCGCCGGCCACGTCGTGGGCCAGGCCGTGCACGATCTCCATCGCCCGGCGCTGCGCGTCCACGGAGACGGCGAGGTTGGCCAGCGGGTCGAGCCCGTGCGCGTCGCACCCGTGCTGGCTGACGATGAGCTGCGGGGCGAACGCACGCACGAGCGGGTCGACGACGGCGCCGATCGCCCGGAGCCACGCGACGTCCCGCGTCCCCGACGGCAGGGCCACGTTGACGGCGGTCCCGCGCGCGTGCGGCCCGCCGACGTCGGTGGTGTGACCCGTCCCGGGGAAGAGCGTGTGCCCGCTCTCGTGGACCGAGACGGTCAGGACCCTCGGGTCGTCCCAGAACGCCGCCTCGACGCCGTCGCCGTGGTGGGCGTCGACGTCGACGTACGCGACCCGCTCGACGCCCTCGGCCAGCACGGCCCGGATCGCCACGACGGCGTCGTTGTAGACGCAGAAGCCCGACGCGTGGCCGGGCATCGCGTGGTGCATCCCGCCCGCGAGGTTGACCGCGTGCTCCACCTCACCGGCCCACACGGCTCGAGCCGCGGCGACCCCGCCGCCGACGACGCGCGCCGCGGCCTCGTGCATCCCGGGGAAGACGGGGTCGTCGTCGGTGCCGAGCCCACGGTCGAGGTCCAGCCGGCCGGTCGTGGAGGCGAGCCGCACGGCGGCGATGTAGTCGGCGTCGTGCGCGAGCGCGATGACCTCGTCCGGCGCCTCGTCCGCGCTGACCACCTGGACGCCTGGCAGGTCCAGCACGCCGAGCACCTCGGCGAGCCGGAACGTCATCTCGAGCCGCAGCGGCGCCATGGGGTGCTCGGGCCCGAAGTCGTACCCGAGCAGGGCCGGGGACCACACGACGCGGGTGGGCATGCCTCACCGTAACGGCTCGGCCCGCCCGGGCATGCGCGCAGCCCCCGCGGCCACGCGCACCGCGGACCTTGCCCCGATGGCCGGTAGCGTGGATACGGCCGGTACCCACCGGCGGCGCGACGGGAGGTGGTCGGTGCGGATCCCCGGGCCCCTGCTCCTGTGGCGCGAGGTGGTCGACCGAGCCGCCCGTCAGTCCCCCGCCCGGCTCGCGCTGTCCGTCTTCGCCGCCGTCATCGGGGTGTTCACCGCGCTGCTGCTCACCCCGCAGGCCACCGCGTCCGGCCGCCAGGCGCCCTTCGTCGACGCCCTGTTCACCGCGACGTCCGCGGTGTGCGTCACGGGTCTGACGACGGTCCCCACGGGCACCTACTGGTCGACCTTCGGCCAGGTGGTCATCCTCGTGGGCATCAAGGTGGGCGGGCTCGGCGTGATGACCCTCGCCTCGCTGCTCGGCCTCGCCGTCTCCCGCCGGATCGGCCTGACCCAGAAGATCCTCGCCGCCTCCGAGACCCGCTCGGCCCGCCTCGGCGAGGTCGGCTCGCTGCTGCGCGTCGTCATCATCACCGCCACGGCCCTCGAGGTGAGCATCGCCCTCGTGCTCTTCCCGCGCTTCCTCGTGCTCGGCGAGCCGCTGGGGGTGGCCGCATGGCACGGCGTCTTCTACGCCGTCTCCGCGTTCAACAACGCGGGCTTCGTGCCGACGGCCGAGGGTCTGGCGCCGTACACGTCCGACTGGTGGATCGGCGCCCCGATCGCCCTCGGCGTCTTCGTCGGCTCCCTCGGCTTCCCGGCGATCCTCACCATCGCCCGGCACCGCCGCAGGTTCCGCCGCTGGAGCCTGCACACCAAGCTCACGGTGGTGACCTCGGCCGCGCTCGCCGTCACCGGCACCGTGCTGGTCGGGGCGATCGAGTGGGGCAACCCGGCGACCTTCGGCCGGCTGGACGTGCCCGGCCGGCTGCTCGCCGCGGTGTTCGCCGGCGTGATGCCCCGCTCCGGGGGGTTCGCGACGATCGACGTCGGGCAGATGCACGAGTCGAGCTGGCTCATCACCGACGCCCTGATGTTCGTCGGCGGCGGCAGCGCCTCGACGGCTGGCGGCATCAAGGTCACGACCCTGGCCGTCATGCTCCTGGCGATCCTCGCCGAGGCCCGCGGCGACCGGGACGTCGAGGCGTTCGGCCGGCGGATACCGCGCGAGACGCTGCGCCTGGCCGTCGCGGTCGTCTTCATCGGCGCGACGACCGTGCTCGTGGCCAGCCTCCTGGTGCTGGAGATCACGGGCCTGCCCCTGGACGTCGTGCTCTTCGAGGTGCTCTCGGCCTTCGCTACGGTGGGCCTGAGCACCGGGATCACCCCCGACCTGCCCGACGAGGCCAAGTACGTCCTGTCCGCGCTGATGTTCGTCGGCCGGACCGGAACCATGACCGTCGCAGCCGCGCTCGCGCTGCGGGACCGGCGCCGGGTGATCCGGTACCCCGAGGAGAGGCCGATCATTGGTTGAGCAGCCCACGCCGCACGTCCGTCCGCCCGCCGGGACGAGCCGCCCGGCGTCGACGCCCGACAGCGGGGTGCTGGTCATCGGCCTGGGCCGGTTCGGCTCGTCGATCGCCCTGACCCTCGAGTCGCTGGGGCACGACGTGCTCGCCGTCGAGCGGGACCCCGCCCTCGTGCGCCACTACACCGGGCGCTTCCCGCTCGTCGAGGCCGACGTCGTCAACCCCGAGGCCCTGGTCCAGCTCAGCGCCGCCGACTTCCCCGTGGCCGTCGTGGGCGTGGGCACGTCGCTCGAGGCCTCGGTGCTCATCACAGGCAACCTCGTCGACCTCGGCACCCCGCAGATCTGGGCCAAGGCGACCTCGCCCGAGCACGCACGCATCCTCACCCGCATCGGGGCGCACCACGTGGTGCTGCCCGAGGCCGACGCGGGCAACCGGGTGGCCCACCTCGTCTCCGGCAAGCTGCTCGACTACATCGAGGTCGAGGACGGGTTCACCATCGTCAAGATGCGCCCGCCGCGCGAGACCGTCGGGTTCACCGTCGCCCAGTCCCAGGTGCGCAAGCGCTACGGCGTGACCGTCATCGGGGTGAAGTCGCCGGGCGAGCCGTTCGTGTACGCGACCGGCGAGACGCGCATCGCCGCCAACGACATCCTCGTCGTGTCCGGCCACGCCCAGCTCCTCGAGCGGTTCGCCGCCCGCCCCTGATCCGCCCGCCCCGGAGCGACCCGCCGCACGGCCCCGACGCCGACAGGGCCCGGTCCGCCGTGGCGGTCCGGGCCCTGTCGGGTGGGGTGGGGTGCGTCAGTGCGTACCGGCGCGCCGCTTGTTGTAGATGTCGAACGCCACGGCGAGCAGCAGGACCAGGCCCTTGACGACCTGCTTCACCGACTCGTCGAAGCCGAGCAGCTGCATGCCGTTGCTCATGACGGCCATGATCAGGCCGCCGATCATGGCGCCGGGGACCGTCCCGACACCACCCGTGGTCGAGGCGCCGCCGATGAAGCACGCTGCGATGGCGTCGAGCTCGAACATGTTGCCGGCCGCCGGCTGGGCGCCGTTGGACCGGGACGAGAACACGATGCCGGCGACCGAGGCGAGCACACCCTGTTGAGCATGACGCCGAAGTTCACCCACTTGACCTTCACGCCGGACAGCTCTGCGGCGGACTTGTTGCCACCGAGGGCGTAGACGTGCCGGCCGAACACCGTGCGCGTGGTGACCAGCGTGTAGGCCATGATCAGCACGGCCAGGATGATGAGCACGTTGGGCAGGCCACGGCTGGTGGCGAGCTGGTACGCGAACCACATCACCACGGCGCCGATGGCGAGGATCTTCAGCGCGAACATCGGCACGGACTCGACCGCCTGCTGGTAGCCCTGACGGGCCGCGCGGGCACGCCACTGGCTGACCGCGTAGCCCACGATCGCCAGCGCGAACACCAGGAGCGTGAACAGGTCGTACCCCTGGCCGCCCAGCAGCCCGTTCTGGAAGCCCGCCGCGATCGTCGTGTACGGCTCACCGAACGGCGACAGCGAGATGTTGTCCAGGACGAGGAAGGTCAGGCCACGGAAGAGCAGCATGCCCGCCAGGGTGGTGATGAACGCCGGGATCCCGACGAACGCCACCCAGAAGCCCTGCCACGCACCGATGAGCGCACCCACCGCGAGACCGGCGATGACGCCCACGTACCAGGGCATGCCCTCGCGGATCACCAGCGTCGCCGACACCGCGCCGACGAGCGCCACCACCGAGCCGACCGACAGGTCGATGTGCCCCGCGATGATGACCATCACCATGCCGATGGCCAGGATGAGGATGTAGGAGTACTGCAGCACGAGGTTGGTCAGGTTGCGCGGGTCGAGCAGCAGCCCGTCCGTGATGACCGCGAACAGGGCGACGATCGCCACGAACGCGATGTAGATCCCGCTCTGGCGCAGGTTCCGGGTCAGGAGCTCCCGGAGGCTCGCGATGGCTGTCATTGCACCTGTTCCTTTTCCTTGGTCATGAGCTCCATGAGGTTCTCCTGCGTCGCCTCGGCGACCGGCAGCACACCCGTCATGCGCCCGAAGGCCAGGGTGTAGATCCGGTCGCAGGTGCCGAGCAGCTCAGGGAGCTCGGAGGAGATGACGACGACCGCCTTCCCGGCGGCCACCAGTCGGTTGATGATGGTGTAGATCTCGTACTTCGCCCCGACGTCGATGCCCCGGGTGGGCTCGTCGAGGATGAGGACGTCGGCGTCGGTGAAGATCCACTTCGACAGGACGACCTTCTGCTGGTTGCCGCCGGACAGCTTGCCGACGATGGCCGCGACGGACGGGGTCTTGATGTTCATGGACGCCCGGTACTCCTCGGCGACCTTGAGCTCCTCGTTGCCGTTGACCCAGCCCCGCTTGGACATCTTGTGCAGGCCGGCCGCCGAGATGTTGCGCTTCACGTCCTCGATGAGGTTGAGGCCGTACTTCTTGCGGTCCTCCGACACGTACGCCAGGCCGTGGGCGATCGCCTCGGACACCGAGCGGATGGTGATCTCGGTGCCGTTCTTGTAGACCCGGCCCTTGATGTCGCGCCCGTACGAGCGGCCGAACACGCTCATCGCGAGCTCGGTGCGTCCGGCGCCCATGAGGCCGGCGATCCCGACGACCTCGCCCGCACGCACCGTGAACGAGGCGTTCTCGACCACGACGCGGCCCACCTGGGTCGGGTGGTTGACGGACCAGTCCTCCACCCGGAGGACCTCCGCGCCGATCGCGGGGGTGCGCTCGGGGTAGCGGTGCTCGAGGTCGCGGCCGACCATGCCCTTGATGATCCGGTCCTGGGTGGAGGTCGGCAGGGACATGTCGATGGTCTCGATGGTGCGGCCGTCACGGATGATCGTGGTGCGGTCGGCGATCTCGGCGATCTCGTTGAGCTTGTGGGAGATCATGATCGACGTGATGCCCTGGCCCTTGAGGTGCCGCAGCAGGTCGAGCAGGTGCTCGGAGTCCTGGTCGTTCAGGGCCGCCGTCGGCTCGTCCAGGATGAGGAGCTTGACCTCCTTGGACAGCGCCTTGGCGATCTCGATGAGCTGCTGCTTGCCGACGCCGAGCGTGCCGACGGGCGTGACGGGCAGCTCGGTCAGCCCCACGCGGGCGAGCAGCTTGACCGCCTCGGCGTTGGTCTTGTTCCAGTCCACCAGCCCGCCGCGGCCCCGCTGCTCGTTGCCGAGGAAGATGTTCTCCGCGACCGACAGGTAGGGCACCAGCGCGAGCTCCTGGTGGATGATGACGATCCCCTTGGCCTCGGAGTCGTTGATCGACCCGATGCGCAGGTGCTCGCCCTCGAAGACGATGTCGCCCTCGTACGAGCCGTGGGGGTAGACGCCGGACAGGACCTTCATCAGGGTCGACTTGCCGGCGCCGTTCTCACCACAGATGGCGTGGATCTCGCCGCGCTCGACCTCGAGGGTGACGTCTTGCAGCGCCTTGACACCCGGGAAGGTCTTGGTGATGGAGCGCATCTCCAAGATGTTGTTCATGCGGCCTCTACCTCGCTCTGTTCGTCGGCCACGGATGTTCGTGCGGGTGCCGGCCCGGCGGTCGAGACCGCCGGGCCGGCACCGTGCGTGATCCTCAGATCACTCGGCGACGCCGGACGCGACCTCTTCGGCCGTCCAGTAGCCCGAGTCGACGAGCAGGGCCTGGATGTTGTCGGCGTAGACGATGTCCGACTCCAGCAGGTACGACGGGACGATCTTCACACCGTTGTCGTACGTCTCGGTGTCGTTGGCCTCCGGCTCCTCGCCGGCAAGGAACGCCTCGGCCGAGATGACGGCCTGGGCGGCGAGCTTGCGGGTGTCCTTGAAGATCGACGCGAACTGCACGCCGTCGGCGATGAGCTTGACCGAGGCGATCTCCGCGTCCTGGCCCGTGACGATGGGCAGGCCCTCGGCGATGGTGTCACCGGGGATGGCGGGGTCGTTCTGCAGCGCGGTGATGATGCCGCGGGAGATGCCGTCGTACGGCGAGAGCACGCCGGCCAGGACCGCGCCGCCCTGGTAGTTCGCCGTGAGGAGGTCCTCCATGCGCTTCTGCGCCGTCTCCTGCTGCCAGCGCAGCGTGGCGACGGAGTCGATGTCCATCTGACCCGAGGGCACGACGAGCGTGCCGTCGTCGATGAGCGGCTGGAGGATCGACATGGCGCCGTCGAAGAAGAAGAAGGCGTTGTTGTCGTCCAGCGAGCCCGCGAACAGCTCGATGTTGAACGGGCCGGCGGCGTCGCCCTCGGAGCCGTCGGCGTTGAGGACGCCCAGGCCGACGAGGAGCGAGGTGGCCTGCTGGACGCCGACCTGGAAGTTGTCGAACGTCACGTAGAAGTCGACGTTCTCCGAGTCCCGGATCAGCCGGTCGTACGCGATGACCGGGATGCCCTCGGCCGCGGCGGCCTCGAGCTGGCCGGAGATCGCCGTGCCGTCGATCGCCGCGATGATGAGCGCCTGGGCGCCCTTGGTGATCATCTGGTCGATCTGCTGCTGCTGGGTCGGGATGTCATCGTTGGCGAACTGCAGGTCGACCTCGAAGCCGGCCTCCTCCAGGCCCGCCTTGACGGCGTCGCCGTCGGCGATCCACCGCTCGGACGTCTGGGTCGGCATCGCGACGCCGATGAGGCCACCCTCGGTGGTCTCCTCGGTACCGCCGTCGGCGCCCTCGGTCTCCTCGGTCTCGCCGGCACCCGAGCCGCCACAGGCGGCGAGGGACAGGGCGAGGGTGAGGCCTGCTGCGACTGCAGCAAACTTCCTGGTGCTCATTTCTCCTCCTCGAGAACGTGCTCTTCGTGATGTGGGCGGTCTGGGCTCTCCGGACCGACCCGGGCTACCTGACCGTCTAGG